>WOR8_10000010_pt1 | contig 177463 bp, 138 predicted proteins | sample DeeMarSeWOR38_10_FD_19890 | JGI IMG/M metagenome (IMG submission 19890)
GCGCCAATACTACCGCAAAAGAAAACAACAAACTCAGCATTAACAGCGCAAAGCGCTGTATCACATTTGTAAATTTTCGCATGGCATAAAAATTTAGGCATGCAAAATTGATATTACAATGAGTATCATTTTAATATTAAAGAAACAGAAAGCTAGATGTTATAGTTTCTCCAACCATAAAAAACCCTACTATCCTTCTTCATTCCATCCCCACTAGTTCAAATGTTGATGGCGATTATTGGTGGAGAATAACTTGTACAAATTATTTTATCAATATATAGCACAAGATCATTATCATATTCAATTAATTCTTTATTCCGTAGGCTAAAACGATGTCACTCGTTATGGACTTTATCCAATTGCACTGAAAATATCCTCGTGTTTTATTTGCTTCTTTCTCTCTTAAATCCTGTCTCCAGACAAGGACCCACATCTTGTTAAAGTGTTGGTAGTGGCACATCCTACGTAAATACACAAAAGGCAGGTCCTTCTATTCCTTAAACCATTAAAGAGGACTCATCTATTTGTTCTTCACGGTGCGCTTGCGTAACTTACTGTAAACTATGAAAATATCATAATGATCGGTTCAATTTTATTTTTTTCACCAGGTGTAATTAATCCTTTTCAAAAAAAATCATTTCGGAACATATCAGGTAAAATATCTTTCGATACTTTTCTATTTACTTATTTCTTCAAATTGGTATTTTGTTGTGTTTTTTTTCTTTTTACTACTTGTTCACAGCATAAAGAGCTGAAATATACCATCGCCTCTGTCCCCTGGGTGGAAGAACTGGGCAATCATCGTGCAATTATTGAAATTAATAAACCGGCCGAAGCTGTACGTCTCAGTCTTCGATGGAGACGGCACGATCCCGAACCTGCAAATAAAAAATTTATCATCATCCATGAAGCGTCCGGGGATACCATTAAAAACATTTACAGGATAAAAGTTGATCAGGAGGAATGTGAAATAATTTTCGGACCAGTAATTGAACCCGGAGAATACGCATTCTATTATCTTCCCTTTCAGCCTGACCCGGAACATGGATTTTTCAGGTACGGTTATTTCCCACCAGAACCACCACCAGATAATCAATGGATCAATGACGAATCAACGTTTGATAGTGCATCATTTACGAAGCTTCCGCGTGCCTATTGCAGGGAAATACAGGCCAGAACAGCGTTCGACAGCTTTTATCCAATGGAGATCATCCCGACGATTTCAGAAAAGGAACAATTTCTAAAACTAAATGCTGCTGAATACCTGGTCTTTTCTGAAACCCGTGAAAATCCGATTCGAATGCGGATGGAGATCCCATTAAAATGGATACAAGACAAACCCGGTGGACCATTTGAAGCATCTGCCTATCGGAATGAATATTACGCCTTTCAGTTGGGATTATATGCAGTAAAAAAAAATATCAAAAATGTTAAGATCCTCTTTTCTGACCTGAAAAATGGCCATCAGATCATTCCGGCATCATCCTTCACCTGCTTCAATACAGATGGTGTTGATCCTTATGGAAATATATTTACAATACGGTCGAATGTAGATAAATCCATGGTGCAGCCCTATTGGATAGGATTGGACATCACGGAGGATGTCGTGCCGGGTACTTATTCAGGTATCATAACAGTTGTACCGGAAAATGCCCAAAAAACTGAGATCTCCTTTCAGCTACATATCATTAACGAATTACTCCCAGACCGTGGAGATAGTGAACCATGGCGTTTTTCCAGACTTCGATGGCTCAACTCTACCCTTGGACTGGACTTTGAGCCGGTAGCACCTTATACCCCTGTCCGTTTTGATGGTAAAAATGTTTTTGAATTATTGGGGAAAGAGATTATCGTGACGGAAACCGGAATGCCAAACAGTATCAAAGCTTGGGGAACTGAAATCCTTAACCGTCCCGTCAATTTTTCACCGATTACTCCTTACGGGATGACTTTATTTGATAGCACTGTTTTTAAACTGATACAGCAGGCTCCAGGAATGGTTGAATGTAGCTGGCAGTCTTTTTCAAAAGATATCAATGTGATCAATAAGGTAAGAGTGGAATCCGATGGATATATCAATTTCCAGATGAAGCTTGAAGCCTTGAAAACCTTTAATTTATCAGATTTTGTACTGGAAATTCCTTTCCGTCAAAATATTGCTCGATACATGATTGGGATGAGCCTTCCAGGCACAGCCGTTCCTGATTTTCACAAGGCTTCCTGGGAAGGTCCTCAAGACAGTTTTTGGATAGGCAATACGCATGCAGGACTTCACTGCGAGCTTAGGGGATCGGAATATCATGGTCCAATGCTCAGCCTGTATCGACCATCTTACCCTGATAGTTGGTATAATAAAGGAAAGGGGAATTTTCAGGTAAAAAGAATGAGCGGAGAAATACTTGCTAGCGTTCATGCCGGTGACAGGAAGCTTACTGCAGGAGAAAATATCGTCTTTGAGTTTTCATTGATCATTACCCCGGTTAAAGAACTGGATACAAAGCGTCAATTTACAGACCTGTATTATCATAATTACCCGGAGCCGGTACCGGATCATGCTGCAATGTATGAAGGCGTGAAGATCATCAATGTACATCATGCCAACAGGTACAATCCCTACATCAATTATCCATTTATCGCAACTGAGGAGATGAAAGAATTTGTGAATCAATGGCATGCCGAAGGGAAGAAAGTAAAAATCTACTATACTATTCGTGAACTAACTACCCGTGTTTATGAACTCTGGGCATTGCGCAGCCTGGGCCATGAGATTCTTATGGGCAAGGAGAGTACTTACGACTGGCTGGTCAGCTCGGGCATGGATAAAGGCCATCCATGGCTGATTGAACACCTGGAAGATGATTATGCGCCTGCCTGGTACTCCAGGTTGGATGAAGGAGAAAATGATATCGCCATAGTAACGACTTCCGGTTCTTCCAGGTGGTATAATTATTATATCGAAGGCCTAGGATGGTTGGTTAAAAACATAAATATAGATGGATTGTACCTAGACGATGTAGCATACGATCGACGAATTTTAAAACGTATGCGAAAGGTGATGAATCGCGAAAAGCCAGGATGTGTCATCGATCTGCATTCCAATAATGATTTTACAAAAGGGCCGGTCATCCAATATACTGAGTTCTTTCCTTACATCGACAAACTCTGGTTTGGTGAGGCTTTTTTGTACGATAGCATGTCCCCGGCAAACTGGTTGGTTGAGGTATCGGGAATACCTTTTGGACTTATGGGAGACATGCTCGAAAAGGGAGGCAATCGGTGGTTTGGCATGTTATTTGGTATGACCAACCGCCCTCCCTGGTCTCATGCAGGTGTTCAATACGATCCAGGTCCTGTTTGGAAACTATGGGATTCATTTGGTATAGGAGATGCCAAAATGATCGGCTTTTGGGAAGATAATTGCCCGGTTCGTACTAACAGAACCGGTGTGCTGGTTACAGTTTATCTCCGAAAAGACCGGGCACTCATCGCCCTGGGCAACTGGGAAAAGGAACCAGTAAAGGTACGGTTACATTTTGATTGGAATCAATTAGAAATGGATAAAAACATGGTGAAACTATCAGCTCCATTTATTGAAGATTACCAGGCTGAACAATATTTCAATCCAGATTCTATGATCACTGTCGATCCCCATAAAGGATGGCTACTGCTCTTGGAAAATTCAAGTAAAAAAATTGAATAATATTAATCCAACATGTTTTCGTAATTAAAAACCATTGTATGGCATTACACAAAAGGATCTGAAGAATATATCAAAGAGTCTGGTGAAAGAGTGACTTTGATATTTTTGTAAGCAAGGTTGTTTTTCCCTGAACCTGAAGAAGATGATTAGCCTATAATACCTGTACTTCAATAGAAAGCTCTGGAATCATTCAATTGATGAAATATTTAAAATTGATAAAGATTAATTCTAAAACTCTTTTATCAAAAATCAGTATATTTACATATTGAGATTTTAAAAATAAACCAATGAAAACGATAATTCAAAAGTCCTTTTTTTTCGTATTTGTTGTGATCCCAATACTTTGTTTTGGACAAACAAGCAAAATATCCGGGACGGTTGTAGCTTTTAATAAATTTCCGCTTAAGAATATTACTGTTACAGCTAAAAAAGCTAAAACCGAAGCAGTTACAAATGACAAAGGTCAATTTGAAATTGAGGTTAAAAAAAACGATATCCTTCAAATAAACGAGTCTGAATTTATAGAATACAGTAAAAAGATTTCTAAGAATGATAATGATTTAAATATCAATTTAATCATTAGGAATAATGAGCGGGATATGAAAAATGTTGTTGAACAGGGTTTTATTACACAGCAGAACCTGGATTATGGTGTTAAAAATTTATGGCATTGGAATAATGAATTCAGCCAGTTTACAGATACATATGATGCAATTAAGTATGCATTGCCGGAATCAACAATTATTTATGAGGATGGCCGTAAAGGGATCCAGTTCAGAGGACCGAAAACAATGACTGGCAGTAACTTCGCGCTTATACTCGTAAATGGCGTGATAGCTGATGACGTGAGTTTCGTTACGCCTGCTGATATCATAAGTATCAGGAAACTTTCCAGTACACAGGCAGCTTTATTTGGGGCACGGGCCGGGAACGGCGTAATCAGTATTGAAACGCAATAATACTTAGATGTACTAGTAAATTCTTATACCACTATAGCCTGTTTTCCCTGGTAAAATCCTTTGATTTGGTCAGGGAAAAATTATTGAATTTTAAGCTTCACATACGATCCAACAATTTCCCGGCGCCAATCCGGATTTCTGTCAATCGAAATTACAATTACATAAGGTTTACCATGATTCGGAATGGTTAGCTTCAGCTCCATTTGTTCTGTCTTACTTTCCGAGATGTCAATTTGTTTTTTAGAAATGTTTGTCGCTGCATTAAAAGCCATTATTTCAACCTCATGTTTGCCTGTGCCCGCCAAGGTAAGCATATATGTCAGAGTTTCCTGATCTGTTGGAACACTCTCAATATTTATCTGGAGACTTCCTTTCAATTCTTGTTCTAAAGACTGGGCTTCTACCTGTGATGTATAGATCGATACCGCCCCCAGAAACCGGCTTACAGGTTCTACCCAAATCTCCTTGTATGTTGCAGTGTTTGTCGCTGACCAATGCGGATCATCTCCAGACATACAATCCATTCCTACCGGTAACGATCCTACAATGTTCTTCAGGCAGTAGGCAAATTGAGGTGCGAAATCATATCCAACACCATACATCAGACTTTGACCGAACGGATTACCTCCAAAAATCCACTCAAACTGTTTTCGCACGAGATGCATACCTTCTGCATCTTTTCGTAAGCGGGAGGCTTCGGCCAATGCCCATGTACATGACATGTGGATATTCGTGTTGCCATGAAACAGGTTGTCCGGATAGATTGGAAACGTTCGCAACACATATTCTTGGTTCAGCCTAGTTCCGTCATTAAATTGACGCAGCATGTCCTCACGCCGTTGTTGGTCTGCCTCTTCCAGAATTTCAGACTTTTTCCACACAGAATTAGGTAACAGGTCATATGGTGCTGCTATCTGGCTGCCTCGTTTAAGGAAAAATTCACTATGAAGCGTTACTGCACTGTACCATTCAATCCAGTAATCGTGATTAGGGAATTCCTCACACAGTAAGGCTAATGCAATCAAAGGAGCTTCCTCAAACGCAGCATGATGATTATGTATCACACGCTGACGATCTGTATCCATATAAAAATATCCGGTAATGGGAATACCATCAATAAAATGTTGTTCCTGGCACTGGATTAGTAGGCCTCCGAAGTGAATGGCATGTTCAGTATACTTTTTATCTCCTGTCATACGCCCAAGGAGTATGGATGATGTCGTTCCCCAAGCGGCCTCAAGATAGTTAGCCTGATCCCATTTATCGCGTGAAGCTATGGCCGCTTGCCAATCCTCCACCGCTGCAATACGTGCTTGTTGCGCGAGTTCAGTGTGAGACTTTTCGAGCATTTGAGCTGCTTTACATTGAACTCCTGCCACCAGAAAGTTTTCCCATGGCACATTCCGCGCAGGTGTTACTACATCATCTATAGTACCAATCTCATTGTCTGTATAGATCCGCATCACACTAAAGCTCATGTGATATCCATCGCCGAATCTGGTTTTGAGTAGCCATTCGAGTCCCCAGGCGATTTCGTTGCGTATCCTGTCTGCTAATTCACCACTGTCCTCTTGTCTCTGTAGATTCTCAAGATTACGCATCATGGCAAGGGTAGCCATTGCTGTACGCCATGAACCTTGCGACAGGTCCCCGGCATCGTGCCAACCGCCATTTATTACTTTTTTCTTTTCACCATAAAATCCCTGCCAATCCTTATGACACTCAAGATGAATCCCTGGCACATCATAGCCGCAGCGTTGACAGAAGAAGAAGTTCATCGCCTTGAAAATGGGCTGTTGCCAAACATTATCATCTATGGGAAATGGAGGGGATTCCAGCGAACCACAACGAAGACGATACGTACCACCTTTGTCAAAATCAGAAAAATCAAGAAGACGAAATACTCCCTGATCATTCTTTACAACCTGAATATCATTCGAAAATACGACATTCTCTTTTGCATCAATCAATTGAAATTTTGTTTCCGTGCCATTACCTATCAACACAATTTTGGGATCTTCCAGTTGGTATCCCACATGACAAAACGCAAATTTTTCCTGCGCAACCTCCCAGCCTTCAAACTGATCCACCTCCACACGTTGAATTTCAACTTGGTCAAAATCATAGGTTACGATCCCCTCTTCCTCAGGATTGTGTCCACGCAACATCTGAAAGATGCTGAAGCTTGTGACACTATCACGTTTCAAATGCGGTATTTCGAACAGAACATGGTTCCACTGCCCGGGTTTAAGGTCTTGTACGAAATGAGATTTGCCGGAGTAGGTAGCGTTATACACTGCTCCTTCGCATTCCATTTGTAGAAACAAACAATATGTTGGCATGGAAGTGGAATGTACATAAACCCAGAACGAAATCCTGTTGAATGCCGACCAGTCCTGAGGCGCATCAAATCGTAATTGTATCGAAGCCCGGCCACCCTGTCTGCCATTGAACGAATCCCATTCACTGCGATTCTGCTTATAATATTCCTCGTCTCGTAAAGAAGTACGAAAACGAAGTGAGCGTACTCCATCCCTGGCTCGATCATTTGTATAAGTCATCTCCCCAATACCCTCTTCGACCCAATTTTTATCACTTTCCATGTCATCTATCAACCGGGTTTGAAGAACAGGCTTGTTCTCCCATCTGGTCATCAGGGCGTTTTGTTCCGGGACTTCAAGAGGAAACGGATCAAATTTTATCGCTGCCGATAATACTTCCTCAGCATCTTTTTGAGTTTGACAGGATAAGCATATAATAAATAATAAAAATAATAATATGTAATTTTTCATAGCCAAAAAATTATGTTTTATAAAATGATCGCCTATCTAATGAAAGTTACAACTAAAAAGTGAAAGTCTAATCAAAGATTAAAAAAGAGACGAAAGATTTCTACGATTTTATTATCAGCCGTATTATTATTATCAATCACAAGGTTAAAGGGTAGATCGACGGCAAATGATTTTATATTTATTTCTTCGATTATATCGTCAGAGACTGGAATGTGCCTTATCTGATCTCTCGATTTAATCCGTTCTGCGCACACTTCTGGAGAAGCGACTACTTTTATTAGATTTATATTATACTTTTTACGAATTGATTTTAGAAATGTATTGAAGTATTCATGAGCAGCAGTCGACTCAATGATCAAATTATCAGTGTTAACCATTTTTTTATCGATTTCCTCTTCAACAAGAGAAAATCCTTTCCTGATATATTCATCAGAAATTCTTTCCTCCTTTATTCTCAGCCAGACTTCCTCTACCCTGAAAAACTCTACGTTAAGTTTTTCCTGAATGAGTGTACCAATATATGTTTTCCCGCTTCCTTTAGCTCCTGTTAAAATTAATACCGATTTATTCATATAATAAATTCCCTACTCAGCTTCCTTAGCGGCTAAGTCGGATAGTTTGCCGGATTTTAAATTATCATTATCAATTTTTCTAAAAATAAGTTCGTTTGATTGCCAGTTTACTGATAATGGAAACAAATGTTCCATGGATTTTATAGTATCTTCCTGATCATTGATATATACTATTTTATTCCCCTCTGCTCCTTTTTCTTTATCGGTTATTTTATCGTACTGATCGTTAAGTATAGCATTAAAACCGATAATGGCGAAAATGCTGAGTGTTGTAATTAAAAATTTACCTGCTAAATATTTAATTCTCTGATTCATTTTTTTTCGATACAATCAATATTTATCGAAATGCATGTAATAGGATATTATTTCCGACTTTTTTTCGGAAATAATGGTCCCCTTCCGTTCTCTATTCACTTTTAATGAAAAAATCATTAAAAAGTAACCCTACGGTTCAGTAATTATTTTGACAGGCGTCGCATACTCAATATAAAAATGAAAACCTGTATGCTGAAATCTTATTTATGAATGATTATAATCAGCCTTGAAATTCATGAGAGAAAACTTTAAACCTCTACTAAATATATCGTATCTTCAAAAAAATACATACCAAAGATAGAGTTATCAATGGATCAAAAGCTGGATCATACCAAAATCGAATTTTTCTGGGAATGGTTTTCAGATAATGAAGCACGTATAAGGGATGTGATAGAAGACTACTCACCTCATGAGAGGGAGGAAATTGTGCATGAATTGGATAACCAGATCCTTGAATTTGGTATGTTCACCTGGGAAATCGGGCATGGATTTTCCAGGTCTTACTATTTAACGATTTCACCTAATGGAGATCAAGAACTGTTAGCCCGTAGTAGGTTGATCATGCAATCTGCTCCGGATCTGCCTTTTTGGGAGTTTTACCACGCCAGACCTGTAAAAGATTGGGATTTAATAATCAATTTGTATGATGATATGATGAATGAACATCATGTAAATGCTTCGGAATGGAAATTTGTACTTTCCCGAGGTCGCAACAACCGGATTAATGTTCTTATCGAAGCAAGCAACATGGGCCATCTGGATAATGAAACCAAATGGACAGCTGGAAATATGGTGGTTATGAGCCTTATCGGTGAGGAGTGCAGAATTAATGAAGTGAATAAAATTGATATTATTGATAAATTTGAGGATCGACATAAAGATGCAGGTTCTCCCATTGTAGATTTGAAACTAAATCTTGATAAATTATTAGAAAGACAATAACTACGGATCATGTTACCCGATGAATGTAGCAGTTGTTTGATAATAGTTATTTAGCTTCCTGAAATAACACTGTAGTAATATTTCATATACTACGGGGCTTCATAGATTACGGAGATATTAAATTTGGTTTAACCGTGTTATCGTGAAATCGGTTAATAAGCTTCGAACTTCAAGCATTTTTTTATATCTCCTCAGCAAATTCCCATCCGCTGGTATCGTGATATCTGGTAACTATATCACTGGGACGCATCCAGATAACCTTGTTATCTAAATGCTTTTCAATTCTATCAATAACAATTTTGAAGGCATCCCAACCAACTCCATTTTCAGGATTCAGCCCTTGCCAATGCATGTACCATAAACAATAAGGGGCCCTGTTATTGAGATGCGTGACAATAATTCCAGATTTACCATCTTCGGTAATATAGTAATCAGGGTTGACATGTTCTACAGAATTTTCCCAGATTCCCATGTGATCTCCTGCATTGGGCATCAAATCATACACGGCAAACTTTCCATCGGCAGCCTTTTGAAAAATATTATAATCCGTTTCACTGGATTCATAAAAAACAGGAATAACACGGTTTCTGAAATTCCCACGTTTAACAAGATCTAACAGCGCTTCCCAGACCGCCGGATTAAATTTTAATGGCCCTGCCACCCGCAATTCCTCATAGCGTAATGAGCAAACGTCACAACCGCATCCGGGCCAAGTTAGTCCTGTAAATTCTAAACCTGATTTTTCGCCATCTGCAAGAATGCTGGAAAAATAATGGTAGTATTCCTCAGCAGTAACTGCTGGTTCATGGAGCCATAAACCTTCATGAATTCCTTCTACAGCTTTTTTTCTGACATCAAAATCAAACAACTCATGATGTGTCATAATCTCCATATGTGTATCAATACCGTAGTCGTAAGAACTTTTGGCATAATCAAGAAAAGTACGTTCTTCGTTATCCGGATTATCTGCCATTGATTCCCCATCATATCCAAGAATAACACTGGACTCTCCTTTTATACCATGAGATTTACAATATTCCAGGAATGTTTTATAGGCATCCGGATTAGCTATTGCAGGACTGGTATCATCCACGTAAAAGGAAAGGATCATTTTTCTCTTCTTTTTGTCTCTTTCACATGCACAGTTGAGTCCGGCAAAGCCGGCTAGAGTAAGATACGTCGTAGAAATTTTTAAAAATTTACGTCGTGAAATGATACTTTTAGAAAATAATTCGGGCTTGGATAATTTGTTTTTCATCATGTCTATTTAAAATGATACTATATAGATTAATATGATATAGCAAAACTCAAGTCTGTTAATAAAAATACGTGATCGTTCTTGTGTTTAAAATTATTTGACAGTTTTTTATACAGTTATAATATTCTGATGAATATAACGGATGTAAGGCAATTCATATGGTCTGTATAGACACTTATACAACCGGTATGGAATATTTTCTCAAGAAGAAATTAAAACAAATTTCTGACGTTTTGGAGGATATTTAATGCCATAATCAAAGAAAATTTTAATTTTTTATTGGATAATTCATATTTTTTTTATTAATTGGACTTCGCACAACGATAAAAAACTATTTTTTAATCCTAATAGAGCACATATGAAACGATCTTTACTCATTTTATTATTACTAGCCCCTTTGTCAATATATGGCCAATTAGAAATTACAGAAGAAGCTTTACCGATCGATGAAGATTTTGAATGGTTTTTAGGAAACGGATTCACACCAGGAGGAAGTCTTGAAGGTACAATAGATTCTGATATTTTTTGGACGAAAAGCAGGGATGGCGCTATTGTTGATTTTGGTGATTACGTTACGACAGGAGAGTTTGCAAGAGGTATCTCTGAAGGAGGAGCGAGTTTGGAAGGAGGTATCTATGCTTTTAATACAGGCAATAATATTGCTTTTGGTATTAAACCCACCGAAAAATATTATTCTCCGGGTTATGTTAATGTGAAAATTCAGAACAAAATGCCGAATTCAATTATTCATTCACTACAAATAAGTTATGATATTTATTATAACAATACGACTGATGTAAAAACCGAATTGAAATTATATTATTCAACAAATAATCAGGACTTTTACAAAGTTGACAGCTCCAGCTTTTTAACTCCCGACATATCTGATCCCGGATGGCAGAAAATATCACGGAGTTTTGCTTTATCATCAGCCCAACATTTGGTAAACATAAAAAGCGATGAATTTTATTTTTTGAAATGGAGAATACAGGCAGGTAACGGATGTGTCACGGGCGATGAAATTGCTATTGATAATTTTAAAATTACTGCGAATCCAACTGTTATCTTTACCGAGATCCTTCAAGAGCCTACATCTATTGACGCGAATGGTGATGAAATTTTATCTGAAGCTCAGGATGAATTTGTCGAATTTATTCTTAATAAGAGAAAAGAAGTCCTTGATTTATCAGGGTGGAAAATTAAAATAAATGGAATCACCCGGCATATTTTTCCTTATGGTTCAGGATTAATTCCAGATCAGGGTGCGGTTATATTTGGTGGTGGTACTCCCAAAGGTGATTTTGGAGGAGTGCTTTTACAGACCGCATCTACAGGGAGCCTGGATATTCCAAATACTGGATTCGAAATAAGTTTGGTGGACGATGAGGATAACCAAAAAGCAAGTGCATACATCAGATCATCCCTTACCAATGACGCATGGCACAGAAAATATTATGATGGGGGTCCTTTCATTGCCCACTCATCGTACGACAAGGACAATCCAATCACCCATAGTCCAGGCAAAACTATCAGAGGGGGAAATGATATTTATCTGGATGATGCGATTGTCTGGAGCAATAAAACCAATAGCTGGGTTGAATATTCTGATGGAGATCCTGCTACCGATGCGGTGAATGTGATTATAAATGGAACCTATAATCTTTCAGAGGGGAATATCACATGTGATAATATAACAGTAAATGGCACATTAATCATACCGTCAGGAAAATTTATAAAAATGTCTGAAATAACCGGTAATCTGATAAACCCGGGCAGTTTTAATGTAGAAAGTGGTGGTATTTTTTTAAGTCCTTTAGTTATTCTAGGAGATGTAGTTATCAAGAGAAATACACCATGGGGTGATACAGATGGCAGATATAGCTTTATCGGATCTCCGGTTAAAGATTTTATTATTGGTGATCTGGGTGGAGGATTCTATTTCAGGTTTGATGAGCCAACGAATTCCTATGTATCTGTTGAATCAGGATCCACAATGAATACCGCTGTAGGGTATACGATTGCCAATAAAAAAGAACTGGTATTTACAGGTAAACCACATTCTGGAACTCAGACGATATCTATTTCCAAAAATACGGGTCCGGATGAGGATTATAATCTGATTGCGAATCCTTATTCAGCACCTGTATCATATACCTCTTTTATGACAGAAAATGGTCCTGATGGTTCCCAAGTCATAACAGGTACCATCTATATCTGGGACGATGGAGGATCAAATACAGGATCAGGTACAACTTCAGATTTCAGGATTGTTACTGCAGCTGGTGATGCTGGTGGTACAACTTATACCGGAAGTACATATAATGGTAATTTAGGAACAGCACAGGGTTTCTTTGCTGTGGGTGACAGGGATACCCCTGAAAATGAAATCAGTTTTACGAATGATATGAGGCAATCTTCCGGAAATGAGGATGAACACTTTTTCCGAAAGGCCGAGTCTGAAATAAGCCGGTTTAAATTGAGTATCAGCGATGGGGATACATATTATGAATCTTTGCTGGCCTTTGTCGAAGATGCAACAGAAGGCTACGATAAAAAATATGACGGACCTATGTTTTCTGTTTCCGAAAAAGCAAAAATCTATTCCTATATTGAAGATAAAAAATATTCCATCCAAGCATTACCTCCAGTAATTGAAAAAGTGGAGATAGAACTTGGAATTGATATAATAAATGATGGAAAATTTGAGATCAACCTTCATTCACTGGAGAATGTGGACTTACTGAATTTTTACCTTTATGATCACAAAACTGATCAATATATAAATCTAAGGGAGAATAATTATACTTTTGAATTCGATGCCACGCAAGGTGAAAACCAGAACCGTTTTGTACTGATTGCTTCAACTTCAAGGATTTTGGCATTCGAAAAATCGCTGGAAAATCAATTCAGAACATTTTATAAAAATGGGACATTAAGTGTTTTTCTGGATGAGTATAATGGTACAGCCAATGTATCTATTTTTGATATTTCAGGAAAAGCAGTCAACAGATTCAACGGTTTGTTTTCACGAGGACTTATGGTGAAACGATTAAATTACTCCGGCAATAAGTTATATTTGTTAAACATTGAAATTGCTGAAGAACAATATACTACGAAATTTATATCTCATTAAAACTATGAAAAAGATACTATATAATCCAAAAATCAGTTTTACATTATTTCTTTCATTAATGAGTTATGCGGCCATAGCCCAGGGACCTCCCCCACCACCGGCAACACCAATAGATGGGGGTTTGGCCATTTTACTGGCTGTTATAGGTGGATACGCAATTAAAAAGGTTATTGATTTCAGGCAGAAGAAATAAGCTAAAAACGAAAATATTATTTCTTTTCGATTATATTTCCTGGATTTCGCACAGTTATATCTCTCGTGAATTCATGAATCATTGGATTTTATTTATTTCCCTTTTATAATATTGTAAAAATGGTATTAATCTAAATTTCTGATTTTACGCATCTTTTAGAAAATTATTGAAATTTTTAGGGGTACTGGCATTTTTATTGGAATAGTTATTAGAATTCTTTATTTTGTTTTTCGAAAGCCCAATATTTTTTTAAACAAATCATTAATTAAATTTTTTACACCATGAAAAAAACTTTACTTGCTTTTATACTACTCATACCACCGTCATTATATGGACAGATAGAAATTACTGAAGAAGCCGTTGCGTTTGAAGAAGACTTTGAATGGTTTCTGGGTACTGGATTTACACCTGATGGAATACCGGAAGGGACAATGGATTCTTATATTGTATCCACGCAAAGCAATTCCGGCTCAAGTGTAGATTTTGGAGATAATGTGACAACAGGCGAGTTTGCCCGTGGAACATCTACCGGAGGAGCTAGCATTGCCGGGGGTGTATATGCCTTCAATACCGGGAGTGGAAATACTGCCTTTGGATTCAAACCTTCCAGTGCTTTCTATACTCCCGGAAGCGTTACCGTAGTCTTACAGAATAAAACACCCGATATCCCAAACGATCCCGTTGATATTGTTTTTATTTCCTTGCAGGTAAATTTTGATATCTGGTACAACAATACAACGGATAATGTTACAACGGTAGATCTACTGGTATCACCCGATAATATAAATTATACTTCCACCAATGGTGTAAATGGTGAAGCTTTGTCTACACCCGGACCTTCGTCTCCGGGGTGGGTAAAAATGACAAAAAATTATGTTATTACAGCAGAATTGAACGGCATAAGTGTTTCACGTGATGCGTATTATTTTCTTAAATGGGAGATAACGGCCAATAATGGGGAAACTTTTTCGGATGAAATTGCTATTGATAATTTTAAAATAATTGCAAATCCTCCCGTTATTTTTACTGAAATATTACAGCAACCAACTACTATTGATGCAAATGGAGATGAAACTGCTGTAGAAGCTGAGGATGAATTTATTGAATTTTTTGTCTATGATGAATTCGATCAGATTGATGTGGTCGACCTGAATGGATGGAAAATAAAAATAAATGGAACAACTCGGCATGTATTCCCTCCGGGTTCAGGCTTAGTTCCCTTTCAGGCGTGTGTATTATTTGGCGGAGGCACACCCATGGGCGATTTTGGAGGGCCACTCCTGCAAACTGCCTCAACCGGGGGATTAAGTCTTCCCAATTCAGGTGATATTGAAATTGTTTTAACGGATGATTTTGATGAAGAAAAAGCTTCAACAATCATCAGCACAGGTACCGGATTGATAAATGATGCCTGGCATCGCGATGGATTTTTCATCGCACACTCATCCTTTGATACCCAGGATCCCAAAACCCACAGTCCCGGTAAACTGATAAATGACAATGACATTTACCTCCCCTATGCGATGGTTTGGAATAATAAGTCACTCAGTTGGGTGGAATATTGGGATGGTATGGGTATCCCGGCTTTTGATGATATAAATTATATTATCAATGGAGAGTATATGTTTACTGCCGGAGATTTTATCTGCAATAATCTAACGATAAATGGTACATTAATTGTACCGAATGGAGGCTATGTCGTTGTTGGTAATTACATCATAAATCCTGGAATATTTACCATTGAAAGTGGAGGAATTTTGCAATCCTCCGAGAATACACTCGGAATGGTTACGATTAAAAGAAATTCGCCCTGGGGAGATACAGACGGTAAATACAGTTTTATAGGATCTCCTGTTAAGACTTTTATACTGGGAAATCTGGGGGGAAGTTTTCATTATCAGTTTGACGAACCTTCCAACTCATATATATCTCTCCCATCAAATACAATTTTGACTCCCGGATATGGGTTTACAACGGCCAATAAAAATGAACTTGTTTTTGTGGGAGAGCCCAATGCCGGAGATATAACCGTTCCTATCTCTAAGAATACGACAGGCGAGGATTACAACCTCCTGGCGAATCCTTATGCGGCTCCCATTTCCTACATTTCATTTATGTTTTATAACGGACCAGGTGCAACAGAAGCAATTACCGGCACAATTTATATCTGGGATGATGGCGGATCCAACACCGGTTCCGGAAGCACATCGGATTTCAGAACAATCACCGCCGCCGGAGATGCAGGTGGGACCTCCAATACTGGAAGTACCTGGAATGATAAAATAGGATCAATGCAGGGATTTTTTGTTGTCGGAGATATAACTTCTCTTGAAAATGAGGTTATTTTCAAAGAGGAGATGTGGGAATTATCAGGCAATGAGGATAGCCATTTCTTCAGAAAGGCGGAAACTGATATAACACGCTTTAAACTGGGAATCAGTAATGGGGAATCATTTTATGAAACCCTGGTGGCGTTCATTGATGATGCTACGGAAGGATTTGATAAAAAATATGACGGCCCTATGTATTCTGTGTCAGAAAAAGCAAAGATCTATTCCTATATTGATGATAAGAAATATTCCATCCAGGCATTGCCGCCTGTTATTGAAAAACAGGTAATTGGTCTTGGTATTGATATACCTGAAGATGGTAATTATCAACTCAACCTCCATTCTATGGAAAATGTGGATTTTCTCGAATTATATCTTTATGATCTAAAAACGGATCAGCAAATAAACTTTAGAGATAATAATTTCATATATGAATTCAATGCTAAAAAAGGAGGAGATCAGAAACGCTTTATGATAATAGCTTCAACCTCCAAGATCATGTCTTTGGATGAATCATTGGAAAGACAATTCAGAATACATTATGACAATGGAACCTTAAATATCTTTTTAAATGATTATGATGGATCTGCAAGAGTTTCTATTTATGATCTTACTGGTAGAGCAGTAAATAATTTTGCTGGATTTTTCTCACAGGGATACATGATGAAAAAACTGAATTATTCGCCAAATAAACTATATTTATTAACTATTGAAATACCTGAAAAACAATTTACATCGAAATTTATAACTAAATAATACCATGAAAAAAATAATATATAATTTAAAAATTAATATAACCCTATTATTATCCTTAATAAGTATTGCAGCCATAGCACAAGGCCCACCTCCACCACCTGCCACACCTATTGACGGGGGATTATTTATATTATTGGCTGTGATAGGTGGCTATACGATTAAAAAAGTAATCGATTATAAGAAGAAAAAGTAAATAGGGTTCATCAACATATGAAAATTAAATGATCTGGGCCCCTTTTCTTTAGGTGCCGGGATCATTTATTTTTTATATTTTTGTCTATCTATATATTTCTTTATAATCTTTAATCCGGAAGGATATTTATAATAACCCTATCAAATATTAAAAGAATTATATTCTATTGGTGATTCTGAATGGAAAGGGAACTGAAAACTAGGATTCTTAAAAAGTTTGGTCTGCGTAGTTTGATTGTTTTTATCATCTGGATGATATTATATCATGGTTTTATTATTCCGGATGGCAGGCTGAATCAATTTCTTACAGGTACTGTTATTACAGGTACCTTGGGTGGCTTGAATTTGCTTGGACATAACAGCGTAAGAGAGGATAATTATGTTCTAATAAATAATGAACCCGTGGTTCTGGTGGCTGATAATTGTAACGGTCTGGAGCTCTTTGTGTTATATGCAGGTTTTATCATTTGTTTTCCAGGCAGAATTAGTTATAAGTTAATTTTTATCCCAGTGGGTATTATCTTAATCTATATAATAAATGTAATTCGTGAAATCGTATTGGCCCTTAATTATAAATTTTTTCGGGAGACTTTCGAGTTCAATCATAAATACACCTATGTTTTAATAGTATATATCTTTGTTTTTATTCTGTGGCGAATCTGGATAAAAAGGTATTCCATCATTTCAGAAAAATATTCACGTGCATAATTCAGTAAGAAGACCAATTTCTATATTAATTCTTTTATCCATCATTGCCTATGGGATGTTCAAAGATTACCTCAAAGAATTTTATAACTATTTCATTCAAAAATACTTCAATACAGACCCTTTGTCTGAATATTTGAATGATTTGAGTTTAGACTCAAATTGGGATCAGGATATTACAGCATGGCTGATATATTATCCCACCTACCTTTTACTGCATGTAATGTTCATTTATGTTCTTTTTTATAAAGAAATCCGTATAAGGAACATGTTGATTACCGGATTATTAATATTTGTTGTAATTGATGTGATCCTGATTATAGTTGCTAATGAATTAGAGTTTCAACTATTGTATTCCATATGTTATCAATTATTTCGGCAACTTTTCGGCTTGCCATTCATCCTTCTGGCTATTGAAGGAGGGCGGCATCTGTTTAAAGAGTTATTGAGTGCTTAATAGATTTACTGAATTTTTTTTTCAGCCTATTTTTTGATTACGTTCGATATATTTTTGAGAGGTGTTTTTCATTTGCTTTGAATAATTTTGGGTCCTTCCCTGAAACTCATAGACCAACCAGAGCGCAATCAAAGAAACAAAAAGTCCAATTGCAATAACAAACCACTCAACGATTTTTTTCCCAGTTGAGTATGGCTTTTTTATCAATTCAAAAAATATTGAATGGCTTTTCATATGATTTATCGACATACATTTAGTAAGATTTGAAATAAGAATTAAACATCTTATCCTTTTATTGATAAATCATTCAATAGTCACCCTTATATTTAGAATATTTTTCTGATAAAAAATGAGCGCTAAATGCCGGGATTAGAAATTACCTTTCTTCATTTTTCTTAAACCTTCCTAATCCTCAATATATCTGATCTGATATCTTATAAGTTGTCCATCCCATAGTATGGGTTCCGGCAATAATTCTATTTCAGAAAATTTAACTTTAATTCCATCCTTAAATCGCAAAATTTTTGAGCTTCTTTTTCTTTTATCACAAGCTAAATAACTTGCATACTCCGGACAATAGATAATGCTGTACATTTTATTTGAGTTTTTTATTTTTATGTCTTTGCTTATTCTATCTGACATAATCATAGATGATTAGGATTTTATCTTAATATACACCTTCTATCCTCTTAATGTAAAAACCATTCAATAGTCACCCCCCGGATTAATTATTTTTTATTTGTACTCTGAGCATATTTATATGTATTCAGATTTATATGGCTTCAGAGGTGAGTTACGATTTGAAATAAGTGATTTCGGCGCGTAGTGTTAGGTTTGATTTGTAATTAGCAAGAATTAATGATCAATGTAAAAAACTAACCTCTGCAATATCATGTTTGACCTGTTCAAACATTTGTATGTAAATGGGAAATATTCTCTCAGTTTGTTTTCGCTTTTGATACCATTGCCTGGCAGAAGGTATATGCGTTCGAAACTAACCTTTCAATCTCACTTGTATGAAGCAAATCCCTTGTCTCATGCATAAAATAAAATGGTTCTCCATACGGCTGGTAACCTTTTGATATCCATTCCCTGACTTTATCAGTCAAAGTCTGTGGTTTTGTCTCAGTAACAATCAAATAATCTTCGATCTTTTTCATGATAATTCCTGTTTAGTTCTATTCAATAGAATAAGTTTTTGATCATAAGAAAATAATTTGAATTTAAACGTTTTCCCTTGTTATTAAAGTGGAAAATGAAGATTTTTGAAGTTGTCATATAATAACTTTCAACATTTCATATAATTATACAGCGCATCTTAATGTTAAAAATCCATAACAATACCAGGTTTCCAATTGTTGATATGCTGTCAACTCAAATATTAATATCATGAAAATAAAGTCCATATACATATTAGTCTTAGCATTTGTACTGTTTTATGCCTGTGATCAGGGAGATATGGAGGAAAATTTAATGATCCAACAGGAAACAAACAATGATATTTTCATTAATCAAGACAGTGTTAACAATGAAATTATACCCGAAAACTTCAGTTACAGGGTTGATACCATTGCCAGCGGCCTGAATAATCCATGGTCGCTTACATTTCTGCCTAATAATGATTTACTCGTTACCGAAAGATCAGGGGAGATACGGATGATCAGGGACAACAAACTATTGGATATTAGAATAAACGGTGTGCCAGAGGTGTATGCAAATGGGCAAGGAGGATTATTTGAAATCAAACTGCACCCAGACTACCATACTAATGGATGGCTTTATATCAGCTATGCAGCAAGAGGAAATAATGGTGGCAATACGGCTATTATGAGGGCGAAACTTGATAAATTTAACCTGGTTGAAAAGAAAATTATCTTTCAGGCCGATCCTATTGTAAGCGGAGGCAGACATTTTGGAGGACGTATGGAATTTGACAATCAGGGTTACTTATATCTGTCTGTAGGCGAAAGAGGTACAAGACCCAATGCACAAACTTTAGAAAACCATAGTGGAAAGATACTAAGATTGAATGAGGATGGGAGTGTCCCTTCTGACAATCCCTTTATCGATGAAAATAAAGCAAAACCTGAAATTTTTACGTTGGGGAACCGGAATCCACAAGGTATGGTGAAACACCCTGTGACTGGAGATATATGGACACATGAACATGGACCGATGGGTGGAGATGAAATTAATATAATCAAACCGGGAACCAATTATGGCTGGCCTGAGGCAACATATGGTAAGAACTATGATGGAACTATCATCACGGATAATCCTTCAAAAGAGGGTATGGCCGATCCTTTACACTATTGGGATCCTTCTATTGCTCCCTGCGGAATGACTTTTGTTACGAGTGACCTTTTTCCAGCATGGAAAGGAAACCTGCTGATCGGATCATTAAAATTCAGGTATGTCGCCCGGCTTGAGTTGAGTGGTGATCAGGTGATCCGGGAAGAAAAACTTCTCGAAGGAATGGGAAGAGTCCGGTCAGTAGTAGAAGGGCCAGATGGATTGATTTATGTAAGTGTTGAAAGTCCCGGGATGATTTTGAGAATTATGCCTGAGCTTTAATATAAATCATTTAAATAAGCAATACCTTTTGATATCCCTTATTGATCTTTGTGTCAATAGGATTCATCTATAAAGATTAAATTAATCTTTCTTTTCGAAAATCGAGACAGATTATCAGCCATACATTTCAGTTAAAATCCGGTTTCTATAGTATACATATTTATAATATCTAATCGTAATTGTTGAAAACTTTTAAGGAAACTATTACGTGTAATAAATACAAGGGTATAATTAATATGATTATTTCTATAATAGGGTACTGATATATATCATACTGATTTAAAGTAATAAATACAAAATTTGTATTATATTTATATCACAATTTGTTCAACAAGTATGAATTAAAATGTAAAAAGATGGAAACAGCAGCAGAATTTTTAATAAGGAAAGGATTTAAAAAGGTTTATCAAACTGACAGAAGATATAATCTGACGATTGGAGAAATGGTTGAATTTCTAAATGAATATGCCAATCGAACATTCAAAGATTTTATAGCATTATATAAAGAAAAGGGGGGGAAATTCCCAATGTCATTCGAATTTGATAAATAGGATATTTTCCAGATATCAACCCAAATAAATTCAGGAATAGACTTCTGTTTAGGTGTAAGTGAAGTATGCTGGTAAGAGAGTCATGATTCCTGTCGTATTAAATTGAACTAAATCCTTTTAAAGTACAATCCACATATTTTTCCAAATCCGTTTTGATCAATTAACTCTATGATGCTCAGTTTTATTTGCCAGTTATGATACAAATAATATTGTATACATTTCGGATTATGGGGGAAATATCACACAAGACCGCAAATGGGAAGAATTTTTCATGATGCCTATATAAATAGGGAACCCCGATAAACGAATCTATCGGGGTTATTTTAATAAACCAAGCACTACCCTATGGATAAGTATTTTTAATCTACATTTATATTGAAATGTTCGACCTCATTAAAAAATTAATATAAACCAGGAAGTCAAAAAAACTATTTACGCTGAAATTTTATAAAGAGCGTAAATGTAATTGTTTGAATTACACAAGTCAAGTATATGGTAAAAAAATTTTATGCCAGTAAAAAAAAATTTACTGATCATATTTCACTGATGACCAATAGATTATTACTTAATGTCTCAAGTTTTATCAGAAGGTTTATTTATTTAGTTTTTATGTTGGTGTGCTTCTTACTAAACCAAAAAAAATCATGAGTTTATTTAAGTAAATCTTAACTAATTATGCATATGTTTTTATTTTATACGCTCTATTGAATATCCAAGTAATTTTTATGCCAAATTAGAATATAAATATTCATCATCAGGAGTGCTTTCACTTGTCTTTCTATTTTCGAGAAAGTTCTGAAGTGAATGCGCATCTTAAGTTTTATACTTTATTTTTCAATATTCCAGCGTTCCTGCGTGCATCCTCATTATCCAATTCAGTATAAAATAATGTGTTTTACTAGTATAATATCCTTATCTTAATTTTAAAATAACACATTATCAGAATGAAACGTTTAGGTTACCTTACCAATGCCTTCTTAATGCTTTTGTTAATTGCTTCATGCTCAAGTAATAACAACTGGCCTCAATTCCGTGGTCAAGAAGCAGACAATATATCAATTGGAGCTAATTTTCCTACTGAATGGGGAAATGATAAAAATATTCTATGGAAGCGTAAGATCCCCGGAAAAGGTTGGTCCAGTCCGATCGTATGGGAAAATAAAGTTTTTGTAACAACAGCTTTCAGGGATAAAGAGGTTGCCGAATCAGTCGATAGCGAAAATGAAAATTCCAATCCAAATCCCAGAAGAACAATTCCTGATTCAGATTATAGATTTGAGGTTTATTGTCTGGATAAAAACAAGGGAGATATTATTTGGAAGGAATTAGCCTACCTTGGAAAACCGGGGATACCAACCCATAGTGACAATACGTATGCATCAGAATCACCGGTTACGGATGGCAAATATTTATATGTATACTTCGGGATGTCAGGTCTCTTTTGTTACGATCTGGATGGTAATAAGATCTGGGAAAAGGATCTGGGTGCATTTCCAATGCAGTCAAATTGGGGCACATCAAGTTCGCCGGTTATATATAAAGATTTACTCATTCTGCAATTTGATAACGAAGATAACTCCCAGGTCCTGGCACTTGATAAAAATAATGGCGAAGAAAAATGGCGTACAATGCGGGATGAAATTTCCACTTGGAGCACCCCATTCATATGGAAAAATAAGGTAAGGACTGAATTAGTGACCGGAGGTAAAAAAACACGCGCTTATAACCCGGAAACTGGGGAACTCTTATGGGAGTTAGACATGCGGGGAGGACGGGATATTACTTCTCCGGTGGGAAACAAGGAGATGATTTATGTTTGTAACGAAGAAAGACGTGATGGAGGTGGTACTCTGTTTGCAGTTAAAGCAGGAGCTTCAGGAGATATTTCCCTTGATACAACAGAAAACACCAATGAATGGGTGGTTTGGATACAACCTAAATCAGGTATCGCCATGGCTACACCGGTATTGTATAAGGGATACCTTTACATGCTTGAACGAAACAGGGGTGTGGTCAGTTGTATTAATGCAGAGACCGGTGATTATGCTTACAAAAGGGAAAAGCTTGATGGGGCCAGGGCATTTTGGGCCTCACCATGGGCCCACGATAATAAAATCTTCTGTCTGGATGACACAGGAACAACGCATGTATTGGTAGCAGGTCCTGTTTTTAAAGTGATCGCTTCCAATAAACTAGATGACAAGTTCTGGTCATCGACGGCAATTGCCGGAGGGATACTTATATTCCGGGGAGTTGATTACGTTTACGGCGTTGGGAACAGATAGAGGCCCGATAGATAGGATTCTACAGTCTTCATTATTATCCATTGAATTCTTTCTGGAGATACCATGTTGGTTAATTTCTGTCAAACTGTAAGTCTCTGATTTCACCTTCTAATCAGTTACTATTTAAATATATCTGAACCATAAGTATTGTATCCAAATAGGAATGGTCAAGGATCAGTATAACAAGTTTCTTCTTTAACAGGATATAACAGAAGCCCAAGGCTATACCCATAAATCCGGTTTGTACAATTCCCATTGCACCCCATTCATAGTGAATAAGTCCAAAAACTATTGCACTGATAATAACAGCTATGACCCTTCCACTCCAGCTATCCGACCTTAATTGCGTGATACGATTTATTAAAAAAGCACGATAAATTACTTCCTCCCCAAATGAAGAAACTATAAAAACACCTGCCAGGCTAAGTAAAAACATACCGAGATTATTTTTTAAATAGTCGTATCCGCTCATGTCTGCACTTTCAGGAATGCCTGTAATGTTGGCCATAATAATTGATCCAAAAAGAAATCCGATCAGTGCCAGAACAAATACGAGTAGTGATAATAGAAAAACTTTCAAGATATGGTTCTAACTCACGAACTTTAAACTTAAGCCAAAATCTTTCCAGTTTTCCCCCCGTAGTTTAAGTCCGGCCCAAACCAATATCAACATAATGACATTCGCAACCCAAACAATTGCTTGTTTTAGTACCGGATTATCCCAGGCCAGCGGACTAATAAGTTTAATGAAAACAAATGCGATTAAAAAGATTAAAATAAGTTCACCTGCTTTAGCCAAAGTGTTCGAATGTAATTGTTTCCCGAGTTTACTTCGAATATGGTTTGATTCTATGCTATTCATATTTCAGCTTTTTTTATTTGAGTCTCATAGTTGGGTATAAAACCAGCTTCCAAATTCATCATTAGATTTTACCCATTATAATCTCTATCAGAATTTAATTGGAATAACCCTTACAAACCATTTTCACGGTTATTATTGGTGTTATATCACATCTGTAATTATTCGCTTTTTTTCAAATTGATAGAATTCTTCAGGCCCGACATTCCTCATATGGTATTCTCCTTCAGCTTTGATGTATCCGACCTTCACTGCGTACAGATCCCAATCGGTAATTAGTTCCTTGAGTATTTCTGTTTCTTGTGTTGCCAGATCATTTTTCTCAAGTGGATCCTTTGAAAGATCAAAAAGTTGCCACTTAGGTTCATCTGCATAGGGTGGCTGTAAAAGTAAAGCTTTCAAGCTTCCTTTAATAATTGCGCGGCATTCAATCATTTCAAAAAATAATGGATCTGTTACGGTGTTTCGAACATAATATTTATTTCCATTTAAATATTCCGTTGCTGAGATGCCGTAAAGAGGTGCCAATACATTACCATTATAAATTTCCGGACGTGAAACTTCGGCGATGTCAAGAATTGTTGGGAAAATGTCGCATACATGTATGCCAGTATTATCCTGAACATTTTTAATCTTTATTCCCGGTCCTTTAATAATCAAAGGAGCATGGAACCCTCCTTTCCCAGTAGTTGTTTTGAAATATGTAAAGGGAGTATTACTTACTTCTGCCCATGAGCCTCCTTGAGAGATAAATGAAGTAGATTTTCCCAGATTTTTCAGGCTGTTGTCGAAATTTTCAGCTAAAAACTCTTCTGAACTTCCTGGATAGGATAACGGTTCCTTTGGATTTGCGCCATTATCTGATAGAAATATGATGAATGTATTTTCATATTTTCCTGATTTCTTTAGTGCATCGACCACACGCCCAAGGTTATAATCAAGATTCTCAATCATAGCTGCATAAATCTCCATTTTACGTGCTTGTAATTTTCTTTCATTATCATCAAGATCCTCCCATTTGGGGAACTTACCTGTACCTGGATTATAGGGAACTGTCTCATTAACTATGTTTAACTTTTTCATGCTGGCTAGCCGGTCTTTTTTTATCTGCTCATAACCTGAACTGTAAACACCTCTATAATTATCTAAATATTCATCAGGAACATGAAGAGGATCGTGTGGCGCAGTAAATGCTAGGTATCCAAAGAAAGGAGCATCGTCTTTCTGTTCATTTATATATTTAATTATTATATCAGAGAAGTTTTTTGACGAATAGAAATCATCAGGAAGCTTTTTAACTATATCTTTATCTTCTACATAAAATGTAATAGGTTTTTCTCCAGGCCCAAGTGGAAAAGCATTATTGAAATGCCCTGAACCTCCATCAAGAAATGCGAAGCTTTTTTCGAATCCTTTGTTGGCAGGATAATTTTCTTTATGGTGTCCAAATGCCATTTTCCTGACATATAGGTATGATAACCATTGTCTTACAAAATTTCTGACAACGCTACCACCTTATTGTTTAAAGAGCCTTCGTATCCGGGTTTTAGGTATTGATTGGTGGTATGACCCGGAGGCATCGTCCCCAGACCATTCAAATGATTGTCGACGCCGGTCAATAACGTTGCACGTGTAGGTGCACACAGTGAAGAGACATAAAAGTCAGCAAATTTTACACCCTCATTGGCAATTTTATCAATATTCGGATTTTTGATCTCGCTTCCATAGCAACCTAAGTCTGAATAACCCAAATCGTCAACAACGATTAATAAAATATTAGATCTATTCAAACTGTTGGGATCATCGTTTTGCCTGTGGGCACACATGCACAAACCAAAAATGAATAATGGAATAAAGATTAGATTAAAAGGTCTCATCGTTTTTTTTGCGTGTATAAATTCTAAAAAAAAGTAAACCTAGATGACAGGGATATTGTATATGTACAATATGGTAAATTGTTCACCATTCAATCATTATTTTATCTTTTATGAGTTCCGATATTCTTTCCAACATTAATTTACATATATCGAACCTAAAAAATTATTGTTCTCAACCCTTTTAAGATCATATAAAATCTCCAGAAAATGTAATTGTGTTCTAGTGATATTGGACTTTTCTCAGCAATAATTCGGGCACAAAACATTACCAGGACATTTTTCCCGATTGTTAATAAGTTCTCAGATCACTGCATTCGGAGCAATTTTTGCTCTCTTATCAATTTCAGGTTATTTATTTTGATGTTTTATAATCATTTTCTTCATTTTTACTTTCAATTGTCGGATTAACTTGAAGAAAATTAACTGTGCAAATTTATTTCAGATGCAAATGTGACCTTTGTGGATAACCGCTGGATTAAATGTACCTGTCATGTTAAATAATCAATTTATCGGTTTTCTATTGCAATATGCCTGATCCAAGGATCATTGGTTTTCTGAAGCCAGATTATTAATTCATTGCTCAGATTTTCGACCAGATCTTTTCTGGATTCACTGAGATTATTTAACTGATAAGGATCTTCTATATTGTCAAAAAGTTCAATCGGATCGACTTCTTCCTCGTGTTTACTTATCATCAAAGTGTATTTATGGGTCCTGATTCCCCTCCTACCCATATCTTCGTTTCCTACAGGAACGGACATGTACAGTTGAGAATGGGGTCTCTCCCCCTGCCCCGTTAGAAACAAGGTCGAGTGATTTATACCGCTGACATCTTCCGGAATATCCTCATCAAAACCCATAAGACCAAGCAGGGTTGGGTAAATATCAGGCGTGGAAAGTAAGAGATCATCGATTCTTGATGGTATTTTACCGGGCCAGCGAATGAGAAATGGAACACGTACCGATTCTTCATAATGAAAATTTTTTGAGATTTTATTATGTATTCCCAGACAATTCCCGTGATCAGAGGTAAAAAGTACGATCGTATTTTTTTCAAGCCCTTCTTCGTTAATGGCTTTCAGGATCCGTCCGAATTGTTCATCCACACCCGTAATCATTGCGAAGTAGTTTCTGATATTTTCACGGTAATAATCTCCCCATTCCGTACCGGCTGGAGGAATATTTGGTCTTTGTGTCAACTTCTCCATCGGAATATCCGCATAAATCTCTTTGTATTTGTCCGGTACAAACTCATATGGCATATGCGGTGGATTCATCGATATCATCAAGGCAAATGGCTGATCTGGGTCACGGTACTTTTTATCCGTATTTTTAATATAGCGAATAGCTAGATCGGTTTCATGTTCAGGGCCCCATTGATCTACATAGTGGAAAGAATTCCTGCTTGCTGTATCCGACCAATACACAGGTTTATTATGATAATCATAAGTGCCGTAGGCATACCAGAAATCAAAACCATGCCTGCGGGCAGGAGGACACCACTCGTTCCATTTCAAATCACCCTCGTTGTTCTTACAATTGATGTATGGTTCGTAGGGATTATCGAGGTGCCATTTTCCAATATAACCGAGGCTGAATCCTTTGTCTTTCAAAATATCTGACCAACATCGTGCTGTTTCCTGTAGCTGGTATCCGTATGGCGTGGAATTGGAATTACAGTTACTCCATACCCCATGCTCCGGGGCATATTTACCTGTCATCAAGCTGGCCCGGCTGGGACTGCAGATCGGGTAGTTACTGATCACATCGGTCAGCACCAGACTTTCAGCAGCGAACCGATCAAGATAAGGTGTTAGAACCGGTTCCTGCTTTAGGAATCCCATTGCTTGTCCACGCATCTGGTCAGGATATACAATAATTAAGTTGATTGGATTTTGATCTGTCATTTTGTTCTGATTACAGCTATTTAAATTAAAGATGAGAATAACTGCTATTAACCTGACGCTGATAAATCTGAGTGATTCCATATTTTTGATTTAGCTATCTACAATTCAAGAATATACTTGATTGAACTAATATATTTATGTGGTTAATTACAATATTGTACAATAAATTATTTCATCATGGCTTATTCCTATCAATAGCCACATAGTGAATTATGAGTTGTTATTACTGCCTTTGCCCCAGGATGGTCATAAACATCTGCAATGTCGTATTTCTTAATTCAATAGATTGTGTTTTTTGCTTTTTCAATATAAAAATTGCATAAATACATTTTATTAGTTTCAGACATATTTTCAATCAAATAAATTTAGTGAATTAAAGAAACCAATCGGTAATAAATATTTTAATTCTTTAATGATTAAATTTAGAGACTTCCCGCCATAGTAAAAGAGATCAGAAAGTGAAAATATGTAATATATCATTTCATAAATGGAATAAGCTCTTTGGAATTATTATATTCTGGAGTATTTGTAGTCATTATTCGTTTGGTGGAGATCCTATAAAACAACATCCCGATAATCCCCACTACCTGATTTATAAAGGACAACCTACTGCATTAATAACCCTTGGGGAGCACTATGCCGCAGTAATTAATCTTGATTTTGATTATATTCCATACTTAAATGAACTACAGGATAGAGGTTTCAATTTAACACGTTTATTTGCTTATTGGAGAAACAATCATGACGCACATATTGCAGCAAATGGTTTTAACAGTCATTTAGGTCCGAAGGGAGTAGGTCAATATTGCTCACCATGGGTATGGAGCAGTGATACAGGAGGATTTGATAGTAGAAAATTTGATCTTAACGCGTGGAATTCTCTTTATTTTACAAGATTTAAAGATTTCATTACTCAGGCAGGGAAAAGAGGAATTATAGTTGAAGTAGTACTTTTCAGCAGACCATACGATGAAAATGCATGGCAGGTAGATGCGTTCAACAATATAAATAATACAGATAGCGATATCAGTATTTCGCATCGCTTTATCTTCCATACTCTTAAAAATAATGCTTTAATGAAAAGACAAAAGGACTACGTTACTAAAATTGTACAGGAGTTACGAGATTTTGATAATGTTTACTTCGAAATATGCAATGAACCTCCCACAGAATCTCAGATGATGGATGCCGGTTTATCTCATGCCGACTTATGGATATGGCACCAGGAAATGATCTCCACCATTAAAAATGCAGAAAAAAACCTTTCTTCTTCAAAAAAGCATATGATTGCCGTTAATCCAATGCACGGTCATAAAGCCGAGTGGGATAATTATATAAATTTTGATGATATACACATAATAAACAGACATTATAATAATGCTTTGGATAATGTATGGGGGCTTAATATAACTGATAATGATGATTATTTACGCAATAAAGTATGTTCACATGACGAAGGCGCCTACATTGATGTTCCTTATGATGGTCACACACACCATACAACACCGGAGCAGCAGATAGTAGAGGGCTGGAGGTATATGGCAAGCGGAGGTGGCATTTATAATGGATTGGCAAGATATACTTACCAGCTATCCAATCCAAGTGGCAATACTCCTGGTGGTAATCGTTTAAAAGGATATTTCCAAATTTTGATTTCATACTTTAATACGCTTGACTTTCTAAATATGACTCAGGATAAAAATGTTGTAGTATCAGGTCTTCCAGATAATGCTGATTGGAGAGCAATAAGTAATCCGGGGAAACAGTATTTAATATATATAACACACGGTCAAAAAGAGGATTATGGCCTTTATGTATTAGATTCTGGTAATTATCAAATAAACTTAAGATTGAATTTACAAAGTGCAGCAAATGGAAGCTATAAAGTTGAATGGATTAATACCAGAAATGGTAATAGAGTAAAAACAGCGAAATTTAATCTCACTTCCACAGGAGACAAAACACTATTATCACCTAGATACAGTACAGATATTGCCCTTATCATTACATCTGAATAATCTATCAGACATTATTTGTAAAGGAACATTTAAAAATCTAAAATATCCAATCTGGATAAATCAGGTGATTGTTGTCAAAGCACTAAAAAAGACTGAATCACAAATCGAACATCGACAAATTAATCCGAAAAATTCATAAACTTTTTGGGCAAAACACTCCATTGAAAATACAAAGGCTTATCAATTTTATCTCCAAAGAAGAACTCTATAAAAATTTCAGAATCAAAAAATGTTGAGCGTGAGGATTTCGGTTATTATTACTATATTCATCTTAAATAAAACTTGGCATATTTTTAATCGTTTTGGTCTATTTTTCTAACTCAAAATTTAATGTCATGAACCGAAATCATATTCTGCGAAATACAATACTCATATTTAGCCTGCTGACCTCGTGTAATTCACCCAAAACCCTTTGGGATCTGGCAAATGAAAATAGGGATGTATTAGTGATTTCCACAATTTTTCCTGCACAGGATGTACGGGATCACCTATCAACAGATGAAAACATCAACAAGGCAATCGAATGGTGTAAGAACGTAGGTATCACCCGGGTTTTCATCGAAGGATACAGGGGTGGATATACTGTAGAGCGCCAGATTCTGGAGCACGCCAGAGAAATATTTGAAGCGGCTGGTATTGAAGCATCAGGAGGTATCACAACCACCAGGATTGGAAAACCGTCATCCAATGGAGCAAATATTTCCTGCTTCACAAATACTGAAACCAGAGAGGAACTTCAAAATATAATGGAATATTTGGCCTCCATGTTTGACGTGATCATGGTTGACGATTTTCTTTTTACACATTGTGAATGTGAAGAATGTCTCGAAGCATGTGGTAACAGAAGAATGTCGGAATATCGATGTGATCTTATGGTAGATGTCAGTCTGAATAATATGTTATTACCGGCGAAAGCTGTAAATCCCAACGTGAAAATTATTAATAAATATCCACGTTGGTATGATGATTTCCACCGTCGAGGCTATGAGGTCATACGTCAGACCAAAGATTTTGATATAATCTGGGTGGGAACTGAGACCCGGGATAGCGATTTCTCCAGGTTTGATCGTGGATGGGAAATCCCCCAGTACGAAAGCTATTTTATTATGCGCTGGCTAACCGATATAGGTAAAACCAAAACAGGGGGTGGTTGGTTTGATGCACTGGGGACTACTCCAATACATTACCTTGAACAGGCTCGACAAACAGTACTTGCAGATGTAAAAGAAATAATGCTCTTTTCCTATGGCGGATTAATTCGAGAGACAAATAATTATGGAAACCGGGAAGGGACTGGGGTAGCTGATCTGGAAGCCTTTAAAAAAGAACTTCCCGGATTATTCAAACTTGCTTCAATTGTCCAAAATAAACCAATAAAAGGAGTTCAAGCTCCAAAACCAGCAAACAGTGATCCGGCATTTGATTTTGACAGCGAAAAAGAATTTCTGTCCGATAAAACTGACGCTTATGTATATGACTTTATTGGGATGATGGGATTACCGCTTGTACCGGTCGAATCCATTGATCCCAATGTGAAAGCCTTGTTTCTATCTCTTCATGCGCTTAAAGACGGGGAATTTTGTGATAATTTTACAAAAATGCTAGCAAGGAACATACCTCTGATGGTCACTGAAGCACTGGCAGAACAACTGGAGGATATTAACCATTACGAAAATCTTATTGTCCTGGATACTCGGGATACCCTGCGAAATCTTTTAAAATATGACCGTGAAAAGTTGAACCGCATCCGGGATACGATGCTGGCTCCTTTTGATATAAAATTCAATGCGCCAAATAACGTTGCTTTATATCTGATGAGTGAAGATACTTTCATTATAGAAAATTTCAACAATTCACCTGTGGATGTAAGCTTGAATACAAATTTTACTCATAAAGTTAAAGCGAAACTGATCCTTCCAGCGGATGGGGAGGTCAAATTCATATCTTCAAAAGAATCACTCGAAATTAGTAAACTTTCTCCCCGAACGTTAGTCGTTTTTCAATAATCCGTACTATTTAATTATCTATATACATGTATTTCTCATCCCACAGGTATTGTTAATGATTTGCCCTCAAAGGAAGGTAAACACCATTCTAAAGAATGAGTTTAGTTTTTTCTTATATACAGAAATCTCGATATAATTAATCCTTCGACCAGGCTGCCTACCAGTAAAATGGTTAATTCGACAAGATTCAATAAAATAGGTTCTCTAAGAAGTGTATGATAGATGAACCATTCCTGAAAAACCCAGTACATAAGCCAAATTGTAAAACCCCAGAAGAGCCCTTTATTTATCCAGTTCCTACCCGGAATAGAAGGTTGAAAAATAGCAAATAACCAGCTATGAGCTATACTGAGGACTATCAATCCGGCGATGGAGGGAAACAATTCCCTTGTGGGAGTAACTTCCAGGAATAAATCGCTTTGCCAATCCGGATTATAAAGGATTTTCTGAACTGGAGGACTCATAAACAGTGCACCTAGAATTAGTTCACTGAAAAATCCGGCTATCAAACCGGAATAAATGATCTTAAATGATTTATACTTCATTCTTTTCTTTTTTCTCCTTAAGACGTTTGGGATACCATATTTTTAGACATTCGGAATAAAATAAATAATTGAATCTCCTGATCAATCTTCCAATTGATTAAGAGCTTATTATTTATGCTACTTAAATGGACTATTTATTGAAAGTTTCTTCGTCGTCTTTTAAGGTTAAAATACATAATGAAGTAGAAAATTAACATACTGAATAATAATGTATGTGAATTATAATTTGCAACATACGTGCCATCAAAAAGAAGGTTTGTATAAGGATTTACTATAACTAATATAGCCCCGAATACAAAGGCATAAGCATATGATTGTAATCTTGATTGTACTGCAAATTCATTTTCAAATTTATCTTTTGATATAGCGAATAACAATAGAGATATTAAAATTCCATTTATAGAAATCTCCTTAATCAGCTCATTAGATAATGCAAGAGACTTTAAAACAATTAACCCTGCGATAGAAATGACCAATAGACTAAATGCTATTTTTCTAAAATAATTTGGTAGAAGACGTAGGTCTTGTATATTTTTTTTCATAACATAAAACTGTTGATATATCACAATAGAATATAATTTTATTTTTTCCCGATACAATAATAATACGACTTGAAAAAGAATTCCCTCTTTTTTACTTCTCTCAATTCATTTTTCATCATACTGTATAATTCCAGGCTATTCTGATGACCTTCAAATGTTCCTCCATATCTTTTTGACAGAAATACGGTCACAGGATTTAAACGAGCCAGCCATCCGGATGCCAATTGCATATCACCTATTATGATTTCACCATTTTCCTTTACATTTGAGAGCAAATTATAATAGGCTGATTTATACTCCGGAATTATAGACATTCCTAAAGTACAAACTCCAGCATCGGCTTTTTTTTCAAGTTTATTCTCAAATTTTGTTACATCGGCCTCTATTAATTCAATATTTTCCCATTTGTTCCTTCTTACTTTTTCCTCTGCTTTTTTTAACATTTCATTGGAAAAATCAACACCGATTATTTTACCATCCTTATCGATCTTATTTAAAATATAAGGGAAATCCAGACCTGTTCCACAACAAAACACCAAAACCATGTCTCCTCTTTTTAAAGATGAATCGTTATATGCCTTCTTTTTCCATATTTCGAAAAAGGGTGGTAACGAAAAATCATACCTTCTGGCCAGATCACCTGCATAAATTTTCGCTATTTTTTTTGATTCAAAACTCAATTTGACTTCCTGTTATTATTTTAATTTTAAGTTTGTGAGTTATAAACTTTTGGTGAATCGTGTAACTGGTTAATTGGTTAATCGAACTTCGAATTACACAATTTGAGACAGAACTGTTCTTTTCAGATTAACCAACTAACCAATAAGAAAATCAATCAGCTCCTAAGTTAATTAAGTTAAATGAATTATTGCGCTTTAAATAAAGTACACTTTAATGCATTATTTACAAATATTGTAAGATGTGCATTATTTAACTCTATTAATTCCATTAACGTCTAGCTCAAATTTCAGATCCTTTCCATTAATCTTCTTTGATTCTTCCGGCCAATAGATTATCGGAACATCATCGAATATCATAATAATTTTCTCCTTATCCATATATAACCTGCAATAGTCCGAGATAGATAACCCTTCCTCCAAATCCACTATATAGTCAAGATATCCAAGATATTTTACAGTTTTATCCTTAATTAAAATTATTTCCTGCCCCCAGCTGTATTCCGCTGCAACTTCAATCATAATTACCTTAATTGTATTGTCAGCATTTTCAAAAAACTTAGGTTTAAGAATCATGGCATCGGATATTGTATCCTTATATACATATTCTATGTTATGTGTTACTTTGTCCTGAATTTTAAAATTTAAGTTGTTTTCGTATCTGCCATTGTAAAGGATGTAATCTCCCATATCATACTTGAAATAATTTTTATAGGATCCCGTATCTATCAATACTGGATCAATTTTGACATTTTTAAAAGTCAGGTCCTGAGCTGACAAAGAAATCAAGCTTATAAACGATAATACTATAGTCAGTTTTGTTTTCATATAAATAAATTTAGAAAATAAATAGAGACAATTCGTGCCCAATAATCTAAATGTACTCTGGGATTTGTCTTTTTCTTTTTTTGAAGATGTGTAGAACATTATGAGATTCTTCGGGGTATAACAAAAACGTTTTAAATTAATTTAAAATGTATCCGATTAAATCTCAATATCTGTTCATTAAAAATTCAAAATTGCTTAAATTGAATACTACACTAAATAATAGTGTATTTACCTGATGTATAATTCTAAACTTTTACAATCATGCCCGATGGAATAATAAGAGATCCAAAAATGAATCCCACTGAAAGACGATATGGAATTCTTTATAGTCCCATATATGGGGGTTATTTAGCCTATGATAAAATAAATCAGGGAAATTCAAAAAGATTTTGGATAGGAGGACTTAAAGTCACCTATTCAGATGTCGAAGATTTACATGTTCCCATAATTTTTGATGGTACACTTGTTACTCAAAAAGTAGATGACGGAGTTGATTTAAAAGATGTAGCTACTTACCCGGTTTATAAAAACATTTTTGATACAATAAATAGTAATTCAGCAATTTTTGAAGGTATTAACTCTGAAGTTCCCAAATGATCCATATCCATTTACAAACGGTTAATATTCTTATTCCACATGGAATAAACCATAATTTATTATTTTAAAAAAGGAGTTCATTAATATTGAATTAAATTTTCCCGCATAGCTGGTAAAATCAGAACCTTGTCTGTTCAGTTGCTTGTACTCCTTGATCGTCCTGAGCCCTAAGCCTGAAGGATGGAAGGAACATGGGGATTGTTATTTGCAATTTATGCAAATAAATTATTTCAGAATAGGAACTTTTTTTAAAATGCAGTTGTGCTATAAGTATATAGAATAGTTTTTTGAGCTAATGGTGACGGCAGTCTTCATAAATTAAATTGATATATTCTACTTGGTGAGCTCATTACCGACTTATTATCTCTTTTTCAATTGTAACTATGAATATCAATATTAAACATCTAATCTGTTCACTTTTATCCCTGATGGTTGGATGCGGGCCTTCCAGCATCACAAAAAATATATATGAGTTGCAAAAACCTGTCCTTTTGCAGGCTGATACAAAATTCATGAAAGTACATATGAAAAACGGAGACCTGTATGTCATGTCCGAATGGAATTTTGATAATCAAAATGAACAGATGAATGGCAAAGGGAAAAAATATAATGCTAATCGAAAAGAGATTAATAATATAGCTGCAATGCACTTGATTCCTTTTGATGAAATCGCCTTATTGGAAACCAGTGACATCGTTCGTGGTGATGGTGGTCAAATAGCAAGTATGTCCGTTTTGAGTCTGCTAAATTTACTTATAACCGTGCCCTGTCTCACGGATCCAAAGGCATGTTTTGGCTCCTGTCCTACCTTTTACGCTTATGATGGCGATAAAAGATCACTCATGGCTGAAGGTTTTTCTTCCAGCATTGCACGGATTTATGAGGAACAGGATATCGACATGCTTTATCACACGGTGAATCAAAAAGATACTTTTGAACTCGAAATCAGAAATGAAGCTCTGGAAACACACATGATCCGTTATTGCGATCTTTTTGTTGTTCCCAGACTTGAATCAGAAAGGATTTTCAAAACCCCTGAAGGACAATTTTATAATACATCTACCATTGTAGAACCCATATCCTGCATAACAAAAGAAGGAGATATACTAAATAATATTAAACACTTCGATAAAAGGGAGCGATATAGCCTTGCTGATTCCAGTAATTTGATAGAAAAGGAGATAATTGAAATTACCTTTCCTGCAGTTGAGGGAGATCTGGGACTTGTCATTGCTTCGCGACAAACATTAATGACCACCTTTCTTTTATACCAGACTATGGCCTATATGGGAAACTCAGTAGGCTATTGGACAGCCAAATTAAATGGGGATCTACGTGTGAAAAATATAGGTCGGAGTATGTTCCAGCATTTAGGTGGAATTGAAATTATCTGTCAAGATTCAAATGGGAAATTGAAACTAATCCATGAGATCAATGAGATGGGACCGATTGCTTCGGATGTTCAACTGATTAAACTCCCTTCAACAAAAAACCAATCCATTCATATAAAGCTTCGGATGACCAAAGGATTATGGCGTATCGATTATCTTGCCCTTGCCAAAATTGACAAAGAAACAATCCCAATTAGGTTAAAAGCAGAAAAATTGATTCTTCACGGATCAAATGATGATTATAAGGATATCCTCAACGATACTTCTTTATATTTAAAGTCTTTACCTGGTGACAGGTATACAGCGAAATATATTATGCCTGAGGAGCCAGGTCCTTACGAATATTTTATAAACAGCAAGGGATATTATCTGGAATGGATGAGAAAAGAATGGATTCGGGAAGAGGATCCCAAAAAAGTTATAATGGCTTTTAAGAAACCGAAACGGTATTTAAAAGAAATGGCCGCACTGTTTAAAAAGTCGGAGCCATACATGGAAAGTGTTTTCTGGAATTCCAAACATATTCAATAATGCATTTCAGAAATTTTATAATACCAATCATTACGTTAGCTTTCCTTTTAAATCATAACCTTCAGGCCCAACGAATTAACTACCTGGATTTCATTGACGAAACTTCACATAAGATTCTTACCGAACTTTCCACTAAAAAAATTAATTATGAATCGACTAGAATAGATAGTTCTCAGTTCAATATTCTGGTTAAAAATAAAAAATCAAAAACTGGTATAGACTATGTCATATCTACAATGATCTACCTAGAAAATGGTATATGTAAAAAACTGAAGTTCATAGGATCAGATAAGTATATAAATACTGCTTTTCATTCTCTTGGAATTAGAAGGGAAAAGGTCCTGACCTTTCCCAGACATTTTCAGTATCAGCATAAATTATTGGCGTATACAATGCAACTGAAAAACAATAAATTCTACCTGGAATTATTTAAAAGTGATAGTCTATTAACTGATATCACTGAAGAGCATAAATCTTCAATCCCAAATATTGAAATTGAGCGTTTAAAAGAAAATTTGAAAATCAATATCAAACTACCCAAACGCAATAAAATACAGCAATATGCATTAGGTGCATGGGTGGTAATTATTACAAGTGTTGATTCAAGTGATCAAAGGATTCATCTTGAAGGAGAATTGTTAAGTATTGAAACCGACAGTGTTTATATATTATCCCAACAATCACAATTTGGAATTGCTAAAAACGACATTAATTTATTAGCTGTCTACACATTTCGTGAAGATCCTGCAAAATACGCTTTAATTACAGGTGTGGCCTTGATCCCCAATTTCGTAGCGGGGCTTGTACAACCAGAATATTTCGCTGAATTTCTTTTAATTGGATTACCAGTTGCTCTTGGCGGTATTATTAATATCAGCGTGACAGCAGGTAAACCTCTACCAGTTATGTATTATCCTGGAGATTTTCCTGGTATTGTCAATATCCGTCCATATGCCCGTTTTCCACAGGGAATTCCACCTGATTTTAATGCTGCAATATCAGAAACATATAAATAACATGTTGAGGATAAGGATTCATGTTATTATTTTTCTAATTGGTCTTTTGAGTAAGAAATGAATTATATACTTTATAAATATTAAAGTTATAATTACAAGCAATATTCGTGATCTAAAACCTAAGGATTGCATTTATTTTTAAAGGATACAGGAGCCTTTTTTTATAAACAGATATGCTTTAATTACGAAGAATTTTGTTGTGAACCCATATTGAAAATAAACGAAATACGCTTAATTACTTATTAACAGTGATATGAAAATCAATATTTATATTTTATTCAGTTCAATACTCGTTCTTTCTTGTCTGGGACACAAGCCGGATACTGGTTCGCCAGAATTTGTAGGAAGACCGCCACAAAATGCCTATACAGGGCTGGTCCGGCTTGAAGACGGGGAAATAAGGCATTATGGTAAAGATCTTTATATAAGAAGCCGTAACAAGGGACTTACATGGGATACTATAGCCGTTACAGACGGTAATCTTTACGGAAAGAAAAGCCCGGTAAACGGCGAATATATCAGGGTGTATGCAGGCGAAAAAGATAAGGTCTATTCAGCTCGCTCAATAGGGGGGATTGACGGTGAATGGATTAAAGAATTAATTGATACTAACGGTGCCATAATGATAAAACCTGTGGTGTTTATAAAAAATGGTATAAGAGCAATAGCCGGTTTCCATACAAAATATCGAAATGGTTGCGGCACCTATTATTCGGATGATAATGGTTTGACCTGGAAAAAATCAAACCAGGTGAATGTTCCCCCGCATGAAGCAAAAGGTTTTCACAAAGGGCCACGTTGGAATCATGGCGCAGTAGAGCCTTCGATAATTGAGTTGATGGATGGGAGGCTCTGGATGTTGATACGTACTGCGCAGGATAATCATTACGAATCATTTTCTACCGATGGCGGTGAATCATGGACTGATCCAGTTCCTTCAAGGTTTTATGGAACCATTACCATGCCCAATATACAAAGACTTAGAAATGGAAGCATCTTGTTTATATGGTGTAATACCACTCCCCTGCCGGAACTTGAACATACAGATGATTATTGGGAAGATGTGTTTACAAATAGAGATGCAATTCACGCAGCAATTTCAGATGATGATGGAAAAACTTGGAAAGGTTTCAGGGAAATATATTTAAATCCTTTACGAAACGATAGTTTGATGGCTACACAATTTGGGACACTGGGAAGCCTGGACAGAAGTGTACATCAAAGTGAGTTTGTTGAAATAGACGAAAATAAAATCCTGATATCACTTGGTCAGCACCCAAACTTCCGCGCCTTAATTAAGTTGAGTGTTAATTGGCTTTATGAAAAGGGGAGGTTTGATGATTTTTCGGAAGGCCTGGCCAATTGGTCAATACATAAATATTTAAAAGGAATAAGAGGACATTGTGCTTACAACAGGAAACCGGGATCTTTTTTGGTTAATCACCCTGATAAATCAGCATGCAAGGTAATGCATTTAAGAGCAAAAGAGGATACTTCATTATTATATCAAAATAGTGGAGCATTGTTTAATTTTTCAGCCGGGAAAAAAGGAGAAATCACCGTACGTATAAAGTTTAACATGGGTTTTGAAGGAATGCTAATTAGTTTACATGACAGATGGTTTAATCCTGTAGATACTATTGCGAAACATTACGCAATGTTCAATATTGAAATACCCGGAAATCTGATAATTAAGAATAAGAATAACCTTACTCCTAACAACTGGTATGACTTCAAGCTGGAATGGGCAAATGCAGATAATCCTGAAACCGGATATTGCATTTTGTACATCAATAATAAAAAACTGTACGCTCGTTTGCCACTTAATTATAAAACAATCAATGGCATTAGTTACATTCATTTTGTTTTATCATCAACAAGTGATAATAACGAAGGGATTCTCATAGAATCAATAAAAGCAAAAGTCGAGTAAATAGGTAATGCAGTTAAAAACAAATTAACGTAATTAGAAACTAAATCCAAAGGTAAAATTAAAACTTGGCATTGGTGTTTTATTACCATCATCTTTAAATAATCCTAAGCCGATCCGGCATTATCATAAAACCTGACAAAATCGTTGATTAAAAACTATTCTAAACAGGCAGTGATGATACAATGTACCAGGCCTGATTGAATACTTTTGTTTGAAAAGGGAAAATATCGAGGAGATAATCTTGACTTGTAATTAAAGTAATTATTAGGTTTTAAAATGATGGGGTAATATTTATCTTTAATGATTGAATGAGGTAGTAAAGTATACGGAAGATAGCATTGCTTTCTTGTTGCCTTCTTTGATCCCTCGTGTCTTTTGTTTGATTTTTATGACTTAATTTACCGGTTGAAATGTATAAGTATATTATCGCAGGAATTACAGGTTTGGTAATTGGCATAACCATAGGATGGGCTTTGCTGCAAAGCGGAACCAAACAAACTGATATCAAATGGAAATTCGGCAACAATGAACTAAATATAAATCTTGATCAGGATCTGGTTGATGCACCTACATTTTTGAAAAAGATCTTCTCTCAAAACTTTTCCAAGGATGGTGCGACATCCTGGCTCAAAAACAACCAGCAATTGTATCATTATACAGACCCTGAGATTGTTAATGAATTCGAAAGCCTGGAATTTGATATTCTAGTCTCCGAAGAACTCAGAAAATTAAGTAGATTTAGAAAAGGTCCTTGGGCGTATCAATTTGATACGGTACGCATCGGCATTCCGGATAGTATTTATCAACCCAAATCTGGATTTGCAAATGTTTGTGAATCTGGAAAATTCTTAAGGCAGAATATAAAAATCTTCAATATGGACCAAAGCCGGTCGATCGAAGTTACAGCAACAGGTAAATATGAGTGTCCGGATGGATTTAAGTATCCGGATATTCAGCTGAACGCTAAAGATGCTTTTCGACTTCTGGGATCGCAAAACTTCTCCAAATACGAACAGGGAATCGCTTTAATTATTAGCGATTAAATCGTAACTGTTTAGAATATTTTTAGAAGTATATAATCGATTATTTCCAAAACATTGTATTAATAAGCAAAGACACAGTCTCCTTCCCAAGAAATAGCTCCAACAACGATCAAGGAATTGTTTCCCTGATTCGTCATTTTGTAAATTTGCATACCTGTTAATACCAGTTCTCCTCTTTTTTTATTTTCATAATCAAAAACCTGAACAATAAATTGATCTTCACTATCGCTGAACTTCATCTCCCATACACCCGGAGTTTGTTTCTGAATAAATACTTCCCCTTCGAAAGCATAACAATCCTTATACTGATAACTGAGGGGAGCGATCGTTTCCCCGTCACAATATACTTTCCAGAATTTTGCCTGCCATTCCTGCCTGCACCAGTGAGTGGATTCCACCTCCAGTAAATTGACATAAACATCTACATTGATCGTAGCAGGCAGCGAGGTGCAAACGGGTAGATCTTCCTCACACCAATTGAATAAAAATGCGAAGGAGCTGATGAGGAAATAACTTATGAGTTTCATGATTAAAGATGTTGCTTTTATAAGATGAACAAGTATTCAAATAAATTAATTCCTTTTTGTAAGGGGATTAACTTATCACTTTTCTTTTTGGCCCGGATATCTAAATATTAATTAAAAAGGAGATTTATTCTGCTTCGGTATCTCTAAAAAAAGACACCGGAGTTAGTTATTTTTTAAGTGTAAGTAACGCGTCGGGAGACCTGCCTGCCGGGAGGTAAACGCAATCCAGCTTACGAGGTTAAATTAATCGCAGTTCAGTGTAGCTGTTCAGCAGATTATGATGGAAAAGAAAACATTTATAGCCCCCCTCTCCTTCCACAGGTCAGGAGAGTCTAGGGAGGGTAGCTTTATTTCATTTAGGTATTTGATTATAATTTTAGAATACCTGTCATTCCACGATTCTCCCTCTTCTGGAGATACAGATATAGAAGACAACAAAGCATTATCAACCTATCACAGAATTTTTAAATTAGGAACTAATTTTTTTTTCATAATGTTTTTATGAAGTAATCCACAATCCCCTTTATAATCATGAAAAAAATAATATTAGTAACAGCCCTGGTTTTAGTAGCTCTGATTTTGATCAGTATATCACAAGCTTTCACCCAGGATTGGTCACAATGGCGGGGTGATAACAGGGATGGAAAAGTTAAGGAATTTACGCAACCTGACAAATGGCCTATGGAGTTGACGGAGCAATGGAAGGTTTCGGTTGGCTTCGGTGACGCTACTCCAGCCCTGGTTGGTAAAAAACTCTACGTTTTCACCCGGCAGCAAAATCAGGAAGTGATACTATGCCTGGATGCCGATAATGGCAAGGAGGTATGGCGCAACCAGTACGAGGCACAGGAAGTGACGGGGGCAGCCTCCCGGCATCCCGGTCCGCGCAGTTCGCCGGCCGTAGCAGACGGAAAAGTTGTAATGATAGGTGTGGCAGGGATTATTTCCTGCCTCGATGCAGCTACGGGCAAACTTACCTGGCGAAAAGATCCTTTTCCCGGGAAATTTCCGATGTTTTATACAGCTATGTCGCCCATGATCGTCGATAACCTGTGCATTGCTCACCTGGGTAGCGCCGGGAACGGGGCCATCATTGCCTTTGAACTGCAAACCGGAAATGAGAAGTGGCGCTGGTCCGAGGAGGGTCCGGAATATGGTTCTCCCGTATTGATGACGGTATCAGGAACCCGGATGATCGTGACGCTGACAGAAAAAAGCATTGTCGGAATTAATGCTGCAGATGGCAAAACTTTATGGCAGCTTCCCTTCGTACCTCAGAGACGAGCTTACAATGCAGCAACACCTATTGTTGACGGGCAGCGAATCATCTATACCGGTGCGGAACGCGGTACAAAGATGATTACCATTGAAAAACAGGGAAATGACTATATAGCCACAGAAGTTTGGAGTAATCCTGATTTAGCGGTTCAATTCAATACTCCCGTTCTGAAAGATGGAATGCTTTTCGGTCTCACCAACATGGGGAAACTTTTCTGCATGGAGGCACAGACAGGAGAAAATCTCTGGACAAATGCTGACCAGCTCGACCGGGGTGGTTTTGCCGCTATCATCGATGCGGGTGAGGTTTTGATGGTACTACCGTCAAATTCAGAATTGATCGCCTTCAAGCCCGAAGGTAAAACATATTCTGAACTGGGCCGGACAAAAGTTGCAGAATCACAAACCTACGCACATCCGGTGATTGCCGGGAAGAGGATGTTTATCAAGGACAATGATTCGGTTACACTGTGGGCAATTAAATGAATAGGTATAAAAACACATTGGGCGAAGCAGTACAATTTGTTTAACGAACTGGAAATATAATCTAATAATAAAAATAAGAGATTTCAGTTTCGAAATAGGGTGGAATTTTGCGATTATAAATATGCTTTTTTACCATTTGGTTTTTATTATTATAAAAAATTTCTTCCAGAGTTCCGGATTCGAAAATTACTGGCGTATCAGATTCCATGTACTTTTCAAATAGGTTACCGAATGAATCGTATTTATATTCGATTGAATATGTTAAATTTTGTTCGTCCAAGTATTCATTTTCAAATTTGATCCTATTCGTATATAAACTGTCATAGACATATCTAGTAACCTGACTATAGATTTCCTCATCTTCAGGATTCCAGAGTTGTATTTCAACAAGTCTGTCATACAAATCATAAACATATTTGTATACTATTAAACTATGTGTGCTTTCAATTAGCCTCCCTTTTTCATCGTATTTAAAATATGTTACCTTATTACTCAAATAAGGACCTGATTTGATCTCAGTAGTGACTTGTTTTTTATCATTGTATTCATAAATACGCTCCCCGAGTTCCTTCACCTCATCCTTAATTATGATCTTCACCAACAAAGTATCCGCATTATATTTATAATAATTCCAAAGCCAGTAGTATTCTTTTTGATCGATCTCAATCGAATAATTTATCTTTCCGGAAGGCTCAATAAAGATTTCTTCTTCTTTACTCCAGCACGCGGCAAGAAGGATTAAAAAAATTAATAGGTGGAATATCCTCTGATTCATCCTCACTATAAAATTATCTATTATTAAAATACTAACCTTTCCGGGAATTCAAAAGAGTGAATTCATAAATTACGGGAGAATAAAACTTTTATGGTTCTTAAGAAATCAGTACTGTGAAAGGCCGGATTATTGGTTTCACACCGAGAAAAGAAATCGCTGAGATCGCCTTACAATAATATATTTTTAAATAGTAAAACATTTTTTGCCGGATGGAATTTTGTTAAATAACGAGTCGAAAGACGCGCTCCAACTTAAGCAGATTCCATGAACAGGTTTTACCTTAAGCCTCGGAAGTTCTACCTGGTGCAGGTAAACCTGACGGTTGGGCAGGCAGGAGCGCTCCGGTAAGGGCAGAAACTACGTTTATTTTGTATCCATTTCCAGTATCCCGTCCCAACCAATACCAATCCCGGATTTAATATGAAAATTTATCCTTTCAAGAAACAGTTTTGCCGGGTGATCTTCAGCCTTTATTTTTAGAATTTCAACAAAATTTTTCCTCGACCTATAAAGATCACCTTTTTGAAAAAATTCTATCCCTTTTTCAAATAAGGCTGAAGATGCTATTTTCTTCCTTGTTAAACTATCTATTTCTTCATCCAGTATTTCGTACAAACTAATTCCCATTTTTTTTCCCTTGACCCGAACGATATCAATTTTCCTGAAATTCAGATCACTTTTTTTCGTTAATGAGCAGATGGTATCCTCACTAACCAGAATTTTTGCTTTGTATCTTTTCGTGAGCGACTCGATCCGGGAAGCTAAATTTACTGCATCCGATATCACGGTACTTTCCATCCTCTTGGATTCACCTATAATTCCCAGCATTAACTTTCCATAATGGACACCAACACCAATCGAAATCGGTGGTAAATAAGAATTATGTTTGTTATATATACTGATATTTTTTTGCATATCCATTGCAGCCTGCACGGCATTATCAGGAAAACCGGGAAACAGGGCCATAATTGCATCCCCTATATATTTATCTATAAAACCATTATTATTTCTTATAACTGGTCCAATATTCCGGAGAAAGGAGTTTATAAAACCAAAATTTTCACCGGGATTCATATTTTCTGAAATGCTTGTAAATGAGCGGATATCCGAAAATAATATGGACATCTTTGTCTCGGTCTGGTCTCCCAATCTGATATCCAGTATGCTCTTTTTATTCAGCTGATCAAGAAACTCAATAGGAACAAAATAACTTCATATTTCATTGGTAGCAGAGAGTTCGGAGGCCAGATTTTCTACACTTGTCAAAGAATTTGCAAACCTTTTTGCAAGGAATATGGCCTGCCCTACCAGGAAAATAAAAAAACCAAATGGCAACAGTATATAATCTACTATCAGAATAGAATCATTAATAGCTGTTAGGATAAGTATTGCGACTAAAAGAGCCAGTAAATAAGCTCTTTCTCTTTTTCTATGTACAACTTTAATCATTATGCCAATTACTAATAAAAAAAATAGATAAAGTATAGAAACCAGATAATAAAAAAGATAATGGTGTATAGATGTAAGTGTTAAAACAATGCACCAAGGCAATTAATCAAGCTGATTGGAAGTATAAAATAAAACCACTTTAAAGAAATATCCTCAGGATAGACCAGATAAAAATATAATAAAAATCCTGATGGCCAGAAACCTCAACAATGTACATAAATCTCCAGGTAAATTCCAGGCCAGGAAATCCCAAAAAGTAAAAAAATAAATTTTCGTGATAAAAGGAATAATGAAAAGCCTCGAAAATACAAAAAAGAAAAAAAAGAATATAAACATGTTCTTTTTTACGGAAGAGGAAAACTACCAGGAAATAAACACCTATAATCAGTAGGCATCCAAAAAAAAGAACTCCAATGCAATGTTAAGATTTTGATCCTTTATTAGTTTGTCATGATATCCCAAGTAAATGGGGGTAGCTACATCACCAACATTAAGTTTTATATCCGAGATTTGAAGCACTAATTCATATTTATTCGTATCTTCTGGTAGAAGTACAATTTTCCACAGATATTCTGACACATGGTTTTGTTTATTTGCAGCAACAATACCACAGGAATCAGCTAAATTTCCATTTATCCATAACTTGTATGCATATAAAAATTTCGACATTAACAGGCTTAACTGATGTGGTTGTTTCTTCATGGAAATTATACACCGGTACGTGCCATAACAGTATTCAATGCCACTATCGTAAAAACCTCTTATATCCTCGAGTTGACCAGGATTTGAGATGTATACCGGTTCTTTGATTGTTGACTGTTCAGAAAAATCATTTGGAACAAAAAGCTCATTATAGTAAAATTCTCATTTTCCTCCCAAAATGATTTTTTCCTTTTGTTGGAGAAGGCTGTCCGAAAGAAAGAGTTGGCCTTCGACCAGGTCGATCTTATTTCCCACTTTCGAAAGCAGTGGATTTGAAAGGAGGAGAAAAAACATGAATAAAAAATTGGAAAACAGCTTTAAAGAGACATAATTTTCCAAAAATATTGACAAATATCACGTTTGGTAGATGACGATATGGAATCCTATCCCGGATTTTTTAATAAATCTTTTACATTTAACTGTCAATATCGGTAAAACAGCAATTGAGATAAAAGAATTCACTTTTGGAGATTTATTTTTTGCAGATTTTGCAAATAGTTAAATATGTTGATTTCTGTTGATCAGATACCCGAGGTAAATCATTGAAATCCAGTATTTTTTAATTAGATTTATCTAAGAAAGATCTTTTTTTAATAACCCATAAACTACTCCAATCATGAAAAAAGTTGCTATCTTCATCTTTATGGGCATAATCTCAATTTACAGTTATGCCCAGTCATCTGACCTTGTTAATCCTGAAAGTATCGACATCCCGCACAAAAAATACATACTGGACAACGGGCTACGATTGATCGTACATGAAGATCACAAGGCGCCAATTGTCGCGATAAATATCTGGTACCATGTAGGATCAAAAAATGAAAAGCCAGGTAAGACCGGATTTGCACATTTATTTGAACACCTGATGTTCAACGGAAGTGAAAACTATAATAATGATTATTTTATGGCGTTGGAAAGTATTGGTGCCACCGACATGAATGGAACCACAAATAACGATCGCACCAATTATTTCCAGAATGTACCCGTTTCCGCGCTGGACAAGGTTTTATGGATGGAATCTGATAGAATGGGTCATTTACTGGGAGCAATAGACCAGGCGCGACTTGATGAGCAGCGGGGAGTGGTTCAAAACGAAAAACGGCAGGGTGAGAACCAGCCCTATGGAAGGGAATACGAAATGTCTACCAGGGCTTCCTATCCTGAAGGTCATCCCTATTCCTGGACGGTAATCGGTTCCATGGAAGACCTGGAGGCTGCTTCCATGGAAGATGTCAGGGAATGGTTCCAGACTTATTATGGTGCCGCTAATGCTATTCTGGTCATTGCCGGCGATGTAAATCCGGATGATGTGTATCAGCGGGTAAAAAAATATTTTGGCAATATTCTATCCGGGCCCACCTTAACGAGGTATGATGTTAATATCGCAAAACGAACAGAAAACACAAGGCAGTCTTATTTTGACAGGGTCTCGGAACCCAGGATCAGTATGTATTGGAATGTACCGGAATGGGGAACACGCGAAGCTGCATTACTGGATCTGGCAGCATCCATTTTATCAAGAGGAAAAAGTGCCAGGTTATATAAAAAGCTGGTTTACGAAGACCAGACGGCCTCATTCGCCTATTCCTATAATTATTCGAGGGAAATTTCCGGTACGTTTAATGTAACTGTTAATGTAAAACCAGAAGAAGATTATGTACATGTTGAAAATACTACTGTCAATATTTTAAAAGAACTCATCGAAAATGGCCCTACGGAAGAGGAATTACAGCGGGTGAAATCTGAGTATTTTGCAAATTTTATTAAAGGTATGGAGCGAACCGGTGGTTTCGGCGGTAAATCTGATATACTAGCGGAAAGCGAAGTATATGGAAAGGATCCGGATTATTATAAAACGTATCTTAAATATATAGCAGATGCAAAGGTTGCCGAAGTTCATGCAGTTATAAAAAATTGGCTGAGTTCAGGCAGGCATACGATCATCTGTATGCCTTTCCCTGAATATAACATAACTGGAGAAGAAGTTGACAGAAGCAAATTGCCTGATTTTACCAACCAGCCGGCTTCCAGTTTCCCGGATCTGGAAACTGCCACCTTGAAAAATGGATTAAAAATTGTTCTGGCAAGACGAAAAAATACTCCGACGGTATCGGTCGATTTGTTAATCGATGCCGGTTATGCATCGGATCAGTTTGCTGTTGCGGGTACATCAAGTCTTGCCATGAACCTTATGGATGAAGGTACAAAAACCTTATCAGCTCTACAGATCAGTGATCAACTTCAAATGCTCGGTGGCAGTATCTACACATACTCGGATCTTGATATTTCAGTTGTTCGAATGAATACCCTGCTCGCTTCCTTTGATAAATCGATGGAAATTTTTTCGGATATCATATTGAACCCGGCCTTTTCCCAGAATGAATTTGAACGATTGAAAAAAGAACAGATAAATGATATCAGGCGTGAACATACACAGCCATTCTCAATGGCCCTTCGCGTTTTCCCTAAATTTATTTACGGTGAAGGACATGCCTATAGTCAACCCTTAACCGGGTCCGGGTATGAGGATGAAGTAGCAGAACTTACCCGCGAGGATATGTTGAAATTTTACAGCACGTGGTTCAAACCTAACAATGCAACCCTTGTTGTAGTTGGGGATATGGATCTGAAGGTATTGATGGATAAAGCTGAAATGCTTTTCAATAACTGGGAAAAGGGGAATGTTCCCAGAAAAAATATATCACGTGTTACTGGAATCAAGCCAAATAAATTATACCTGTTGGATCGTCCGGAATCAGAACAATCAGTGATAATCGCCGGTTATGTGACAGAACCCTATGGTAAAATATCAGAATTTGCGTTGCAATCATTGATGAATCTATTTGGAGGTGATTTTATTTCAAGGATAAATATGAATATAAGGGAAGATAAGCATTGGTCATATGGCGCAGGCGCATTTGTTATGGATGCCAAAGGACAGCGGCCGATGTTGACATATACGTCCGTCCAACAGGACAAATCAAAGGAAACGATAGAAGAGCTTATCAAGGAATATAAGGATATTGTCGGGGAAAGACCTGTTACCAATGAAGAATTTGAACGTGTTAAAAATAACATGGTCATGCAGCTTCCCGGACGTTGGGAAACCAATGGTTCTGTCAGATCCTCCGTTGACGAGATCGTCAACTATGATCTTCCTGAGGATTATTATCAACAATATGATAAAAATGTCCGGGCACTTACCCTGAACCAGGTGCATTCGGTAACCGGGCAGGTTGTCAAACCGGATAAATTAACCTGGTTTGTCGTGGGTGATAAAGAAAAGATCCTTCCAGCATTGAAAGAGCTTACTGTCGATGAGATTATTTTTGTGGATCCGGATGGCAATCCATTACAACCTACCGGGGAAATTGAGAAGGTGATTAAATAAGTTGGAAATACATTTCTCGAAAACATTGAAAAAAGCCTCTTGATATATAAAATAATTCAAAAGACTTTTTGATAGATACCCAAAAATGGATTCCTTCCTTTGAACGCCTGAAATGGCACTATATCAATTTTTAAATTTTAAACATATTTGCTAATAAATATATTTATTTTAAGATTTTCTTGAATATATATCTATTTCATTTTAAATTTCGCAAATATCCCTTTATTATTTCCAAATCATTCTTAATCCATTATGGCCATGAAACTTTTAAAAATTCTTCTTTTAATTGTACTATTTGTGTGTGTATTTGTATTAATCGGAGCTTCCTATGTGAAGTTCTTTCTGCCAAGTATTCCCGTCAAGAATTTAAACATCGATATCACTCAGGAGCGGGTTGAAAGGGGTCGTTATTTAGCAAACCATGTCATGTTATGCATCGATTGTCATTCAACGAGAGACTGGAACAAATACACAGGCCCGGTTGAATATGGGACAGAAGGCATGGGAGGTGAAATCTTTGACCAGAAACAAGGCTTTCCGGGGAAATATTATGCAACCAATATCACACCCTATGAATTGAGAGATTGGTCTGATGGAGAAATATACAGGGCTTTAACAGCCGGAGTTGGAAAGCGTAACAATGCTATCTTCCCCATCATGCCATTTCATATTTACGGGAGGATGGATGAAGAGGATATTTTTTCAGTCATTGCCTATCTGCGTACAATTCCTGAAATAAAAAATGATTTACCTCATGCTTCTTCAGATTTTCCCATGAATTTTATAATCAATACCATGCCAAGGGAATGCACACCTCAATATATTCCACCTAAAAATGATTTGTTAAAGTATGGGGAATATATAACCCTGGCAACGAATTGTATGGAATGCCATACTGAAGTGGATAATATGGGGAAACCCATTATGGAGGTCGCTTATGCGGGAGGAAGAAAATTCTTTTTACCCAGTGGAGAAATTTCGGTCTCAACCAATATTACCCCGGATTCCGGGACAGGAATTGGTGAATGGGATGAAAACAAATTTATAAAGGTCTTTAAAACCTATGACCTGGCATACTATGATCCTCCTGACATCCGTGGGGATGAATCCAATACGATCATGCCATGGACTGCGTATGCAGGTTTAGATACATTTGATCTAAAAGCAATTTATCATTATTTAAAATCACTTAAACCCATTGAAAAAAGTCTGACAATAGAGTAGTAATTTAGTTTTTTACATATTTGATATTCTAATAAGACCGAAGTTTTTGAAGGCAAAATAAGGGTATAGGCTTGCTATTAGTTTTATTTATTAGCCCTTTAAATATCTTGGCAATTTTAATTTCAAATATTTTAAATTATCTGACTCCTTTATTTGCCCGCAGTTATTTATAATCCGATTATCGTTTATGTCTAAAAAATGTATTACTTCCTAACAAAAAATAGCATGAGAATCATTTTTTATCTTTGATTGTATCATTGATCCTATCATCACATTCATTTTGCCAGGTTTATTATATTCCTATATGTTTCCCAAAATTCAGAATAGCAAACAGAATTGATTATATGAAATTTTATAACGACAGGAAAAAAATAATATACCCTGACTACAAAGAAGGCTTATCTCTGAATTGTAATTCAGTAAAAACACACTACTGGACAAACACAAGAAAATGAGCAAAATATGCCATATTTAATTAGGAAATATTGGTAAACAATTGATTCTTTTTCGGAAGAAGGATTGACCGTTTGTCTTCCAGATGATCAAAATGTGGATCATTGGCAGAAAATGATCTCAATTCAAAGAATAGATGCAGCTGGGCAGAATTCCATCAAACCTTATCCTAGTTAATGAAAGCGAGAGAAAAGCATTGTCCGGGTAAGACAGAATCTGAAATTATAGAAGATATGAAAAACTATATTCTTTACAAATAAATTACAGAAGAGTATGGGGAGTTTGAGTCTCAAGCTGAATTATCTATTATACTTTCTCCACCAAAATTTTTACTGATGCAGTATACCCTCTGGAAAGCGAAAAATTTCGCAAGATATAATGGTCAGCAAGTTTTATGTCGTGATGTAATATCAGATTTGGTATATAGTTGATGATCCTTAAAATTAACTAAATTACTAGCGTGACTAAACAATTCCCACACGTAGGCGCTAAGGTTACCTCAGTGTATTTAAGTAATTCTAAGCTAATCCGAGGTTTTATTTAAAACTATTCGAAGCAGGTACAAGTTATCTGGTACATAAGACCCGTATGAAAGCCTGCCTAATGGCAAGGCAGGCTTGCGCCGGTGATAGAAGGACCTCCTTTAACCCAAGTGCTGATGATTGTCTTAAGTGATTGCTCATTTATATATTAAATTTTATCAGTATCTGGTACAAATCTGGTTATCTAAAGGGAGATATCGAATATTGAATATCGAATACTCGAAATTCAGTATTCAATATTCATAATTCTACTAAATACATGGTTGAGTCGTCTAAAAGAGGCCCAAAAGATAAACAGTCTTATTATTATCCCTACTGTCCCTGTCAGAGACACCATGGACGGGTAATTTTTTTTCAACTGTATTGGTTTTACTGGTAACTTCTGTTTTATGCCAGAGCTGTACAATTCATCACAGAAAATCTATCACTGTAGAGCAGGCAAGTGATTCGAGATACCATTTAGAGATTATTATATTAGATATAAGAACGTTCCACTATGAATCTTTAGCTATTGACAAGCTTTATAACTTCTGGCAAATTCCTCCCCTAAGAATATTTTTTGCAATTTATATATCGTAAAATAATACTAATTTTTAAATATTAATTTGAAATTCATTTCTGCATTGAATATATAACTCAATTTCTTAATTTTATTATTAAATATGTTAAAATTGAAGTGGTTATTCTCACAAAATCCAATCAAATAAACTGAACAATGGAAAAGTCAAAAAAAGTCGGAGCTCAAATTTATGGTTATGCAGTCTGCTTAGTTGCAGTGATCACCTTTATTATCTCCATAACTACTCTTGTTAATGCCATTATTGATCTGGGAGACCCTCTGTATGCGGGCTGGACACCACAAGGAGCCCCAAGTTTAGCATCCTTCGAAAATTATAAGGTGGATATTCTTAAATCAACTCAAACAGGGGATGGTTCAACACAAGCCTCCTACATTCCGAACGATCAAACTTTGCTCGCCATGTTTGAAGCTGCTAAGGCAGACAAAATTCGATCAACTCGCCACAAAGCAAATCAAAATGTGATAATTGGCGGATTATTAATCATAATTTGCATAATCCTGTTTGTTACACATTGGCGCTGGATGCGAAAAATTCAGATGTCACAGGATTAATTCCTTTAACAATCCTCCAACAGCCAAAATAACTTAATTAAAAATTCCAGAAACCTTCGCCTATGTAGTATTTCAGAGAACCTATAATTCATTGGAGATATTATATAATTCCGGTATATAACAATGGGAAAAACTGTCCATCCAATTTTTTTCCTGAGGGAAATACAGGTACTCCTTTCAGCAGCTCTTCATTGCTGGCAGAATATGTGCCATCAGCAAAAACATTTAATACAAACGCCCGTCTGGATCTCGTGGACCTGTTTTCATAAGAACCATGCACCATCAGGGGATGATGGAAGGTTGCATAACCTTTTTTCATCTCTACCGGAATGGGTTTGAATTTTTCCTTTTGCTCACTGGTCAGATATTGGTTTAATCCATCCATATTCCCAGCCAATTCTGGCTTTTCTATCAATCCCCATTGATGACTTCCCGGTACATAATGAAGGCATCCGTTACTCATGTCGGAATCATCCAATCCTACCCAGCAGGACAGGTGTTGCATAGGTTGTGTACGTGTCCAGTAAGAATAATCCTGATGCCAGGCTACCACTCCGCCATGTTGGGCGGGCTTACAGAAAAGCTGGTCGTGCCAGAAGCGAACAGATTTATCTCCAAGCAACTGGCTGGCTGCCTTTACGAAAGCCGGATTCCAGAGGATGTCGTGAAAACCTTCTGCGATGCGCCATTGGCCCAGCGAATGGAAGAGTACCGAATCAGGATTTGAAGATTCATTGCTATGAAATTCATAAAAAAGGTAATTCCCAGGATGATCCGGTTCCATGATATTAATTAATTCTTCAGTGAGTATATCTATCTGCCATTCCTCCAGAAGTTTAACATTAGCCAGGTATCCATTCTTTTTAAAAAATGAGACTTGTTCATTCGATAGTTTATATTTGTCCCATTCCTGAGTTGTTTCAGGCCATTTGAATAATTTACCAGTCAAATGATGGAAACGCGAAAGGTCTTTTATTTGATTCATGATTTTCATATTAAAGCCTGGAAAGATCATAGCTAATCACAATATTATCTGACCAGGGTATTTGTTTTTTAACCGTTTAAATCTTCTAATATACGGTTTTAAAATCTAATATTTTTACAGAAAGCACTGTTGATTTCCATGTACATGGAACAAGAATTCGAATTACAATGCATGCCCTCCATCCTTTATCCCATAAAAAAGACGCAAAGGGGATAATTCATTTTATATATTTTCTGGTATATATTATTTAGGAATAACGGGTTGTGTCCAGGCTACTTCATATTCCCCTTCCTGAAAAGGATTTGACTTAAGTTTATTTGAAACAACTTTGATCCGTACAAAACGAAGATCGTTCGTAATTTTAAAACGGCCTTCTTTACCAACTTTTTTCTTTAATATCTTTGATTGTGATTCATGCTGGTATACACCGATGAACTGTATTTCATAATTGGCTTCCGGTTCAGTATTAACAACCACCTTCAGGATGTTATTATGAAAACTGACATCATCCAGGGTGACTCCTGTGAATGCATAAAACTGACCTTCTTCCATTGCTTTAATCAGCGATCCCGCTTCAAGTGAATCGGCATATACCATTACCCAGCCTCTTCCAGCATTGCTGTATTTAGTTCCGAATAAATGATAATTATGACTGTCATCCGTGGCGATTCCATAAAGTAACGGTTGATTCTTATCAATGTACGCGATATTGATCAAATCCCACATTGCTTCAGTACTTTGATGCGTTGAGTCTCCAAAGTTATTAACGGCCGGTTGACCATTATATACCTCAAAAAAACATTCGCCTTTTAAATCAATAATATCCTGTGCGGATGTACCGAAATGAAAGTTAGGATGATTGATATGAGGAAGAATGGGAACGCCTGTTTCTTCACGTTGTTTCAATACAGCATTAATGTTGTTTTGAAGTATTTCTGTCATGCTATTTCCACCATAAGGAACGATCAGGTTTTGAATATTAGTTGCATTTAAATGCACAGGATTATCTTCAAATCCTGTTGTGATTTCTTCTGCTTGTAGGACCAAAAATTTATCCTTTTCCTCAAAAAGCAGCTTATATTCTTCGAAGGTTTTAAGCATACGCTAAGCCCTATAGAATCTCTTTTATATTTTACCCATTCTTCACCATACGTATCCTGGTATTTTTCGAATCCCTGTTCAAGCGTTTCATTTTGGGGAATAACCTTCCACTTTTCTCCCACAGCCAATATATTATGATCTGACAATCCCACAAAATGATATCCATGGGATTTATACCAATCCATGATCATTTCAGGAAACTCGTCACCATCACTCCAGTAAGAATGCGTATGAAGATTTCCTTTATACCATTGTTTATGATCTTGAATATTTTCTTTGCAGCCAATGCTGAATAAGATAGTAAAAATTATCAGCAGGGCGGTTTCATATGGAATATCTAAAATGCGATTGTTCATTAGGAATAAAAAGTTATGTCAAAACAATAATCACCATTATCTGTGGTTTTCATTGTTAATCAATTTTATTTCATCGTTATCTTGTAGATGGTTTTAAATATAATTAAAAAATTAAGTTGACCGAAGATCAAAGGTTGAAATATATGTTTGAAAAATTGAGAATAATATATCGAAAACCTCTTTATTACATGGAGAAATTTCCCAGGGTATCAATTCAGATTATTTGTCAGGAAACATCCTATCGAAGTAATACTTTAATTATATCATGAATATTGATCCTGGTCATTCGAAAAGTAAACCGCTTAGATTGGTTTTGCATTTTGTATCTTGATTCATTGATTGTTTATCAGTATTCAATCTTCTACATTTAATAGATTAAATCTGTTGATTATATAATGAATCTTATTAATGCAGTAACATCGCTATACCAATTCCCAGATAATTACCTATGGCATATCCCAAAAGCCCCATCGTGATTCCGGATACAACAATTTTTTGATTATGAATGGCATTGGCGACCGGAACAACAAATGCCGGTCCATAAATGGCAGCAGTAGATGTGATAATAACCGTATCGCGGTCAATTTTAAATAATGCAGCCAGCATAAAATGGATGGCAATGGCTCCAAACATCACCAATGTACAATAAATGAACAAATCTGAGGATTTACTGATCAAAGCATCTATATCCGCTTGCATTCCGATTGCCAGTGAAAAAATTAGTAGTAAATAAAAAGCAGTCTCATAAGAACCCTTCATTCTTTGAATCTTCTTGACAAAAGATGCGGCTATCCCAAGTGTAGTCAAGATCAGAATAACCCAGGGACCCGCGATTTCGCCTTTGATTATTATTGATACCCAGGCTGCAAAACCTAATATGGCGATCCCCAATAAAAGCACAAAAAAGATATTCAACACGAGGTTCTTTTTTGAAATTTGAATCAGGAGATTAGTGTTGTGTAATTTATTTTCCTCTTCCTTCCCTTCTTTAAATTTTGGTAAAAACAATCCAAGAAGTCTGCGGGCAAAGCTTATCAGAAATAAGAAATAAATTGCCCCTAAAACGACATCTGCACTATTTAAGATTACAAATATTTCTTCGGGTGCCTCCAAAGCTATTCCAATAGCGCTCATGTTTGGTGTACCACCTGTATAAACACCAACCAGCATCCCTGATATCTGCCACGAATTGGCAATTGCTAAAGGATATAAATAATGGATCACAATCGAACTTAAGATTACAGCCACGATACTAAGCACATAACTCAACATCGTTTTACCTGCGTAACGGATCCATTCCAGGACACTGGAATTAAAAAGTAATAGCGGGATGGCCAGGCTGACACTTATATTCGATACATTATCAGGTATTTCAGTGTCTATTGGCAAAAATGAAACATTTCCCAAGATAATGCCAATCAGGTAACAAATAACAATTGGGCTAATCCATTTTACCAGTTTAAATTTATTTTCAAAATAGATTACCAGAGCTGGAAAAACAACAATAAAAACAGCCAGCAGGATATTATTGATCATTTTATTTGTTTATCAGGCAAGGATCAGAATATTATTCTATTTATAAAAATGAAATTTGTAAATCTTCCATATTCAAAATAAGAAATTTCTCTATAAAAATTATAAACAGAAGAAATAAATCGAAAATCTATTTGATTGGCGCCTTAAAGTAGTATCAATTTAGGGCACCAATCGTTAATCACATATCATAATACTATTTGATTTGAGAAATGCGAGTTGCGATGTGCGAGTTGCGATTTGACTGATTCTCACAATATTATATCGTATCTTAATAAATTTAACACTTCTCACAAATTTGATAATAGATTAATTGCGTTAAATCTAAAATTGCTATTCACTAATCGCGAATCGAAAATCCTTTGGAATTGCGATTCTCGATTTGCGAGGTTCGAGTTGCGATTTATACTTCCGGATAAATCCATGGATCACGATAATCTCTCTGCATCAACGATTGCGCATCTTGATCATTCAGAATTTTTTCCTGTTTACCATCCCAAAAAATTTCCCGCCCTGTTTTACAGGCAATCATCGCCAAAAGGCTCATGGTGGTAGCCCGGTGGGAAGATTCAATTCCCGCAACTGGGGATTTTTTCCCTTCTATGGCATCTAAAAAATCCTTCCATAATTCCCGGATATTCTGGCCATCAGGTTCGTGCATGGCATGATTAATTTGAACAAGCGGTTCATCCTCATCATTTGGATAAAAAACTGTACCATCAAAAAAGCCCAAAAAAAGTACTCCTTTGGTCCCATAAAAATAAGTACCCACAGGTGATCGTTCCGACCGGTCTCCTCCTAATCTCCGGTGTTCCCAGTTTACTGTAAAATTCTCAAATTCATAGGTAGCAGTTTGAAAATCCGGTGCATCATACCCACAATCCGGATTGACCATTCCGCCAGTAGAATAGATTTTTTTAGGATACTTTTCTTCTGACCACCATAAGATCTGGTCCATCCAGTGAACACCCCAGTCTCCAATGGTGCCATTGGTCATATTTAAAAAACTCCTGAATCCCCTGGGGTGAATGGAAGGAGAATAAGGTTGCCATGCGGCCGGGCCCAGGTACAGATCCCAGTGAAGGTGCGGAGGTGGATCAGATACGGGTTGTAATACCCTGTCTGCAGTAGGACTATATACGCAGGCCTTAATCATTTTTACTTCACCTACTGCTCCTGATCGTAACATTTCCTGTCCTTTGATACAATGGGGTGAAGTTCGTCGGTGTAATCCAACTTGTATCACTTTTCCGTATTTTTTTTGTGCGGCTACAATCGCCTTTCCTTCATTTATAGTATGGGCAATTGGTTTTTCGACATATACATGACACCCGGCTTTCAAAGCCTCAATCGTTTGCAAGGCATGCCAGTGTTCGGGTGAAGCAATAATGGCTATGTCAGGTTTGGTTTCTGCAAGCAATTCACGATAATCAATATTTTTCGATGGTCTATCCCCTGATTCCTTTTCTATTCTTTCTGCGGTGCTTTTTAAATACTGTTCATCCACATCACAGATGCCCACCATCTCACATGAACCCGAAGCCATAGCTTCCCCAAGGATATTATTTCCCCACCATCCGGCCCCAATCAGAACGGTTCGGTATTTTTTATTTTTTGAGGGAGGAATAATATTAATCATGGGCTGTGAGATAGCTATTCCCGCCATTGAGGATCTTTTAATAAAGTCACGTCTTTGCATCGTCTATAATTTTAATAGCATAAAGATTTAAGAAGACTAAAATATAAAACATTTAAAAATCTTTTATCAATCCATCATTGTTTAATCAAAATCCAGATGATCGATCTTTTAATATTTTAGAAGCATTTGGTATATATTTTTTTTCAGTAAATATTGTAAAAAATTCTTCGTGTATTTGTCCATTTGCGGAGAAATTAGTTATCTGTTCCATGGCGAATCATCAGGATGCACCTAAATTAAAATTCGAGACAATTTAATTACCCAGTAACCTAATAACCCAATAACTTAACTTATTACCAGTCAACCAGTGAACCAGTGAACTAGTGATCCATTAAAGTTGCATTATTTGCAAATATTTAATATGGTCCTCCATTGATTTAAATACCAAATTTTGATAAATTATAGTTGCTAATAACTGATCGGAATTATCTATTTAAAGAGGGGATAACTAAAACTTCATTAACAATGTCCACGGAGTTCCTTGAATATTTATAATTCTGTAATATCTAATGTTATGATAATAACGCTGAAAACCTTTGATGTTGCTGATAAAGCAGCCATATTAATTACTTTAATGTTTTTCCTGCTGATATTGTTCTCCTGTGAAAATGGAAAAATCAATCCATCTGGCCCCCAATTGACGAATGATGCTTTCAAATCATCTACAATTCTTGAACATAGTGATGTTGTAGATGTTTTATCACCTGACGGTAACCTCATTTTAAGTATTCCAAAAGATGATTACAATTTTCTGAATAAGGAATATAATTTTTCAAGAAAGATAAGGATAAACAAACAGGAGTTTACCTGTCAGTTCGATGAAAAATTTTCAAACAGGCTGTGGACCATCGAGCCTGCCAATATTATTTTCAAAAATCCGGTGGAATTAAGAATTTTTTATACGCATGAAGAATTTGCCCCTGATTTTGATGTGAAAAACCTGAAAATATATCAACTGAAAAGGGAATATATTCCTCCTGATTCTGAAAAACTCGATCCCCGTATGTTCCGTCTCAGTGATATGAAAATTCTGGAACAATGTGAGCATATTGAAAGTGAACTAATAGTAATTGCTGAAATCGATCAATTGGGGAGTTTTGTGGTAGGCCGAAAAATGAATATTAAAGGTGAAATTTTTTGAGAATAAGATTCACAAGTGCCTTCGCAACAAATCGTATAGTCTAGATATATCCAATGATCCAGTGATCCAACGATCCAAAAAGTGAACTGATTTTTCAGACTATTGGTTTACTATATAAAACTCATATGTTTTCCATGAAAATTAAAAATACGATATTCTCCATTCTATTCGTCCTGACCTTTTTTCACCACCCTGGCCTGGGACAGGATATTGTTAAATATATACAGGATAAAAATATTGATAGTGTCAAACATTTTGTTCAACAGGGATATAATATCAATGGCATTTATCCGAGATATACCATGCTGGAATTAGCCATACGCACCAATAATAAAGATTTGGTTGAATGGTTGATTGATAACAATGCCAATGTAAACCAGCCTAATAACAAGTACACTCCCCTCATTACTGGTGTAATTTATGGCCAACATTATAATTCCAATGAGATTGTTGAAATTCTCGTCAACAACAATGCCAATATCGACTTTAAAGGATTCATGGGATTAACTTCCTTTGTTCTGGCATGTAAATTAGGTAATTCTCAGGCTGCTATATTACTCTTTGAAAAAGGAGCTGATTATACCATACGTGATCAAATAGGGAATGATTTTTTCTATTATGTAATACGGGGTAAGGATCACGATCTGATTGAGTATTTTATATCAAAAGGATTTAAAATTCCCCGGATATCCTCATTTCGAGATGGGCCTTACTTAAAGTGGAGAAATGATAAATTACTTGAATTAAACTATTTGCAATATGATAGCCTGGAGGACCTGGCTCTATGGACTTCAGAACAGGTAAACATGGATCAAAAATTATCACAACCTTTCCTGAATGAAATTTATCCAAGAGGTCCGAAATATAAAAACATTCAATATGAGAAATGGGAATATAAAAATGTAGATGAAATATTCGTCCTCAGTGATATACATGGTCACTATGAACATTTTGTGAATTTATTGCTATCCAATAGCATCATCGATGGTAATTTAAACTGGTCATGGGGGAAAGGGCACCTGGTGATTTGTGGTGATGTGTTTGACAGAGGCCATCAGGTCACAGAATGTTTGTGGTTAATTTATAAACTGGAAAATCAGGCGGAAACAGCAGGTGGTAAGGTGCATTATATCATGGGTAATCATGAACTGATGATCCTAAAGGATAATGACAAATCTTATGTAAATGATAAATATATTTTACCTTATGCAAAAGCAGGAGTAGACTACCATGATTTATTCGGACATGACACTGAGTTAGGCCGTTGGATCCGGACAAAAAATGTTGCAGTAAAAATCAATAACATATTATTCGTTCATGGTGGAATACCACCTGAATTTGTGGATATCGGCAATACTATCGAAAATATGAATCAATTAATGCACACTTATCTATCTGAGAATCCGGATTCTGTAATATATGTTAACAATTTGACAATCCAGCCCACCTGGTACCGTGGTTATTTTGGCATAACTGATCTTAGCAAGGAACTTAAAAAAATACGCAATTATTACCAGGTAAAACATATCGTTGTCGGACACACACCGGTTAGTGAAATTAAACCAATCCAGGATGGCTCGGTGATTGCGGTAGGTGTCCATTTTGGTGAACCAGGAGTAATTGCTGAAGGACTTTTGATCAACAATAAAAACTTCTATTGCGTTGATGAAAATGGAAAAAAGCGGGCTTTGGAACCAGTTTCGGGATTATAAACAATCTATCATGTTCCTATTTTAAAAATGAATATCAAATCGCACAGCGTACATCGCAACTCGCAACTCGCAATTCAAATCAATCTATGATTTGTGATTGATGATTAGCGATAGGTGATTTCCGAATCACTAAATATCCAATCCTATGAAATTCCAGTATCGAACCTCGAGCATCAACTTCACTTTAGGCTTTTATCTTTGAGCATTGGGCAGGCTTCGAGCTTACTTTTATTTTTGAGCCTTGAGCTTTAAGCAATTAATTATTTTTCCCCTATTATCACATACTGCCTTTCCAGCATCTCCACATCAATGATGATTCGGGAAAAACCTACATTTAATATCTCATAGACAGCATCTGTCAGACTGAGTTTATGTGATTCCGGTGGGCCAAATGGTGTCCCGGTCTTAAAATCCACAATAATAACCTTTCCTCTTTTTTTAATGCCAGGAAGCGCTTTTTTCATGTATTCGGTCCGGTCATCGATATGATGATAGGTATTGACAAGGAGTATTCCATCCACCTCTTCATTTTTCAGATCAGGACTGTTATATGGAACCTTACGAAGTTCTATTTTATTTTTGAGTTGTTTGAAATCATCTTTTTCAAGCTTTTCCTGGATACTTTCCTGGAATTCATCATTTACATCTGCAGCAATCACATCGGCACCATGATTAGCCAATCTAAACGTAAAGTAACCGGATCCGGCTCCAAGATCCAAGATGGTCTTCCCTTCCAGATCTCCGAATAATGCAATGACCTCAATGGGTTTTTGCCATTCGGAGCGGGCAGGGGAATCAAAAGCATCGATCAAACGATCCACGCTTACACGGTTCATATACTGGTTGGCCTCATTATCAGGCCCTTTGCCCTCTTCTTTTTGCTGAGCACAAGCACAAAACCCAATTGAAAAGAAGAAAACTATTAAAATTAGATGCCTTTTATGTTTCATATATGCTAATTGTGTTTTAATCAGTCGCAAGAATTACAAAATTTCTAAATTGGTGTCATCCTGGTGACTTGATGCGTTGGTGGTAAATTTATAAATTTTATATTGCCACAATACACTAAATTGTTATTAAATAATTCTCAAATAGGATTATATACATCACTTAATATATTTATCTAATACACTTATTTATTTTTTTATGAAGGCATACCGATCAAGAAAATAGATCAGGACACCTGAAAATACAGTAATTAAACCTAATAACGATTCCGTGGTCCGCTCTATCATCAGATAAGTAAGAGTCCAAAGGCTTAAGATTATAAAAAATACAGGAGTCAATGGATAACCCCAGATCTTATAGGGCCTTGATAATTCCGGTTTTTGAATCCTTAAAATGAAAACACCGATCACACTCAATAAGGTGAATATATTCAGTACAAAACCTGCATACACCAATACGGCCTCGAAGGTGGAAGATATGATAAGAACCGCTGTAATGGCTGTTTGTACCCATATTGCGATCACAGGGACTCCATATTTATTTTTACTGGATAGAAAACGGAGAATCCGGTAATCTTCACCCATCACCATGGTGACACGGGGCCCTATCCAGATCATCGCACTTAAGGTAGATACCAGCAGCAATGTTATCACCAGCGACATGATCTTCCCCCCTGCCTCACCAAAGATCTGGGTAGCCGAAATAAATCCAACTTCAAGTTTGCCTTCCAATGAAGATATAGGCGCTGTGTACAGGAAGATAAAGTTTAATAAAAAATAGAGTATGGTCACGGTAAGGGTACCCAGGATAAGTGACCATGGAATATTTTTTGCCGGATTCCGGATCTCATCCGTAATATATACCGAAGCATTCCAACCAGAAAATGAGTATGATACAAAAATCAATGACACCGCAAAAGAGGATGAAAATACCTGATTCCAGTCCGATCTGTTTGGGATCAGATGAAGCGACTGAGGCTCACTGATAATAAAACCACAGATGATAAAAAACAGGATAAGGGCAATCTTAAGAAATGTAACCCAACGCTGAAATTTTCCTCCAATTTTGATTTGAAATGAATGGATCAAGGATAAAAGTACAACCATCGATATGGCAAAAATTCCAGGATATGCAAAAGGAATAAAGGATTGTGCATAGGAACCCATTGCCATGGCAGCCAATGCCGTAGGGGCTGCAAATCCAACCAGAATGGATACCCATCCAGCCAGAAATCCCAGGATGGGATGATAGATTTTGGTAAGAAAGTGATACTCCCCTCCGGATCGCGGCATAGCAGCTGCCAGCTCACCATAACTGAGCGACCCACTCAACGCAACCAACCCTCCAATTAACCAGAGCATCAACAAGGCAAATATGGATTTTATTTCAGCTACCTGATAACCAAGACTGGTAAACACGCCTGTACCAATCATATTGGCAACTACGATGGAAAATGCAGTGGCCAGTCCTATTTTCTGAATATCGGTGTTTTTAATCAATCAGTTGATAATTTATAATTGCCACCAATGTACCTCCGAAGCAAAATAAATATGCCTCAAGGCACCAAGACACCAAGTTGAGAACAAATGATTCACATAACAAGTTGAATAACTTTTGAATACGCTAATCAATAAAAAAAATTCCTTTAAAATCCTCAACATTAAACAACTGGAAGTTTCCAGGGATCCCGATAAAAAGGTGACATCAATTCATTGGCCTTATCATCATTTATAAATTGATTTTCATTTTTATCCCAGTAAATTTTTCTGCCTGTTTTAAAGGCAATATTTCCCATATGTGCAACCTTGGCTGTATTGGCAGCGATGGCAATATCACAGGCAGGTTTTTCTCTTGTCTTCATACATTCCAAGAAATTCTGGACATGTAATTCCAGATCTCTTCCTCCTCCCCGTTGTGGAGGTATGTCTTCCATTTTATATTGACCACCTTCTTTCTCGGGAATTACCTCCCACCCTCCACGGTCGACTACCAGGGTGCCATAATTGCCAATAAATGCCACTCCATGTGTTCTGCCATAGGGCCCTCCATCAATCCCGGTTGCATGTTCCCAGACCATGGTATATTTATCGAATTCATAAATAGCCTGTAATGTATCCGGAGTCTCCGAAGCATCATCCGGGTAGGCAAATTTCCCTCCGGAGGCCATCACAGAGACAGGCGCTTCAGCTTTCATACCATAAAGACCAAAATCAATGATATGAACCCCCCAATCCGTCATCAATCCACCCGCATAATCCCAGAACCACCTGAAGTTGAAGTGGAATCGATTCTTATTAAAGGGTCGTTGATGCGCGGGTCCAAGCCAGAAATCGTAATCCACTCCACTAGGTACGTGTTCATCCGGCAGAACAGGTACCGGTTTCATCCAGCCCTGATACGCCCAGGTTTTAACGGTTCGTATATTTCCCAGTTTGCCGGAATAAACAAAATCGATCGCCGCCTTCCAGTGTGGTCCACTCCGCTGCCACTGACCCACCTGGACCACCTTGTTATATTTCCGTGCAGCCTTCACCATAATATCCAGTTCCTTCATGGAATTGGCCAGTGGTTTTTCACAATACACATCTTTCCCAGCAGCTACCGAATCCACCATCTGCAGACAATGCCAGTGATCGGGTGTCCCGATGATGACAACATCAATATCAGCACGTTCGAGCATCTTGCGGTAATCAGCGTAGGTGTCTACTTTTTTCTCTGTCAATTTATAAAGATCATTGGTACGCTTATCAAGCACATTCTGATCCACATCACACAATGCCGTACATTCCACACCAGGCTGTTTTACAAATTGGGATAGGTTGGCAAAACCCATTCCATTACAGCCAATGAGCCCTACAACGACCGTATCATTTGCAGATGTCTTTTTCTTTTTAGCAAAATTATGTGCGTACGGAATAGAGGCAGCAATTCCTGTTCCGGCTAATATTTTTCCCGTTTTAGAAATAAAATTTCTCCGTGTTGTATTCATGATAAAAATTTTTAATCGAAAAAATGATGATTTTCAAAGTTATTAAAGATAACAAATGAATATAAATATTCCTTAATAAGCATAGGAATATCATCAAATACCGGGAGTATGCAATAAATCTAATCAAAGATATCAGCACAAAATAAAATTTCATATCTTCAATTATGGGTTTTAATATAGAGATTATCCTTTTATAAAGTTTGCTATAATAGTATTAGACTCTTCGCTTCGCTATACTACGCTCTGAGATTGGATGTGGGTGAATTAATATGTTTTTTTGAAATATCACATGCTACTTCAGTTGGTTTTGAAATTCTAAGGTCTCTTTTTGGTATTTTCATAAACAAGTAGTAAATAGAGGATAAAGACTTACCATTTAAGTTAAGCTAGTCAGTCAAAAAAATCATGTAATGCTATTTCAGGATTAAATAATACGTGTAAATTAATATCAGGATTAAGTGTTAAACCTGTCCCAATTGGATGCCTTCTGGCATAATCTTTTTTTAGGACGAGACACAGCTCATCCACTCTACAAGTCTCCAAGTCTACCAGTTGACCAATCTACTGTATTCCCATTAATCCTTCAACTCTATCGTAAATCGAATCTTATGAAAGCAATTTCAACCAAACCAACTTATAAAACCCTTTCCTGATGATTATCATGTTTTTTGGGTTGGTATTTTCTTAAGATTGTTCTAAATAAGATTCTTTATCTAAGGCTCATTTTTTATGGATCGTAGAAAGTTTATCAAACAGGGCATAAGTGCAGGGATACTGGCTGGAACAGCAGGCGCAGGTTTATCAAGAATAAATCCAGCTTTTTCAATCAACAGGAATAAAATCATAACAAGCCCTTATGACCTGGTGGCAGTAAGAGGCGGGGAACCTGATATGATGTTCGATAAAGGAATTGAAACCCTGGGAGGAATACGAGCATATGTAAAAAAAGGACAGACAGTCGTTGTAAAGCCAAACATCGGATGGGATGCTGTCCCTGAACGTGCAGTAAATACCAATCCTAAATTATTAACACGGATTATTCAGCATTGCCTGGAAGCCGGAGCAAAAGATGTTTATATGTTCGATCATACCTGCGATAACTGGAATAAATGTTACATAAACAGTGGCCTGCAGGAAGCAGCCCGGAATGCAGGGGCCAAAGTAGTTGCCGGAAATACTGAATCCTATTATCATGAGGTGAACAATACAGAAACCAAAGTTCTTAAATCATTAAAAATACATGAATTGATCCTTGAATCGGATGTGTTCATCAACGTACCTATATTGAAACATCATAGTTCAACCAAATTAACGGTTAGCATGAAAAACCTGATGGGCATTGTTTGGGACCGGCGATTCTGGCATAACAATAACCTGCAGCAGTGCATTGCAGAATTCCCACTGTATCGCAAGCCTGATCTGAATGTCGTGGATGCCTATGCCATTTTGAAACGTAATGGGCCAAGAGGGGTATCCAAGGCAGATGTCGTTGAATTGAAAACACTGATCATATCCTCAGACATTGTAGCTGCAGATGCAGCTGGCACAAAGTTTTTTGGTGATGAGCCTGAAAGGATCAATTATATCAGGATTGCTCACGATATGAAAATCGGAAATATGAATCTGGATCAACTGAATATCAAGAGACTAACCGTTTAAGAAAAACCATGAGCTGGAAAACTGTGAAAAAATTGAGGGTTATTCTTTCCCTCATTTTTTTTGTAGCTACTTTTTTACTTTTTATCGATCTGAAAAATTTATTTTCGCCCTATTCAGAACCCATTCTTTTTTTTCAATTTTTACCTTCCCTGTTAAAATTCATTGCCCTGCTCAGCTTCTCAGCAATTGGTTTTTTAATCATTATCATTCTCACATCACTTTTTGGCAGGGCTTATTGTTCAAGTGTTTGTCCGTTGGGAACCCTTCAGGATATCACCACCTATATTACCAGGAGATTGAAGAAAAAACCGAAACGAAAAAAATTCTTTCATTATTTTCAGCCTCAGAATTGGTGGCGGTATGGCATACTGGTTGTATGCATTGTATCTTTTCTTGCAGGTTTTAATTTTGTATTAAACCTGCTGGATCCTTATAGTAATTTCGGTCGGTTCACAACCAATTTCGCCAAACCGGTCATCATATTCCTGAATAATGGGCTTGTAAAAATCCTGGAAAGTTTCAATATCTATTTCATTTTCCCGGTTGAATACAGGTCCATCATATGGATCCAGTTGATCTTTCCGGTACTGATGTTTGGGCTTGTTATATGGTTATCCATTCAATATGGCCGTCTGTATTGTAACACTGTTTGTCCTGTTGGAACTCTACTGGGAATAATTTCCAAAAAATCGTTTTATAAACTGGTCATTGATCAGTCCGCCTGCAATAACTGTGGACAATGTGTTTATAATTGCAAATCGGGCTGTATTAATAAAGAAGCACAAAAAATCGATTACAGTAGATGTGTACTGTGTTTCAATTGCTTCCAATCCTGTTCAAAAGACGCCATTTATTTCAAAAATCCTTTTTTCAGGAAAAAATCCATAAAACTGGAGCCGATTTTTGAGGAAGTGGACCTCAATAAACGAAAATTCCTGGCAGGATCCCTTATTCTACTCTCAAATATGAGCGGTTCACAAATCCTAAAAGACACGTTAATCCAAAAAAAGCCAATAGTCGTTAATTTACCCTCCACCGTGCCGGTCAATCGGGAGTTTCCGGTAGTACCTCCAGGTGCAAAGAGTCTGGATCATTTCAACAAATATTGTATCGCCTGCACTTTATGTGTATCCGCATGTCCCGATCATGTTTTACAGCCCTCCTTTTTACAATATGGTATAGAAGGAATGATGCAACCGTTTATGGATTATAATTCCGGGTTCTGCAATTATGATTGTAAGATCTGCAGTGAGGTTTGTCCTACAGGTGCAATTGAATTGATTCATGTACTGGAAAACAAACAAACCATACAGATGGGCAAGTCTAAATTTATTAAAGAAAATTGTGTTGTTCATACGGAGGGAACCGATTGCGGGGCTTGTTCTGAACATTGTCCAACCAAAGCTGTCAATATGGTCCCGTATGAAGATACCGGGCTTTTTATTCCTGAAGTTAATGAAGATATATGTGTTGGATGTGGCGCTTGTGAATACCCCTGCCCTACCAGGCCATACAGGGCTATTTATGTTGAAGGAAATCCAGAACATATGGTGGCAGAAAAACCCATTATCGAAGAAATCGAAGAAGTAGAATTAGGTGAGGAAGAATTTCCTTTTTAAAGATTTATATCTTCAACTTTTCATCAGGTTTCAAAATTATTTTCAAGTTGTTTTATATAAATTTCAGTAACTCTAATCTTCCCTTATCAAGGCATAGGGGTATATTCATAAAAATTTCTGGATGCATAAAAAGATCATAAAATATTTTTTAGTTAATTCTCTTTTTTCAGAAGTAATTTTATTAATCTTATTATCATTCATAGCTATAAACCTGAACGCTCAAGGTAAGGTTGATAACCCAGAAATCAAAGCAACCAGAATCGATCAGCCTCCTAAGATCGATGGTTATTTAAATGATCCCGCCTGGGAAATAGCAGCGATGGTGAATGAATTTTACCAGCGGGAACCAGATCCGGGTCAACCCATCTCAGAAAAAACTGAAGTCTATATTTGCTTTGGTGAAAAGGAACTTTATATTGGTTTCCGTTGCTATGACGATCCCAAAAGAATTACTGCAAAAGAACTAAAAAGGGATATAAGTCTTGGAGAGGATGATCGGGTTCAGGTAATTATAGATACCTACCTTGACCGGAGAAATGGATTCTGGTTCCAGGTTGGTCCAAGGGGTTCTATCGGCGATGCACTGGTAAGCGAAAACGGTGCTGCTTTTAATAAAGAATGGGATGGTCTCTGGCAAGGCAGGGCTAAAATTATGGATTATGGATGGGAAGCTGAAATGGCGATTCCGTTTAAAACTCTACGCTTTCGTCCCGGACAGGATTCCTGGGGTATCAAAATCATCCGAAATATCCGAAGAAGATTGGAAGCCTCTTATTGGCCCGTTGCAAACTTAAATTCATACCGGTTCCAGATTTCGGATGCAGGATTACTTACGGGTCTGGAAGGGATGTCCCAGGGATTCGGAATTGATATCAGACCATATGGGCTGTTAGGTCTTGACCAGAAAAATGGCGAGGAAAATGAATTCGTCTATAATTTCGGGGGTGATATCTTTTACCAGATTGGGAGTGGTTTGAACGCAGCTTTAACCATTAACACTGATTTTGCCCAAACGGAAGTGGATAGCCGACAGGTCAATCTTACACGGTTTGCTCTTTTTTTCCCGGAAAAAAGGAATTTTTTCCTGGACGGCGCCAACTATTTCAATTTTGGCTTTAACGGGGATGACGAGAATAGGAACGGTAGAAATATGATCCCTTATTTTTCCAGACGTATCGGTCTGGATGCGGAAGGCAATCCCGTGCCCATAATTGCTGGTCTTAAATTAGCAGGACAAACAGGAAACTGGAATATTGGCGCACTTAATATTACCGATAAGACCGATACATCCTACCGGAATTTTACGGTAGCAAGAGTAACACGTAATATCAGCAAACAATCGTATGTTGGTTTTCTTGTGACGAATGGAGATGCTGTTGGAGCGGAAGGAAATTGGCTTAGCGGACTGGATATTAAACTTGCCTCATCGAAAATAATGGGTAATAAAAACCTCATTTTTACAGCTTTTGGAATTAAATCAAATACCAATGGCCTTGACGGAAAAGATTTTTCCTTTGGAGCCGATATCAGCTATCCCAACGATTTTCTTAATATCAGAATGGGCCATCAGGAAATCGGTGAAAATTTCAGGGCAGGATTGGGATTTGTGCCCAGATTGGGCATCCGGGATACATATGGAGAATTTTTTCTTGGACCCAGGCCAAATAAACTGGGTATCATGAAAATCAATACGGGAGGAATGATAAACGTCATAACTGATATGTCAAACAACCTGCTTACCAGAGATGTATTTATAAAACCTATTGAATTTGAGTTCAGATCAGGGGAAAAGGCTGAATATTCCCTATTCAACACCTTTGAATACCTGGATGAAAATTTTGAGATTTATCCGAAAGATTCCATCACGATCCCGGCCGGATCCTATAACTTCTGGCAACAGGGAATTGAACTCTCTACCGCCCCTCGTAGGAACCTGTGGATTGCATTTGATTTCAACTGGGGTGATTTTTTTAATGGATCAAGAAAAACACTGGATATAAAATCAGGATGGAAAATAGGCGTTCCATTTTTTGTGGGATTGGAATATGAGCAAAACAATGTCGATCTGCCAGAAGGCAGCTTCATCACACGAATTTATAGGATTAACGGAGATATCTATTTTAATCCCGATATATCTCTATCCAATTTTATACAATATGATAATGTTTCTGAGAAATGGGGCTGGCAATCGAGATTCCGGTGGATCTTAAAGCCAGGTAATGAAATATTTCTGGTTTGGAATTCCGTTGTTCAATCATCGCTGGAAAGGGATCGTATGACCATGGAGGAAAATACACTCCGATTTAAAATAAATTATAATTTCCGGTTTTAAAGAATAAAGCCGCAATAAAAGCCATGTTTTAAGGTTCACGCTTAGGTTGTAAAGATCTCGTGGAGAGCGCAAAGTATTGATCTATAAATAGTTATACATTGCGGACACGGAGTTAAACTTAGCGATTTTTGCGTGAAACAAACATTTTTGCTTCGTTATTTCAATCCAAAAATCTTTTTATTGGCCTCAGCATCGGCACCAGAACCTGCAAAATCATCAAACGTCTTTTTGGTTTTCCTGATCATGTGTTTTCGTATGAATTCTGCCCCCTCCTTGGCGCCATCTTCCGGATTTTTCAAACAACATTCCCATTCCAGAACGGCCCATCCTTCATAATCGTATTGTGCCAGCTTGCTGAATATCGACTTAAAATCCACCTGTCCATCTCCTAGTGATCTAAACCTTCCAGGCCTGTCTACCCAGTCCTGGTACCCTCCATAAACTCCAGATTTCGCCGTTGGATTAAACTCTGCATCTTTCACATGAAACATTTTAATGAATTCATGATAGATGTCAATATGTTGTAGGTAATCGAGTTGTTGAAGTATAAAATGGCTGGGATCGTAAAGCATTTTAGCTCTGGGATGATTTCCGGTTGCTTCAAGAAAACGTTCAAATGTCACCCCATCATGCAGATCTTCCCCCGGGTGAATTTCAAAACAGAGATCTACCCCACAGGCATCAAATTCATTAAGGATTGGTTTCCATCTTTTTGCCAATTCTTTAAAGCCTTCTTCAACCAAACCAGCTGGTCGTTGCGGCCAGGGGTACATATATGGCCACAGTAATGCACCTGAAAAGGTTACGGCAGCCTTTAACTCTAGATTTTTACTTGCCTTCGCAGCATACCTCATTTGCTGTACGGCCCATTCTGTTCTAGCTTTCGGATCATTGTGGTACTTTTCAGGGGCAAAACCATCAAACATAATGTCATAGGCTGGATGTACAGCCACCAATTGGCCTTGTAAATGGGTGCCCAGTTCTGTAATTTCCATACCTGTTCCTTCGACCGTACCCTTTGTTTCGTCAACATAATCTTTACTTTCAGCAAGTTTCTTAAGATCAATACAGCGACCATCCCAGGCAGGTAATTGAACACCCACATATCCCAAGCCAGCCATATATCTGCAGATATTTTCCAATGTGTTAAACGGAGGATCATCTCCCATAAATTGTGCTAAATATATTCCGGGACCTTTCATAAATATTTATTTTTTATTATTTAAATTTCAACCCATTGCGCATTATTTTCACCTGACTTGATCACAGCATCGATAAATCGCATTCCACGCACTCCATCCTGAACTGTGGGAAAATCAAGATATTGCGGATCCGGCTTTACACCTTTTTTCCTGGCTTGTATAACCATTGCAACATTACGATATATGTTGGCAAAGGCCTCCAGGTACCCTTCTGGGTGTCCTCCCGGAGTTCTCTGATGCGCCATGGCACCATTTCCAAGGTATGGCTTATCAGCTCCAGCTCGAAAGATTTCAGCAGGTCGATCCAAATGTTTTATCAATAAAGTATTAGGTTCATGATGATGCCATTCGATCCCTCCTTTTTCACAATACACACGTATATTGATATCATTCTCCTCTCCGGCACATATCTGGCTGTAATGTATTACTCCTTTTACATTATTTTCCATATGGATCAAAACGTTAGCGTCATCATCCAATAGTCTTCCTTCAACATAAATAGTCACATCAGCACATAACTCAATAATCTTTAAACCGGTAATATATTCTGCAAGATTACCTGCGTGAGTTCCGATATCACCCGTTCCGCCTCCTTTTCCGGATTTCTTTGGATCTGTCCGCCAATCAGCCTGTTTTTGACCAGTACTCTCAAGTGCTGTTGATAACCATCCCTGTGGGTATTCCACTATTATTTTTCTTATTTTTCCCATTTTTCCTGATTGTACAATATCCCTGGCTTCTTTTACCATAGGATAACCTGTATATGTGTGTGTAAGGGCAAAAACCAAGCCTGTCTTATCTGCAAGTTCACTTAATTTTTCTGCTTCAGTCCGGTCAAATGCAAGCGGTTTATCACACACAACATGGAAACCATTTTCCATGGCTAATTTTGCAGGTTCATAATGGAGATAGTTGGGAGTCACAATGCAAACAAAATCCATCCTAACTTCTTCAGGAAGATTTTTTTCTTTTTCTATCATTTCCTTAAACGTCCCATAAGACCTTTCTTCGGGTAGATACCAGTCAGAACCTGAGAGTTTTGCTTTTTCTGGATCAGAACTTAATGCACCACATACCATTTCAATATGTCCATCCATCAATGCGGCCGTTCGATGGATAGCCCCGATAAATGCGCCACGTCCTCCACCTACCATGCCCATTTTTATCTTTTTTTTCATAAGACTTTTCGTTTTTATTAAAAATGATAAAGCATATATAAGTTAAAAAAATCCATGGTTGCATGGATCAGGTAATGTATAATCAAAATACATATGTAAGTATCAATATTAAGGATAAAAAGATGATTTATAAAATTTTTATTGCATTTATTCGGGATGATATAAAAGGTTTTGAAAAATAAAAATGATTCCTATGTAATAAGCTCGCCAATTAAGCCGAACAAATAGACATAGATTCGTCTAACTGGACTTTCTTGACTTGGTCAACATCAAATAATCCAGATAATAAAGTATTTTAAAAGATATACTATTATCTCTTCCGGCATCAAACGTATTCATGAAATTATCAAAGTAATTATATCTTACATGGTCATTCTGATTGAGCGCCGAACTTTTCCAGGCAATGCTTAATTCACTTGCCGGTGAGAATATCCATCTATAGATCATATCAATAGTAAACGAATTATAATTTATGTCATGATTATCATTATAATCGGTTTCTTCCAATCTGCCATCATTCCCCAATAAAAAATAATCCTTATACTTGGCACTAGACCAATAATGCCGCATGCGGAAAAACAAGTCCATTTCCTTATTAAAGGTATATTTAGTAGTTAGGATATTGGTAAAACTCTTAATATCCCTGACACCAAAATGAATATCTTCGTCAATGGAATTCACATAGCCCACGCTATTATTACTATTACTTCCGGTCAAACTTGTTGAAATAGAAAGCTGATCGTTGATTCTTAAACGTGGTGAAAGTGTTATTGACATATAATTTCTATCATCCTGAGAAGTTTGATAATAATACATCCAACTTGACACAAGGATTTTTTTCCTGGAATCTGTGCTTAATGAAATTCCTGTACTATGATATTCTGGTTCATAAATAAACTGATCCACAGTCCTTGTTTCATCAAAGTCCTTTTGTTCAACAGGAGAATAATCAAACCAGATACGGGTAGAAAGAAAATTAGTAAAGGTTGCCCTTACTGAAGTCTCGATCTCCATTCCGGTAAAAACATTGGGGAGGTATCTTCTGCGATAGTTGACACCCAGCTCGGCACTAAAATCTAAAAATTTAAAAAATGGTTCATATTCCCTGTACTCAAAATTAATATATGAATTATTGTTGTTGTTTGCCCGGTTGAAACCAAGATCATTTGGATTGTAATTGTCTGACTCAAGATTGTTCCCAACACGATACAGGAAATTACCTCCGGTTTTTCCTACCCATATATTCGTATTAAATCCTGTATCATTATCCTCCTCTGTAAAACCATATAGATGTGAAATTACAGTCCTTCCTCCCACAGCGTAATTATTCGATTTATCTGAAAACCTGAAATTTGTACCGGTCACATTGGCATCGAAATGATTTTGCCACCTGTTCACATTTGTATTCGTTATATTTATATATGAGTTGTTTTTGAGCGATTGATCCAACACAAAAACATTATAATTAACGATCGGGGCTGTCTGAATTTCTCTTTCATCTCCATCAGCATTTCTGACTACCGCGTAGGTTTTATTGGTTAAGGCATTTAAGAATCCGATCCCCAGGCCATTTTTAGTTCTTCCGGAAATTTTTGTGGCATTAATAATTCTTGATTCAATAGGATTGGATACAATTTCTTCACCTTCTAATAATAATTCTTCTATTTGATCATGGTATATAGGCTTACCTCCAATCCTTCTAGTATACAACAAACCAGCTTTGTCAAATAAATCGGTCCCCTCAATGAAAAATTGTCTCCTCTCCTGATTATATACTTCATAGGGTCCCAGGTTTAAAACATCATTATCAGATATCACCTGCCCGAAATCAGGAACGAGCATCATGTCAAGCGTAAAAGCGTCATTGATTCCATATTTAAGATCCATTCCACCCCTAAAATTTGTCATGGTACTTCTAATGTTTAACTCAGCATCATAATGACGGTTCACATACGCTGAGAAATAAGGTGTGATAGATAACCTTAATGGTGTTTTTATTCCATCTATGCCAGCCAAAACTCCGAATTGATTCACAAATCCACTTATTTTAGGATTTATCTCGTTCCAATAAACTGATTCATTATTTCTTCGGATTAATCTCCGGAAATTAAGGCCCCATTCCTGCTTTTCGACAGATGGAAATCGTAAGACTGATAATGGAATCTCAATCTCTACAAACCAACCCTCATCATTGATTATCACCTCACTGTACCAGCCACCATCCCAGTTACGGTCGTAGTTACCTGGACTGATTCGTGAATCTAACTGAACGCCGGTAGCAGAAACTGCAAATTCAAATGCATTCAATCCATCTTTGTAAGTATCAAAATAGATGGTAAATCTGTCTGCATTTCCACCCTGGTCACGGCCATTTAATTCAGTCATGATTCCTTTGGGTTTATTATCGAATAACCTGGCACCAATATATATATAAGCATTATTGTATAGAATACTCACTTCTGTGACTTGTGACGGTTTCCTGCCAGGTTTTGGACTTCGTTGTATAAAGTCAACAGCTTTTTCAGCTATTAACCACGCCTCCTCATCCAATTTACCATCTATCTTGATTGGTTTTTCAATTCTAAGGGCTTGAAGTTTTTTTTGGGCATAGCTAGGTACCGTCATTAAAATAATTAATACTATTTGAAGAAGATACCTCAAACTAATTATTTTACGTAAAAATTCAATAAGTGTCTTAACTACAATTATAGTAAATAATTTAAGATTTTCCAGTAAAATTTGTATTAATTTTATATTCTACTTCTTTTAAATTTTCAAAAATTTCTAAAAAATGTGATTTCTATGATTAGAATTTAAAAATTAATTGTAAAACTTCAATGTCAAAAAGTGCATTGATTTGTTCGTTCAAGAATTAATGATTTCTGATATTTTGAATTATTTAATGTTTTGGCCAAATTTTGAAAGTTTCTGGGATTATAATTTCAATATCTATATCTGATCTATATCTTTGAATGTTAACTTTTTTTTCCTAATTTGAAAAGCAAATTTGGAGCAGGCTTAATTCTTTAATTTGTAATAAATAAACTTTAAAGATCATGATACTGAGACTTTTTAAACTCCTGATTATATTCATATCCCTGATGATCGTTTATCAAGGGTGCGAGAAGAGTAAAATCAAAATTGGATTTTTGCTGGACGACTATTCATCCGAAAGATGGTACAAAGACAGAGATCTGTTCATTCAGAGAGCAGAAGAACTGGGTGGCATCGTCATGGTAGATTCTGCAATGGGAGATATTAAAAAACAATATGAACAAGCCAAAGTAATGCTTGACAAAGGAGCAGATGTCCTTGTGGTCGTTCCTTCAAATAGTGAAAAGGCCTCTGCTATCGTAAATCTTGCTCATAAATATGGTGTGCCGGTTCTATCCTATGACAGGCTTATTCAAAACAGTAGCCTGGATTATTATATTTCCTTTGAAAATGAGGCAGTCGGAGAATTTATGGCGGATTACCTGAGCAAGCGACTTCCTGTTGGCAATTATGTAATTATTGGTGGGCCTCCTTCAGATAACAACTCAAAGTTTATTAAACTTGGACAAATGGGTGTTTTGCAGCCGCTTATTGAAAAAGGAGACATCAAAATAATTTATGATTCGTTTGTTAATGAATGGGATACGGAAGAAGGATACCGGCATATGAAGAATGCACTCGAAATAACAGAGGATATTGATGCGGTTTTGTGTGCTAACGATGCACTAGCCCAAGGTGCGATTAGAGCCCTAATGGAAGTTGATATGGCGGGGAAAGTTTTGGTTTCAGGTCAGGACGCCGAAGTTGAAGCTATCCAGAACATAATCGCAGGGTACCAGACCATGACAGTCTATAAACCAATAGAAGCAATTGCTTTTGCTGCTGCCAATGCAGCTATAAAACTGGCAAGAGAAGAGCCGATCAGTGAAGCAAATCTATATATCAATAATGGAGAGAGAATGGTACCTTCGATATTATTGCCGTCCATGGTGGTAAATAAGGATAACATTGATGTGACTGTAATGGCGGATGGATATTTTCAAGAACATAAAATAGAACAATAACCGAAAATTATAATTTTATTATCCTTTTTATAACTTCTTTTTGATCATCCTTAATATGGATAAAAAATGTATTTCCATGATAGGTTGATAAATCGATGACTTTTGTATTTTTTGAGTTACTCAGTACCTTGCCCTGAAGATTAATAATATTTATTTCAAATTGATGCCACTGCTCATTAAGTTCGAGATATACAAGGCCTGAATTTGTTGGATTTGGATAAACATTAATGGAAGAATTGATCTTGTCTTCAAGGCCTAATGGATCAATAATTAATACAGCTTCTGCGGTTCCCTCGTAATTTTCATCTTTAATGGTCACCAGTACTGTATACGTACCAGATTCCACAGGTAGGTCCTCATTCCCATTGTATAATGCTTTCACATTTAATCCCTCAGGTTTTGTTTCAATCCTAGCTTCTTTTTTTTCTCCATCATAAATTTTTTCCAGTTCTGAAATAAATATTTCTGCTGGTGCTTTTCTAATGAATAGCTCGCCCGTAAATATACCCTTGTAAATATCATCATCTATTGTAATTTGCACGTTATACATACCTGCATTAACTGGCAACGCATAACTATTATCATATAAAATATCGAGATTCAGGTCCATTGGTTCAGTGGACAGTTGGATAGATTTAGGATAACCATCATATACAAATTCATTATCAATAATTTCAATTTCTGCTTGAAACTTATCAACTACAAAAATCTCTGAAATTTCACTTGATGGGCAATTATCAATTGACACTTGCACTGTATAGTTACCAGGAAATTCAAGATTTAATTCCTGGCCATTTTCACCAGCTATGCTTTCGTTATCTAAAAACCATTGGTTCCCGTCAGTAATTGAGGATTTCAATAAACTTCCATACCCTGTTCCCAATTGATCTATAGATGGTTTTGGTGGAATGATGCATATTTCTTGACTTACTTGAACAGCAGAATATCTCGAATCACCAGGTTGACTGGCTACAATATTTACTGAGCCGGGCTGAAGAATAGTTAACACATTATCTACTATTTGTACATTATCTGAACTGGAAGAGAAAGTGACTTCTAGATTTGAGGAACTGGTTGCATTCAATTTAAAAGAACCTATATCAAAAAGAATAATTCCGATCTCTTCAAAAGAAATAGTCTGATCTACTTTATCGATGGTTCCATCACAATTATTATCTTTTCCATCCGGTAGTGCCGGGGCTCCTGGATATACATCTGGATCACTGTCATCACAGTCCAAGTTATTATTGACAGTCATCTCAGGCTGTATACATTCTAATATCGGATTAGCCGGATCACCAAAACTATCTCCATCCGAATCCAAATACCATGTTTCCTTTTTGATGACAGAAATATCTGCTATTTGACTGGATATTGTTCCGCAATTATCTGATACTTCAACATAATATAATCCGGCATCCTCAATTTGTATGTTGTCGAAAATCAGACTTTGACTAAACACACCTGTAGATGCTCCATTTTTATACCATTGATATCTCAGGGACCCGGTACCCGTAGCTTCAACCTGCAAAGTAATATCAGTACCTTCACAGGTTTCTGATGATTCAGGATGTTGTTGAATGACAAGTTGTATCGGACATTTATCTATGGTTAGTAATGATCCACTCGGTAAAATACCTTCCATCTCACTGAAACCATGAATTTCTTTTACTGATGGAACCGACCTGTCTATTTGAATAATATTTCCAATATTATCATTCCCCCCCTTTTGTGTAAAACCATAAAAAGTTCCGTCAATATATTCAATTAAACCGGCTTGGGGATTTCTGCCATCTGTGCTACCTAAATCAAGAATTAGATTTACTTCAGGAATTGCAGGATCCAATTCAAAAATTACACCTTCATTATTTAATCCTCCATTACTGGTCAAACCAATAATTTTTCCATCACCGGATTCGATTAATTCACCCGTTGGATTTATACCAAGATTTTTATCAATAAAATCGTGTAGTTTCTTGAAATCCTTGTTAACCGGATCAAATGTATACAGGATACCATTATTCTCACTGCCACCATAACTGGCAGTTCCATATAAAATTCCATCTGATCCAATAAGAAGTCCTCCCAAAGGATATTTCCCTTCCACCGAATCAAAGTCATGAACGAGGTTTAAAACTTCTGTAGAAAGGTCATATTCAAAAAGAGATCCTTTATTTTTTTCTCCTCCTTTCTGAGTAAGGCCATATATTTTCCCATTTAGATATTGTATTAATATACCTGTTGGATTAGCTCCTGTAATTTTTGCTTCAAAGTCATGTTTTTTTACTATTTTCTTTGAATCAGGATCATATTCAAATAACACTCCCTCATTATTTAATCCACCAAATACTGTAGTTCCATAATATCTACCATCTGAAGCCAGAAGTAATTTACCTGAAGGTTCTGAACCTGTTGAAAATCTTTCAAAATTAAAAATCTTGTAATATGAATTGTTATAAGGATCCAGCTCAAATAAGATACCGTCGTTATTCGATCCGCCTTTTCGAGTCATTCCTAATAAATTTCCTTCTTCACCCTGAATAAAAGTTCCTTGCGGTAACTTTCCATTTTCAGCCCCGTCAAAATCTAATACTTTTTCCAAAATTGAATTGATAGGATCGTATTTATAGAGTACCCCTTTACCACTTATTCCACCGAATAATGTCAGCCCATAAATTAATCCATCATTTGAAATGACTACCCTTCCCTGTGGTAAACTTCCATTAGTATCCACAGAAAAATCCATTCTTTTTATAACTTCCTGGGTGGCTAAATTAAAACTGAAAAGGACACCCTGGTCATTAATACCTCCCATATATGTAAGGCCAAACAAATTACCATTAGAATCCTCTGTCAAGCCATCATATGGATTTTTTCCTGTTTTCAGACCTTCGAAATGATGCCTGGTTGTGAAAGTTTTATTTAATAGATCAAATTGGAACAGTACACCTAAATTGTAGGATCCTCCATTATATGTTACGCCATATAGTAAACCATCAGTAGCCAATAGTAAAGAGCCATAAGGATTACTACCATTAATTTTTCCATCAAAATCAAATATCTTTTCGAACACTTTCGTCACAGGATTAAATTTGATGATTGTCCCTTTATCACTCGATCCTCCTGTAGATGTTAGACCAACTAATTCTTCGTTTACCAAAGTAAAACCTCCATATGGACTGGAACCATTAGATTTATCAAAATCAATCAGTTTATTATATTTTTCAGTAATAAGATCAAATTCAAATACTACACCACATTCTTTGTATCCACCCTTGGATGTCATCCCATACAGTTTCCCATTGGGATGTTCAATAATGGAACCATAAGGCTGACCGCCCAAATCCTTATTATCAAATGAAATTAACTGTCTCATAGATCCTTTATCCGGATTAAATTCGTACAGCACTCCAGCATCGTCAGTTCCTCCATATGTGGTCATCCCGTACATCATACCATTACTCGCTTCTAATAAGCCAGCAGTGGGATTCCTGCCGGTTGAATTTCCATCAAAATCTATGATTTTTATAAAAAGATTTGTCGAAGGGTCAAAGGAAAAAAGTAATCCTGAATTGAATGCACCTCCATTTTCGGTAACGCCATAAAATAAACCATTTCTTGAAATAATAAGACTTCCGCGCGGGTTTTTCCCTTGTGCACTAAATAAAAATTCAAATACCTTTTCAAATGAAGTACCTTCCGGATCAACCTTGATGACAGTTCCTATCCCATCTTTCCCACCTTTATCAATCAAGCCCCAGAATTCTTTCTGACCATTCACATTGATTGTGAAGCAAAGGATAGAAAAAAATGTCAGAATTAAATTCGTGTATTTTCTAACCATAGCCTTAATATTTATTTGTTTTTGAACACTAATCCAGTACCCCTTTAATTTTACCATACACTACATCTCTATCTATTAATAAGTGATGCATAAAAATGTAACCACTTTTTGCATTTTTTTATTATTATATTGTATTAATCTAATAAATTAATCTCTAAGGTAACAGAGGAACTTTTAAATATATAGATTGATTGCAGTAGTTAAATTTTATTGTGTGGATCTTTATGGAACGATTATGCCGAAATAATATATATTTTAAAAAAATCAGATTGTGAGGTTATTAAATTGAATTATTTTAAAATGATTTAGCCTGATTATTAATTATTTAAAGATGGAATACGAACAATTCATAATTCACTCATATTTGGTAACAAAGATCACATACTAAATAATCATTCTCATATCTAATACTGGTTATTTTATTTCAGCTATTATAACATATAAGATCAATTACAGATAATCGTTTAATTGATCCCATTCAATTTCCGTAGGTGGATTTTTAATTTTTTGCACCTTCTCTTCAAATGCATTACACAGATTTTCATAATAATCATCGGATGTCTCTTCAAGTGAATAAAAGGGAAATATATGTATCCTATCAATGAATAATTCCCAAATTAATACCAGGTTCTTATATTTTTCATATTGATTTACAAGGAAATTTGCTATCGAATCGACATTATTCCGACACATCCATAAGATGGAATAGGATTCCCCAAATATTTCATAATCATTAGGCTCTCCGTCTGTTATGTCCAGTGGTGAATCGTCAAATTGAGCATTATTGGCTTTAATTTCACCAAATTTTTTTTCAAACAACGATAGTTTATAATCATCACTGGGTAATTTCGGAAATGGAATTAATTTTTTAAGATCATTAAAATTGTTAGAATGATCAATAAGTTCACCTCTGGAAATTGGAGCATCCAAATCATTTTCATGTGCGAATCCAAGGTTTTTTACTAATAAAAAACGCGGTAATTCAACAGATTCAAGATATTCCGCATATTTCTTATACATTTAAGACATTCTTAAACATGTTAACACAATATTTATGATTAGACTAGATTATAGAATTTCTGGGAATGATTTTTGAGATACTTAACATTTAAACTATAATATAAATGCTTTCATACTGTAGTTATCAAGTTGTTAAACTTGAGCAAATAAAAAACTTTTTAATAATTTTTTCGAGATTTCAATGGGAAAAATTTTCATAAGCTATCAAAAAAGTAAAAGACCGGAAATTCCGGTCTTTCACAACCAAGCACTACCCTTTTTTTTGGTTGAGTGGCCCCGTCGTTAACGGAACCCTATCTGATCGCCCAGCGTAGCTTATTTGTTCAACCAGTTCAAAGAGAAACATTTTTTTATTAACTAAATAATAAATACCCCTACTTTAATTACGAGTGTAAGATTTATTTTGTTTTTAGATGAATTTAATTTATTTGTTATCCAATAATTTATCACAAAAAGTAAACTCTTTTCTTTTATTGTGCGTTATTACACTAGATGGAGTGCTTAACGTTGGATTTCAAAATCCAATATTTTGAAGTAGTTTTCACTACTGATGTATTGCTAATATAAATTAGCAATTGCCTTCGAAAGGCCGTAAAAAATGAAATTTGTAGCAAGCCAGAAAAACTAATTTTTCTGGCTTACTCTTTTTACCCTCCGGGTGTTTTTAAAATACATGATACTTGCAACATACCCATAATGGCAATAAATTAAGTCCATAAAAACAGGTATCCATGAGAAAATGATCTAATATTGTTTTATGTTTAACAGATTTACCATAACTGCTTTACCCTCATCCATTGAACTCAAATTTAAAATTAAAGTCCCGGATACATATCAGCCAAATTTCAATGCTGCGCCAGATCAAATACTTCCCATAGTGCTTAATAGTAATCCCAAAGAGGCTGTTTCAGCTCAATGGGGATTAATCCCAGGATTATCAAAACACAAAGAATTAAGTCCCAAAATATACACTAAACATATAAATTCAATTAAATCCAGTGAAATCTGGCTAAAAGTTCTTAGAGAGCGAAGATGTATTGTACTTGCAGATGGTTTTTATATATGGAAATTTGTTTCAAAAAAATCAATGATCCCATATAGAGTTGTGGCCAAAACTGGTAATATGATTTGTTTCTGTGGCATTTGGGAAAGCGAAGATCTAAATAATCCTTTAAACAACAAAATCAGTTTCTCTATCGTTACTAGAGAAACATATAAACCTGTTCATGAGTTATCGGAGGAGATGCCAGTTGTATTAACTCCACAAAAAGAAAGTTCATGGCTGGATCCCAGCCTTTCAATGGAAAAAATAATACATGAAATCGAACTTGAAGATTGGGCACTTTTAAAATATTATCCTGTTTCACCCAAAATAAGGGACATAAATATAAACACTCCCTCATTGATAAAATTATCACCTCCATCAGACCAACATGGAAATTTATCTTTATTTGGTTAACATACGGTTATGTCGTTAAAATGAGATTAAGTCATTTAGTTTTTATACATTTTTTTCTATTATCAAGTCTGAGTGTTTTAGGTCAGCAACCCAGCTATGAAGAAAATCAACCGACTATAAAGGATGTTATTGCATATCATTTACATATTCTAAGAAAAGATCCGCAAAAGTTTGAATCGGCAGTCATACTTATGGAATCTTATTATCAGCTGGAGGACTATCGAAAATCTTTGCTTTATGCAAATATAGCTGAAGATATTTACTTACATCAAAACCAACATCAATTTAATCGATCCAAATGGACTGATTCAAGTACTCTTTTTTATATTTTTCAAACCAGAGGAAAATCTCGGCATAAACTAGGTGATTATCGGAAGGCCAAAACAGACTATCTTGAAGCACTTCAAATGAATTCGCATAATAGTGATCTGCTCGTTGATATAGGCAACTTGTACTATAATCTTGAACAATATGATTCTGCGCTATTATATTTTAATAAAGCGGAACTCGAATTTCCGGAAGGATTTAAAGCCAAGTTCAATATTGCAAATACTTATTTTGTGTTAAAAAAATATGATAGTGCAATTTTTTATTATGATAAGAGCATAGAAGTAAAAGATGATTTTCCCTACACCTATTTTTATAAAGGATCGATTTATAACGAATTAGAGGATTTTGAAAGTGCTATTAATGCATTTAACCAGGCTATCCGAATCTGGCCAGATAAATCAGAAATTTACTTTCGAAGAGGAATAGCTTATCAATCAATTGGTAGATATGAAGAAGCTCTCATTGACTGGAATACAGTGTTATTTCTTGATAGCTCTAATTATGATGCAACAAGGAACCGCTCAATGGCTTATATGAAGCTTAATCATAAAAAGGCCGCCTTGAATGATTTAACCTTTTTAATTACACAGAACCCAAACGAAGTCGAAGGATATTATTTAAGGGGCGAATATTTTTATTTAAAAAAGCAGTATAAAAAAGCATTGCCTGATCTTGAAATAGCGTTTGAAAAAGGATCGGAAGGGAAAGAAATATATTATATGCTGGGAAACATTTACCGTAAGTTTAAAAACAAAGAGGGTTCCTGCGTATTCTTATTAAAAGCGAAAGAGGCCGAACATCCTCTTAGCAAAAAAAATGAAAAATTTCTAGAAAAATGTGATAAAGATTAATTTGACAAAGCAATATAGTATTTATACCTATTATTATTACTTTGTTTTTTTTTAAATTGTACTGATCAAAAAAAATAACCATGATAAATAGTAAAATTGGAGGAATGGGGCATTACGTACCTGAAAAAGTTGTTACAAATCATGATCTTACCAAGGTGATGGATACAAGCAATGAGTGGATTATTGAAAGAACAGGAATCTTAGAACGTCGCTATGGTAAAAAACATGAGGAGACTACAAGTACAATGGGCGCTAAAGCAGCCGAGAAGGCTATCATAAATGCGGGGATCAACAAAGAAGATATTGATTTTATCATTTTTGCTACATTAAGCCCGGATTACTATTTTCCTGGTTCTGGTGTTTTACTTCAACGTGAACTTGGGATTACAAATACTGGTATTGGCGCCTTGGATATAAGAAATCAATGCTCTGGATTCATTTATGGTTTATCTGTAGCTGATCAATATATAAAAACAGGAATGTATAAAAATATCCTCTTAGTAGGATCGGAAATGCATTCAATGGGTTTGGATTTTTCGACACGTGGAAGAAATGTTACAGTTATTTTTGGAGATGGTGCTGGTGCAGCTATTATTCAACCCGAAGAAAATACACAAAAAGGAATATTAAATACACAGCTGCATAGTGATGGAACATACGCCGAAAAACTTTCCATGATTAATCCAGGAGCTCATGGAGGTTATCACAATGATAAACTTGAACATCCCATTGATTATGGGTATTCTGATGCAGAATATGGAGACATGTTTGTTACGCAAAAAATGTTAAATGAAGGACTTTTAGCTCCATACATGGAAGGACAATTCGTTTTTAAAATGGCTGTTATTAAATTTCCTGAGGTTATACTTGAAGGATTAACCAAGGCTGGATTGAGCAGCAAGGATATCGATCTGGTTATCCCACACCAGGCTAATCTCAGGATATCTCAATTTGTTCAAAAGAGATTAGGCCTTCGGGATGATCAGATCTGGAATAATATTCAAAAATTTGGAAATACTACTGCTGCATCAGTTCCAATAGCACTTAGTGAGGCTATCGAGGCAGGGGCAATCAAGGACGGAAGTCTGGTATGTCTTGCGGCATTTGGAAGCGGTTTTACCTGGGCCTCAGCTACAGTTCGATGGTAAACGAAACTAATAATTTTTTTATATATAATGAAAACTACGTCTTATAATCCCAGTTCCCTCGAGGTAGAATTCGCAAATATTATTGAAAGTCTGAAGGATCAAATGAATGACCTGCTCGAGAATCGAAAGATAAGTTCTATTGAACATCAATTAGAAACTGACAATCCACTTCTGTACCTCACTATCGAAGATAATGATGGAGATAAACATAAACTAGTTATGAAGCTTATCCAGAAACCAGATGACCTTGTTTAATTACTGTGCCTGAAATTAAATTTTCAACCGAAGAATATAATTTAGTTCGAAATCATCAAATTTTTGATATTAAGGCAACAATCATAAATAAAATACATGTTCTTTTTTCTCAGATAGAGGAAAATATCAATCAAAGTATATCCGTTTCTACATTTCAGTTTCCAGATCATGTTTTACTTGGGCAGGGTAAAATATCAAAAGGCGAAAATTATCAAAATTGCCCCTATGTCGTATTAGATTATCCACGTTTATTTTCAAAAAAAGACATTTTTACATTCAGAACAATTTTCTGGTGGGGCCATTATTTCAGCAATTCATTTATTATTGCCGGAAAATCATATCAGCAATATGTTAAATATTTTATTGAAAAATCGGAATATTTAAATAACTCAAATTGGTATATATGTACTTATAAAACACCCTGGCGGCTTGAAAATGAAGAAAATAATTATATCCAGCTCTCAAAATTATCAATTGATAAATTATTAAACTACCTTGATAATAAACATTTCATTAAGATCGCTCGAATATATCCCATTGACGATTATCAGCTTTTAAAATCACAAACAAATACCTTCTTTATGAATATACTTGACATATTGAAGTAATTTTTATTTATTTCAAATAAAATTGGCGAACATTCTGTTATATAAATAATTGTTAACCAAAGGGTTTACCTTTTCTTCCTAGGTTGTATAAATAGACGGGAAGTTGTACCCTTTTTTAATTTTAACCAAAACTGATCTAAATATGAAAGCAGGTTTACTATTATTCTTTCCACAATGGAAAATGTGGATGCAATATGGCACTTATACAATGTTAGGGCTAAGCATTCTGGTGTTTTTAATTTATCATTTTCGCTTAGCTCTTATTGGTGATTATAAACATAAGTATGATTTCATCAATAGTAGTGAGATCAGGAATTACATGATTAGTGGATTTCTTCTGGTCCTGGCTGGATGGTTCTATTTAAATTCATTATTTAGTGATCGAGAACAGATCGAAGCAGGTATTTTCATAGCTCGTCTATTGGGAACCTTGATTTTTGCTTCCATCTTTATGGTGGTTGTTTACAATGTTTTAAGAATATATTATCCAGCTGTTGTTGAAAAGAAATTAAATAAATGGAGGTATCTTCCAAGAAAATCTCCAAAGAGTGGCAAACCTATGAAATTGCTCAGTGAAGAAGAAGAAGATGTTCATTTAACAGAGGGTATGCAGGCGGAGGAAGAAGTATTTTCTATTGATTATGACGTCTGGATTGATGAAGAGACAGGATATACTAAAATCGAAAAGTATGATGGGCATTTACATGCTGAAAAATGTACTAACTGTGGATTTCAGACTCTTAAAGTGGTGCGGGAGGAGATCATAACTTCACCCACAGTTCAGACCAAGGGAGAGCTTATGAAATACTATGAGTGCACATATTGTGGCCATAAGGATAGAAAAATCTTTAATGTTGGTAAAATAATAGAAACAGAACGTGTTAATGAAAAAGCTGCAAGTTAATCTGGATCATTCTTGAATTATTCAATTAACAAGCAGTAGCAACTAATAAGCCTTTTGTTTTTACCTGGAACTATCAAGGGGTATTAAATAGATATAAAAAAGTATTTAAAAGGCTGGTTAAATTCAAACCAGCCTTTTTTATTCGATTGTTTCAATGACGATATTGTTATTTGTATATATACAAATATTGGAAGCTATATTAAGACTTTCTTCCACTATTTCTTTCGCTGATAACTTTGGGGCATGTTTTTTAAGAGCAAGTGCGGCAGCTTGAGCATACATGCTTCCTGAGCCAATAGCCGCAATATCGTTATCAGGTTCAATCACATCTCCATTTCCGGAAAGCATAAGAATATCATTATGATCAGCTACAATCAACATGGCCTCAAGACGGCGTAATATCCGATCCATTCGCCAATCTTTAGCTAGTTCAATTGCTGCCCTTTTCATATTCCCACCATATGAACCTAATTTTTCTTCAAATCTTTCTATCAGTGTAAAAGCATCCGCGGTTGATCCTGCAAAACCAGCCAGTATTTTTCCATCCTGGAGCTTACGTATTTTTTTAACATTACTTTTTGCCACCGTATTACCAAATGTAGCTTGTCCATCTGCACCTATGGCTGTGTTGTTGTTATGTTTAACTGCTATTACGGTTGTTGATCTGTATTTTGCCATTCTTCTAATTTTTTAATCATGTGACCAATTATCATTCCACCATAAAAAAGGTCCCAATTTTGTCAGTTGAGACCTTTAATATCGGTTATAATGTCATTATACAAGAATTCGTACGGGATCTTCCAGCAATCCTTTTAAAGTTTGAAGAAATGCTGAACCTGTAGCTCCATCAACGACTCTGTGATCGCATGACAATGTAACTTTCATCACATTGCCTGGAACAAGTTGTCCATTTTTGACTACTGCCGTTTCTTTAATTCCACCAATAGCCAATATACAAGCATCAGGTGGATTGATTATGGCAGTAAATTCTTCGATACCGAACATACCCAAATTAGATATTGTGAACGTATTTCCTTCCCATTCATTAGGCTGAAGTTGTTTGTTCCTTGCTTTGTTACTTAATTCTTTTACTTCAGCTGATATATGAGCTAAAGATTTATTATCAGCAAATTTTACTACAGGGACAAGCAATCCTTCCTCTACAGCAACTGCCACTCCGATATGAATATGTTTATTATATCTTATTTTATCACCCAGCCAAGAAGAGTTCACTTTTGGATGTAACCTTAAAGCAGCAGCACATGCCTTCAGAATGATATCATTGAATGAAATCTTAATGGGAGCAACTTCATTAATACTTCTTCTCGACTCTATTGCCCGATCCATGCTAATTTCCATTGTCAGATAAAAATGTGGAGAAGAATATTTACTTTCAGAAAGTCTTTTGGCGATGGTTTTCCGCATTTGTGAAACCCCAATTTCTTCATATCCTTCTTCTCCAACAATGGGAGGAAGTTTTACAGGTACCTCTTCTATTTCTTTTATCGCCGGTTCGCTTTTAACAGTTTCTGGCTGATAGTTTTCTACATCCCGCTTAATGATCCGACCCTGATCTCCCGATCCAGTTATTTTATTGATATCATATCCCATTTCCTCAGCTAACCGTTTTGCTAAAGGAGAAACTTTAATTCGGCCATCACCAGAACTTACTGTTTTAGGAATGGCTGAATCAGATTCCACAAAAACATCAGTTTGTTTTACTGCCTTTTTATCTTCTCCATCAGTTTCCGCAACTACCCCGGAATCGATATCTTCAACTTTAGATTTTTCCTTGATCTTTTGGGCTTCAAGCAATTTTTTATAATCCGCTCCTTCTTCTCCAATAACTGCAATTACGCCATCAACTGGTACGGATTCCCCTTCCTTCGGCCCAATAAACAAAAGTGTACCGTCTTCATAAGCCTCCAGCTCCATTGTAGCTTTATCTGTTTCAACTTCTGCTAATATGTCTCCTGATTCTACCTTATCGCCAACCTTTTTGATCCATTTGGATATGGTACCTTCAGTCATGGTATCACTCATCTTAGGCATCGTAATTACAGTAGCCTTTATATCATAGGTATCGATATCTTTTATTTCATTATCTGTACTTTTTTGCTGAATGGCCTCTTTCTCTTTCCCTTTATCTTCGGATTTTGTCTCAGATTCTATCTCTTCCAATAAATTTTCAATTTTTTCATCTTTATCCCCGATGATCGCAATCACTCCATCTACGGGGACAGTGCCTTTTTCATCGACTGCAATATATAATAATGTTCCATCTTCATAAGATTCAAGTTCCATGGTTGCTTTGTCGGTTTCCACTTCAGCCAGTACATCCCCGGATTTAACTTCATCACCTTCTTTTTTTAACCAGGAAGCTATGACTCCTTCTTCCATGGTATCACTCATGCGGGGCATTCGTATTATTTCAGCCATATTTTTACAATTTCTGAAGAGCAAAAATATATTTTAATATCACGTTATTCAAATAATCCTCATCATTTAAACTCTTTCAATTACTAAAATCCAAAATTACCAATCAATAACTGAAATCTGTGTTGTTGCGATGGATCATTATCCATAGCATAACTATATCTGAATCCCATGTTAAACAGGGTGAGGTATCTTAACAGGTTAAAATCAAAAGAAACTTCAGCACCAATGGATCGGAAGTTATAATAATCATCTTGAAAATAATTTATACCGTAATCAAAAAACAAATTGGTATATATCCTTTGTACATTTAACAATGGACCAATATGAACATCAGGATACAACAATGGAAATGCATAATTTACAGAATTGTTATAATACTTTTCGAACAACATATACGAATATCCCCTGGTAAATAAAACAGGACTTCGGAATAAATATGTATTGTCACCATTTTCCAGGTCCTGCTGGAGGAAACTGGATCTGATTTGAAATGAATGGTGCTTAAATAATCCGGGGAAAATCAATCTGATCTCACCGGCAAAAAGACTCCCTAGATAATCCCCTCCGTATGGAGTATGTTCAAATTGCAAAAATAAATTTTGTCCAAATTTTCCATATAAATCCCGTTTACTTCGTTTCATATTTCGACGATAAGAAAAATAATATGTATTACTATAAAGATTTCCATTACCTTGCATATCAGGATATCGGGCAACAAAATTATAGTTGTTAACCCGTGTGTAATTATAATTCATTCCTATATCCAGATTCTCTAAATATTTCGATTTAGTTAAAATCAGTGGTATTTGAAAACCTACCTCAGCACCTTGTTCCTTCCAGGTAATATTTGCGGTTGTATCTACCTCGATATTCCCTGATTCATCTCTGAAAATAAATCGTTCAATTGCAGACCGGTCTCCTATATAACCACTTAGATTCAGGGTTGGATACAAACCCTGATAACTTATGCTTCCCAACCATCTTCCATTGCTTTCATTCGCGTTAAATTCATAACCAAGATTCATAAAAGTTGTGCTCATGATATCCTGGGATCTTAAACCAATTAAAAATTCAAGGTCGGTAGAAGTAATTAGTGGGCCCCAGGAATATGGATTGATGATATTTTTTGCGATATGATATCGTCTGACGGGATAAGCAATAGAATCTTTGTTTTTCGATAATATATTTCCGAATCCTTCCTGTTCAACAATTGGATCAATATATCTTTCTTTTGTGATCCTTACATCCTCAATGGGTGTCCATGTATTGGGATTAAAATCTATTTCCACAATGTTATAACCTTCTTTAGAAAAATCGTTATAAATCATTTTTTGTCCATTCCATGATATCTGGGCATTATATGCACCATATTTACTATTGGTTACCCGATATCGTTTTTTATTCAACAAATCATAGGCATATATATTGTCAATTCCATCGTAAGGTGAATTATACAATATAAAAGATCCATACATGACAGGGTATCCTATATTTTCGGAGTTTAGTGGCCATAAATCAAAATGTTCTCCCATTTCAGTATTGTATATCATAATCGTCTTGCCCTCATCATTTTGTTTTATTGCTACAATATATTTTCCATCTGGCGACCATCGTGGATGCAGAAAAAAATTATTTTCAGGATTTGGAATTTGCTCCATCTCCCATCCTAATTTTGAGTGAATAATAGAAAGATGATGTACAGATTCTTTTGTAGTCTCAACTGTTACAATCCTCGTCTCATCCGGGGAAAGAGCTGCAGATCCATATCTTGATCGCTTTGTGAGTCTCTTCAGTTTTTTTGACTCCATGTCATATATTTTAATGACGGAGTAGGTTTTTTTTTGATACCTGGGATCAAATTCAAATTCATTCCAAACAATTTTGTTACTTGTCACGGAAATCATTCCTGCTTCATTTATCAGACCCGGTACAAATACCTTTTTTTCTTTGCCTTTATCGTCGATACTAACAAACGATGTTATATCCCCAATTCCCTTTTTGGTTGCTACAACACGCCCATCCGTTGTATAATGTGGGTATAAATAATCTATATACCGTTTACTTTTTCTTAGGTTAATCTGTTGGTATTTGTTTGGTCCTCTTTCTTCAATTTGATTTCTCCATATACTGTCCAATTCATTCATCATACCATTGTAAATAGGCACCAGGTATTTACCTGAATACTTTTTCAGTCTTCCTGAAAAACGAAATGGAATAAAAGGCCATCTCCATGTCTCTTCTGTAACTTTTTCAATGATATCTTCCCCATATTGCCGTCTGATGTATGCTGTTAAATAGTGTCCTGTAACATAATGATTCTGAATATTATGCCTAAATGATCGTAAATACTGACGATAATAATTAAAAGAACCCCGTTCCAACGTGTTTGTCCTCATCAATAATGAAAAGTTAGGAATTCTGCCCCGACCGCTTTTTGTTAAAGCAGTTTCCACATTAACAGCATCTCCTTCCCAAAACCATTCTGGAACCGCAATATGTGCCATACTACTTGATGCGTCGTAACCAAAAATAACATGAAGGAATTTGTTGAATCCTGTAATACTTTTATCAAATTGTACTACATGCCTGTATTCATGCACGGCTAAAAGGTCCAACCAATTTAATGTTCCTAAAAAATTATAATCCTGTGGGGGCATTGTGTAAAATTCAGATCTGCGGGGAGTCTGGCTTACAAAACCATTGGGAATTGTATTCTGATTTTGTAGAATTACAGAAATTTTACGGGGTTTTTGATTTAAACTTTGTGAAACAGGAACATACAAATTTTCAAGCCTATTCGCCAAACGTTGAGCGTCTACTCCAAAATTCTCATCAAATATAACTTTGAAATGAGGTGTGTTAATCTGGTACCAGGTTATATTGGGAGGATTATTTTCCAGTAATTCTGTCTGTGAAAAAAGAACATGCTGATTGAAAGAACAGACAATGATGATGATTATAGTTATAATTCTCCGCACACTCATAAATAACCGTAGGCTAGCCGATTTCTTTCTTTTATTAAGTAAACATACGTTATAAGTTAAATAAAATGAAAAAAGCTTTTAAAAATTGCAATGCATGCTTTTTATCCAATCAATCACCCTCGACACTTTTGAAGTAATTGTCATTATGGCCTAGTCAAAAAATGGATTACATCTTAAATTCATACTCCATAATATTAGTATCTACTGACTTTTCAAGATGCTATGTCAGCTTAAATTCAATTCCTATCGATGATATAAAATTAAATATTCATTATGTGTAGTATTCCTATATCTGACAAAAAAATTAACATTGTATCTTTTAAGGAGATTATAAATTATATTGAACTGTGAAAACAAATATTTATCAAATCTTATTAGAAGAGTAAATAAAAATATATGGTATTTAAATCCGTAAATAAAATTGCGGAAATCTTAAGTCGAAAAGGTGTTAAAAATATCATTATTTCACCTGGATCAAGATCAGCACCATTGACCCTGGCTTTTGCCCGTCATCAGGATCTAAAAAAATTCATAATCCCTGATGAACGATCAGCTGGTTATATTGGTGTAGGTATGGCTCGAATTTTAAATGAATCCGTAGGATTAGTTTGTACATCCGGGACAGCTGTGACTAACTTTTTCCCTGCTCTTTGTGAGGCTTATTATCAACAAATCCCCTTGGTGGTTTTTACCGCTGACAGACCACCTGAATGGATTGATCAGGCTGATGGGCAAACCATTCGACAGGATAATATTTTTCAAAGCCATGTGAAAGGATTTTTCTCCTTTCCTTTGGATTATAATCATCCGGATGCAGACTGGTATGGTGAGAGGATTGTATCGGAGGCTGTAAATTTATCGATCGAATTCCCTTCTGGCCCCGTTCACATCAACATTCCATTACGTGAGCCATTATATCCATCATCGGAAGAGACATTTCATTATCCTGACATACATCGTATCATTAATAAAATCCAGGTTAATCAATCAATTTCAGAAAAATCCTGGGATACACTTCTAAAAACATGGCCCAGGTCCGGGAAAATATTAATTGTGGGTGGCCAGCAAAGATCTGATGATATCTTTATTAAAATTTTGGATTCGTTTTCTTCAAAATATAACATCCCTGTAGTAGGAGATGTCATATCAAATCTTCATAAACTAAATGAAAATTTAGTCTCGTTTCAGGATCTTTTTTTACTTTCCAAAAATGAAAAATTACTGAAATCACTTCAACCCGATTTACTCATTACTTTCGGCAAATCGGTAATTTCAAAAAATCTGAAATTATTCCTCAGAAAATTCAAACCTTTGCATCACTGGCATATTCAACCAGCAGGGAATGTTCCGGATACTTTTCAGTCCATTACAACGTATATCCCTACACAACCGTATACCTTTTTTAAGGAGGCCCTGAATGAAAACTTGCCCTTTTGTGATCAAAATTATTATTTAGAAAGCTGGATTAATATTGACAATATTTCCTCTAAAAAAGTAGATACATTTTTTCCAGCAAATCATTTTAGTGAATTAGAGGCAACCCAATTAATCGTTCAACATTTGCCCGAAAAAATCAATCTTCATCTTGCAAACAGTATGCCTGTTCGATTGGTTAATTTTTTCGGAAAAATGAAAAGTGCTATGGAAGTATTTGCCAATCGTGGAACAAGTGGTATTGATGGTTGTAACAGCACAGCTGTAGGAATTGCTTTACAATCGGATATTTTAAATGTTCTAATTACGGGAGATATGGCTTTCATTTATGATAGAAATGCCTTCTGGCATAATTATAACCCAGAGAACTTGCGAATAATTATTTTAAATAATCATGGAGGAGGTATATTTCGAATGATCGATGGACCCTCATCGTTGCCGGAATTAGAAACATATTTTGAAACAGTGCAAAATTTATCTGCGGAGAATACGGCAAAAGATTATGGTTTTGAATATAACTTTTGCCGCGATCGACGAACATTGCAAAATCGTTTAAAGACTTTTTTCATTTCCGGAAAACACTTAAAAATATTGGAAATCGAAACTGAGAGTAAAACCAATAAATTTATATTTGATCAATTTAAATCTCAATTCAAATAAAATGGAACTTAAAAACCCCTGGAAAGAAATCGTTCAGTATAAAGAAATTAAATTTCAATATTTCGATGGGATTGCGCGCATCAGTATCAATCGGCCTGATAAACATAATGCATTTACACCCCTTACTGTTCAGGAAATGAGTGATGCAATAGAGTTGTGTCGTCAGAATCATGATATACGTGTAATTGTTATAACCGGAGAAGGAGGAAAGGCTTTTTGTTCGGGTGGAGATCAGAGTATTCGAGGTGAAGGAGGATATGTGGGAGATGATGAAATACCAAGATTGAATGTCCTGGATCTTCAAAAACAGATAAGGTCAATTCCCAAAGCTGTAATTGCGGCAGTAGCAGGATGGGCGATTGGTGGCGGTCATGTACTTCATGTGATTTGTGATTTAACGATAGCTGCTGATAATGCCAGATTTGGTCAAACAGGTCCTAAAGTGGGAAGTTTTGATGGTGGTTTCGGAGCATCTTTTTTAGCTCGCATAGTCGGACAAAAAAAAGCACGAGAAATCTGGTTCTTATGTGATCAATATGATGCCCAGGAAGCTTTAAATATGGGTCTTGTTAATAAAGTAGTACCTATTGATCAATTGGAAGACACATATGTTGAATGGGCCAGGAAAATCATGGATAAAAGTCCACTTGCAATCAGAATGTTAAAATCATCTTTTAACGCAGAATTAGATGGGCAATCTGGTATACAGGAATTAGCAGGGAACGCTACACTATTATATTATTTAACTGATGAAGCCAAAGAAGGTAAAAATGCTTTTATGGAAAAAAGGAAACCAGACTTTTCAAAATTCCCGAAGTTCCCATAAAGTATTTATTTATTGTGGAAACTGTTTGGATTAATAACAAATCATACCAAATCGATCATTTAACTTCTGGTAAAATATCACTGGAAAATAAAGATCCTTTTGAAAAGAAAGTACTTTCAATCATAAAAGATTGGGAATCGGCAAAAACTGAATTTTCATTCAACACATCTGGATCCACTGGTAGTCCAAAAAAGATATCATTAACCAGATTACAAATGATTGAAAGCGCAAAGTCTACGCTGCAATTTTTAAATATTACAGGTGGCACTTGTTTGTTGTGCCTTAATCCTGATTTTATTGCCGGTACAATGATGGTCATAAGAGCATTAGTTGGTCGCATGCAACTTATCGCAATCAATCCATCCTTAAATCCATTAATTAATTTTACAGGTAAAAGTCTGATCGATCTATGTGCAATGGTGCCTTTACAACTGTATGAAACTTTGAAAAATCCGATATCCAGAGAAAAATTTAAAAAAATTTCAAATGTGCTGATTGGAGGTGCTGACATATCTAAGGAGCTTTTAAACAAACTCAGTAATCTTTCTAACAATATTTATCATACATTTGGAATGACCGAAACAGTATCGCATATTGCCTTAAAAAAAATCAGTGGTAAATACCCGGATCAGGAATTTATTTTGATCCCAGGCATAGAAATTAGTACGGACAACCGCGGATGTCTTGTAATAAAAGGAAAAATAACAAATAACAAGCCGATCTTCACCAATGATCTGATTGAAATATCAGGCGATCATAGATTCAGATGGCTGGGAAGAATTGAGCATCTCATCAATTCAGGTGGTATCAAGATCATTGTTGAACAACTGGAACATAAAATCAATAAAATTCTTTTAAAAAGTAAGATAGATCTCCCTTTCATCATCATTGGTATCCCTGATGTAAAATTTGGCGAAACGATAGGGATCATCTGGGAGAAAGGTCAACAAGATTTTGAATTCGGAGTAATAAAAGACCTCTTAAAAAAGGAATTAAAAAAATATGAGTTCCCAAAAGAATGGCGTAGCATTACAACTTTAATAAAAACCCCAACCAATAAAATCAACCGTAAAAAATCTCTTGAAATGTCAGCTTTGATCCCTTAATTTTTTTTTAGTTTGATTACCTCCTGTTGAAGACCAAGGACCATATTTTTCAGTTCTTCAATATCAGCTTTTTCTGTAATCTGTGCAGCAGGAAAATTTTTACTGATATACATAACTGCCTCCCAAATTTCCAGTACATCATCATTTTTGATTTCATAGGGAGGATAATTCTTATTATCCGAAACAAGCAACAGCTTGCCGTCAGAAAGACTGGATGTACTTACTCTTTTATATACAATACCTTCCGAGGTCGTTAATAGAATATATGTTTTATTATCTTTGAGATCGTTGATTGATTCAAGATATTTTCCAATTATTATAGTACCTTGTTCCAATGGAAGCATTGAATCTCCTGTAATTTCGAAAGCTCGATATGTACCGGATCCAGATAAAAAAGGGAGCCTGAATTTTGGCAACTCTTCAAGATATTCGGGATCAGCATACCCATTTAAATATCCTGCAGAGGCTTTCTGAGGAATTAATTCAATATTTTCGACGCCACCAGGATCAACAGTAATAGAAAGTATTCTTGTTTTTACTTCATTCTCCCAACTTTTGTCAAATGATGCATCTAAATTCGGGATATCACGACTGATTAGTGTATCGACTGACACCCTGAAAAGTTCGGACATTTTAAGAAGATTATTCAATCTTGGATCAGCTCTACCCTCCTCATATGCTCCGATTAATGATCTTTTTATCCCAATTTTCTGAGCAAGTTGTTCTTGTGTTAAATGCTCCCGTTTTCTTAGAAATTTGATGTTATTGCTAACGATACTCATAATTTTATTAGCAATTGTTTACACTAATTTGGGAAATTCCAATGATTTTAGCAAGAAATTGCCATAACAAATGTAATTTGATAATCCATTTATTTATTATTATCAACATGAATTGCCCTTGATTTTGTACGATTTGTATCTTCATATGTATTTGTTCTATCAATAGGATTCAGATTAAACTTCTTTATTTCATCCCGAAATATGATAAAATCAGGATCAGGATATTTTTTATTTCCAATGCTTAACAAATGGCTATGGAAGTATTTATCAGGATGTTCAACATCTTGTAGTTTCTTATAGATTTTGGCAATGACGTCACTAACTTTACACCCTGATTTTACCAGTGTGTATCCGTAATAAGTTCTACCCCTATCTGAATCCACAAAAAACTTAACCTGACAATTTCCCGAAGATAATTTTTTGGAGAATATTCTAATTTTTCGATTTCCTGAACCTAACAGCATAATTATGTTTCGTTTTATTTTAAATTACTATTTTTTTTAGTATTTTTACTTATAAATATAGCATTTAGATTTCAATAAAACAAATATTGACAAATATTTTAGTATATGGCAAGAATGATTGGAAAGGATTTGAGCCAAAATCAAAAAATGTGCTGTATTATCCTGACTATCGGTCGATTATTCATATGGATCTGGATGCTTTTTTTGTATCAGTGGAATGCCTGAGGGATAATCGTCTAAAGGGAAAGCCGCTGATCATCGGGGGCACCGGCGATCGTGGCGTTGTTGCTTCATGCAGCTATGAAGCTCGTTATTTTGGCATTCATTCGGCTATGCCCATGCGGCTGGCCCGCCAACTTTGTCCTGATGCCATCGCCATTTCCGGTGACATGGATGCCTATAGCCGATACTCGAAAATGATCACTGAGATTATTCAGGAAAAAGCTCCTTTGTTTGAAAAATCATCCATTGATGAATTTTATATTGACGTGACTGGTATGGATCGTTTTTTCGGATGTTACCAGTGGGGTAGCGAATTACGACAAAAGATCATTAACGAAAGTGGATTACCGTTATCGATGGGGCTCTCTGTTAACAAGCTGGTTTCAAAAGTAGCGACCGGTGAATCAAAACCAAATGGACAGCGTCAGGTCCTCCGTGGTCATGAAAAGGAATTTCTTGACCCCTTACCCATACGTAAAATACCCATGATAGGTGAAAAAACAGGCCAGTTTCTGATGGATATGGGCATATACAAGGTGCGAACCCTGCGAACAATGCCCATGGAAATGCTCCAGGCTGCATTTGGGAAGAACGGAGTGATACTTTGGAAAAAAGCAAATGGAGAGGATGAAACACCAGTAGTACCTTATAGCGAACGAAAATCTATTTCCACAGAAATGACTTTCGAAAGCGATTCCATTGATATCCGGATGATGAAATCAGTACTCACAGCCATGGTGGAAAAAATAGCTTTTCAACTCCGGGAAGAACGGAAACTCACTTCCTGCATCGCTGTCAAGTTACGTTACAGTGATTTCGAAAACGTATCCATGCAACGCCAGATCGCCTATACTTCTTCAGATAAAAGCCTGATCAAACATGCACTTGAACTTTTTGACAGACTTTATACCAGAAGATTACTCATCCGACTGGTTGGTGTACGATTCAGCGGACTGGTGCATGGACACTACCAGATTGATCTTTTTGAAGATACTGATGAAGATATCAGACTCCACGCAGCTATGGATCGTATGAAAATAAAATATGGTCCGAAAGCCATAATCAGGGCAGTAACCCTGGACACAAATGACCGTCTGCGTTTGAATAATAACCTTTTCAGAGGTTGAATCCTGAAATGTATAAAAAGTGATATCTTTGGATTATATGTTGAAAAAAATGCACCTGATATCGATTGCCCTTATATTAGTTATAATCCAAACAACCCAGGCACAAAACATTAAAATTGCCAAGTTGAAGTATAATGGTGGAGGTGACTGGTACGCCAACAAAACTGCTCTACCAAATCTTATCAATTTCTGTAATAAAAATCTTAATACGAATCTGGCAAATGAAGAAGATATTGTTGAAGTAGGGAGCCGGGATATTTTTCTTTATCCATATGTCTATATGACCGGACATGGGAATGTGGTTTTTGCTCCTGAAGAAGCTGAAAACCTTCGTAATTACCTGATGGCAGGTGGATTCCTCCACATTGATGATAACTATGGCCTCGATCAATTTATTCGACTTGAGATGAAAAAGGTGTTTCCGGATCTGGAATTTGTTGAAATTCCATTTAATCATCCTATTTATCATCAAAAATTTAACTTTGATAAAGGCCTTCCTAAAGTTCACGAGCATGATGGGAAACCCCCGCAGGGATTTGGATTGATCTATCAGGGCAAATTAGTTTGTTTTTATTCTTATGAAAGCGATCTTGGCAATGGATGGGAAGATCAAAGTATTTATAATGATCCTGAAGAAATCAGACAGCAAGCCCTCCGTATGGGAGCAAATATTTTATCTTTTGCATTCACACAATATTAAAAAGACTGAAAAAAACGTATCGTTTCTAATACTGCAATCGACGAGAGTAGAATCGCTTTGATTAATTGAAGGAAATAATTCATCCTGACATTTAAGAAGCTCAGATATAGGCCTGTTTTTATCTGCCGTATTAAGTTAACTGCATCCGATGATGATGTTTTTCTTCTGTTTTTAAAGGAATTTGAAAAATTTTCGAAATTAACTAAAACTTTAGTTGCAAAACTAAAGCCTTAGTTGTATATTTACCGTGTAATTTAGAGAAATGGATTTAAAAGAACTTACAAAAGCGGAAGAACAGATAATGCAGATCCTTTGGAATATTGAAGAAGGATTTGTAAAAGATGTTATCGAAAAGATGCCAGAGCCAAAACCTGCATACAATACTGTATCTACAATAATCAGGATTCTTGAAAAGAAAGGATTTGTTGGTTATCATTCATACGGTAAAACCCATCAATATTATCCCTTGATAGCCAAGGATACGTATCGAAGTTTTTTTCTTAAAAATCTCATGGGCAATTATTTTGGTGGATCGATAAAAAATCTTGTTTCCTTCTTTGCAAAAGAACATGACCTGAGCATTCATGATATGGAGGAAATCATGAAATATGTTGAGGAAGATTTAAAATCAGATAAAAAATGAACGAATTATTTAAATATCTGATCGAAAGTAGTATCATCATCAGTGTCTTCTTTATGATTTATTTGTTGATTTATAACGGTGATAAAAACTCACAATTTAATCGAGTATATCTCATATCAAGTTCTTTTCTGGCTGTTCTATTACCTTTTTTGAAAATTCCAATCCTATCAACTCAACAAATTGAGTACACAACTTCGATTCACAACGCTATACAACTTCCAGAAATCATAATCAATGATAATGCAATTGTAATTCTCTCCCAACCTCAATTAACCTTATCAAGTATTTTTGCGATAGTATATCTAACTGGATTGGCAATTTTCCTGAACAGATTTTTATTCGCATTGTATCATACATTCAAATATGTTAGAACACATTCCAATGATTCAATTAAATCGAATAATTATACCTTAGTTTATACAAAGGGGGAAATGCCAACCAGCAGTTTTTATAGGTATCTATTCTGGGACAACACTCAAGTATTCAACGAAAAAGAAACCAACTTCATCATTAAGCATGAAGAAGGCCATATACGTCAAAATCATACTTTTGACATCATTTATCTGGAAATTTTGCGCATTATTTTCTGGTTTAATCCAATTGTTCATGGTTACAAAAAGGCCATGATGACGGTTCATGAATTCCTTGCCGATGAATTCGCCCTGGCAAGTTCAAATGGGCAAGGATTCGTAGCAATACTTGGTCGCCAGGTATTGCAACAACATCACATGACATTAAGTAACCATTTCAGTAAATCTCAAACCGTAAAACGAATTAAGATGATCAAATCAGGAAAAAAGAAGCCAGCTGTTCTCAGATGGGCAGTGATGGTTACGGCGGTTATTACAATGTTCTACTTTTTTTCATGTGAACAGGGTTACACAATCAATGAATTGATTGCACAAGATGAGAATTTACCGGCACTTGGTGAAGGGTGGTCGTATATATCCACAGAATCATTATCACCAGGAATATCGGAAAAATTCAATTCATTGAAAGTTGACAATCCTTTTATTAAATTTTATGTGGCAAAAGGTATAACCGGTAAGACGGCTGATTTCAATTCCAAAGAAATTCTTGCAAAACATTCCTTAGTCACATTATTATTTTCGACCGAAGGAGAATCGATGTATGTTATATTAGGTAAGATCGAAAGGTCAGATTTAGATTTAGATGAAGCGGTTCCATATAAAAATGCAGAGGAAACTATTGTTGAAGAACTTGTTTTTGACATGCCTGTTGAAGAAGAAGTAGCCGAAGATATATTTACTATCGTTGAAGATCAACCTGCACCTATTGGTGGTATGCGTGCATTTTATGAATTTGTAGCCAACAACCTGAGGTATCCGGAAGAAGCCAGGAACGCTGGTATTGAAGGGAAAGTTTTCATAGAATTTGTTATCAGCAAAGATGGTTCGGTTACCAATGTAAAATGTATTAAAGGTATCGGGCAAGGTTGTGATAATGAAGCCATTAGAGTTATTAGTATTAGCCCAGTATGGAAGCCAGGAAAGCATGAAGGTAAAAATGTAAATGTAAGAATGATCCTGCCTATTACTTTTAAACTGGGTGGCTCTTAAGAGAAAAAACAGGAATTAGATTATAAAATTTTCTATCAATATTAATCTTACAAAAATCCTGCATCAGTGGGATTTTTTTTATTTCCTAAACATGAATATATCGTTTTAGAGTATGATAATATCCTTTAAACATTATCATCTATTGCATAATAGGGTACTAATTTTTTGAACATATACTTATCCAGAAAAACAGCTACAATAATTCCTAGTGCAAACATGAATATATCTATTGGATCAAATTACTTTTTCAAGTATTTCAATCAATTCCATCTGCGATAGTTTCACAGGATTATTTTTATTCGATGTTTCGGATACAATTTCATCCATCAGAATCTCATCAAAACCAAATTCACTCAATCTGGGCAGGTCAAATTTTAATGCCAGGTCATGTATCTTATTGATCACGAATTCAGCATAAAAAATATCATCCTTTTCGGTTGATCCATAAAGCAGCTGGCCAACCTTTGTGTATTTCCTTATTGCAGTATCATCCGGGATTTCTTTTAACAATTTGTTGAGTGTAATCTCATTAGACACGCCCATTAATGAAGCACATACCAGTCCATGCGGAATATTGAATCTACCTCCAATAGAAGAGGCAAATCCATGAACAACGCCTAATCCAGCATTTGCTAAGGTGATTCCTGAACAGAAAGCTGCATAAGCCATACCAGACCGTGCTTCAATATCTGAACCATCGTCTACGACCCGTTCAAGGTAATTGGCCACCTGCTCAAGACCTGATAAAGCAATACTATCACTCATCGGATTGGCATTGGTTGACAAATAACTTTCCAATAATTGAGTGAATGCGTCCATTCCACTCCAAGCAGTAATACGTTGTGGACAATTTAGTGTAAGTTCAGGATCAATGATTGCCAGATCAGGGACAAATTGGTCATGCCTCAGAGATTTTTTAAAGCCATGCTCTCCAACTTCACTAATCACTGCATTTTTTGTAGCTTCGCTTCCTGTTCCAGATGTGGTTGGAACTGCTACAAACGGGATTTTTCTCCCATCATGTACTCTGTCATCACCAACTCCTTCCAGATAAGGCTTAACAGGTTCCTGCAGAGGCCACATCGCTGAGATGGCTTTTCCCGCATCCATGACACTACCCCCACCAATAGCAATGATTATATCTGGTTGCAAAAAACCACTATGTAATACACAATCATCAATTAATGCAGGTGAAGGCTCACCGGGTATAATATAGTGATTCCACAATATATTTCTGGATGACAATTTCTTGGTTAAATGTATCCATTGTGTGGAATTATAAAATGATGATCTCCCGGTCAGAATCAAAATATTATTACCATATCCCTCAATTATCTCCGGCAATAATTTCAAATTTCCCGCACCGAACAGGATTTTAGGTGTTCGAGCAAATCCAAAATTCATTTCCAGCCCGTTTTATCCATCGGCGCCAGGATCTTATGCTTATCACCTTCCCTGGGTTTTAACATCCAGTCGGCTACTGTATCCCTCCATTTCAGGTAATGTGTCGTCCTTTTGTGTTCAGCTGCAGCCATTTCAGATTCATAGGCCTCGTATAATACGAATTTGGCAGGATCTGAAGCATTTTGCAATACATCGAACCGTAGATTACCTGGCTCTTTAACAGATTCCTTGTGGTTCTCTATCGAAGCTACGATAAAATCTTGAATTTTATCTTCTTTTACCCATACATGAACAAATGTAACAATCATTATTTTTTATTTTAATTTAATTAAAGATAAGCTCTATTCAATTCCTTTTCAATTCCTGGATTGTATAAATTAAATATTAATTCCACCTGCTATTATCGGTGCTTTGCAGTAGACAAAAAATGTTAATAATTACTTTTCAAAATGAAGTAAAACATAAAAATTTTAAAATAGCTGATTCTTATATTAGCACATAATAAAATTAAGTGTTCTTTATTAATTGATCTACAGAGCTTTCTATATCAGCAAATTTGGACATAAAAAAATTTATAGTATCGCTCATATATTCTTCAATCTGATTATTACATAATTGGCCAATACTCCCTTCATGCGTATGATTAATATTTTTATCGGGCTTGTATCGACCCTCTTTGATCAATTTTCCGACTTCCAGATAGGCGTCCCGAAACGATTTACCCTGTAAAACCAACTCATTAACCAATTCTACACTGAATATTAAATCATATTTTTTTTCATCAAGAATATTTTCATTGATTACCACTTTCTCAAGCATAAAAGATGTCATATAAAGACATTCTTTCAACGATTCTATACTGTCAAATAAACCTTGTTTTAATAATTGCATATCGCGATGATAACCGGAAGGCAAATTTGAAGTTACCAAATTGATATCATTTACCTGACATTTTATTTTATTACACCTGGCTCGTATAATTTCAAATACATCAGGATTTTTTTTGTGAGGCATGATGCTTGATCCTGTTGTGTATTCATCTGGAAAACTGAGAAAACTGAAATTTTGACTCATATAAAGACATATATCGTAAGCCATTCTACCAAGCGTATCTGCAAAATGAACCATAGCCATTGCAAGTGATTTCTCGGCCTTTCCTCTTCCCATCTGTGCGTATACGACATTAAAATTCATTGAATCAAACCCTAGCAAATCGGTTGTGATCTGTCGTTTTAAAGGAAAAGAAGATCCATATCCAGCTGCTGAACCTAAAGGATTACGGTTGATCATATAAAAAGCAGCTTTTAAAAACCGCAAATCATCTGATAAACTTTCCGCATATGCGCCAAACCAAAGTCCAAAAGATGAAGGCATGGCTACTTGAAAATGTGTATAACCTGGTAAAAGCACATGTTGATATCGATTGCTCAAAGAAATTAATTGATTAAAAAGTGGTTCAACCAATCGAACAATTTCATGAATCTGATCACGCATATATAATTTCAAATCGAGAAGTACCTGATCGTTTCGACTTCGTCCGCTATGTATTTTTTTCCCAACTTGATCAAGCGTGTCCGTCAATATCAATTCTACCTGTGAATGAACATCTTCCACTCCTTCTTTAATTACAAAATTACCTGCCAAAACATCGTTTAAAATATTCACTAATCCCTTATGAAGTTTAATATGTTCAGCCGGTTGTAAAATACCGATCTCGAGCAACATTTTTGCATGTGCCATGGATCCAATGACATCATAGTATGCTAATTCCAGATCCATAACCTGATCCTGACCGATTGTAAACTGTTCTATAGTTTTATTGATATCACTTTGTATCTGCCAGAGTTTCATATTTATGATAAGAATTATGGTTATTGTGTTATTATTTTATTTTCTTATTGCATAAAAACATCATAAAATCAGTCTTTCAAGTAGTTTTACATATATCTCGATAGCCTCCTTAATTTCGTTCACTTGGATAAATTCATCTGCTGTATGCGATCTTTTTGAATTTCCCGGACCGATTTTTACAGTAGGAAAAGACATCAGCGCTTGATCAGATAAAGTACTCGATCCAAATAATGACAATCCTATATCACATGCGGATTTAACAAGTTTATGATTTTTCGAAATAAAGGATGGTTGTAATCTAATAGATCTGACATTCACTTCACTTGAGAGATGATCACGAATATTTTTTAATATTTCCTCATTGGTATATGAATCGGTACTTCGTACATCAATCACAAAATGGCATGATTCAGGTATTACATTATGTTGTGCACCAGCCTTGATCATTGTTACTGTCATTTTCACCTCCCCCAGGAGTTTTGATTTTTTTGGAAAACGAAAATTTCGTATCCGTTCAATATCCTTGATTGCTAGGTAAATCGAATTTACACCTTCCTCTCCGGCAGCATGTCCTGAACGACCATGTGATATACAATCTATTACCATCAAACCTTTCTCAGCAATAGCCATTTTCATTTCTGTGGGTTCACCCACAATACCAAAGGTTATTGAATCAAGTTCTGGTAATACCGATTCCACCCCTCCCTTTCCTGAAATTTCTTCTTCTGCTGACATCAGAAATATGATGTTATATTTAAGATTTTTTTTATCGTAAAAATGTATAAAGGTAGCTAAAAGACTTACTAATGACCCTCCAGCATCATTACTACCCAACCCATAAAGTTTCCCATCAATAATAATAGGATTATAAGGATCATGGTTCCATTCCGGATTTGGTTTTACTGTATCAAGATGCGAATTAAGCAGTATATTTTTTTTCTGCGAATCAAAATATTTATTCTTTATATAAATATTATTCAGGTGTCGTACTGGATCCAGATTTTTTGATTTGAAATATTTATAAAGAAAATCGGCAGTAATTTCTTCCCCCCTACTTGGAGAAGGGATCCGGATCAGGTTTTGTAAAACCTCAATGACTTCTTCAAATGGGATTTTCAAGAATCAATAATTAAAGTTCCAATATCTGATCTGATCAAGCTGATTCTGCCTATGTCTTTATAATGACAAATATGAATTCTGGCTACACCCTGATGTAATGCCTCAAAAGCATTATCAATCTTTGGGATCATTCCCGAATGAATAACACCTGAGAGCTTATACGAATTATAAACAGATCGTGTCAGAACCGGGATAATAGATTTGTCATTACCGACATCAGCCATAACACCGGGTTTTTCGAAACAATAGTATAGTTCTGTTTCATAATATTTTGATAACTCGATAGCCATTGATGAGGCAATAGTATCTGCATTCGTATTTAATAATTGACCCATTCCATCATGCGTAAGGGCTGTAAATACTGGCGTATATGATAAATTTATAATTTCAGAGAGTTTCTCTCCATTTACTTTCACTATATCTCCAACAAATCCATAATCAATATGTCCTTTCACAGGTCTTTTTCTGGCCAGGATCATACCTCCATCTGCTCCGGTAAAACCTATAGCATTACATTGATATTTCTGAAGAATAGTAACAATATTTTTATTAGCAACACCTGGAAGCATCATCTTGACAACCTCCAATGTGTCAGCATCCGTGATCCTTCGGCCCTCAATCATATTCACATCCAATCCCAGTTTTTGACTCATGATACTAACCCATTTTCCTCCCCCATGGACAAGTATCTTTTTTGACGGTATTGATGCAAAATCCTTCAAAAAAATATCTAATTCCTTCACGTCATCAATTACATGACCTCCGATTTTGAAAATGAATAATTTTTCACCCATTATTTTGAAAGCAAGATATCCTTTAAAACTGATTGTGCAGCATAAACTCTGTTGGCTGCTTCCTGAATTACGATGGAATGGTCACTGTCAAGCACATCGTCAGATATTACTACATTCCTTCTTACCGGTAAACAATGCATTATCCTGGCATTATTGGTATGATTTAATTTATCCAGGGTTACCATCCAGTTACTATCAGTTGAAAGCACTCTTCCATAATCTTGATATGAAGACCAGTTCTTCACATATATAAAATCAGCAGCTTCAAATGCCTTCTGTTGATTATATACAATTGGAATTCCAGATATAAATTGATCATTCAATTCATATCCTTCAGGATGGGTTATACATAATTCATAATCCATTTTCCTCACCCATTGTAGAAAAGAATTTGCTACGGATTGAGGAAGGGCCCTTGGATGAGGTGCCCATGTTAATACTACTTTAGGGCGATTTGATTTCTTATTTTCTTCAATTGTAATTATATCGGCGAGGGATTGCAGGGGATGTAATGTTGCTGATTCAAGATTGATAACGGGTTTACCGGAATATAGAATAAAATCACTCAAGACTTTCTCTTGATAATCCTTATCCCGGTCAATTAGTCCCGGAAAGGATCGCAATCCTATTATATCACAGTATTGTCCAATTACTGCAGATGCTTCCTTAATATGTTCCGATTTATCTCCATCCATGATAACTCCCTGTTTGGTTTCCAATGCCCACCCTTCACCATTGAAGTTCATTACCATTACTTCCATACCAAGGTTTATAGCAGCTCTTTGTGTGCTTAAGCGAGTACGTAAACTGGGATTCATAAAGATCAATCCCAGGACTTTATGCTTACCCAGATCTTGATAAGCATATTTATTATGCTTGAGATTGATGGTTGAATTAACTAGTTCATTTATATTATCAACATCGTTTACTGAAATAAATTGTTTCATATTTAAAATGCTGATCCCTTTACATTTAATCCTGTTTTTTCGTCGATATCGAACATCAGATTCATATTCTGGACTGATTGTCCGGAAGCACCTTTCATTAAATTGTCTATAACACAGATAATCATTAATTGCGCTCCAATTTTATTTATATATATTAAACCGTAATTGGTATTAATTACTTGTTTTAGATAAATATTATCCTTTGAAATTTTTACAAATGGTTCGTTTCGATAGTATTCTGTGTACATATCAATGGCATCACTACCTTTGATATCAGAATCAATGTAAATAGTCGCAATTATTCCTCTGGTAAAATTTCCCCGGTATGGGATAAAATGGATTTTATAAGATAAATTTTTTTGAAGGTTTTTAATATTCTGGTAGATTTCAGAAAGGTGTTGATGCTTAAAAGGTTTATAAACAGAAACGTTGTTATTGCGCCAGCTAAAATGTGAAGTTGAAGATAAGGTTTGACCTGCCCCGGTAGATCCTGTGATCGCACTGATGTGTATATCATTGTTTATCATGTTATTTGTCGCAAGAGGTAATATTCCCAATTGAATACATGTAGCAAAACATCCAGGATTTGCTATATTTTTTGCTTTTTTTATTTTACTTCGCTGAAGCTCAGGTAACCCATAAATAAAACGCCCATATTTTTTTTGAATCTCAGGATGGGTATCGGTCAAGCGAAAATCCTGACTTAAATCTATTATATGCTTATCCGTCAAAATTTGTCCTTCGCTTAAAATTTTAAAGGATTGACCATGACCTTTACAAAGAAAATATACATCCGCTTTATCACTTATTTTTTCATTGAACATTAAATCATCTGAATAAAAAAGATCCTGATGAATCGAATAAACTGATTGCCCAGCGTTACTACTACTCTGAATGCAACTTATTTCCACATCTGGATGATGCAAAAGAATCCTCAATAATTCTCCTGCAGTGTAACCTGCTCCTCCAATGATACCAACCTTAATTTTACTCATTGATTTTATTTACATTTTTGAAGATCATTGTCTGGTTCGCCATTATTTTAGTAAATCCTTTAACATCTTCCCCTGACCAGGCCAGATTCATTTCCCCGTAGGCCCCAAATTCTGATGACATGAGATCGTGCTCGGATAAAATCCCGAGTACTTGAAATCGATAAGGCGCTAAACGAACCCGCACGGTTCCTGAGACATATTTTTGTGTATCTTCCAGAAACTTTTCAATATTTCGAGCCAATGGATCAAGAAACTGACCTTCGTGTACCATCATACCATACCAATTTGCTAATTGTTCTTTCCAATATATCTGCCACTTGGTCAGATTATGTTTTTCCAGATGTTGATGTGATTTAATGATCAACAAAGGCAACCCAGCTTCAAATCCAACTCTCCCTTTAATGCCTATTACTGTATCTCCGACATGAATATCTCTACCCAGAGCCCATGGTTCTATATATTCCTGAATATGAATTAATGCATCAAGTGGATCGGTATAAGATTTCCCATTAAAACCTACTACCTCTCCTTTTTCAAATAATATTTCAACCTCCTGAACAAGATCAGTAGTACACTTTGTGGGGAACGCTGATCCCGGTAAAAATTTATCAGAGGTTAAAGTTTCTTCTCCACCTACTGTTGTACCCCAAATTCCCTTATTTACAGAATATTTAGCCTTTTCCCAATCTAGTTCCACACCATGCTTTTTGAGATAATCAATTTCCTGCTGCCGTGATAGTTTCAAATCTCGCACCGGAGTGAGTATACCTATATCCGGAATCATTATTCTAAACAGCAGGTCAAATCGTACCTGATCATTGCCAGCACCGGTACTTCCATGAGCAACAAAATCCGCTTGAAGGTCCTGGGCTTTTTTAGCTATCATTTTAGCCTGAAAAACACGTTCAGAACTTACGGAAAGCGGATATGTGCTGTATTTGAGCACATTGCCAAAAATGAGGTATTTAATACAATGGTCATAGTATTCACGTATTGCATTAATCACAAAATGTTGCTTTGCTCCCATCTGCAAAGCCTTCTTACCGATTATCTCCAGTTCTTTTTTACCAAAACCGCCTGTATTAACGGTAACTGTATATACATCAAGCTTTTTTTCTTCCGCTAGATATTTTACACAGTAAGATGTATCTAATCCACCACTGTATGCGAGAACTACTTTTTCATTTTTCATGACTATAGATTAAAAAATATTATTTTTCCGTTGATTCTTTTTAAATGTTTTTAACAGAACATGTTTTTTAAACCGAAGCCAGCGTTCATATATCTTTAAGCCTTTAACACGCAATTTTTTACCATTTCTCGGTTTTCTTATGGGATCATAAAGCATCCCTGTACAAAGACAGTGAACGCGATTCATGCGATTTAAAATATCATAATTAATACAACTGGAACAACCATTCCAGAATTGGTCATCCTGCGTCAATTCTGAAAATGTAACCGGCCGATATCCTAGTTCAGAATTGATACGCATAACTGCAAGACTTGTCGTTAGTCCAAAAAGTTTGGCATTTGGATAAAGTTTCCTCGAAAGATCAAATGCCTTTTTTTTGATTTTTTTTGCTAAACCACGATGCCGATAGGCAGGATGTACGATTAACCCTGAATTTGCCACATAATCAGCATTACTCCAGGTTTCTATATAACAAAAGCCTGCTAATTTACTATCTTCAGATAGACAAATTACAGCCTTCCCATCTTCGATTTTTCGACGAATATATTCAAGAGGACGTCGTGCAATTCCAGTCCCTCTTTGTGTAGCCGATTCTTCAATCAACCGGCATACTTCATCCGTATAATTAACAAATGATTTTTCAGTTATATAGATTTTAAACTCAGACATTTATAAAATGAATAATTGGTATAAAGATGATGTAAAGTGGGATAAGAACCATTACATAAATGGCATAGTAATATTACAGGCCCAAAGGCCTGAATATAGCTGACCGAAATGTTACAATATATTTAAACAATCGAATCAATGAGAGAAATATTTTTACAAAAAAAACGAAAAAATAATATTTTTAGAAATAATTAAACGATTATTTAAAAGTATTTAGGGTCAAATAATTCTTTAAGTATAAATGCATCTTTAAAACTTTTTTTATCTGATAACATTTCCCTAAATTTTTTGGCCCTCAATGTTGCACCATCAGGAATCTCGTATTCAGTAAAATTTTTATTAATAGGTTCTTCCAGATTTACTTGTTCATCAAGCGTAGTGCGTTCACTGCTTTTTTTATAAATGTCATCATAGTTAATATAGTCAGTCGACTTATAGTCATCATATTCTTCATATGTCTGGTATTCATTCTCTATCTCTGCTGTTTGAACCATTTCTTCTTCCTCCTCCTTTATTTCTTCTACTATTTCTTTTGATTGTGGTTCTTCCTTATAAGCTGTAAATTCCTGTAATAATTCCTCGAATGTTATCGAACGTTCCCTTTCGGTTTTAGGTGAGGTATTTTGTTCGGAAGTAGGTAGATTTGTATATGATCCTGGAGGGCGTTTTGGTTTTTTTTGTCTAAAAGCCCTGCTTAAAAAATAGATAAGGGCAAGAGCTATATAAATATATAATTCCAGATCCTTCATGATAACACAAATCTAAGAAATAATTTTATATTTGCCTTCTTAATATATCTTGATGTTTATTCAGACCGGATGGAGTTAACGAAATTAGAAGCGAAAGGTTTTAAGAGCTTTGGAGATAAGATTGTGATTCACTTTAATAAGGGAATAACGGGAATTGTAGGGCCAAATGGATGTGGAAAATCCAATATTGTAGATGCTATAAGGTGGGTGTTAGGTGAACAAAAAATCAAAACCCTTCGCTCCGAAAAAATGGAGAACATCATTTTTAACGGGACAAAAACCAGGAAAGCACTTCAAATGGCAGAGGCTTCAATTACATTTGAGAACACCAGGAATGTATTACCCACAGAATACTCTACCATAACCGTCACCAGGAGATATTATCGCTCAGGAGATAGTGAATATTTACTCAATGGTGTTCCATGTCGTCTAAAGGATATTACGAATCTATTTCTGGATACCGGAATTGCATCGCACAGCTATGCTATTATCGAACTTGCTATGGTGGATGAAATCCTAAATGATAAAGATAATTCAAGACGACACTTGTTTGAGGAAGCTGCCGGTATATCAAAATTCAGGGTAAGGAAAAAGGAAACCGTCAGAAAGCTTGAGGCAACTGATATGGATCTTGAACGGGTAGAAGATCTTCTTTATGAAATTCAAAAAAATATGCGTTCACTTGAACGCCAGGCAAAACAAACCGAAAAATATTTCAAATTAAAAGAAGAATATAAAGATCTCAGCATTAGGCTTACGAGATCGACAGTCAGACGACAACGGGAACAGTTAAATGAAATTAATAAACAAATTGACACAGAAAATACAAAAAAAACCGGTCTGATCTCACAGCACGATGAAAAATATGCTGAAATTGAAAAGGCAAAAAAGGAATTATTAGATAAAGAAAAATCTTTATCCGAAAAACAAAAAGGGTTAAATAATTTCGTCGTAAAAATCAGACAGGTTGAAAGTGACAAAAAAATAAAAACTGAAAAACTCAAATACCTTAGAGATAAAATTGAAAATCTAAAAGATCAAATCGATCAGGATTCCAAGAGTAATGAACGGGCCTCATTCAGTATTCAGAGTTTGAATCAGGAAAAAATTTCTGCTGAATCCATATATAAAGAAATAGGCGAAAAATTAAAGATTCTGGAAGAAGAATATACAGAAGAGAAGGAGCGGACTAAATCTATTCAGGATGAGGTTGAGGCCATGAACCAGGTTTTCAAAATCAAACGTGAAGAAGTTTTTCAATTAAAAAAATCACTGGAGATAAAAGAAATACAATCATCTACTTTAAAACAGGAACTCGATAAGACAACAACCGATTCAACGGAACAATCAGAAAGCCTCGCTGAGTTTGATAAAAAAATAAAGGGCACAAAAGTAGAACTTGATGAAAAGACGAAACAACTGGAAAATTTTAAAAGACAAGATCTGGAACATCTCAAGAGGATTGAATCTACCCAAAAAACGATTGATGTAATCAGGGTGGAAATGGCTGAGATAAATCGACAACTGGATGCCCGAAAAAATGAATATAACCTGACTAAATCATTAGTAGATAACCTTGAAGGGTTTCCTGAAGCCATCAGATTTTTGAAAAAACAAAAGGACTGGGGGAAAAATGCTCCTCTCTTGTCAGATATCCTTACTACTGATGAAAAATACAAGGTAGCCATTGAAAATTATTTAGAACCTTACATGAATTACTACCTTGTAGATTCTGAGGCCGATGCTTATAAAGCAGTAAATCTACTCAGTGATGCTTCAAAAGGGAAAGCCCATTTCTTCATATTAGATTCATTTGAAAAATTTTCACCATCTCCTGTTAAATTTTATGATAATGCAACACCTGCAACTGAGATAGTAGAATTCGATTCAAAATATAATAAACTGATTAGTTATATTTTAGACAATGTCTATTTGATCAATGGACTTTTAAGTGAACTACCTGATGACCCTGAATCAGTATTTATTACAGCTAATGGTAAATATACCAAAAGAAGATTCAGTATTTCGGGGGGATCAGTTGGTCTTTTTGAAGGGAAAAGGATTGGAAGAGTAAAAAATCTTGAAAAACTGGATAAAGAAATTAAAAAACTGAATAAAAAGATTGAAAACATTCAAAAAGAATTAAGTGAAGAACAACACGAACTTGAAAAACTAAAAAAGACCACCAAAAAAGAAATTATTGAAAAATTACAACTAGAGATCAACCAGCTAAATGAAAGTTATATTTCTCTTGTGACTCGGGAAGAACAATATACGAAAATGTTATCAAGCCAATCAGTTAAAAAGGAGGATTTCCTTGACAAGATAAATGCTTTGGCTAAAGAAATAGATCATTTGAAACCAAGGGTGGTCGAGGAACAAATTGATCTCGATGATTTATCAGAGAAGATATCCAACCTTCAAAACGAACTAAAAAATCAGCAGGAACTTCTATCGATTAAATCAACCGCATTTAACCAGGAAAATATACACTTACATCAGCAAGAAAATAAACTTCATAGTATCAATCAGGAAATTGGCTTTAAGGTTTCGGCATTTGATAATTCGAAAGAACGGATCGATAAAAACCAAAAAGAACTTCTGGAAACTGAAAAAGAGATCACGCAACTTATCTCCGCTACAGAAAACAGTGATGATGAATTATTGGTGATGTATGAACAAAAAGAAAATCTGGAAAAAATCCTTAGTGATGCCGAAAAAGAATATTATTCCAGCCGTGGGCATATTGATGATCTCGAGAATCAGGCGAGGGATATACAAAGGAAACGTGAACATATTGATACCATATTGATTGAATTAAAAGACAAATTAAACGATCTGAAACTTGAACTTAATACTATTAAAGAAAGGCTATCTGTTGAATTTAATATAAATCTGAATGAAATTCTAAAAGTTGAGGAAGATCCTGATGGTGAATCTGAAGAAGATTTACAAGAAAGTGTAAATTCTGCCAAGGAAAAAATGGAGCGAATCGGACCAATCAATCCAATGGCAATGGAGGCTTATGATGAGATAAAAAAACGAAATGATTTTATAACTGAACAAAAGGAAGATCTCCTGAAAGCAAAGGAATCACTAAAAACCACCATGGAGGAATTAGATCTTGCTGCGAAAGCAAGTTTCATGGAAGCCTATGAAAAGATTAAAAGTAATTTCATAACAGTTTTCAGAACGTTATTCGGAGAAGAGGATGATTGTGACCTCATATTGACTGATTATGAAGATCCTTTAAGTTCGGGTATTGATATTATCGCGAAACCAAAAGGGAAAAAGCCCATTACCATCAACCAGCTATCGGGAGGAGAAAAGACACTGACTGCTACCTCTCTTTTATTTGCCATATATCTTATGAAACCAGCACCATTTTGTATATTTGATGAGGTGGATGCACCGCTTGATGATGCCAATCTTGATAAATTTAACAGGATCATCAGAAAATTTTCTGAAGACTCCCAATTTATAATAGTGACCCATAATAAACGAACCATGTTGGCAACAGATGTCATTTATGGCATTACCATGGTTGAACAGGGAGTATCCAAGCTCGTTCCTGTTGATCTCAGGGAATTGGAAGTATAATTTATAAAGACACTAAGCTAACAGTTAACAACATTAAAATATTCTTTTAAAGATTTTTTAGATTTTGTATTAATCCCATTTATAAAAATTTTGCCATCATCCGGAATCAGAAGTTCATTGGTCAGTTTCAACATGGGGATCTTTAAACTCCCGCTTGGATCTATCAATACCATGGTTTCTCCCTCCCGGATGCGTAGAATTATCTCTTTTAAGACCTGTTGATTTTTAAATGATTTATACATCTGTGAAAAATAAATCATTCATTCTAGTGAAGGAAAGTCAAAAAAAGTTGAAAATGTTTAAAATGGAAAAAAATCATCTGGTTTTTAAAGTAAAAAATATATATTCATATAATAGCATTTGAATACTTTTTAATCCGTTCCATAGAAAATAATTTTGTTTGGCAAAAATAAAATTTAAGCATAATAAACATGTTAAAGAAAATAAATCCAACAGGCACCACAAGCTGGAAAAAACTTGAGGAACATTATGAGCGAATCAAGGATGAACATATGGTTCATATGTTTAATAAGGATAGTAATCGATTTCATAAGTTTTCCCTGCAATTCGATGATATTCTTATCGACTATTCCAAAAACAGGATAAATGAAGAAACTATTCAATTGTTGATCGACCTGGCTGAAGAACTCGATCTGAGAGGAGCTATTGAATCAATGTTTACCGGTGAAAAAATAAATCTAACCGAAAGGAGAGCAGTACTACATGTAGCGTTAAGAAACAGGGATTTTAATCCAATTTATGTTGAAGGGAAGGATGTAATGCCCAATATCAATCATGTACTTGATAAAATGAAAATCTTCTCGGGAAGGATAATCGGAGGATCATGGAAAGGATTTACCGGCAAAAAAATTACAGACATTATTAATATTGGAATTGGTGGTTCTGCACTTGGCCCCCTGATGGTGACTGAAGCACTCAAACCCTATCACCTGCCTCATATAAGAGTTCATTTCGTTTCAAACATTGATGGGTCTCACATTGCTGAAACATTGGAAAAGATTAATCCGGAAACAGCACTATTTCTCATTTCCTCGAAAACATTTACAACTCAGGAAACCATGACGAATGCACATACTGCCAGGGAATGGTTTTTAAAAAAAGCAAAAAATTTCTCCTATATTAAAAAACATTTTGTAGCTATATCCACAAATAAAGAAGCTGTAGAAAACTTTGGAATTGATACAAATAATATGTTTGAATTCTGGAATTGGGTTGGAGGACGTTATTCTTTATGGTCAGCCATCGGATTATCCATCGCCCTATCCATTGGATTTGACAAATTCCTGGAATTGCACCATGGAGCAAACGAAATGGATATGCATTTCAGGTATACTGATTTCAATAAAAATGCGCCAGTAATTCTTGCTCTACTTGGAATCTGGTATAACAACTTTTTTTTAGCTGAAACACAAGCCATACTACCCTATAGCCAGCATTTAAAATTCCTTCCAACATATCTTCAACAAGGAGATATGGAAAGTAATGGTAAAAGTATAGATAGAGAAGGAAAATATGTTGACTACCAGACAGGACCAATCATTTGGGGAGAACCTGGAACAGATGGCCAACACGCTTTTTATCAATTGATTCATCAAGGGACAAAACTAATACCCTGTGATTTTATCATACCAGCAAACAGCCAGAATCCTGTTGGAGACCATCATCAAAAGCTGATATCTAATTTTTTTGCACAAACTGAGGCCCTGATGAAAGGAAAAACAGAACAGGAGGTAGTGGATGAATTTTATGCAGAGGGAGAACCTTTCGAACAGGTAAAACACCTTATTCCATATAAAATATTTAACGGAAACAATCCAACTAACTCGATTATTTTCAGAAATTTAACACCTAAAACATTGGGAAGTTTAATAGCGATGTATGAACATAAAATATTTGTTCAGGGTATTATCTGGAATATTTTCAGTTTTGACCAATGGGGAGTTGAATTGGGGAAACAACTGGCTAAAAAAATATTGCCTGAACTTGAAGGAGATAATCCAATCAAATCTCATGACAGTTCAACAAACAACCTGATAAATTATTATAAAAGGATGAGGAATTAAATTCTATTTTAGGGAGGAAGCTGAGAATAAAGTAGTAGTATTATCCTTATTTGTTTCTCGATCTTTAACTATTTCATGGGCATTGATAAGTTCAAGTTGAATAGATTCGCTGGAATTTTCAAGAATCCTGTAATTGTATTCACCCATAGAAGATTTGAAGATAATTGAAGGAATATCATAGTTTATACTCCAAATTCCATTTTCCTTTGTCAGATCATGATTAATACGGGTAAAAAATCCATCATTTCGAAGCACTAGTTGATACATATTCAGGTTTGACTGATTCGCAGCAATCCTGGATACAGGATTTTCGACTACCTGAATAATTTTTTCTGAGGTTTCATTGTATTGATATCGATAACCTTCCCAATTAAAAAACAATATCCAAGCAATTATTTGGAATATGAAAAATGAAATTAGCTTATTTCTCATAGCTTTGCTAACAATATTTACAAAAATAGCTAGTTAGTTCAGGCTGAATTTTATAATCTACAAAGGTGAAGAATTTCGAATTTATTACAAACTTCCTGTTTTTATAATGATAAAAACAAAAAAATTCTCACATTTTGCAATAATTTATAATCATTAATCTTAACTAATTAACTATTATTTAACATTAAAAATTGTACAAATCCTATATAAAATTAATTTTTACCCCAAAGATTATCAAAAAATCATACTTTGTCTAAATATTTTACAATTTTTTATCAGAAAATATTACCTATGTACTTTTAGCGTAATAAATCCTTCACATAGTTAGGTAGAGCAAAAGCACTTTTATGTACCTCCTGATTATAATATTTAAGTTGGAAATTATTTAATAGCAGATTCAAACGATCTTTATTGATGCTTCTTTCAGGATGTAATTCTGGGCTTTTCGTACAAAAAGAAAAGCTCCACATACCCGTAGGATAACTTGGAATGTAAGCGAGGAAACAATACACGAAATTTTTCCCGAAAATTTTAAAATAGCATTGATAAATATCAGTGAAGACCTGTTTATTAAATCTTGGAGACTCGCTCTGAGTAACCATAATTCCATTTTTACGAAGAATGCTATGTACGTTTCTATAAAAACTTTCAGAAAAAAGTCCCTTTGCTGGCCCAACTGGATCATTTGAATCAATAATTACAATGTCAAAAGATTCATTTGTAATGGATTTCACATATTCAATACCATCCTGTATCCTTAAATCAAGCTTTTTATGTTCAAAGGATTTTGCTAGATCAGGAAAATATTTTTTTGATGCTTCAATGACTTTCTGATCGATTTCGACAAGTGTTAACCTTTTAAGGTGTGAATGTTTTAATAATTCCCTGGCTGTTCCGCCATCACCCCCACCAATGATCAATACATCCTTTGGATCAGGATGTGTTAACATTGGAACATGAGCAATCATCTCATGATACACGTATTCATCTTCTTCAGTGCACATCACGATTCCGTCCAAAGTTAGCATTTTCCCATATGCATATGTATTGTATACCTCTACTCTTTGATAAGGTGATTTTTTATCATACAGTTTTTTACCAATGTGTTTTAGTGAAAGTGCTATAAACTCATTTCTTTCAGTGTACCAGATGTCTCGAGAAGTTTTGACATTATCACTAATCACCTCACTTTGTTCGGATCTAAATTTCTTTAGATCAAAATTTGTTTTAGGTAAAAGATCTTCCGGGCCACGATTCATCTGGATTGCAGATCCATGTTCAGCTTTTAATAAATCTTTTAAAGTATTGTAGGATATCCAGGGATCTACCAAGTCACCACAAGTAAATATATCTACAGAAGCAAATCCATATTCTGGCCATGTATGAATAGCAAGATGACTTTCCTGAATAACAACAACTCCTGATACTCCGAAAGGCGAGAAATGATGAAATGTTGAGTTGATAATTGTAGCTTCCGCTTTTTTTGCACTCTGAATCATGGCATTTTCGATATATACCACATCATTCAATAGCTCCGGGTTGCAATTAAAATATTCAACCACAATGTGGTTCCCCAGTGATTTCATAAGTTGAATTATAATACAATCTGATCAGGAAATTTTATCTCTTCAAGATATCCGGTTCCTTTGGCGAGTTCATTCCATCCTATATTCACAAAAGAAAGATAGACCATACTGCCTGATGGTAAATGTCCAATTTCATCTTTTGAAAGATGCTCACATAAATGCGTAATAGCTGGATTATGACCTATGATTATAACTGATTTTAACGATTTATCAAGTTTTGAAATCTGATTCAAAAGCGTTCTTACGGATGCTTCATATAATTCTTCATTTTCAACAATTTGTGAACTGTCTAATTTCAACTGGTCTGCGATAAGTTGTGCTGTATCTAAAGCTCTCCTTGCATGACTTGATAATATTTTATCTGGAATAATTTCTTGAAGATACATATATCTTCCAAGTCTTGAAGCTTGTTGATATCCAGTCTCTGTTAATTCCCGATCTACATCTTTTTGCCCCTGTTCGGATTCCTGACTCTTTGCATGTCGAACTAAAATCAAATATCTTTTCATATCCGGCTAATGATAATATTCTCTTAAACAAGCATTTAATTTATTAATAAATGACTGAAAAAATCATTTTTTTATTTTTTTTGTTAAAATTAATGATATTTGAATCTTTCAAAGACTATAAATATGCCAAAGAACCTAGTAATTGTAGAGTCTCCTGCTAAAGCCAGAACCATTGAGGGGTATTTGGGTAATGATTACCAAGTAAAATCCAGCTTTGGTCATGTTCGTGATTTACCAAAAGATAATGAAGCTATTGATGTAGCGCATGGCTTTATTCCTACATATGAAATTCCCAAGGATAAGAAAACCATCATCAAGGAATTAAAAGATGAAGTTAAAACTTCTGATATGGTTTATTTAGCAAGTGACGATGATCGAGAGGGAGAGGCTATTTCTTGGCATTTAAAAGAAGCTTTGGATTTGTCAGACGATAAAATGCGAAGGATCGTTTTCAGAGAAATAACAAAAAATGCGATATTGAATGCCTTAAAAAGTCCCAGGGGAATAAACTATGATCTGGTAAATGCCCAGCAAGCAAGAAGGATACTCGATCGCATAGTTGGATTTGAATTATCCCCATTATTGTGGAAAAAAATTCAAACGGGATTATCTGCTGGGCGTGTTCAGTCTGTAGCTGTAAGACTGGTGGTAGATCGCGAACGTGAAATTGAAAAATTTGAACCAGAAAGTTTTTACAAGGTATCAGCTATTTTTCATATTGACAAAGACAAACAATTAAAAGCCGACCATCCTCAAAGATTTAAAACGGAGGCAGATGCACTATCTTTTCTTGAATCATGTAGAGAAACTGTTTTTTTTATTAAGAATCTTGAAAAAAAACCAACAGTAAAATCTCCCTCACCTCCCTTTACTACTTCCACATTACAACAGGAAGCTAGTCGAAAACTTGGCTTTTCGGTATCGCAAACAATGACAGTAGCGCAAAAACTGTATGAAAGTGGGAAAATATCATATATGAGAACCGACTCGGTAAGCCTTTCAAATGAAGCCTTGGCTCGCGCAAAAACAACCGTTTTAAAGGAATTTGGAGAGCAATTTCTGAAAGTCAGACAATATAAAACCAAATCTCAAACCGCTCAGGAAGCGCATGAAGCCATACGACCTACCGACTTTTCCATCAGGGAGATAAAAGGAGAAAAAAATGATCAGAAACTTTATGATCTGATCTGGAAGAGGGCTATTGCATCTCAAATGTCGAACGCTCAACTTGAAAGAACTACGGTTACCATAGGCATATCCAATCTTTCTGATACACTTACTGCTACAGGAGAAATCGTAAAATTTAATGGATTCCTGATATTATATCAAGAATCAACCGATGATGAAAATGTTGAAGAATCAAATGAAAAGCTCCTTCCCCCGTTGACAATCGGTCAGGAACTTTCGCTTGATTATATGTCGGCAAAACAAGGATATACAAGACCTCCTTTTCGATATACTGAAGCTAGTCTGGTAAAAAAATTGGAGGAACTCGGTATCGGACGACCTTCCACTTATGCGCCAACCATCTCTACTATTCAAAAGAGGAATTATGTAAGTAAGGAATTCAAGGAGGGTAAAAAACGAATGATTAAGGAAATCAGTCTGACAAACAACCAAATAGAATTCAAAGAATTTTCTGAAACTTACGGATATGATAAAAATAAACTATCGCCCACGAATGTAGGCATGGTTGTAAATGATTTTTTAGTCAGTTATTTTCCCGGCATCATCGACTTTTCTTTTACAGCAAAAGTTGAAAAGGAATTTGATGATATTTCACAGGGGAAAATCAAATGGGATAATATGATCGACAAGTTTTATAAGAATTTTCATCCTCTGGTTGAAAATACTTTGCAGATTTCAAGATCCGAAGCAAGAAATGTTCGTGAATTAGGAATCGATCCGGAAAGTGGTAAAAAAGTGTTTGCGAAATTGGGCAAATTTGGACCAATCGTTCAAATTGGAGATGGTAATGGAGATGAGAAACCCAAATTCGCAAGTCTATTAAAGGGACAGTATATTGAAACCATTACACTTGAAGCAGCTTTAAAACTTTTCAAGTTACCAAGAGAAGTCGGCTTTTTCGAAGATAAAAATATTGTAGCGGGAGTAGGTAAATTTGGCCCTTATATAAAGCATGATAATAAGTTTATTTCGCTGGGAAAAGAAGATCCGTCACATGTAACTCAAGAAAAAGCAATTGAATTAATTGAAGAAAAAAGAAAAGCAGAATCTGAAAATCTGATAAAAGAATTTGATGAAAATGAAAATGTAAGAGTTATTAGAGGAAGGTATGGACCATTTATCAAATTCGGTAAAAAGAATGTAAAAATACCAAAAGGTAAAGATCCTGCCTCACTGACCTATGAAGATTGTGTAACATTAGCTGAAAAAGTTCCTGCAAAAAAAGGTAGATATAAAAGGAAATAATCAATGAAACATCTTGTCGTATTATCCGGATCCGGCATTAGCGCTGAAAGTGGCCTTAAAACATTCAGAGAAACAGGCGGATTATGGGAAGGATATGATGTTATGGAGGTAGCGACTCCAGAAGGATGGGCAAATAATCCGGCGCGTGTACTTGAATTTTACAATCAACGGAGGAAACAGGCTTTAACAGCAAAACCCAACGATGCACATGTAATTCTTGCTGAACTTGAAAAATATTTCAAAGTCACTATCATCACTCAAAATGTTGATAACCTGCATGAAAAAGCAGGCTCTACAAAAATAATTCATTTACACGGAGAATTATTTAAATCAAGAAGTACAAAAGATGAAAATCTTGTGTATGATATAAAAGGATGGGAACTGAATATAGGGGATTTATGTGAAAAAGGTTCGCAGCTCCGCCCAAACGTCGTATGGTTTGGAGAAATGGTTCCAATGATGGAAGTAGCTGTCCAGGAAGCTTTTACAGCGGATATTTTTTTAGTAGTTGGAACCTCACTGATTGTTTATCCGGCAGCCGGTCTGGTTGATTATGTAGATTCAAACGTACCCAAATACATTGTTGATCCCAATATGCCTGAACTATCTTTTAAACCTAATTTATTTTTGATCGAAGAAAAAGCAAGTACTGGAATGCGAAAGGTAAAAAAAATCCTGTTGGAAAAATACCATTCATAAAAACAATTACTCAGGCAAATTAACCATAAAGGATTCCTCAATCAGTGATTCGTTTTCAACCCAATCTAATTTTAAAAATAAACTGGTAATTTCATTTATATTTTTTACCAGTGAATCCCCTTTTGAAATGAATTCTATTTTTTCGGCCATATCAATATCATCCTCAGCACTTATTATCCGCCAAATTCCCTCATTAATTATTAATGTATCTCCCTCACAATCAAATGGATTTTTACTGATTGAATATTTAAGACTATCTAAATCCCCTATGTAAAATTTTGTAACATTCCGTAAGTCACACTCAGTAAGTTCCTGATCTTGTCCATTTGTTTTTATTGCGATGCGTATCCATGATTTAGTAGAGTCTCCTGATAATAATCTGATCACTTCAGATTCTGAGAATATAACTATTTTTTCTTCTTCTGCACAATGGTAGTGGAGCAAAGAGATAATTATGATCGAGAAAATAAATTTGATCCGTCGTATGTTTTTATAATTTATTTGCAATATGCAGGTACTAATATTAAATTAATTTTTCACTTTTATTAACTTCCCGGCATGTTTATATTGGTACGATTTTATAATATTTTTGCGAATAACAGATCTTCATCCCATTTTATAAATGGTCATTAGATGCCTTCCCAAGATTTTAAATGATTCAAAATCAAAAAAGTCAATTAATTCTTTTTCTAGTGACAAAACCATTATTTTTGCAAGCCAATATACATAGAAAATTGTCAACATGGCAGATTACAATTATAGCGAAATTGAAAAAAAATGGCAGAAATACTGGGAGGAAAATAGATCATATTGTACTACCGTCGATCAATCAAAACCGAAATTCTATGTGCTTGACATGTTTCCTTATCCTTCCGGAGCCGGGTTACATGTTGGGCACCCTCTGGGTTATATCGCTTCTGACATTGTTTCAAGATATAAATCATTAAAAGGATATAATGTGCTTCATCCCATGGGTTTTGATGCGTTTGGATTACCTGCAGAACAATTTGCCATACAAACAGGGCAACACCCCGCAATTACTACCAACAGAAACATTCAACGATATAAGGAACAACTACTGAATATAGGCTTTTCTTATGATTGGGACAAAGAAGTTCAGACATGTGCTCCGGATTATTATAGATGGACACAATGGATTTTTTTACAGCTGTTTAAAAGCTGGTATAATCAAAAATCTGATAGGGCCGAACCCATAGAAACATTGATAGATCTCTTTGAGACCGGTGGTAACCTGAATGTTCAAGCCGCATGTGATGAAGATACCCCCAAAATAACTGCTGAAGAATGGAATAAATTCACTGAACAAGAAAAACAATTATTCCTTTTGAAATACAGACTTACTTATCTGGCTGAAACTACAGTTAACTGGTGTCCTGCACTGGGAACGGTTCTGGCAAATGATGAAGTTCGTGATGGGCTGTCTGTCAGAGGAGGGCATCCTGTTGAGCAAAAGAAGATGAAACAATGGAGCATGAGAATTACTGCTTATGCAGAGCGACTTCTTGAAGGGTTGAATCGAATAGATTGGACAGATTCATTAAAGGAAATCCAAAGAAACTGGATAGGTAAATCATATGGTTGCTCAGTTACTTTCCAGGTTGCAGATTCAGATCTTAAAATGACGGTTTTCACAACACGAGTAGATACGATTTTTGGAGTTACATTCATGACAATTGCACCTGAGCATGAACTAATATCTCAGCTTACCAGCAGGGAACAGAAAAAAACTGTAGATGAATATGTCCAAAAAGCAAAATTAAAAAGTGAAAGAGAAAGAATGAGTGAGGCAAAATCAGTCAGTGGTGTATTCACAGGTTCTTACGTCATACATCCGTTTACTGGAGACAAGGTTCCGATATGGATAGCTGATTATGTGCTGGCTGCCTACGGTACAGGAATGGTTATGGGCGTTCCTTCTTCAGATACAAGAGATTATGCATTCGCCAAACATTTTAATATCCAGATTATAGAGGTTCAAACTGGGAAAAATACCGATATTTCCCGAGAAGATTTTGATCCAAAAGCAGGGACAATGATTAATTCGGATTTTTTAAATGGCATGCCGGTCGAAAAAGCCATCGAAGTGGCTACCAGAAAAGTAGAGGAAATGGCTATTGGGAAGTCAAAAGTTAATTACAGGCTCAGAGATGCAGTATTCAGCCGACAAAGATACTGGGGAGAACCTTTCCCAATTTATTATGTTGATGGAGTACCTTATCCGCTGGATGATAATGAATTACCGCTATTGCTTCCAGAGGTTGATGCCTATCTTCCTACTGAAAAAGGAGAACCTCCCCTTGGAAGAGCTAAAGACTGGAAATTCAAGGATAAATATCTCTATGAGTTAAGTACTATGCCTGGTTGGGCTGGTTCGAGTTGGTATTTATTCCGGTATATGGATCCACATAATGATAAAAAATTCGTGGGCAAGGAAGCCCAGAAATACTGGGAAAATGTAGATTTATATATCGGAGGATCAGAACATGCCACAGGTCATTTGCTGTATTCACGATTCTGGACCAAATTTCTATATGACCGAGATTATATAACAGTAGACGAACCATTTAAGAAGTTGATTAACCAGGGAATGATTCAAGGTAGATCTAATTTTGTTTATCGTGTTAAGGGGACGAATAAATTTGTATCTTATAGCCTTTTAGATGATTATGATGTTCAAGCCTTGCATGTAGATGTGAATATCGTCGATAATGACAAACTTGATATAGAGGCATTTAGACAGTGGAGTCCAGAATATAAGGATGCTGAATTTATGCTCGAAGACGGACATTATTTATGCGGAAGCGAAGTGGAAAAAATGTCAAAATCACTATATAATGTAGTAAATCCAGATGATATTATTGAAAATTATGGTGCTGATACGTTGAGATTATATGAAATGTTTCTGGGTCCTCTGGAACAATCCAAACCATGGAATACCCATGGGATTGATGGAGTAAGCAAGTTTTTACGAAAGTTTTGGCGTTTGTTTTTTGATAAAAATGACAGGTTTTTTATATCGAATGAAAGACCCGATACAAATGAATTGAAGATTTTGCATAGAACAATAAAAAAGGCAGAAGAAGACATTGAACGTTTATCATTTAATACATCGGTCAGTAATTTTATGATATGTGTCAATGATCTTTCGTCTATGAAATGTAATAAACGAGAAATACTTGAACCACTGACTATCATAATATCGCCGTACGCTCCTCATATCTGTGAAGAACTCTGGTCGTTACTTGGTCATAAGACGAGCATCACTAAAGCTGCATACCCAGCCTGCCTTGAAGCATATATTATAGAGGACACCTTTGAGTATCCTATATCGGTGAATGGAAAATTAAGGACTAAAATTAATTTCAGTTTAAGTATACCCAAAGAAGATATGGAAAAACAGGTTTTGGCTTCAGATATAGTCCAGAAATGGTTGGGTGGAAAGGATCCCAAGAAAATCATCATCGTACCCCAGAAAATTATCAATGTAGTGGTTTAAACCGAAATAGTATTAATTAAATCCATCATCTATATTTTCCTCTACTGGTTCCTTATCTTCTTCATAAGGTTCTCCAAACTCAGCTTGTTCTTGTAATTCTTTCTCTTTACGTTTTTTCTTTTTCTTACCGAATATTCGTTTGAAAAATCCTGCTTTCTCTTCTTCCTTTTCTACACCCTCTTTATTTTGCACTTCCAGATCTTTTTTGAATAATTCAGTACCACTGCTTCTTGGCCTTCTTAAGCTACCAAATAAAGTATTGTATATAAGCTGATCGTTATTAAATGTCGTCAGATAACGGGATGAAGTGATTCTTATTGAATCACCAGATAATGAATCAGTTAAATTTCTCGCCATTAAAATGGTATCCTGGTACTCAGGGTAAATGGTGATCATCTCTACCTTTTTAAATTCATTGTACTTAAAATTGTGGGATTTTACAGCACTAATACCGTATTTGTTCTTTTTAACATCTCCAATCCCATTTTTTGGTTTAGAATTCGACTCAAACAAAGAAAATTTTTGTTTTAAAGTTTCCTCATCGAGTATATATTGACTCTGGAAGGCAGGGCAGGTTGATTTCTGGTTACAGGATGATACAATGACCAGTAATAATAACAGGAGACCTATATTCGACCTACTACACATTAACGATACAACGAGTGGATTCAAGGTATATTGTTAGATGGTTTTACAAATAAATGGTTGACAATTATGAAATTTGTAATTTTTTCACCCCAAATATAATAGCATAGAATAAAAATTCATGAATCATTGTAATAGATTTTAAAAAAAATTAAAATAAGATGATTCACAGAATCTTTTTAATCTTTACGGGAAGATTATTAAAGACAAGATCGTATGAATGGTCAATCCATTCATATAAAAGGTTATCATTAATTGTACCATCAATATTTACCGTATTCCAATGTTTTTTATTCATATGATAACCAGGCAATACAGATTCATACTTTTCACGTAATTCAATTGCTAGTTCGGGATCACACTTTAAATTAATACTTTCGAAGGTATCTATATCTGCTAGTGCAAACATCTTACTCCCTACTTTGAATACAAGTGTTTGGTTATCAAATGGAAAATCCTCGAAAACACCAGGTTTATTCAGACAGTAATTTCTATATTCTTCTATATTCACAATTAGATTATATGTCGAATAACCAGAATAAAAATGGCAATCAAAAACATAATGATACTGATTTTGTTTATCCCATGCATTAAACGCAAATTGAAATTGGTTTTCACATTCGGATCCTTTTTCCGAAAAAAATATCCAGCGACTTCTCCTAATTTAAAATAATCCTTCCAAGTATTTTTATCTTCCTTTTTTTCCATTATATCCTCCTTCTAAATATTTATTAGTTTGAACCTGGTTCTATCCAGTTACCATCTTCCCTGATCAAATTGATCAGTTCCTCGACCGCATTTTCCGAGGTGACACCACGCTTAACTACTTCCTTACCACGATATAATGTGATCTTTCCTTTTCCTGATCCAACATATCCATAATCAGCATCCGCCATTTCTCCCGGTCCATTTACGATACAGCCCATTATACCAATTTTGATTCCTTTGAGATGATCCGTTCGAAATCGTATTTTTGCAGTTGTCTCCTGTAGATCAAATAATGTACGGCCACATGAAGGGCATGAGATATATTCAGTTCGAGTTATTCTTATGCGGGCGGCCTGCAAAATTCCGAAAAGTGTTGCATTATACAATTCGTTAATATCCAAAAAATCTTGTTTGAGTTTGAATTCAAGGGCTTCTGTAGAAAGAATTACACCATCCCCAAAACCATCAATCAATAAACCTCCTATATCTGTTGATGCATATAATAAAAGTTTATCATGAGTCAGGTCTTCATATGACCTCGAAATGATCACTGGTAAGTTTATACCATTATTAATTAAACTGATAAAGAATCTTCGTATTTCTGCATATGCATGCATATTAGAAGTAGCCGCAATAATAACAGTTTTATTTTCCTGTTGTAATAATGAAATTAGATGATCGTCAAGATCTGATATCCGGAGTCTAATAAAATTCAGTCTATTATGCCTTTCATGAATTTGCAGATATTCACTTTTTGTAAATAATGGATATCTCAAATTTTCTTTTCCATTTTGGATCCATATGTCAGCATTGACGATTTCCTTTAAACCTGCTGGTAAATCAAGTTGAGATGAACTTTGGCCAGTGTAAATAAAATCGGCACCTGTGTCTTTCATAATGAATTTGTCAGGTTCCGGAAGATAATAATGGCCAATTGATTTAAAATCTTCATACTGATTCAATTTAATTCGGCTGAAATCAGCAACAACCCTGGGAACATTGTTACCTCCAATATTCAGTATTTCAATGGTTTCTCGACGGCTGTATTCGAAAGGATTAATTGAATAATCTTCTATTTCCGGAATGAAGGTATGTCCTGGACGCGTAATATATCTATCTACCAGTGTTTTTGCTACGGGGATTTCATATTCCGGTTCTTCCGTCAAGGAAACACGAATAGTATCACCTAATCCATCTTCCAGTAATGTTCCTATCCCGATTGAAGATTTAATTCTACCATCTTCAGCTTCACCAGCTTCCGTAACACCTAAATGTAAGGGATAAGGCTTCAAACTTTCACTCTCCAATCTATTAACCAGCAATCTGTAAGCCTGTATCATTACGATAGGATTACTAGCTTTCATTGAAAGAACAATATCGAAATAATTTAAATCCTCACATATCCTGACAAATTCCAAAGCAGATTCTACCATACCCAAGGGTGTATCCCCATAACGGCTCATAATCCGGTCAGATAAAGATCCATGGTTGGTGCCAATGCGCATGGCAGTTCCATTCTCTTTACAGATTTTTACCAGTGGTGCAAATTTATCTCGAATCCGGTTCAATTCCGCCTGATATGTATCCCGCGTATACCGGATCTGTTCAAATTTCTTTTTATCAGCATAATTCCCCGGATTTACTCTTACCTTTTCCACAATTCTGGCTGCCAGTTCAGCTGCATTCGGAGTAAAATGGATGTCTGCAATTAATGGTGTGGTATATCCACGTTTCCGCAACTCTTTTTTAATATTTCCCAGGTTCTTAGCTTCGTTGATGGAGGGAGCCGTGATCCTGACATACTCGCAACCGGCTTCGATCATTCGAATTGATTGTTCAACACTGCCCCGGGTATCCATTGTATCCACTGTTGTCATGGATTGTACCCGTATTGGATTTGTACCACCAAGTGGGACATCCCCTATGTATACTTCACAGGACTCGCGCCGATTATACTGGGTTAAACTATTACAATATTTTTTAATTGATGATATATTCTGAGCACTGATTCCCATGATTTATGTAATTACTCCATAGATAACAATATACAAATTTAAATGTTCTAGTTGAATGTGACGAATTATCCGCTCCGAATATGCATATCATTTTCTAGACCGCTACTTGCCTTTTAACTCGTCAATGTAAATAAAAATATTAACTAATATTTTTAGTATTATTTAATTATTACTAAATTTGTTAGTATGTATTTATCATGTCACACACATTTCAGTTTACTATATGGCACCCTGTCACCGGCTGGACTTTTCAGGGAAGCGCAACGGAACCGTGTGCACAAACTAGTACTATGTGATATCAATAATACTTCTGCATTTATTGAGATGCAGCGGATCTGTATTGAAAACAAAAATGAATTTGACCTCGAAATCATTCCAGGAATAGCCTTTTACAGGGATAACAGGTTTTTGTATGCGGCTATAGCCATCGACAATTTTGGATTTGAGGAGATCAATCGTTTTCTGTCATTTCATAATCTGCATGATAAACCACTCCCAGACCAATCACCACCTTTTAGCCGTGCTTATGTCGTATATCCGGCGGATGGAAATGATCCTTCAATACTACGGGCGAATGAATTCATCGGTATCCGTATTACCGACCTGAATAGAATACGATCGTCAGGTCTGGCTCAATCGGAAGATAAACTGGTTGTATGGCACCCTGTCACTTTCACCCACAAGACAAGTTATAATCTACACCGGTTACTTCGTGCGATCGATTCTAATACCTTACTGAGTAAACTCCCCCATGATCTTCAGGCACCTGAAAGTGAATACATGATCCCTGAAATCGATTTAATGAAATATTACTGGCAATTTCCAGCACTCATATCGAATACCAAGATGATCATTGAAACCTGTCATGTTGATCTTGAACTTGGTGTCATAAAAAACAAAAAAACTTTTACCGGAGAACAAAGTAAGGATCATTTTATTCTTCGAAGTAAGGCATTGGCTGGTTTTCAGCGAAGATATGAGAAATATGACCATTATGCCATGAGCCGGCTCCTGAAGGAACTTGAAGTGATCGCTGAACGAAAGTTCGAAGCTTACTTTCTAATTGCCCTGGATATCATTGAATTTGCCAGACACCAAAGATTTGCTCATGTTGGTCGAGGAAGTGGAGCAAACAGCATGGTAGCTTATTGTCTTGGTATCACCGATGTTGATCCAATTGAATTAGACCTGTACTTTGAACGGTTTCTCAATCCCTACCGGAGTTCACCTCCGGATTTTGACATCGATTTTTCGTGGAAGGACAGAGACACCGTTACTGAATATGTGATCAATAAATACAAAGATCATGCTGCCTTGCTGGCTACTTATACAACTTTTCAGGGTCGATCGATCATCCGTGAACTGGGTAAGGTATTTGGTCTTCCTAAGAGAGAAATCGATATGATTGTTGATCATCCGATACAAAACAAGGATCGGGATCAAATTACACGTCTGATATTCCGCTATGCTGAGTACCTACATGACATGCCCAGGAATCTCTCAATTCATGCCGGAGGTATTGTGATCACGGAAGAACCGATAACAGCCTATACCGCCCTGGATTTGCCCCCAAAAGGATTTCCAATCACCCATTTTGATATGATATCCGCTGAAGACCTTGGCGCTCACAAATTTGATATTCTGAGTCAACGGGGTTTGGGCCACATCAAAGATGCAGTTGAATTAATTAAAAAGAATAAAAATATCGATGTGAATATCAATTGCTTCCATGAAATAAAGAAAGATCAGAAAGTAAACGGTTTATTGCGAAATGGGAAGGCGATGGGATGTTTCTATATTGAATCACCAGCCATGCGCATGTTGTTGGGTAAATTGCATTGTAACAATTACCTTACGCTGGTTGCGGCCAGTTCAATCATCAGACCAGGTGTCGCCCGGTCAGGGATGATGCGGGAATACATTTACCGCCACCTGAATCCTGGAAAGTTTGATTATATGCATCCAAAAATGCAGGAACTCATGGAAGAAACTTATGGCATCATGGTGTACCAGGAGGACGTAATCAAGGTAGCACATCATTTTGCGGACCTTGACCTGGCGGAAGCCGATATCCTGCGGCGCGGTATGTCAGGAAAATTTCGCTCAAGAAAAGAATTCCAAAAAGTTGAAGAAAAATTTTTCAGTAATTGTAAATCAAAAAAATATCCGGAAGAGATCAGCAAGGAAGTGTGGCGACAGATCGAGAGTTTTTCGGGATATTCATTTTCCAAAGCGCATTCCGCCAGTTATGCTGTAGAAAGCTATCAAAGTCTCTATCTGAAAGCTTATTATCCTTTTGAATTCATGGTAGCCGTAATTAATAATTTTGGAGGTTTTTATCGTACCGAATTCTATTTCCATGAGGCCAGGATGGCCGGGGCAAAAATCGAAGCACCATGTATCAATAAAAGTGAATATTTGACAACTATTTATCAGGACACAATTTATATCGGATTTATTCATCTCAAAAGCCTGGAGACAAGAATTGGTGAAAAAATACCTGGGGAAAGAAAACAAAATGGACCATTTAAAAATTTCGATGATTTCCTCCAAAGAATCCCAACCGGACTGGAACAGATCTGTATACTAATCCGTGCAGGCGCATTCCGGTTCACAGGTAAATCAAAAAAAGATCTGCTATGGGAAGCTCATTTTTATTTCAGTAAGGCGAAAAACAAAAAATCTGAAAAAGGATTGTTTGATATTGTCAGTAAAAAATTCAAACTCCCTGAATTGGAGAAAAAGATACATGATGATGCATTCGATGAACTAGAATTGCTCGGATTTCCACTCTGTAATCCATTCAATCTATTGAAAACCGAAACATTACCAGACACCATGGCCGATATGTTAACAAAAAAGATCAGCAAACACGTTGTAATGATCGGATACCTTGTTACTACAAAAAATACATATACCATAGATCATAAATTAATGCACTTTGGCACATTCCTGGACGAAGAAGGTAATGTATTTGATACAACACACTTCCCAAATGTAGCTTCCAAATACCCTTTCCGAGGTAAAGGATTTTATTTATTGAAAGGTCAGGTTGACGAAGATTTTGGTTATCCAATGGTAGAAATTAATTATATGGAGAAATTACCCATGGTTAACCGGAACTCTATCAATATGAATGTTGCTGAGGAGAACGATAAAAAAATTATTAATTATAATTAAATCGCAACTGCTGTTTAACTCATAACCTACCCAATGCATATCAGATAAAATATTTTTTTGTTTTTTTTTTGACTCATCATATAAATTAATCCATTAAAAATGATTATTTTTAAATGAGACATTAAACTAGAATTTGTAAAAATTCTAATGGCTGCCAAAAACTGATCACCATAAAAAGGGCCTTACAAATAGGGCCTTTTTTATTGAGATAAGTAAAAGACGAAAGATGTTAATATTTTTTTACATTTGCATTTAATTAAAAATGACCAGTATCATGTACTTGATTAGAACATTCACCTTCATCATCATAACAAGTATTTTTGGAATTGCACATTGCACTGATGACCCCCCTGAGGCAACAGGTACTTTTATTGTTCAATTCTCCGGAAATATTAGTGATCAGCTTCAGGGAAATGCCTCTTTTCGTCTTGATCCATTGAATACCAACGGACTAATCATAGTACGATTAGATGAATCAGAATCCATTTATTTACGATTATCTTTTTTCAATCCGGATCCTAATCAGATCTTTCTTGAACCCGGTTCATATAACGTGGTAGATCGATTAGGCCAGAATATACCAGGTGAGGTTTTAGTTGATTATGTCAATGAACAAGGTTCTTTCAGTGCAACTTCTGGCGAAATTAGAGTAGGTATCGTAAAAAACAGCCAGATAAGGGGAGAACTTGTAAATATCAGATTTAATCTTTTGAACAGTTCCTGTAATGGTAATTTTGATGCGATCCCGGAATAAATCAACCAGGTAATTTATTTATACTTCAAGTACCGTAATTAATTAATTTTTAAAATCATTTCCACAAATTGGTCTTTTAATTGACATTTGATTCAAAAAGTACCGATAATTCAAAATAATCTCCAAAAAATTATAAAAATTATTTGTAAAATATAAATCCCATTTTTATATTGCAGGTATATTACAAAAAATGGATCGTATAGATTTTGACATAGTAAACAAGAAAGATGCTTCCTCCAAGCGATGTGCTTGTTGGCACTGGTGTTGTTGTTGTCATATGGAAGAGAAAGGATTACTATACTCCCATCTATACCCAGATAATCTAATTACAAATTGAATTAAAATATAGAAACAGAATATAAGTAGCCTTTCTTAAGTAATTGAGAAAGGCTTTTTTATTGATCAAAATTTAAATATATGAAAAGTTTTCGCACAGAACTGGAAGATCCAATTGTTGAAAAAGACATTATTGAACTTGACGAAAAGATTCGTCAATTTCGAAATCTTGAGATTGATGAAGAAAAATTTCGAAGTCTTCGTTTAGCCAGAGGTATTTATGGGCAACGTCAGCCTGGTGTTCAAATGATCCGTATCAAAATTCCTTATGGAAAACTATCCAGTAATCAATTAAAGACCATTGCTGATATTGCCGATGAATATGCCAGTGGGATGTTGCATGCCACCACCCGTCAAGACATCCAGATTCACTATGTAAGTCTTGATAGAACACCAGAACTATGGGCAAGACTGGAGCAGGATAAAATTACACTCAGGGAAGCCTGCGGTAATACTGTACGAAATATCACCGCCTCTCCGATTGCCGGTATAGATCCTGATGAATCATTCGACGTTTCGCCTTATGCTCAGGCTGCTTTTGAATATTTTCTTAGAAATCCGGTATGCCAGGATATGGGCCGAAAGTTTAAAATTTCATTTTCTTCAAGTGATTCGGATTCGGCGATGAGTTTTATACATGATCTGGGCTTTATCCCGAAAATCAGGATCCTTGAAGGAAAAGAAATCAGAGGCTTCAAAGTACTCATTGGTGGAGGATTAGGTGCCCAACCTTTTCTTGCACAAGTAGCTTCTGATTTTATTGAAGAAGATCGACTGATCCCTTTCATTGAATCCATTCTTCGGATTTACGATCGATATGGAGAAAGAGCCAGAAGACATAAAGCCCGGATAAAATTTCTACTGGCTGAGATAGGGCTTGAAAAATTACTGGAACTGGCCAGAAAAGAAGAAAAAGCACTGAAAAAACAAAAATATGTAATTCCAGTGCCCTCTAAACCAATTGGTATTACGGGGAAAGAATTTCCTCCAATAGTTCCTTCAGATCAGAAAAAATTTGATCTGTGGTTAAAAACCAACGTATTTGAACAGAAGCAGGCTAATCTTTTCGGGGTTTATATCAAAGTTCCACTGGGTAATATTACCTCGGATACTGCCAGAATATTAGCAGATATTGCCTCTACTTATGCTGCGGATGATATCAGGATCACCATCAATCAAGGGTATCTTTTCAAATATCTCAGCAAATCCGCATTACCACATCTATTCAACGCGTTGGAATTACTGGGATTAGCTCAAGCCGGATTCGACAGCACTTCTGATATAACTGCCTGTCCAGGAACCGATACGTGTAATCTCGGAATTTCAAGCAGTACAGGCGTGGCTAAGGTCCTGGAAAAGATCGTAATAGAAGAATATCCTGATATGGTATATAATTCTGATCTTAAGATCAAAATCAGCGGATGTCCTAACAGTTGCGGACAACACGGAATTGCCGGCATTGGATTTCATGGAAGCTCGATAAAAAAGGACGGACAGGTCCTTCCCGCTATTCAGGTGTTACTGGGTGGTGGAATCCTTACAGATGGCGGAGGTAAAATAGCTGAAAAAGTAATCAAAATACCAAGTAAAAGAGCGCCCATGATACTCAGACTTATTCTGGATGATTATTTAAATAACAAAAAAGAGGATGAAAAATACATGGATTATTATATAAGGCAGACAAAAAATTACTTTTACCAGCTTCTAAAACCACTTGCCGATCTGAACTCAATTGAAGAATCAGATTTTATTGATTGGGGTCGGGAGAATCCATTCCATCTACATACAGGCGTTGGTGAATGTGCCGGTGTAATTATTGACCTGGTAAGCACCCTATTTTATGAAGCTGAAGAAAAAATAGGATGGGCAAAAGAAAATTTTGAATCTGGAAATTATGCCGATTCAATATATCATGCCTATAATACTTTTATTCATTCGGCAAAGGCTGTGCTTTTAACCAAAGACATTACCTGTAGCTCACAGATCAGTATTATATACAAATTTGACGAAAATTTTAAGGACACAGAAACTTTCGCCATAAATGATTCATTTGAAAAGACGGTATTACAAATTAATGAAAACGAACCTGATCAGGAATTTGCATTTAATTATATCCAGGAAGCAGAAAAATTCCTGATGCATGTGAAATACTTTCGGGATGAAGAAATATCAAAACATAAATCCATACAAAATGAGGCAGTCAGGTAATCCAAAATTAACATTGGTAGGTGCCGGTCCTGGAGATCCAGATCTGATTACAGTGAAGGGACTAAAAAAGCTTGCTGAAGCAGATGTAGTATTGTATGATGCCTTAATTAATAAGGAATTATTAAAATATGCACCTGCAAATTCTGAAAAAATATTTGTTGGCAAACGTTCGGGCAGTCATCGATTCACGCAGAATGAAATTAATCAAATGATTGTGCATTACGCAAGAGAACGCGGACACGTAGTCAGACTAAAGGGAGGAGATCCCTATATCTTTGGCAGGGGATTTGAGGAATATTCATTTGCAGTAAATCACCTAATTCCAGTCGAAGTAATACCAGGAATTTCATCTGCTACCGGGTTATCAGCAACACATCATCTACCTATAACTCTGCGGAGTATCAGTGAGAGTTTCTGGGTTGTGACCGGAACGACAAAGGAAGGTGTATTCTCAAAGGATATTAAAATTGCAGCACAATCTACGGCCACTGTAATCATTTTGATGGGTATGAAAAAACTATCGAAGATTGTAAGGACCTATCAAACTATCAGCAAAGGTCATTATGCCGTAATGATCATCCAAAATGGAACTCTGGAGAATGAAAGAGTGGTGATAGGAAATATTAATTCGATTGAAAATCTTGTCAACGAACAAAGATTATCTTCTCCTGCGATTATCATAGTTGGTGAGGTAGTCGATGAAACTATTCCCTTAATAGAGGAAAACAAAAGACTTTTATTTTCAGCTAGTCCAGAAGAAAACAGACTGATCAATAAAAAACCAAAAGGAGCATTTTCAAATGTAACTATAAATGCCTGATGAAAAATAATCTATTATTCCCAGTCTTTCTCAAGATAGAAAAGCTAAATATATTGCTGGTAGGAGCAGGTTATGTGGGAACTGAAAAACTAAATGCACTGTTGAGTAACTGCCCTGATGCAAATATTATGGTTGTTGCCGACAGAATTTCTGATTCAGTATCCCGATTAGCTGTAAAACATTGGAATGTACGACTTGTACAAAGGAGATTTTTATTTTCAGACTTATTGAAGAAAGATCTGGTTTTTCTTGCTACAGATGATACATCTTTACATAAACGAATTGTAATAGAAACAAGGAAACAACAGATACTCACCAATGTGGCGGACACTCCTGAACTTTGTGATTTTTATTTGGGCTCGATTGTTCAAAAGGGAAATCTAAAAATAGGAATATCAACCAATGGTAAATCACCTACGGTCGCCAAGCGGATCCGGGAATACTTGGAAGATATCATCCCTGATAATATCAACCTGCTTCTTGAGAACATGTGTCAGTTTCGTGATAGAATTAAAGGAGATTTTAAACAAAAGGTAGATAAATTAAATGAATTCACCCGATCCTTCCTGGAAGAGAACAATCACGGTAAAATACATCAAAACTAATATGATGAACATAAATCCTGACCAAAAAATCATTAAAAAAGAAAATCTTGATTATCTAAATAAAAAATACCTGCCCTTGTCGCCAGAAGAACGAATCCGGGAAGTGTATTTTGATTTCGACAAGATACTCTTAACTTCATCGTTTGGAACCACCGCAGTATTTCAGTTACACCTGTTTTATAAACAAAATATTAAACAACCTGTTCACTTTATCGATACCACGTTTCATTTCAAGGAAACTTTGGAATATAAAGATATATTACAACAACTTTTTAATCTTGAGATTATTGACATCAAACCTGATGCCGATTGGAATAAAATATCTCATGAAACTGAATTATGGAAAATTGATCCAGATCAATGTTGCAGCATCAATAAGGTTAAACCATTTGAAATCATAAAGAATGGATATAAACTATGGGTATCGGGTCTTATGCGTTGGCAGAGCAGTCATCGAGAAAAACTTAATATATTCGAACAGAGAAACGGAATTATTAAATTTTACCCAATTTTAGATGTAAGTGAACGAGAAGCTTTGGAATATATAAAAAAATATAACTTGCCGATTCATCCATTAAAGCCATTGGGCTATGAATCAATTGGTTGTATACATTGTACATTAAAAGGGAAAAAACGAAAAGGGCGCTGGGCTCAAACTAAAAAAACCGAATGTGGGTTGCATTTGTAAAACTGTTATTCATTTATTCCTCTATTCTTAATTTGACCACTGGGTTATAAACAATCAAAGGAAAAGGAAAATACCTCGACACTTGAAGCTGAAAATAATGCTTTAAAAATTATTTTTTTTGATAACTTTTAGTCAATGGAGTAAAGTTCGGTGCTCAAAACTGGAGAAATCAAAATATAAAAGCCGGGCCTAAGCCCGGCTTATATATATAATTAGATTATCAGGTACTAAAAATTGCAGTCAAAAAAATTTTCTTTCGAATTACCTGATAGTTTAAAAAATGTATCTTTAACACTTAATACAATTTGAAGGTAAGTATTATTTTATATATTTTTAGCATATTACTTCCTATAACTTACTCATGTAAGTTTTCTTAAATATTCAACAATTTTTAGTTCTAAAAAATTATCTTTTAAAAATTTTTTAATAATAAAATTATACATTTGTTATTTTTTAAATAATATCGTTGTATGATTTCCACTATTGCATGTACCATATTAAGAAGATTTTTAATATTATATTTCAAAAAATCGTTATTATGGCAAATCCTTAAAAATATTATGGCACAAGGGTCTTATTTAAAACATTTTTAAATAAATAAATATAATTTTTTAGTGATTTTATTTTGTCCTATTTATAATCCTTAATAAGGATTAATAAATTATTAAAAATGTTCGTAGTTTATTACTATCGGGATGATTTAACCTGAAAAATTTAGAATGATCCTAGTTAACCGTATCATTTTTCTGCTGGTTGATTTATAAAGTGTAATACCTTTGCCAGATCTTCAGGTTTTCGGTGATTCAGTTTGTTTTTTTTCATATATAATTTTATATCAACCTTTGGATTAATATAAAAATTATAGAAGTTCTTTTTCTTAACAGGAATCTTAAATATGGTTTTGTCTTTTGTTAAAAAGATGTGAGATGTTAATACTATTTCATGAGATTTTGATCCCATGTCTAAAGCTGGGATATAATCTGCTTCTTTGAGGTTACAGGTAAACTTTATTATGCCTCCATAGTATCCCGTATCAAGGACCTGACAAATTCCACTGAGAGGTGTTCCATCTTCAAATGAATATCGTTCGCAATTAACAAATAAAAGGTTTGCATCAGGCTCTTCGAATAATATATAACTTTCAAGTTTACGTAATGGTATAATTTTTATTTGATCGGGTATTTTTATTTCAAGCATGTCATATTCCAGATCATACCGTATCACTTGATTTTTTATTAAAATTCCTGATTTGAGTAAAATATCCCCGTTGCTCCAATCTTCATCCAGATAATAAGTACCTTTAACATCAATGGTTCGGTTATCAAATTCAACCAACACTTTCCCGGGATTGATATCATTATCAAGAATTGATTTAATTCCCTGGGAGGAGACCATAGGCACAACTGCAAAAAGTGACAGGAATAAAAACAGGACTTTTTTCATCTCACTATTTGAATTTTAAAAACCGGTGGGCGTATCGAAAGTTTTTAGTTTAACCGCAGAAGCCACCAAGCTTGTGCAAAGTTGTCAGGAACATTCATCTCTTCTAGAGAATATTCTTTCAAGATCTTTGCGCCTACTCTGTGGTCTCTGCGGTTAATTAAACATTTGTGCGGTTAATTTATTTCTACTTTTACTTTTTTGTAAAAGTAGAAATACCACGTTCTCCATATGCAGTTGCAGTCCAGTATATCGTAATTGTCTTTGCATTTGGATCATAAAAACTGTCTGGCTGCGCTGGATCCTGGATAAATTCTCCTCCAAATTGATCACTTACATTTTCCCATGTGACCAGATTAGTATCGGAATCGATATTAATCTCAGCTTCAACTGGAGCGGTACCGTAATTATCGGCATATGTAGAAGTGTATAATCCTCCTGAGAGATCTTCCACAAGAAAAGCCTCCAAACAGTCAACTGACGTCACTTCCTGGTCATTTGTAACATCCGGAGAGCCAAAATCATCCACAAGAAATTCTCCCAATACACTGTAGGTACCCACCAATGGTGGCTCACAGAAAATAGAAATATCCACTGATCTAGTTACCGAACCTTTCCGGACTACCTCACCTTTGTCATCAAATTGTTTATCAAATACCTGCACAGAAACTTCTACATCACCAGCTGTATTGGCGGGTGCAGTATAGGTTATTTCAATTTCTGCTCTCGTCTGACCTGTAATTGGTGTTTCAACTGTTGTGGTTCCTTTTGGATCACCATTCTCATCGGCAGTAGTTACCGCTACTGAATCGATGCCAGCGGGTGCATCTACTACGTTAGCCACAATGGTGGTACTCGTTCCATCCTGTATCAGATCTTCTGATACTTCAATAGAATTCAAGGCCGGACCATCCAGCAGACGAGGAGGATTAGCATCCTGGTAATCATCCACACAGGATGCTAAATACGCCAAGATTATTAAAATAAATATTTTGGTTTCAAATTTTTTCATTTCTAATAAATCTTTAATCATTCTTACAATTACTGAACCTTCGTTAGCGTGATAGTTAATGGCTCATCAACTGGAAGCCCGCACCCTCCATTAACGTTATCTAATAACTTAATGATGATAACACTGTCATCAGCTTCGTTATAAGTGCCGGGAGGTGAATCCCCTCTCCAGTCAATTGATGGACCACCACAGCTTAATCCTGATGATGTTTCACCAACCAGTATCGATCCGCAAATCAGCAGGAAGTTAAACTGTCGATTATCAAAAGTAAAATAGGTGCCATTAAAGGTCCTTTCGATTGGACTGACCACATTGAGTGTCACCTCTGCTGGAGCCCATCGATAAGGATTACCGAAAAAGGGATCAGCCGGACCCGAAGTCTGTTCAATCCTGTAAGTTCCCGTAGCAAATCCGACGGGTACAGGACATGCAACAAAGGCGGTGAATCCAACTGTGAAGCTGGTGGTAGCAGCGCTATTTATAATATTAGGAGTAACATTAAGGGTTTCTAACTCCGTTCCCTGGAGTACAGTGTCAGGATATACCAACCCATTTGTTAAAGTAGTGGTATTGAAGAAATCAAACCTGTCGCCACCCCCTAGATCATTGACTCCTCCTGAAAGTCCGAATTTTTCCGCAAGAAAGGTACTTGTAAATTCAATATCCCTGATAGTACCCTGATTCGCATCAAAATCCGATTGACTATAACTAGTTAGCTCCACCACATCTGACAACGAGTCATTGGCAAAATTGTACAATTGGGCTGTTAAAACAACAGATTGAATATTCGTATTTTCCGAAAACATTGAAAACTGCAACTTGGCATTCGCAATGTCGGATGCATCGATGGAGGAAAAATCCGGATTAACTTGAATCCTGACATTTGCTGCCTCCATGAACTCAGGTAAACGAATTGCTTCTTCATCCTCACATGCTGTAATACTAATGAAAATAAGTATTACTACTATGGGTATTGATATATATTTCAATTTCATCATCTTCTTCATTTTATTTGAATTTTCACATCAATTAGGATCCCAGAACACTTTCGACTGGGTAATGTTCTTTTGACTAGGAGAATTGGGATTTATATCAAGATCCTCCGTTTTCCATGGAAAAGAGAGTGGAAATTCCTTTGTCTGAACCGTGACATCGAGATTATCCGTATTTCCATTATGAATTAATGGATAACCGGTTCTGCGATAGTCGTTATAGGAATCAAGGGCAAATCCATAGCTCGCAATCCACTTTTGTGTCATGATGTGGCGTAATTTTGTATCGTTATCCGCAGCATCATATAGAGCCAGTACTGTATTTATATGATCGTCGATATCACCCTGTGCTATTAAAGGTGCTCCCGCTGCAGCAGCTACTTCATTAACCTTGTCAAAGGAAGCCTCCATTGCCGATTGGAACAGTGCACGTGCATCCTGTGAAGTGACACCTACGAGTGCCAGTTCAGCCTGAATGTACAACCTTGAGAAATAAGTTAGCATTCGCTGAGGTGTATCTCCCACACCATTGAAATTGGCTATACCTCCCTGACCGTTGTCAAACCGACCACCAAGCGGATATAAACCCGCCACAGTTTGTGACGATGATTGATCAAATCCCTCATTAGGATCGATGTTAAACGAAAACATGTATATCGACAGGAATTCACCATTTTTGTATGCAGGAGGGTTCTCAGCATCTTGACCAGGAGCCAATTGATTATAGAAATAATATGGAATCCTTGGGTCAGCTATTCCATCATAAAGATTGCCTTCCACCGGGAAGAAAGTATTCTGTCCATTCAAAATTTCAAAGAAGTATGGATTGATATACCATCTGGATCCACCGGGAGAATATTCTTGTTGATAACCCGGATTTCTTGTCAATGGTGATACTGAAGTTCCATAAGGAAATTCAAAATCTTCACTTTGGGAGTTAATCAAAAGGCTTTCATTCGAAAGTAAGGAATTAACATCCGCGGAAACATCCTGGACAAGGCGTACCTGGTTCAGCAACTTCAATTTCAGTGTTCTGGCAAACTTCTTCCATCTCTCAAGATCACCACCGTAAATGATATCATCATTACCAGGAGACAAGGGAGAGCTCTTATCCAGATTGGCTATTCCCTCATCAATCATGTCAAATAATTGCGGATAGATACTCGAACCACTATCATACTGTGGTGCTCTAACTTCAGCGCCTTTATTGGCTTCAGAAAAAGGAACATCGCCCCAAACATCTACAAGTACACTGAAAGCATAGGCTTTAATAATTTGGGCGACGCCGACATAATGCCAGTTTTCATCACCTTCAATCCGAGTAGCAATATCAATTATCTCCCGGATATCTGTAAGCATCCTGCTATATAAGATATTCCATGGAGTGATCACTTCAAAATCAGTGCCCTGTAAATCGTAAAACTGATGGGTGGGTCCCCTGTCAAACCAATGATGAACAAGAGCGCCTGTATATCCGGACAAACCACCTATGTTGGTACCGAGTGCACCAGCAAGATCAACCTCTACTGCTGTCAATATCTGATTAACTGGTACATCAGTTGGATTATTGGGATCTACGTTGATATCAAGGTTACATCTTCCCAGCAAAATAATCGCCAGGGTAAAGAAAAAAGATTTTATAATTAACTTCATTGCTAATTTCATTTAGAAAGTTAAACTTAGGTTTACAGAAAACCTTCTGGTTGTCGGTGTAGCACTCCATTCAATTCCCTGAACATTGGAATTACTGAATTGATTCACTTCAGGATCGAAATTGGTATATTTTGGTACGTTTGGTGCATTGTACCATAAATTCCGGCCTGTGAGTGCGATGGATGCCCGTCCGAAAGGTGTTTTTTCGAGCAGACCATCTGGAAAATCATAGCCCAATGTCACCTCTCTCAAACGAACATAGGTACCGTCAAATACCGACCATTCATTGGCCGCATTGATAGCGAATGTTTCGCCAAACCAAAGTGCATTTTCTTCAACCATTGTTTGATTGGGGATTTTGTTGCCCGCTTCATCCCTGATGGGTTCAAATGTATTTGGATCACCATATACACCTGGTATTATCTTATTCATCTCTCTATCTTCATTAGCCTTGGTAACACCTCTACCCAACATTGACAAAATTGTGTTTGAATAAAAGTCACCACCTTGTTTCCAATCAAAGACAGCAGTTAGACGAATTCCCTTCCAGCTGAAAGTATTAGTAACACCGATAATAAAATCCGGATTGGGATTACCTATAATCTGTGTTTCAATAGATCTGATCATCTGACCATTTGAAGGATCGATGAGCAGGTTGCCATCCTGATCTCTCACATTGACTGAGCCTTTTAGCAAACCATATTCCTGACCAGGCCTGAGAACTGATGATACGCTATTTGCGAAGAAACGTCCACCAGTTACGTTAATTTCTTCCACTCCATCAGCCAATTCTACCACTTTATTCTTGTTGTGTGTAAACGTACCGAAAATATTCCAGGTAAATCCATTTGCCAGTCTTACCGGTGTAAGATCCAGGGCCAATTCTACTCCCTCATTGCTTACTTTACCGAAATTGGTTAACAAGCTTGAAAAACCAGTACTTACAGGCAAACTAACCGGAGCAATCTGATCACTTGTTTCCCGCTTATAATAGGTAGCATTCACACCAATTCTGTTATTAAAAAAGTATACATCGAGACCCCCTTCAATTTCTGAGGTTCGCTCCGGTTTCAGTTCGGGATCCCGTTCCTGATTACTCAGGGTTGCTCCAGGTGAAGTTGCACCTCCGGTTGGTGTAAAAGGAAGTTCGGCGGTTACCCTCGGTGAAACATCATACACACTATTTATTATATAAACAGGGGCCAATAAATATGGATCTGTGTCATTTCCAACTTCAGCATACGCTCCTCTTATCTTCAAAGAACTTAAAAATGACGATTGAATTGAAAGTGCGTCACTTAAAATCACAGAACCTGTTATTGCAGGATAAAAATAACTTCTGTTTTCCTTGGGAAGTGTGGAGGACCAATCATTTCGGGCTGTTAAACCAAGGAATGCCCATTCCTTCCATCCTAAACTAACATCAGCAAAGAGTCCCCATAACCTTCTTCTTGAATAATCTCCACCAAAGGGCACTACATTATTGGTGTTGTCAAGATCATCAATATCAAAAACAACATAATTGGTGCCCTGAATTGCTTGCGCATCTCTTGTCCTCTGGTTATAGTTATGACCGACTATGGCCCGGAAAGTTAAATCCTCAGTAAAATTCTGGTTTATTGTAACTAAAAAGTTGGATTCAATCTCTTCCCAATCAACATCAAAGGTAGTTACTCGTCCAACACCCGGAGCTTCTCTTGGTCCGGTAGATCCTGGCCTTAGAAAATCCCTTTGCCTATCGTTATATACGTTTGCGCCAATTTTGTAACTGACATTCAACCAGTCAGTTATATCATAACCAAGACTTATCTGAGCAACTACACGGTTTACCCTGGATCTGAATCCCACATTTTCATATGACCACAAAGGATTGTCAGCCTGTCCACGAGCTACCATGAATTCCGAACCAAAATCGACAGGATTTTGATAAGGTTGACCTTGCACATCCCAGTTTCTACCCAGATATAAAGATCGCGCAAAGGCCGATTGGTTATTTGCACCGGATCCACCAACTCCACTTTGTACCGCTTTCTGTTCCGATCGGATATAAGAAACTGAACCACCAATTATAAATCCATTAACCAGTTCGGTATTACCCCCTACGCTTATGTTGGTCCGGTCAAATTGTGTATTGGGGACGTAGCCATCGTGAAGAGTATGAGATACTGTCAGTGAGATAGCAGAATTTTCATTTCCTCCATTTACCTGTAGTGAATTTTCATATAATTTACCCGTTTGAAAAAGATCCTTCACATTGTCAGGATAAGCTCGATATGGTACCTGTGTGCCCCAGAATTCCTCCATGCCCGGCCGACCGTCATACCAGTGAGTGATTGAATCGGTATTGGCATAAGGCCTTGTGCCAATAAATGGCGCACCCCAAGAACCATTCACCTGTTGGTAATTAAAATTGGTACCTGTACCATATACATTCTGATAATCCGGGAGGTTGGCAACATTTTCAATACCAAATGAACCCTGATATGTAATTTCCAGACCTTTTTTTGAAGCCCTGGCATTTCCGGATTTGGTCGTGATCAATACTACCCCATTGGCAGCCCTGTTGCCATATAATGCGGCTGCAGCAGCACCTTTAAGAACGGTAATAGACTCGATATTATTCGGATCCAGGTCAGCAATACGGCTTCCGTAGGCTGATCCGTCTGAAAGTCCAAGAAACAATCGATCGCTATTGTTGTTGAACGGAATCCCATCTACAACAAAGAGTGGCTGGTTGTTTCCCAATAAGGACGAATTACCACGTATTGTAATTCTTGTAGAACTGCCAGGAGCACCACTTGATCCTTGAATATTTACGCCAGGTATTTTCCCTTGAAGAGCCCTGAGCGCATCGGGTTCAGCTACTTGTTGGACTTTATCTCCTTCCACATTTTCAACAGAATATCCTAGTGCCCTGGCTTCCCGTTCAATTCCAACGGCTGTTACAATGACCTCGGTTAGTTGCGTGATTTCAGCTGCCATAGTAACATCAATAACCGATTTGTTCGTGATTGGTATTTCCTTGGTAGCTAAACCAATAAAACGGAATACCAGGATTCCGTCATCGCCAGATGGGATTGTCAATTTGTAGTTACCGTCAAAATCGGTAACAGTTCCCATCGTAGTACCTTTGAGGATCACATTAACTCCGGGAATGGGTGATCCATCTTCTACCGATGTTACCTTCCCTGAAATTGTCCTCTCCTGTGCTTGGGCTGCATGAATTAATAAAATGGCCACAAGCATAAAACTAAATCGTAAAAAGTTCCTCATAGACAATCATTTAAAATTTTGACCAAAAAAACATAAAGCATAGTTCCATAGATTCAGTATTCAGATTGAATACTTGTCAAAGGGACCGAATATTGTGCCTTGAATATCTAAGATCACGGAATATGCTACTGCTAATACCTCAAAGGTGGGGATAAATCAATTTAGAGAGTATCCCCTATTTGGCGGGAATTTTAAGACTATAAATATTGAGTATAGTGAAATAACAGTATAAAAAACATCATTATTCATTCTATTTGAAGCCACAAGTCTAGATTGAACAGCATTTTTATATCCCCCAATTTTGAGTAGGATTATGGCAATAATTTAACCGATAAACTAAATCAATTTATTTTTTTTGGCAATTTCAATCGCTGCAGCTTTTGAGTTTACCTGAAGTTTGTAATATATATTCTTGATATGTGATTTTACTGTTTCTTTATGAATGAACAATTCATCAGCAATTACAGAATAACTTTTACCCTCAGCAAGTAATTCCAATACTTCCGTTTCTCTGGGACTAAGCGGAGAATTTTGGTTCCGTTGAAAGGATTCGACAACCATTCTTGCTATTTTGCTACTCATCGGTGCCCCTCCCTTAGCAACTTCATTGATCGCATCAAGAATTTTATTATGTGGCGCATTTTTTGTGATATAACCTGATGCGCCGGCAACAAGTGCCTGAAATACCAGATCACTATCATCATGCACTGTAATTACCAGGACTTCGATCTCCGGATACTGTTTTTTTATAATTTTCGTTCCATCAATACCATTCATACCAGGCAGTTCAATATCCATCAGAACGATATCCGGATGGTCTTTTACCAAATTTTTAATCGCTTCCTCGCAGGATTCGTAAGTTGCCACAACTACATGTTCACTTAGACTACTTATCAATATTTTAAAGCCATCTTTTACGATGTCATTATCTTCAATAATAACTATCCGGCTTATTTCCTTCTCCATGATCTTTTATTTTAAGTTTTTGACCTTATTCAATTTAAAAAAATATACTATTAACTTCCATTAATTTTTACATAAAATATTATGATACCTTTTATACTCTGTGAAACTAAATGTTAGCTTTTAGAATAATCTCAGTTCCCAGTTTTTCATCAGAAAGTAACAACAGATCGCTTTTTATCTTAGCCCCGCGATATTTCATTTTTTTAATGCCCTCAAGATATTGTAGTTCTTCCTCGTTAAAGCCTCTTCCATCATCTTTTAGTTTTATTTCAAAATCTTTTGCTGAAACCAAAATTGAAAAATAAACATTTCCGCAACCAGCATGCTTGAAAACATTATTTAGCCCTTCTTTAAATATCAAAACAATCTGTCTAGTAAATCCCGCAGGCAATTTGATTTCATCAATATCTGTTGTACCATTCAGAACATGAAATCGAATGCTTGAATCATCAAATAGTTCTATTCCATAATCCCTGATATTGTAGAAAACTGCTTTAAGATTATCATTTAACGGATCAATTGACCAAATAAAATCCTTCGTTCCACGGAAAAGGTTCTTTGATTCATCATCAATCTTGTCCAGTAATTTTTTTAAATCATTCGGAACATCCCAACCTTTATTTTTGATCAACTCAATCAATAAAGAAATACTGGTTAAATGATTACCCACTTCATCATGAAAATCCATGGCAACCTTTTTTTGAATATTGCTATATTCTTCTTTTTTAAGTCTTTCAATGGCAATCAACTGGTTGATTTTGGTTTTAATCCTATAATTATTAAATAGTATGAATCCCGCCAACATGAATGAAAAAACAAGCACATAAAACCACCATGTTTTCCAGAATGGAGGTGCAATAATTAAAGAATACGTTACACAATTATCAGTCCAATTATATCGATCATAGGAAGCTTTTACCAGGAAATTATAATTTCCTGGTAAAAGATTGGCATAAATTGCTGAAGTATTTAAAGTTGGCTCAGACCACGTATTATCAAAGTTTTCAAGCATATATTTATACCATATATTATCCCCTGATCTTAATGAAATACCTTGAAAATGAAACAAAAGATCATTCATGGAATAATCCAGAATTGGTTTCTTGGGTATCTCGAACCATGTATTTAGTTCATGAGAGGTTTTTGTCCAATCCGTTTCCTTAAATGAAACATCAAATCCAGTAATATTTACTATTGGACCAGAAGCGTTAACATTCATTTTATTAGGCGAGAAAATGATAGTACCCAAGCTTGTACCAAAATATATTTTATCCTTTAATTTTAATACTGCATTTTGGTTCACCTCAAAATCCTGGTATCCCAGTTCCATTCCACATGGTAAAATATTTACCAATTCACCATCTTCATTAATTTCACAGTAAAATATTCCCCGCTCAGTTCCGAGACATAGATATTGATCCTGGTAAGTAAGGATGGCTCGAACTCTGGAAAAAGGTAAATTCAGGTCTTTAGAAACATATTTTAGTAAATTGTGTTTCTTGTTATAAAAGATTAGTCCATTTAGGTCACTTCCTAACCAAAAATTGCCAAACTGATCTTCAACTAATGTGTTCAATATTTCTTTTCTATTCAGTTTATTGACTAAAAATGAATTAACCTTTCCATCTTGATAAATGTCCACCGCATTTTCAGTCACGATTAAGATTGAACCATCTTGTGTGGGATAAAGAAATTTTACCCTTTCTCCGGATAGACCGATACTCATGTCAAGTGAATGAAATTTTTCATTTTCAAAAATGGCTAAACCTCTCTCAGTACCTACATAAACATGTCCATCTTGACCAATGATACCATGATAACAATAATTATGAGGTAAACCATTTTCGAATGTATAATTTATGGTAACATTATTTTTTTTCCGGGTAATTCCACGGGAAGTTATAAACCACATTTCATTCCCATTTTGTAATATATTTCTCACATAATTGCTTATCAGACCATTTTCCTCCTTAAAAATTCCTGTTAATTTATTTTCAAGTGTTTTAACACCAGCACCAAAATAGGATATCCATAACTTATCATCGGAGATTAGATAAGATGAAGGTGTATAGTTTTCTATTTGCTCACCAGTTAAACGGGTGAGTTCTTCGCCAGAAAATTTATATAGTCCATGGTTCCGTACTGCAATCCATAAATTACCTTCCTTATCCTTAAAAAATAATGTATTATGACCTATTGGCACTCCTATGTCTACAATCAGTGTATCTGAATTCTGAATTTTAACTATCTTTTTATTATAAGCCTGCCATGTGTTATTCAAAGAATCAGTTAAATATGCATCAACCGCCATACCCTCGAGTTTCCATTCTGATTCTAATTTTTGGTTTTTATTGTTCCAAATCAGTTTCAAAACTCCAGTTTCATTAATCATTTTAAATTCTCGGGAAGATTCTTTAGATATTAATTTACATGTTTTTACATCCTGATGTATGTTGAAAGGTCCTTCAGTTATATTTTTAAAATTTAGATACCATTTTCCGGTCTCTGTAAATAATATTAGTGTATCTGATCCAATTGTATATATTCCAATTATATTAGATGTGATTTTTTCGGAAATTCCCTCCAAATTTCGAATTTCATTTTTGTGAATATGGTATAAATACTTCATCCCATAGGTGAAATAAACTTTATCATCCTGTACTTCTATAGTATTACAGTAATATTCAGATTTTTGATTTTTGATACCATAATATTTAAAATTTGTTCCATCAAATGAAGTTATTCCATTTTTTCCTGCTATCCAGATCACATCATTTTTAACCTTTAAATCATATACTGATTTATCAGTATTAACATCATTGAATAATATCTCAGTAAAGACCTTTCCATCAAACCTGTATAATCCATTCATCGTACCGATCCATAAAAATCCAAAGTCATCCTGCACGATTATATTAATTTGTTTGTTTTCCAAGCCCTTATCTTCTTTATATTCAGTATAAAATAAGGACTGTGCATCGACAAATGTCAGGGAAAGAAATAGAAGCCATATAGTGAAAAATCGTTTCACTTTGCACAAATCACCTCATTTACGTGTATTTCATTTCATCAGATCCAGAAAAATCAAAATATGTCATGAACAAACAAGATTACTGATTATCCAAAAACCATAAAATCCCCCATTTTGGGTATTTCTCAATCTGTTTTTTTTCTTAACTTATCAGGAAATTCGTTATCAGACTAAATATCTCCTTCCTGGGCTCATACGCAGAACTCTCTTTATACACCCTCGAATTTTGTCCAGGGAGGTTTTTTCTTTCGAAGATTTGTAAAATTATTGAGTGGTTAGGTTAAAATCACCATCCCCAAAAAAAGGGGATTTCAATAAAATGTAAACTGCGTTACATTTAAGTATTTTATGCTCTTACCTCAGGGAAGCCACTTGATCTTCCGTAATAGTACCATCATAAGTATTTTCCCAACTATTCAGAATATAATTCATTACATCTGCAATTTCTTTATCGCTCAAATAAGAGGGTTCCATATCCATATCATGTGTTTTACCATTTACTAAAATATCTTTATTTGATCCTAGCATCAGTATCTGAATGGATTGATCAATATTATTAAATAAATAATCTGAGCCTGCAACTGGTGGGTATAAATTTTCACCTCCTTTTCCATCTGCCATATGACATTTTTGACAATAAAAAATGTACACATCTTCTCCTCTCTTAATACTTTCCTCTTTTTCATTTTCAATCTGAAAACTCATTATACCTAAAACCAGGCATAATGATACAAATAATATAAATTTCATAATTTTAAGCGGGTTTGTCGGGTAATAAATCCTATTATATGAATGGTGAGATTATATAAACCTATCCAAACATAAACAATGTCAATTATTTTTTCAATAGATCTCAATGTTGTTCAATGAGCTTTTTATAATCTTCTGTCGTATCAATATCTAATTCAGCTTCAGGATTTGGTACCACATGCACATCTCTTTTTAACTTGCTGATAATGGGTTTTGCTCCATGATCCCCTTCCAATTTATCAAAAAAATGAAACAAAGAACGATGAAAAAAAGCAGGAACTCCAAAGGATCCGCCGTATCCCGATGCGATAATATTTTTGCCAAAGGTATAATGTGAGCGAATCATTTTTACCAGGTGATTCACATCTATTTTTGGCTGGTCACTGAGCATTATCAATACTCCATATATATTTGGATATTTCTTTTGGACCTCATTTAATCCAACCTGTATTGAACTGCTAACACCCTTTTCCCAATTTTTATTTTCCACAATCGTAATATCATCCTGGTAGGATTTAAGTTTCTCGGAAATTTTCCTAATTGAACTCCCCAATATAGTTAAAACCGGTCCAATATTAGAATGAATCGCCGAATCAACTGCATGTTCTATCAACGATTTTCCATTATAATCCAGAAGCTGTTTTGGCTCTTTAAAACGGGAGGAAGAACCCGCTGCTAAAATAAGTACTGCAATATTTTCCTCCAAAATTTAAGTTTTATTATAATTATGCTTCAAATTTACTGAATTTTTCTATTTTTCTTAGGTAATGAGGGCATTATTCGTATAATGTTCGTTAATTGATGATCATAATGTAATTGTATGCATCCTATACTTTTTGAATTTAATACACCTGAATTTCTAAATTCAATTCTTCCAGACACGATCACAATCTATTCCTATGGAACCATGATTGCATTAGGTGCTATGTTAGGATTTTTTTATACTGCATGGCAAGCAAAAAAACAATTCAACGTTCCGTTTGAAACAACAAATGAACTTATCCTGGCTATTATAATTACAGCCATAATTGGTGGTAAATTCTTCATAATCTTTGAAGATCCCTCCAAGTATCTTAGCCAACCTGGTGAATTATTTAAAAATTTCAGTCAAGGATTTGTCTTCTATGGGTCATTACTTTTTGCTATTCCAACCATGCTTATATTTTTTAAGGTTAAAAAACTTCCAACTTTACCAATGCTTGACATTATGGCTGTTACCACACTTATTGTTCATGGTACAGGAAGAGTAGGATGTTTTCTAGCAGGATGCTGCTATGGTCTCCCCCATGATGGTTTTTTATCTGTTGTTTTTACAGATCCTGTTTGTCAGGCCAGGCCCCTGAATACACCCTTACATCCTACCCAGCTATACAGTGTTATTTTATTATATGGGATAATGGCGTTATTATTAATCATTAAAGGCCGTAAACTATTCCATGGCCAGTTATTTTTGTTATATCTAATGATATATTCGTTTGTAAGGGTATGGATTGAAATTTTCCGTGGAGATCTATCCAGGGGATATGTAATTGGAAATACTGTATCCAATTCTCAATTTATCTCCCTGATTGTATTTTTAGTGGCTTTATATTTTTATATTAAACTCAGTAAAAAAACAAAAATTAGACCGAAAATTCCTTGATTTATTACCCTACCCAACAAAATAATTTCTGATACAAAAGCTATTGAAGATCAAATATCATTCATAAAGTGCTATACCCTAAATGTAAAAGCCCTGGGAAGCACAGAAATATCAAATGATGGATGACCAATAAATTCACCATCCATATGGGCCACCAGCGAATCGTGTTTATCAACAAAAACATGCCTGGATTTATAAAAGGAAACTATATTCAGATCTTTATGCCCTCCATATTTCATCCTGGGCAGATACAACGCCCGCATCCATAAAGGTGTTTTTTTAAACATACAAATATCCAACAGGCCATCATTATTTTTAGCATATGGATTTATCAAGAACCCTCCCCCAAAAGTAGTACCTTTTGCAATTGTCATTAACAAAATGGGTTCATTGACAGATAAATGATCAAAATGCGCACTTATCTGTTTTTCCCGAAAAGTTAGCAGGATTCGAATGACAACACTTAAATAAGCCTTATGACCACTATATTTTTTTCCTTTTCTGGTCATTAACTCAACTACCTTCCCATCAAAACCGATACCAATACCATTAAGAAATATTCGATCATTGCATATTCCTGCATCAATTTTAATCGGATTACCTTCGAATGCAGTTTTCAACTGGTAGTTAAAATCAAGATTAGGTTGAATGCGTTTAATGGTATCATTACCTGTCCCTAAGGATATCACGCTGATTGGAACCTCTCTATATTTTAATCCGTTTGCTGTCTCATTAATGGTTCCATCCCCTCCCAAAATCAATATATCAGTATATAATGATGGATTAAATTGATTTTGTACGATACGATCAGCCCGGGAATCGGTATTGGTAGGATAAAGGTCGTAATCTATACCTCTTCTTAAGAATTCCTCTTTTACAAACTGTATTATATCATTGGATTTGCCGCTACCAGCTACCGGATTAAATAAAATGAAGTATCGTTTCTTATTCACTCGGTCTTTTTAACCGGAAATTATGAATAATATTTAAAATTTAATAGAATGGTTTTTATATTATCAAAATAGCTGCTAATTATCCTTGATCACAGTTCCATTACCTGATATATATACATTAAGAACTGGATCACCCCGGTAATAAACATTTCCGTTTCCGGAAAGTACACCTGTTATTTCATCGATAACTTTTACCTGTATATTTCCTGATCCACTGAGCATTACCTCCGCTTTATCAACTTCCAATCCAAAAGCATTAATGTTCCCTAAACCAATTACTTCTAGGTAAACAATATCCTGTTTTGGCCCTTCGATTTTAATAACCCCAATTCCTGTAAGGGTTACAGATTCAATTTCGACGGGCAAATTTATTTCGCAAAGGATTTCTTCTGATTCAATGATATTAACAGGTACTTTATAACCCCAGTAAAAAGTTTCGTCTTCTACAGTCCAGTCCATTAAATCCAGTATATTCTGCTGAGCTTTTAACACCACACTGAATGTATCAGAAATCAATATAGACAAATTTCCTACAGCCACATGATTGACTTGATTAAATGAATCCACTACAATAGGCATTTCAACAACCGGCCCTTCCCCGGTGATAGGATTTATAATATCATCATCATTAGTATTTAGACAGCCAGACAGGTAAATAAGAAATAAGAAGAAGGCAAAAGGCCATAATCTGAAAATATTTTTACTGTTCATTTTTTAAATCAAATATGTTTTTAATAATGACACAAAATTACTACCATAGGTTGCCTTGTCAAACAAATTCCAATAAAATAGACTAATTAATGATACTTGGTGGAAACCTGTTATAAAACTTAGATATCATTATTGATCCTTCTTAATTCATGGTAAATCAGTGGTTATACATACCGAAAGAGTATATGAATCAGACAAGATGGTAGCTTTGAAAGCATAGTCTAGAAATTTTACTTAGAAAAATCAGTCTGATGCCATGAATTACACCTTAAATTTTTAATTTTGGACCTGAAAATTTTTCAATTATGCGTCTTAACCTTACTGATCAAATTAAATCGTTGGATACCAATACAATCCAATTTGAAAAAATTGATACCATGATTTTCAGTGATGCCCAGGAAGCTGCTGAATCAGTGGCAAAAGAGATTGCAGACATTATCATGTCAAAAAATGGAAAATGTGTTCTGGGATTGCCCACAGGATCAACTCCTATATTTGTTTATGAAGAACTTATCAGATTACATGAAGAGGAAGGCTTAAGTTTTAAAAATGTGGTCACTTTTAACCTTGATGAATATTACCCAATGCCTCAAAGCAGGCTACAGAGTTATGTGAGGTTTATGAATGAGAATTTCTTTGATTATATTGATATCCCAAAAGAAAACATAAATATACCTGATGGCTCCCTGCCAATTGAAGATATTCCCAGATTTTGTGAAGAATATGAGCGAAAAATTGAAGAAGCTGGTGGAATCGATATTCAATTATTAGGAATTGGCAAAACCGGCCACATTGGATTTAATGAACCTGGATCTCCGATTGATTCAAAAACGCGGTTGATAACTCTCGACCATATCACCAGAATAGATGCGGCGAGTGATTTTTTCGGCGAAGAATATGTGCCTAAAAGAGCCATTACAATGGGTATAGGCACCATTTTTAATGCTAAGAATATATTTTTAATGGCCTGGGGCGAAAATAAGGCAGCAATTATTAAAAAGGCTGTTGAAGGGGAAATTACAGAACATGTACCTGCCAGTTATCTGCAAAAACATCCTGGTACAGTTTTTATTGTGGATATTGGTGCCGCAGCTGAATTAACCAGGCAGAAAACTCCGTGGCTTGTCGGACCATGCGATTGGGAGGATCGGGAAATCAGAAAAGCTATTGTATGGTTATGCCAAAAGGTTAATAAACCTATTTTAAAACTTACCGACCGGGATTACAATGACAATGGGATGAGCGACCTTATTGCTCAAAAAGGGCCTTCTGCCTATAACATTAACATAAAGGTCTTTAATGATCTTCAGAAAACCATCACCGGTTGGCCGGGCGGGAAACCAAAGGCCGATGATTCTAACCGGCCAGAACGAGCCAAACCCTTTCCCAAACGAGTCATTATTTTCAGTCCTCATCCAGATGATGATGTCATTTCCATGGGTGGAACTTTCATTCGTCTGGTTGAACAGGGTCATGATGTACACGTTGCCTATCAAACCTCTGGAAATATTGCAGTTTTCGACGATGATGTGATCCGATTTGCTGATTTTGTCAATGAATACAACCTTACTTTTAATGGAGAGACTGATAAATTTAATAAATTATTCAGGAATGTTAGAGATTTTCTAAGGACGAAAGAACCCGGCCAGGTTGACTCCGATGAGGTAAAACAAATCAAAGGATTGATCAGGATGGTGGAGGCCAGAGCTGGATGCCGTTTTGTCGGAATTCCTGATGAAAATATTCATTTTCTAAATTTGCCATTTTATGAGACTGGAATGGTTAAAAAGAATCCACTAGGCAGGGCTGATATAGATATTACTAAGGTACTAATCAGGAATGTTAAACCTGAACAGATCTATGCAGCAGGGGATTTATCGGATCCGCATGGTACCCACAGGGTTTGCTTGCAATCGGTATTTAAAGCAGTAACAGAATTAAAGAAAGAAGAAACCTGGATGAAAGAATGTTGGGTGTGGTTATACCGCGGTGCCTGGCAGGAATGGGAGATCGACAAAGTAGATATGTGTGTTCCGCTAAGCCCGGATGAGCTTTCGAAAAAAACAAAAGCCATTTTTAAGCACCAGTCGCAAAAGGACAGCGCCTTATTCCCGGGAACGGATGAAAGGGAATTCTGGGAAAGAGCGCAAGAAAGGAACAAGGAAACTGCAGCCCTATATAATTTACTAGGAATGGCGGAATATGAAGCCATGGAAGCATTTGTCAGGTGGTATTATTAGAACATCATGGAAATAGACAAGGAAATTCTCTCGTATTATAATACAGGTATAGAAAAAGACCGATTATATACGGATATTTTTCAATTAGAAAAAGAACGAACGGAAGAAATTATATTACGGTATATACCCGACCATAAAATCAAAATCCTTGATATAGGTGGTGGAACAGGTCATTATTCATTCTGGTTGAAAGAGCACGCACACGAAGTTCATCTGGTAGATCCCGTACGATTCAACATCGATGAAGCGAAAAAGATTGCCAGCGAAAAAAAAAATGTACCAGAATCAATCCTGCTGGCAGAAGCAAGGGAACTACCTTTTGAAGACAATTCATTTGACCTGATTCTGTTAATGGGTCCATTATATCACTTAACAAAAAAGGAAGATAGGCTGGAGGCATTGCGTGAATCATTAAGAGTACTTAAAAAAGGAGGAAGAATGCTGGCAGCAGGCATTTCAAGATATGCCTCACTTTTTGATGGTTTTTTCCGGAATCTCATAAAAGATCCGGATTTTTTCCAGATCGTGGAAGAAGATATCAGCACAGGACAACATAGAAACTTTACAAATAAACTGGCATATTTTACAACTGCATATTTTCATTTTCCTGAAGAGTTGAAAGGAGAGATTTTTGATGCCGGTTTCAGTGTGGGAGATATGATTGCGATTGAGAGTTTCGGATGGCTGATACCAGATTTTGTAAAGAAATGGGCAGAGAAAGATTATCAACCATTACTACTCGAATCTATTCGACGCGTTGAGAAAAATGAAGATCTGATGAGTCTAAGCGCTCATTTTATGATTGAGGCATTAAAATCGTAATAATTTAAGGATCAAAGAGGAAAATTCTGTTCATTTTATTATTTCCCGAGATTTTATTCTAGCCTCGACTAAGATCAACCTTTTTGCCTACAACTGATAAGTTTTCCATCACATGCTGTTCATCCCATAAATTTGATATAACAGCAGATAGTCTTGGATTTTGTAAAGCCCACAAGTAGGCTTTTACTGGCAGTTTCATATCATCACCCGGTATGAGTTGATTGAGTTTTTCACCTCTCCAGGCAGGCAATGGATGTAATTCCTCATGTTGTGTAGCAACAGCCATAGCCACTTTCATACCGATTACTCCCATTTCTGCTTGATGTGCCTGACGAATTGCCTCGTCCATATATCCATCATTAGCAACATTGTAGGCCACCATGGCTACGTCATATTTACCTGTAACAGCAGCGGCTTTTAAAACTCCGGCTGGATCATTATGAGAAGACACACCCAGGTGCCGGACTTTTCCCTGTTTTTTAAGATCATCAAATGTTTCAAATATTTCAGGAATATTGACCTCTTCCGGACAGTTGGCTCCATGAGGGCACATGACCAGATCGAAATAATCAGTACCCACCCGCTTCATGCTTTCTTCAAGCGAGTTTATGATAGATTCCCTGAATTTTGTACTTCCATCAACCAAGTGGGCATAATCATCCATCATTGCATTACTGAGATATGATGGATCCATTGATCGCTCCTGGCCAGGCCAATAGATGAAAAAATAGCCGGGTTTATCCACACCTCGATCTTCCCGCATCTCAGCAGCTTTTTTCAGTATCTTTTCCTGTTTGCCTGATGGCAATCCATCAAAAATTTCACGATACAGACGGTTTCGTACCCAGGAAAATCCGCTGATCTTTGTATTAATGAAAACTTTATCACGTTTTGACGAGGAGTTAATAATTTTACCGTAGCCTTTCTCCGATTCACCCCTTCCGTATGCAGGAGCCGTATCCAGATAATTCAAACCCATTTCAATGGCCATTTCAACATGTTTATAATTATTAGATGAAACTGTATCACCACCATTTACAACTTCAGAAATCATGTATCCTGTTCGACCCAATTGCCTGTAAACCATGGATGATTTCCTGTTACGCCATTCAGGTTCTACTTTTGGAAGTATTTTGGAATCGGTTGACCTGGAAAAAGAACGAGTAAATACAATAGGTAGTGAAAGTGATGCCAGTGTGGATGATTTGATAAAATTACGCCTGGTTATTTCAGTGTTTTTCGTTTTTTTAACACCCATGATTACATGTATTTAGGAGGATATCTGAATAAAAAACTATTTATGCGAATATCAAATTTAATGATAATTTGATAACTATTTGTAGAAATTAATATAAAATCCAGGCTACTAATCGACATGTATACCCACTACCATGATCCCATTTGATTTAATACAAAATTTTAGGGTAAATTGAATTAGGTAACTTACAATAGGGTGAATTAAATCAGAAAATGATTAATTCTTCTCGAATGTTAAAAGATCGGTGCCACCATTACCTCCACTCACGTCTTCAAGCTTAATTTTTAAATTGGTCTGCTCTATTACATGCCAGTCATCACTGATGTCTACAAAATCAGCTGGAGAGTTAAAATTGATAATTAGTTTAACCTGGCTGTCATCAGTTCCGGTACTCCATGTACCATTGTATGTATTCGCACCATTGGTGGCAGTTAATGATCCATTTTCTCCGAAAGTAAAATTATACCCGGTAAAATGATTGGTTTCCTCTTTATCAGAATCCCAGAAATAGGTAATTCTCCATGTACCTGATTTAAGTGCATTGGATACATCGGCTGGATTTCCAGGTGTGGGGTTATCATCAGTAGAAGAACAGGAAAAAAACAAAACCATTATCAAAAGCTGAATCGAAATATTAAGACTTGTTTTCATCTTATAACTTATTAATTGTTGATACCTTTTTAACAAAATTAACTATAAATAAACCTGATCATATCATCTTACAATATCCACTGTATCAGTTGGACAAGACTAAAAACAAGGAGCACACATGTGAAACAAACCAGGATTAATTTTATTCCCTTTTTCATTTTTGTCTGGATGTAAAACTAATACCTTAAACAATATTCGTCAGTAACAAATGTTACAGAACTAATTTTTTTCAGAAAAACTAATTTAACCTGGATCGTAATAAACACACAATTTTATAATTCTCATTCAATTCCAAACATTTTAGATTATTTATTCAAGATGTTTTTTTAGATTTGATTAAACATATATTTATTTTTCTTCACTGATTTTATCATGTTACCAAATGAAACTTCTATTTACATTATGCTTTTTAATTTCATTTTTAGTGATTAAAATTTCTGCTCAAAGTGAAAAAAAAATGGAGTCAGTAAACAGATCTGATCTACCCTATTACAATATACCAGCAGAGCCTGAATTATATACTGCAGGGAATATGGCAGCAAGGATGATTGATGGATTAGGATTCAGATATTACTGGGCAACCGAAGGATTAAATGAAACAGATCTCGAATTTAAACCCAGCGAGGAAGCAAGGACAACAGCACAGACACTCGACCATATTTATGGCCTGTCAAATGTGATCCTGAATGCAGTGAAACAGAAGCCCAATGATCAAGGTGATGCCCGCCAAACTCTTACATTTGAAGAACTAAGGAAAGAGACACTGGAAAATTTTAAAAATGCCAGTGATATACTGAAGAAGTCACAGGACAAGGACATCAAAAATTATCAAGTCATCTTTAATAGAGGTGATAATTCTTCAGAATTCCCATTCTGGAATTTACTCAACGGGCCTATTGCCGATGCCATCTGGCATGCTGGTCAAGTTGCCTCATTTAGAAGATCATCGGGGAATCCCATCAATCCAAAAATAAGTGTTTTTACTGGTACAGTAAGAGAGTAGTAATTGATTAGTAAAGATCTCCTATGGTGATATGTTTTTTTATGAATTTGACTTTAATTCTTAATCTCATGTATAATATCTATTATTTTTTTGCCCGAATCATTTTTTACATTTTGTGCCTTATTATTTTATTTTCATGTATAGTTCCGGAAGATTCAGAAAACAATCAATATCTCACAGATCTGGTAAATGTACAAATAGGTGCCGTCAGCCATCTCCTGGTCCCCACCTATCCAACAGTCCATATACCAAACAGCATGGTAAGGATATACCCATTTACAACTCCCGGCGTAAATGATAATTACCTCGCATCAAGGATATTTGCTTTCCCGGTAAATATCCCATCACACAGACGAGCTCCTTTTACCACAATCATGGCAACATCCTTCATGGGATCATTACATCAGGATTCCGTAGCATCAGCTTACGATCATGATTTTGAAACTGCCACTCCTTATTATTATACAGTTCTTCTTGAAGATTCAGACATCTGGGTAGAATGTACCGTCACTGAGCATGGGATGATCTACCAATTTCGACCTGGATCAAAGGGGCCTGTCAGGATCATACTACGCAGTAGCGGGTATGGTAGTTTTCTCATTAACAAATCTGTTGAAATTACCGGCTACGACCGGTTGCGTGATGTCACCCAATATTTATATGCCATAGTGGAACCTGTACCAACATCTACAAATTATTTTTCAATACTTCCGGTCAAAGTATCTAATGAACCACGAGAAGGAAACAGATCTGGAATCATTCTAGATTATGATATCGAAAAAAATGAAACAATCCTGATGAGAATTGGTATCTCCTACATCTCAGAAGAGCAGGCAGAGCAGCACACAGAAAATGAATTATCTGGGAAATCACTTGAAGAAGTTAAAAACCAAGCCAGGAAAACCTGGGAGCAGACACTTGGCCTTATACGTATTACAGGAGGAACTCCTGACCAGCAAAATATATTCTACACTGCACTCTATCGGTGTTTTGAAAGGATGATCAATATTAATGAGGATGGAAAATATTTCAGTATCTATGATGGACGGGTTCATGATAGTGAAAATTCTGATTTTTATGTAGATGATTGGAGTTGGGATACATATCGTACCCTCCATCCACTTCGAAGCATCCTTATGCCCGAAAAGGAAGCTGATATGATTAATTCCTATGTAAGAATATATGAACAGAGCGGATGGATGCCAGCTTTTCCTACCCTGTTTGGAGATATGGGTGCTATGATTGGCCATCATCAGGCCGCCATCATTACCGATGCCTGGTATAAAGACATACAGAATTTTGACATCAAGAAAGCTTACGAAGGGCTTAAAAAAAATGCCATGGAAGGTACCCGGATCCCATGGCGTGAAGGCCCAAAAACTTCATTGGATGAAGTTTATCTGGAAAAAGGTTATTTTCCAGGTAAAGATCCGGGTGAACTGGAAACACACCCTGCGGTACATTCCTTTGAAGGTCGGCAATCAGTTGCAGTAACCCTTGAACATTCCTATGACGACTGGTGTCTTTCACGATTGGCTTCTGGACTCGGAAAAATAGAAGATGCTGCTTTATTTTATCAACGTGGTCAGAATTATCGCAATTTATATCGAACTGAAATAGGGTTTATGGCACCGCGGGATGCCAGTGGTAAGTGGATCGAACCTTATGATCCAAAAGTACCAGCAGGAATTGGCGGCAGGGAGTATTTTGCAGAGAGCAATGCCTGGACCTATTCCTGGTTTGTCACCCATGATTTACCCGGACTGTTCGATTTAATGGGTGGAAAGGAAATCGCCCTCGATCGTCTGGATCAACTGTTTGATGAACCTATCGGCCAGAGTAAATGGACATACCTGGGCTATATGCCAGACGCTACAGGGCTTACGGGTCTTTTCCCCATGGGAAATGAACCCAGTTTTCATGTACCTTATATATACAATGTACTTGGTGTTCCCTGGAAAACACAAAAAAGGATCAGGCAATTGATGGAGGCCTGGTTCCGGAATGATTTGATGGGAATTTGTGGTGACGAAGACGGGGGAGCTCTGTCCTCATGGTACGTTTTTTCGGCGCTGGGATTTTATCCACTCTGTCCAGGTTATCCATTCTATGTCATCGGAAGTCCAATATTTGATTCAGCTACTTTAGATTTAGGGGATGGAAAATTTTTTAAAGTTTTGGCCTCGAATGTTTCAAACCGTAATAAATATATTCAATCAGCTAAATTAAATGGGAAACAGTTAGATCGGCCGTGGTTTACACATTCGGAGTTGATGTATGGAGGTGAGTTGATTTTAAACATGGGCCCCAGACCAAATAGGGATTGGGGCGCTGATGCTGATTTTGAGAATTTTATCGAATCGTTTAAAAACAATTAAAGTTAAATCCAGATATGATGTTTCAACAATTAAGACAAAGTTTTATTAATACAGCCCTGCTATTCCTTTTGTCGAATACGACTGTTCATGGACAAAATTTAATTGGTGGAGGAGAAGCCAATCCACAATTATTGACCAACCAGGAATCTCTGGAAAAATGGCGGGAATTAAGGTACGGATTGTTTGTTCACTGGGGTCCGGTATCACTACGTGGTACGGAAATTGGCTGGTCCAGAGGAAGGGAAATTCCTTTTGAAGAATATGACCGGCTCTACCGGGAATTTAATCCTGAAAAATTTGATGCAAATGAATGGGTTACTCTAATTAAGGATGCTGGGATGAAATATCTTGTATTCGTCTCCAAACATCACGATGGATTTGTAATGTGGGACTCCAATACCACGGATTATGATATTTTGTCAACACCTTATGGGAAGGACATACTAAAAGAACTTTCAGAGGAATGTGGAAAACAGGGAATACTTTTTGGCACGTATTATTCAATCTGCGACTGGCGACACCCTGATTATCCGGTTGAGTCTAACCGAGGCGAACTTAAAAAAAATGCGGATATGGATCGGTACATTGCTTACATGAAGGCGCAGCTCAAAGAATTGGTTGAAGAATACAATACCAAAATACTCTGGTTTGATGGCGAATGGGAAGATCCCTGGACACACGAGATGGGAATGGACCTATATAAATATGTACGTTCACTTGATGACGATATTATCATCAATAACCGTGTAGATAAAGGTAGGAGAGGAATGGAGGGTGTCAGTACCTCAAACCGTTTTGCCGGTGATTTTGCCACACCCGAACAGCAGGTAGGAAGATTCGACACTCAAACACCCTGGGAATCCTGTATTACAATTTGCACACAATGGGCCTGGAAACCGGATGATATTCTCAAATCAAAAGAAGAATGTATCCAAACCCTGGTGAAGACAGTGGGAGGAGATGGGAATCTTTTACTTAACATTGGTCCGAAACCAGATGGCACCATTGAAAAGAGACAGGCAGAACGTCTGATGGAAATTGGCGCCTGGCTAGTAAATCATGGAAATACCATTTTTGGTACACGGGGAGGGCCTGTACCTCCACAAAAATGGGGTGTTACTACTCAAAAAGACAATAAGGTCTATATCCATATATTGGAAAAGGAAAAACAAATCACAATTTCAGAATTTCCATTTGACGTTATTACAGCTCAGTTATTAGAAAATAACGAAAAGATCACCTTCAATCAGGTAAATAAAAATCTGGAAATCACAATACCCGAAAAGATACATCAACCGGTAGACATGATCATTGAATTATCGGTTGGAAAATAAATTCATAATTTCGATAGATGTATAAAAATGTGACGACTTGGTGCTTCCCTGGAATCCTGGTGCCTTAGTGGTTTTATATTTCCAATAAATATGCCACCCACTAGGAGATGCCTAAGGCACAGGGCACTAAGTCACAAAAGAATCACTAAGATTAATTTAGGAAAACGATAAGGATCTTCAGAATTATCTTTTATACTCCCTGGCTGTTTTAATCATAATCCTGATATTCTCTTCAGGAGTGTTAGCAGGTATGGCACACCCTGCATTCAGAATAAATCGGTTGGTTTTCGAAAAGATCCTTAACAGTTCTTCCGTTTTTTCTTTTGTTAATCCCGGAGTTCCCATCGCCAGTACACCACTAGGATCGATATTGCCAATAAACGCAGTTTTGTTTTGCAATATATCGAAAGTTTTTTGTGTATCAGTTTTATAATCCAATTCAAAGGCATCAGCACCTGTTTCGAGCATTCTTTCCAGGATCAGTTCGGTATTACCACAAATATGCAGGGCATATGGCAATCCAAACCGGTGGCTTTCTTCAACAATTTTCTTTTCATAAGGCAGGGCAAACTTTTCATATAATTCCGGCGGTAACAAATCGGGCCCGGCCGGGCTGTCTCCATTTGACAACATATCACACCCGGTCTGTGCCATTAACCTGATAAACTGAAGAGTGGCTTCTTTACAATAATCAAGTACTTCAAATAAAAGTTCTTCTTCGCCCATATAAAGGTCCGTCATCCAGTTTTCCATCCCCCGCATCATGCTGGCCAACGAAAATGGTGCCTGATCACAATTACCCCTAATATATATTTCGTTCTTGAAATGTTCTTTCAACAATCTGACTGCTTCTAACCACACTTGAATGAATTTATAATTTTCTACATCCACAGGTGCTGAAATCCGGATATCAATTAACTCCTTTAGATTTCCATGTGTCGAACGGGCAGCATCATTTACAGGAAAATTAACTGGTACACCAACCGCACCTGCCAGGGTTACCGTATCCAGGTCCACCAGTATCCCATCAAAATAATATTTTTCAACAGATTTGATAAACGCCTCTGCAATAATTTTTGGATTATTCCTGTACTCTTCCATAGTAACTCCAAGTTCCCTGGCTGCCATCAGAAAATTATGCAGCATAACAGGTATGGTATCAGTTGGATTTCCGTCAAGAGCCCCTTTTATTCGTTCATAACCATTCATGATTCTATATCTATTAATTATTTCAAAGTTATTTTCTCCAGGTTTTCTAATGATTTTCCTTTAGTTTCAATAATATATTTTTTATAAAAGAAAAAGCTGAAAAAGGTGGCTAAAGTATAAAAAATAAATACATATCCTGTCCCTCTACCCAATGTCAGATTCCCAGCAAAGACGGGAAACAGGAAGGTGGTAAGTGCATTGAAAAACCAATGGGAGAACGAACCTATTGAGGTTCCTCTTGCCCGGATGTTATTCGGGAACATTTCGGCCAGTATTACCCATATGACAGCCCCCTGGGAAAAAGCAAAAAAGGCAATAAATCCAACCAGAAAGAGCAAAAGATAAAATCCCTGAAAATTACCATTCAAATAAGCCCAGGAAAATAATCCAAGGAAGAACGTCATCCCAAGAGATCCTGTAAGTAATAAATTTTTCCGCCCAAATTGATCAATAATCCGCATCGCTATCAAGGTAAAAATAAGGTTAGTAAGCCCGATGATAACAGTCTGGCCGAGTGCAGAATCCGTACTGAAACCGGCAGAACGGAAAATATCAGTTGCATAATACATGATAATATTAATCCCGGTAAACTGGTTAAACATCCCGATGGCAATGCCGATAAGAATCAGCCTGAGAAAAGGTTTTCTGAACAGATAAATGCTTTTTGATATAATTTCTGTGTTAATGGATTGCTTAATATCTTCCAGCGTTTTTTCAACGAGGGAACCGGGATCTACTTGTTGGATAACAAGCTTTGCTTTCTCATATTCCCCGTTTTTCACTAACCAGCGGGGGCTTTTCCCAACTAAAAACAACAATATAAAAAATGCTATTGCAGGAATTCCTTCTGAGAGAAACATCCATCGCCAGTTATATTCTCCCGTATTCAATAAAAGATAATCCGTAAAAAATGCAACCAGAATGCCTGAAACAATAGCCAATTGAAATGTCACTGTAAAACGGCCCCGATATTTCGGTGGGGAAATTTCAGATATATACATGGGAGATAATACAGAAGCACCACCGACAGCCAAACCGCCAATGAACCTGAAAAAAATAAAAATCCATAGTTCAGTAGCCAGCGCGGTGCCTATGGCTGAGATTAGAAACAATAATGCTAAAAACCTCAACATCGTCCTCCTGCCAAAATAATCACCAGGTCGACCAATAAAAAGGGCACCTATAACACATCCAATCAAGGCTGAGCTGACCGACCAGCCTTTAAGTGTATCATTCAGCTGAAAATAATCTGAAAAAAAAGGAATAGCACCGTTGATTACCGCTGTGTCGAAACCGAATAACAGACCCCCAAGAGCAGCTACAAAAGTATAGAGATATAATCTTCTTCCGAGTTTCAAATTTGCGTATTTATTAGGTTACCCTGAATCATTTCAGGTTATAGGTTTCAATAGCATGATGACCTACAGGAAGTGTATATCCATTGGTATTGCTTAAAGTTGATTTTGCTTCTTCAAGTAAATTGGTATGTTCCACCTGGGTGACTATCTTAAATGTTTTTAATTTAATGTCGGAATTTTCCCCTTCGAATTCAACTAGCCTAATAATTGTCGAATTATCATTTTCAGCTTTTTTAATGGTAGAAATGATTACATTACTAGCATCAAGACCATAAAAGCTTAACGACTCGGGTAAGGAGGCTTCAATATATTGTCTCGGATCAACAACAACCTGCAATTTTTCATTAGCTTGTAAGGCTGATTTGTATCCATTTTTCCAGTCGGGTCTGGTGGAGGTCAATGAAAAGAAAAAGTTATGATTCCCGGTTTGAAGGTAATCGTTTCCTTCCCAGTGACAACTTTTTCGTGATGCCAGCAAAATAGGTTGTAATACCTGATGAGGTACAGGGTCCTCAGTTGGATCCGCAAAATCTGCTACAGCAACAGATGAACTGAGAATAACGGAAACATCCTTATTATATGCACCTATCCAGTTTTGAATACCACGTGGACGTGTTTCTTTACAGGGATAAATATATCTTTCGCCAGCCGATCCCGACATTTCATCCTTCCCAACTTCGAGTACACCATATGGAACCTCATATACCACCTGGCCATCGGACATATTTAATGGAATTACGAAACGAAATTCTCTGTATAAAATCCCTTCCCAATTCAAAATGTCTGTTTGAAAATCAATCCTTTTAAGGTGATTGTAAATGATGATCGTTTGTTCAACCACCGCATGACGAATAGGTCCCCTCATTTTAAAGGACGAAAATACAGGACCCTGATCAACTACTTCCCAGAAAGTTTGATATAAACCTGTTTTATCGAAACCTTCCATATCCGGTTGTTGAACATCGGCAAATTCACCTGCACCATTTCCCACCGATTGCATAGTAAAAATTTCTCCCGCCTTAAACTTTGTATTATCAATCAATTCCTGCTGCAATTCCTTGTCATAAATACTTTTCAAACCACCATTTCCAAATGATATGCGATAATATTTGTTTTCAAAATCTGAATTAAATCCGGATTCAGAATGTTTAACAATCTGTGCAGGCTTGTAATAAAATGTCTTATATCCAATGGAAGGGATTTCTTCCGCAATAAAGTGAACATTAGCAGATTTTAAAGATCCATCATCATACGTTATTATATCAGACAATTGTATATCTATGTTATTCCCATCTCCATCCTTTATTGAAACACCTTGAGTTTCACCTTGATCGAAGGTTAAATTTACAGAAACAGCATCTGTTCGATTCCAGCTCAAACTATTGAAAATAATGATAGGAATTCCTTTATTTGGAAAAGTTTTTATTTTTGAAGAAATATCATGTAGGGTTCTTTTGAGTATTTTTTCACCTTCATTTCTTGCAAATAAGAATTTTTGATAAAACAGATTATCGGTAATCATTCCATTTTTACCTCCCCATCCGTGGTCCGGATAAATTTTAGCTTCCCAGGCAGCATTTAATTCATTTTCTGGATAATTTTTAAAACTATTATCAATCCTGGCATTTGCTGTTGCAAATTTTTCAGCCTGCGTCAGAATAATATCTCCTTCCCGGCTTACTTTTAGTGCTTTCTGATGAGAGGGCCCATGAATATACAGCCATACAGCCGGTCGTTCACCTTCAATAGATGGAACGTTTTTCGAATTTTTAGTAACCGCATTGAAAAATTCAGGGCCATTCGCTATACGAAATGAGGGCAATGCTACAGGAACAGTCATATTATTATCATTTTGAAGTTCTTTGATACCTTCCCATTCGTTTATGATGTGAGAATAATCTACTGCGGGGCTCATGTCCCAGTCCGACAATAGTGGTATAACAGCTTCGTCGGATTTCTGATCTATATATTTTTCCCAATAAAGAGCTGAGGATGATATATATTGAGCTGCCTCGTAAAAATCTTTCTGCAAGGGTGTGAATGCATCTGCATAATGGCCTGGCGAGAATGCCGTAATAAAGGAACCATCAGGACTGTACCAGCGATAGAATCCTTTTTCAAACCTGCTCATCATCAGGTATTCAGTACCTGCTTTTTTCATGATCTGAGGCATTTGGAGCGTTCTTCCTGGAATATCAACGTTCCAGTAAACATTAGCTTGATAGTCGAAAACATCTTTTAACCATTTTGCTCCGAAATAAAATTGTCTGACAAGCGATTCACCAGAATACATCTCTTCATAAGGTTGAATATAGGTAGCACCGCAGGATATCCGTCCATCTGAAAGCATTTGCTTAACAAGAGATTTCTGATCTGGATGGCGTCGAATGAACTCTTTCAACATAAGTGCATCTTCTACATCAAAACGGTAGTTGGGATCCCTGGTTGCTAATTCAAATAAAGGAGATAAGAGCATGGTATCCCTCTCCAATTCACATTTTTCAGGTGAATCCATCCAGGCAATATCCTGGTGGCTCGAATTCATAAGATAAATATTACCCCCAGTTAATTTGGATTCAGAAAGTTTCAGCAAAGATTTTACGGTTTTGGGATTGTATTTACGTTGTGCTTCGATTTTAATATTCTCTCCATTTTCAGAAATCTGATTGATTTTGATAATTGCATTCGTCAGCAGTTTTGTGGTGGATCCTGCTTCTCCAAAAAATTCAGTTGCCAAGATAACACCTCTTGAATCCTGAATTTCAAGGGATTTGCCAGCATTCGTTACCGGTAATAAAAAAGATCCTACAGCCATGTGATCATTTCCATCTAAATTAAAAGAACCCGATGACACAGGTGAAGAAAACATTAATTTTTCACCGGTAAAATAAATTGGTGCGCTGATATTTACTTCATAGTTATTTCTCTTTTTTACCGCGTTCAGTGTTAACCACATATCATACTGGATTGACTGCTGAAGATAATCTGCCGCATCGGTTGCCATATAAACAATAACCCATGTAGTAGTGCCGGCTGGTTCTCCTTCAATCTTTATAATTTGTGATTTTCCCGGTATTAACCAATCCCCAGGTGCCCACAACGCCATATATCCATGGCTATCACCATGTTGATCTTTTTCAATACCCAGAAAACTTAGTTCTCCACCCTCATTCTTCAATTTCCATTGATCCCCCTGCCCACTTTTGATAGTAAATCGTTTCTTATCATTCAGATATACATTAAATGAAGTAACTTCACTGGTTATGTCTAGCGCAGCAATCCATATAAATCCAACACCTTCTTTTTCCATTTTTTCAGCGATGGGTGATGTTTCCCATTCGATGGCCATGGTGCCATCACTTGCCCGGGTCAAAAGACATTCAGTGATATCCGTACGAATCGAGTGATATCTAAATTCGTTTGTGCCAACATTTTTTAAAAATCCCTCCTGATAGTCTCTGGTATCGCTGACAAAATCAAGTAATCTTTTAAGATCTAAATTACTTTCCTGCGAAAAGGAAGATATAAATGTATGGATGAGGAAAATAGGAAGTAGAAATTTTTTCATGTTTCAAAATTTAGTTGATCAATTCTTTTAATCAGTTCCATCATAGCCCGGCTATTGTGATAGGGACATTTCCATGGATCTATTTTGCGATCATTCCGGTAATAAGGGGACGGATCATCAGGAGGCTCTTCAAGGTATGGATCCCCATTTCTGTTCACCTTGGTAAACCATTCACCATTATCGTGATCAATTACATGATCATGTATAAATTGCCAGGTTAATTTTACGGTTTCCCAATAGGTCGACTTGCCGGTTAAACTGTAAACATTCATAAATCCTACCAGATTTTCAGCTTGTAGCCACCAGTGTTTATTAGTGCGTATATGACTGCCAAAGCGGTATGATTCCAGGAAAAGTCCTCCGTCTTTGTCGACTCCCTCTCTCTCAACAACATCTACCATCCTGATCACCAGCGGTTTGAAATTGCTTATTAATTCCTTATTGTCCAGTACATTAACCGCCTCCCATAATAGCCAGGATGCTTCAATATCATGTCCAAAGGAGCAAATGGAACTGGATGGATTTGTTTCCTGGAATGAATCATTAAAGAATATTCCCAGATGACCATTATGTCTTATGATTTTTATAAAAAATATCATTAAGAGATCCACCAGTTTCTGTTTTAACTGATCATCTTTCCAGATTTGATAAAGACCAGTATATGCTTCGAGGAGATGAAGATGGGTATTCATAGATTTGGGTTCATTATTATCAGCCATCCGGTTTTCAAAAATGGGTTCCCATCCACATGTAAATGCCTCCAGATACCCAGGATTCCTTTGATCTTTAGTATTTTTTTCAATCAAAAGGAAAAAATCCTTTATTATTTGAAATACCTTGGGTGATTTATTGCATTCGTAATATTTACACAATGCATACAAAACAAAAGCCTGTGCATAGGTATGTTTCATATCATTGGATACCTGATTATCTGCAGTCAATTCCATAAAAAACCCTCCATTAACAGGATCGGCAAATTTTTCTATAATTACATGATAGGCCAGATCAGCTAATTCTTTATAGTTTTGATCATTCAGAAATGAAGCAGCAGCAGAAAAAGTCCATAAAATGCGGGCATTCAGTACACATGACTTTTTTGCGTCAAGGACAGGTAAGTTTTCGAGGTCCACAGCCCCATAAAATCCGTTCCTATTTTTTTCGACGGCGTAAGTCTTCCAGAAATTAAGAATATGTAATAATTCCTTATAAAAGTAGCCCCTGTAATCCTGTAACTCTTTATTTTGGGTTAACACAATGCATGATATTAAAAAATCAATACTAAAATAGAAATTATGAGCTACATTATCCGATGTTCAAAATAATAATTACATAAATTTTAAATTGAACAATCAACCATTATATTGCCGCTGTTTTAAATAAATCCCATGCAAAATCCCAAAAAACGAATACTTCTGATTGGTCTTGCTTTAATCGCCTCTCTGGGAGGATTTCTTTTCGGATACGATACGGCGGTAATTTCAGGAACGCTGGCTTTGGTGCGAAGCCAGTTCGAACTTAATGCAGGTATGGAAGGCTGGTATGTCAGTTCAGCACTGGTAGGCTGCATTTTGGGGGTTTCAGGGGCAGGTTGGCTCAGTGATAAATATGGGAGAAAGAATGTACTCCTTTTAACCGGAACTCTATTTTCCATATCGGCCATAGGATGTGCCATTTCATCCTCATTTACCATACTCGTAATCTACAGATTGGTTGGCGGTATCGGAGTTGGTATTGCTTCGATGTTATCTCCCCTTTATATTTCGGAAATATCACCTCCTTCTTTGAGAGGAAGACTGGTAACACTGTACCAGTTTGCAATTACAATTGGCATACTTTGCTCCTACTTTGTCAATGCATGGTTGTTGAAGACCTCAGGCAATCCGGGATTTTTAAATATGAAAAATCTTCACCTGATTTTTAAAGAAGAAGTCTGGCGGGGTATGCTGGGCATGGAGGCTATCCCAGCTGTCAGTTTTTTTATACTCATTCTATTCATACCCAGAAGTCCCCGTTGGCTGGTAGTGAAAGGTCAGAAAGAAAAGGCGAAGCGTATATTAACCAGGCTTTCCGGAAAAGAAGTGGCAGAAAAGGAAATTAAGGAGATCGAAGAAACAATAGCAATGGAAAAAGGATCATGGAAAATGCTGCTGGCACCTGGTATCAAAATGGCGTTATTTATAGGAGTCGCACTGGCGGTATTACAGCAGTTTACAGGAATAGATGCAATAATATATTATGGTCCGCGTATTTTTGAAGAAGCTGGATTCGGATTAAGTGAAGCATTGGGTGGACAAGTTGTGATTGGTATTATTAATGTAACATTTACAGTCATCGCTATTTTCACAATCGATACATTCGGCAGGAAACGGTTGTTACTGGCAGGCACATCCGGTATGCTTCTATCCCTTATTATCATTGGGTTCCTTTTTGCTATCGGAAAGGCGCAGGGAATGCTGCTCTTAAGTCTTGTTCTGGTTTTTATTGCATGTTTTGCCTTTTCCCTGGGGCCGGTAGTCTGGGTTATCCTTTCTGAGATATATCCCACTAAAATCAGAGGCAGAGCCATGTCAATAGCTACCATTGCCGTCTGGGTAGGCACATCTATTATCGGTCAGATGATCCCCATTTCGCTTGATAACCTTGGTCCACATATTACATTCTGGATTTTCGCTTTTTTCTGTCTTCCAACTATCTATATTGGATGGAAGCTACTTCCTGAGACCAAAGGAAGAACATTGGAAGATATTGAGAGGCATTGGTTGAAATATTGATTGTTGGGATTCCAGTCATTTAAAAAATAAGCTACCAAGGCACCAAGACACCAAGGTAATGTAAAGATAAATCCCTTTGTGCTTGTCTTTTGAGTACTTATACATCACTGTTTAAGTGGCATATTATCTTTGGTGAAGATATTTTCTCCCCGGACCTGCCTGTGCCGGACCTGTCCTGAACTTGTTTAAGGATCTTTTCGGAGATTGATCACGTTAGGTTTTAGTAATTTTTATAGATCCCGGAACAACCCCGGGAAAGTATGCCTCCGGGAAAAGATATTATTGGATACATACTTAAATAATCCTAAAAAAAAAAGTTCTTCCTCACCTCAACCTTTTCCACGAACGGATATAATCGATCTGAAAATATCCTGGTGGATCCTCCGGGTCGGGAAGGCCCCACCATTCGGGCATTGTCTCACTATCGAAGTTCATGGTCAATGGTTGATGCCAGTGTGTGTTCTCACGGGTTCTGACAATCTTACCATTCACATACCATTTGATCTCTTTTTCATTCCATTCCAGACCTACGGTAATGAATTCATTCGCCAATCTGAATGGTGCTATCCACACCTCATGGTCTGACCAATGGTTTTCCCCATCCTCCGGTGTCTTGAATACATGTGTCGTTGCAAAGAACTTGTGTTCCCATTCTTTATCAGGATGACTGCCACAGATTTCGAAAACATCTATCTCGGTCCATATATCCGGATCAATAGCATAAAACCAGAAAGCACTTGAGCAGCGGGAATTCATGGGGCGGCATCGTATTTCGAAATATCCATATTTTACTCGTGCTTTACTTTGAACTGCGGCAGTTGTAAATGTGTGGTATCCTTCAGGTAGATCAGGCAAATCTTCAGTTCTTGCGATTAGGGTAAGCATTCCTCTATTAACTTCCACATTCTCTTTTGAGAAATAAGCGGGTAGCCTACCAAGCCAGCCAGGATTATGATCATACCATTTCGTTGTATCCAAGCTGCTGCCAGTAAATTCATCACTTAATTCCATGATCATCTCCCATTCACCATTCAGGCTCGGCTGGAGACCATCGGATTCCTGGCATTGCGAAAGGAAAATACACGATAAAATAACAATCAACAACAAATTAAAAGATTTCATTATCCGGTGTACGTAACTGTTCATTTTTTTAAAAAAAATACTGATTTACATTATAGATGATCAATAATTCTTCACAACTTTTAATGTATTCTCATAAATTTCACCCAATTCCACCCAGTCACCATGCCGGTGTTTACATACATCTGCCGCTTCCATGAATGTATACAATTCGAGCGTTTCAGCGTCGTCTATGGGTGATTCCCCGGTCCTGAAGAATTCGATGATTTGATCGACCAGGGGCCCATAGCCTTCGAATGAACCCAAATCCATCACTCCTTCAGTCCCGAAAGCGGTACCCCCATATGCCTGGTGACCCTGTAAATCCCCACGAAAGGTACCTAGACGGCTACCAGACCATTCTCCTATCACCAGGTCGGTATTTTCCGTTAAAACGCGTCTAACCCGCTGACATCCTGTATTCATGATGGTATACAATATTTCTATCCCATGTATTCCATACCAGTACAGGTCAGTATGGGAAGGTTCCCAGGATTCCGGACTGTATGTACTTGCCCCAGTGACTTCACCGATTGTTTGCTGGTATCTAACCTCCTGTGCTTTCTTCATATATCTTAAGGAGGAAGATGAGAACAGGGGTGATTGGTGGTCCTTCGCTGATTCATAGATTCGGACAACGTCAACCAGTCCAGCTGCTACAGGTTTATCAATAAACAACGGTTTTTTAGCCTCAATGACAGGAATAGCCTGTTCCAGATGGAGACTACCATCATTTGTTTCGAGTAATATTGCGTCAACTTGGTCGACCAGGCTGCTGATACTATCGACAATTTCCACACCCAGGGCTTTCACCTGTTCGGTATATTCGGGTATCCTTCTGGTACTGGATTCAATCCTTTTACTGCCAAAGGGATAGGCCGCAACCACCTTTGCACCCTTCATATTTGCATTTTTCGGATCATTAATGTATTTGGTGAAGGCTGGACTATGGGAGGTATCCAGGCCAATGATGCCTACGCGGATACTATCATTTTTTTGTTGTGACATTTTCGCCATCGTGGAGGGAATTCCTGCGCTTATTCCCGCACTTGCTACCATGGTTTTTTTGATGAAGTTTCTTCTGCTATTCATTTAAATAAATATTATAGATCCTTAAAAAGTCCTGAATGTTGTTAACAAATTAAAAAGAATTAACCGGATAGCCGAATTATTTTATTAATACTTGGTGACTTATGCCCTTGGGCATCACTAAGTGAGTGGCAAAAATTATGTCTAAAAATATTAATTACTTATTTTTAATCAAGAATTGCTTTTATTTTACCCTAATAGTTGAATCAAATTTTTTTTAATCTCATGAATAAGTTTTTCAACCTGTTTTATCTTTTCTTCTTTTCGATCATTGGTACTCTTCTACATGGTCAACCAACTTTATCGAAAATTACACAACCAGAATATAATCCAGAAACGTTTATCATCGACGATTGGCTG
>WOR8_10000018_pt1 | contig 153802 bp, 111 predicted proteins | sample DeeMarSeWOR38_10_FD_19890 | JGI IMG/M metagenome (IMG submission 19890)
CCTATACCTTTTCGAATGATTATGCGGATACGATTAGTGTGCGTGACACGACTGCTGGTTCATTCACAGTGAAAGCGGCGTTGACGTCAAATCCGGGTAAGCAAGGGACATCTTCCCTAATTGAAATTATACCAGCATCGTTGCGGTATTTGCAGCTAAGGAGCCAGGCAGGAAATACCGGGATTATTTTAAGTAATGTTGATAGTACAATCACATCATCGGATGCAATTTTGTTTAACTCTGCAGGTTTTGACCAATTTAACAACTATATTGATGATATTGATTCAACAGAGTGGAATTCCATCGGAACTTTGAATCCATCGGTGACTTTGCCTACGTCGGGAGCCATCTATACATTCAGCCCGGCAGGAATCGGAGTTGGTCGGATAAATATATCAATTCCCGGTAACGGATCTGTAATTACTGATACATCAGGAATTATTACGGTAAATCCATCCAGTCTCTCCTATATTGTAATTCAACTGGATAGCACGGATGGTGGCCCAATTGCCAGTAGCCAATTATTGAGTTCAGGTGATACTCTCCGGCTTTATTCTGTAGGCTATGATAATAAAAATAACTGGATGGGATTAATCGAGAGCGACTGGTCAATTAATAATCCCTCAATTGGATTTTTCGAAAACGGGCTCGACACGATTAATAACCAAAATCAGGTACTATTTACAGCGGATAAAATTGGTTACGGAATCATCAATGCAAATGCCGCAGGTAGTCCGGGTATAGCATCTCAGACCGGCTTGTTTACCATTGAGGGAGGTTCTTCTTCTTATCTGCTAATCAGAAGTGCTGCTAATAACAGTGGTTATGCTTTTAGAGACACAAGTTTAACGCTTTCGGCTGATACGACGATTTCTCTGTTTGCAGCATTTTATGATGCTGCGGATAATTATTTGGGGGATTCACTTGTAACCTGGTTTAATAATGGATTGGCGGGAGGGCCAAATGGACAGACTTCTGCATCAATTGTTTTTTCTCCTACTCTCATAAGCAGCGGTTTCATTTACACGCAATCAAGTATTGAGGATGATACAACAGGGACCTTCTCAATTGTTCCGGGAATTCTAGCATCGTTACGAATTCAGGATGGAGCCACTGGCTCCTCAAATGAAGTCGGATCAATGACATTAACTGCCGGAAGTGATACGGCTTTGTATTCAGGCGGATATGACAGCGAGGGAAATTTTATATCTCTGGTTTCCTCAAACTGGAGTTTAGAAGGTGACTCAATAGGAAATTTTGGTAGTTCAAATCCAGCTATTTCAAACACATTTAACTCAACCAAAACGGGTAGTGCCGTTATTCGGGTCGTTGAGGATGGGGGAGTTGTAACAGATATTACGTCTACTATCACCGTCTTACCGGGAAATCCGGCGTTTATAACTAAAGTGGTTGGTTCTGACAGTCAGACAACGTCTGCAGGAACACAGCTTCCCCGTGATATCCAGGTACAGGTATTTGATCAATTTATGAATCCGGTTGGAGGTGATACGGTTCGGTTCCTCCCGATTCCGAATGCTAGTGTTAGCGTTTCTGATGCCATCACAAATTTACTGGGCATTGCGAGTACCGGGTGGACTGTACATACCGATACCCTGAAAGATAGCCTGTTTGCCACAGTTCCAAATGAAACAACTACACCAGACACACTGATTTTTATTGCCTTTGTAAATCCGGGCGCTGCTGAATCGATGAGTGCTATTTCTGCCCTGAGTGATTCGGGTCAGGTTGATTCGGATCTCACTACCCTCTTCAGGGTTCAGGTAGTTGATGGATCAAATAATCCTGTTCCGGATATACCAATCAGTTTTTCCATAGTTCAACGACCTCTCGGAGCAGCCGGTGATTATCTCTCGGTATATTCTGCATCCACTGATCCCAGTGGTATTGCTTCATCAAGATTACATTTGGGAAATAAAATTGGCGAATATATTGTAAGAGCATTTTCATCCTCAACAACACCTTCTTTTATTGAATTTACAGGGAAAGCTATTCAACCGGCAAGCCCGGACAGCATTATCATTATTGCAGGAGATAATCAAACCGGCATAGTTAATCAGATTCTTCCGGATTCAATCATATTTAAAGTAACCGATCAATATGGTAATCCAAACCCGGGTATTACGGTAACCATTTCATCTTCAGGCGGCATATTGTCGCCTGTGTCCGGTTCAACAAATTCAGAAGGATCTTTTTCCACATCGTGGAGACTAGGGCAGACAAGTGGTCAGTATAATCTAAACGCTTCGTTAATAGGTTTCCCTTTGGTGCGGAGTGATACCGTATGGGCTAACGCCTCACCAGATGCATCATCCAGTATATCGCTGGTATCCATGCGTCAAACTGCCTCCGATTCAATTGCCGCCATTGCGGGTGAAAGCATAATTTTTTCCGTGGAGGTACTCGACCAGTTTGGCAACAGTGTTCCTAATAGTACTGTTCGGTTTCAGTCACTTCCCGGTTATAATGCTGTTTTTGAATCCAATCAACTGACAAGCGATCTTGCTGGAAAGGTATCCAATGTTGTTGAAACAGATGCCGAAAATACAGAAACCTTTTTCCGCGCTTTGGTTGCGGGAATTGATACGCTTGACCTTCATATTTTTCATCTGCTTTATGTGGATAACAGCCTGCAGAATGCATTTGTCTCACCGGGCGATACTATAGCATTTCAATTAGACGTTCAAAATACATCTCCCTTCCCTGTAAACCTTCACCGGCAAAATACTCTGTTTCGATTCAACGATGGTCTACATTTTTTCTCTGCAGATCTTGCAAGTTCTGTTACTTTGTCCGCATTAAGCACAGAGACGTTAAATTTCAGCGCAACGCCCATAAATTCACTGTTTGCTACTACCAGTTATACTCCAGTATTAACCATAAACGGGGCATCGCAGGATTCTCTACTATCGGGACAAATTTCTTTACCTTCGAATTCTTTGACGCTCTTCCGAGCTGTGATTTCTGAAGTGATTGCTGGCCAGAGCAAAGTTGCTCGCCAGGATAGCTTTTTAGTAACAATGAGGGTATCGAACCAAGGTCCGGAAATAATAAACATTAATTATTTACAGACTCTAATATATTTTAGCCCAGCAATACCTGGTGTGATGGTATCGCCGTCGCCGAGTAATCCAACTCAATTATCTCCCAATAGTCCTAATACAAGTCTGGATTTTCAGATCATAATGCCTGCTAATGCTACATTGGGTCAATATGAAGTAAATGGCCAATTCACTGGAACGACTCCCGGAGGTTCTCCTGTTTTCCTTGGGCGGGCTATAAATACGGATTCCATATCAGTTGTAAATGCTGCAGAAATTGCCGTCCTCAATTTAGCACCATCGGTAGTAACACGCACAGATAGTTTTGTCTTTCAGGCGGCAGTTCAAAATACTGGGGATCTGGGCATAATTTTAAATCCCGATAGTACATACCTTACTTTTGGTTTAGACACAATTCCGATTTCTCAAAGCTATTCAATTCCCGCGAACGGTTCTGCGCAGTTGAATTTTTTTCGATCACAGATAAATTCTAATGCTCAACCAAGTTCTTACGATACAAAGTTTCGTTTATATGGGGAAGAAGCCCAATCCCCATATGATACAACCATTATCTTAAATTCGAGCACACTTGTTCAAGATCCACCTCAATTGGTTATCACTTTTTTGAAAGTTTCTCCCGATTCGGTATCTCAAAACCAGGATTCAATACGTGTTCAACTAACTCTTTTGAATCAGGGTTTACTCAATGCTACGGCTAGAATTTCCAAAAGGGATAGTGTGAGAATTAATACAAATAATTTGACCGGAATCATACCATCCGATGAAGAGATTTTCAATTTTCCAGTCGAAATTGCTGCCGGAGAAAGTTTTGGTACATTGGATTTTTATTACTCAATTGATGCAAATTATCCAACTGGCGTTGATACCATTACGGTAAATTATAGTTTTAGGGATAAAAACTCAGGGAAAAATTATCAATTTTTCCCTGCCGATATTGATTCCCATCTTGTGGTGTCACGCGCACGTTTGATGTTGACTCAACAATCACTTTCCCCGGATACCGTTGTTCAGGGTCAAGATGGGATTCAACTAAATTTTACATTTGAAAACATCGGAGAATCCCCGGCAATTGTTGATAGTAATGATATATTAGTAAATTTTAGAAACTTGCACACAATAAATCGAATTTCACCTGTGCTTCCTGTAACGCTCACCTCCGGAGATACTCAACGATTTCAATTCCTTGTTGACATCGATCCAAACTCAGGATTAGGTCACGATCCGCTGTCGGTGGAGATTACACATACGGATCAATTGTCAGGGAAAAGTTATTCTGATATTCAGGAAACAAACCTTGATAGTTTATATATTGCCACTCCTTCCTCTACCTTAAATCTGGAGATTCAATATATACAATTGTCGCAAAATAACGTCAATCAAGGTCAATCAGGAATTGGTGCTCAGGTCCGAATAAAGAATATGGCTTCAAATCCAGTTCAGATGGACTCTGTATTCTTAATACCTAGCAGAGGAGGAACTAATTGGAGTCGCGTTACACCGCTGACAAACATTCCTGGGAATAGTTCTCAATTGTTTAATTTTTCTATAAGCATTGACGATACAACCTCCATTGGACCTTTAGTAATAGATGCCGGATATTATGCGACGGATCTGATATCAGATTCGAGTTTCTCATCAATTGGGGCTTCTCTGGTTGATACACTCGATATTTCAATACCTGCCGAATTGGTCAATCAAAATTTCAATGTCAATCCTGGGGTTGCCAGCGAAGGACAATCAGAAATACTCGCATTCGGGTATCTTCGAAATACCGGTATGTCTGCAGTCCAGGTGACGGATTTAGAATTACTAATTGATGAACCCGGTGCAATAATCAACAGCACTCTATTAAGCCCGGCTCCTTTTCCAAAACTATTCGAAGGAGACAGCGTTCAGGTTGTATTTAGTTTAACCATACCGGACCCATCACCGTTTTACGGCAATGTTGGGATTGATTTGAGATCTACCGGTCAAGATCTAACTGATTCACGTCTGCTTGCAGATACTTCGAGTGTCGGTGCCATTTTGGTCATTCAATCGCGAGGTCAAATAATGATTGATAGCGTCCGTTCGAATCTATCGACCATTACGCCTGGACAAACCAACATCCCCGTGAGGGTCTATTTTCGTAATCCCGGGCATGCGGGAATCAATTTAACTAATGCCGAATTGTTTTTTAATGGCAGCAAAAATCACTTTTCACAAACATTTGATTCTGTTCAGGCAAATCCTTTTTCCGGACCGAACATTGCTTATTTTACCGTCGGGGTTCTAAATAACGCACCAATTCAGCAATATCCTGTTACCTCCCGTTTGACCGGTACCGAAGTTAACACCGGAAACGTTGAATCTCTTACCTCTATCGCTGCACAGGGAGATACACTAACAATTATTGAGCAAGGAAGACTTCGTGCTCTATCGGTAAACGCAGGCCTGGATTCGGTGTCGATTGGTTCTGATGACGTACCGGTATCCGTAAAGATAAAAAACACTGGAAGCGCAGGTGTGTTAGTGGATTCGGTAAAATTGACTTTCTCTCAGGGCGCATATCTTTCAACTGATACTTCGTTCTCGCCATCTTTAACCCTTCAAGGAAACCAGACGGCTCAGATTGGATTTTTAGTTGAAATCCCTGCGGTTAATGGCCCACTGTCATCCACAATTAATGCACAGCTTTTTGGAAAGGATATCATTTCTGGTGCCTCGTTAAGTGATTTGGGTGCGGACACAACAGATTCGTGGAGGTTGGTGACGCCGGCAGATTTTGTGCTGAGGTCAATAGTTCCAGATAGTGTCAGCATCGGACAAAACTTGGCGTTCGAAGTTGAAATCGAAAATATTGGTCAGGCAGATGCTAGGTATACGGATACTTTAACATATCTGGATTTTAATGGTTCAAGAATTAATGCATCTCAATCCGGTCTAATCAGGGGAATCAGCACGGCCAAGGTTAGTTTTAATCCCTGGGTGGTTGCAATTTCTTACGGTCTCATTAACGGAACATTAACTTTTCAACAGTATGAAGAGAATGGTTTTAGCAAAAATGCAGTTGTATCTCCGGTTGATATTGTTGTATTGGATTCTGCACACCTTGTTGTGGATTCAATAACAGCAGCTGATTCCATTTCACAGGATATGAACTTTAATATACTCCTCACTTTAAGGAATGCCGGCAGCAGCAATGCAGATGCAGAAATTGATTCGGTGGTGATTAACGAATTTGGATTTTCACAGGAGATTGGTCTACGCCTCAAGGCGGATAGTACGGCTCAGATTCAAATTAATCCCTATATATCAACATTGCTTATCGGAGATGTGGATTTTGAGGTTCAGATTTATTGGCGGGATGTTAATCTGAATAACTCAAATCTCAGCACAATGTCGGATCAGGTAACGGTTTTGAGAAAAGCGGATATAACTATCACTCAAATTAATCATCCCACTTTGATATCTCGCGGGCAATCCGGTATTTTAGTGGATGTTTCAATTTTTAACTCTGGAGAAGTGTCTGCATTAGTAGACCATTTTGTATTCGTTGAAGATATTGGCCTGTACAACATTGACAGTCTGCCGCCATATCAGAATATACTACCGGGTGGAACAGTTCAATATAACTTTACCTTTGAAGTGTTATCGAATTCTGCAATCGGATCGGATAGTATAAGAATCTTTGTTTCCGGTAAAGATGCAATTAGTGGTAACAATATTCAAACAAATTCTGGATATGAATGGGGTATAGAACCGGAATCAGATGTTCAAATTGTCTCTGTTAATGCATCAAAAACCATGGTGAGTCGCGGGCAACCGGATGTACCGGTTTCCGTTATTATAAATAATCAGGGTGGTGAAACTGCACGTATCGACAGTGTCAAACTGGGGTTTAGCACCGGCGATACAAATTACTACAATATTAGTAAAGGAAGCCTTAATCTGATTTTGGATGACAATGACCAAGATACAGTTATTGTTGATGTGTCAATTAGTGAAAATGCAGTAATTGGCCTTACATCAATTGATGCCTCTGCTCTTGGAATAACTACAATCTCCGGAGATACAATCAACATCCCCTCTGCCAATACAAAGGGTTTCTGGACAGTGCAGCAACGCCCCCAATTAGAAGTGCCTAGTCTAAGTATAAATGGAGATACTGTTAGCACGGGTCAAAGCAATTTGGTTTTGAACTTTCAGGTGAGAAATAATGGGGGGTTATTTCCCACCGCAACCGCTCAGATTGATTCGATTCTTCTTACCGTGAATGGTATCGAAAATGATTCCTCAAGATTTAAATTTAATCCTCAATTTTCAACGCCTATTAGTCTCGGGAATAACTCTAATTTACTGTTTAACTATCAGCTTTCGGTCCGCGATTCTGCAGATTCCGGTCAATATGATTTTGCGGTTACGGTATACTATCAGGATTTAAACGACGGACAAGAATTAGTATTTCCTTGTGATAGTAGTTCATCCTTTACTCTAACTGTGCAGCAAAAAGGAGAACTTTCAATCTCCAATATTCAAATTAATCCTGATTCTGCATACCTCGGGCAAAACAACATAGTGTTTAAGATGACGGCAAAGAATGCAGGTGAGGCTGACGTCCAATTGAACAGCGCAAATTTAATCCTGCATGAAGCAAACAATTTTGCGAAAAGTTTACAAACCTTAGGATTTCCATTCAAACTGAGTCAATATGATTCAGTGGACGTTCATTACCTGGTGAATGTTCCTTCGAATATAACCATCCCCCAATTTAATGATTCCCTAATCTATGCTGGTGGAGTACTTCAAGGTTCGGACTTGAATTCTGGCGAAGTAATAATTGACCAAGCAGATTCACTAAACTATTTGGCAGTGGTTAATCCCGCTGACATCGAGTTTAATGATTTAAATCCAGCCGGTCCCTTTGCTAATGGTGAATCTGTTACGTTTAGTGTAGTATTATACAATCGAGGTGGCTCTCTACTTTATTTGAATGAAAATACCCGATTACGATTTGTAAAAGTTGATGATCCGTCCACATTTATTACCTTTCCTTTAGATACTTTGCTCTCTGATAGAAAAATATTTCCGGATTCAACAAGTCAGCTCGTTTTTGAAAATAGACAACTAACTCAAACGGGAGATTTTCAATTAATTGTTATTATTGAGGGAGAGGTACATCAAAATTTATATTCAGAAACCATAAATACTCAGACAATCGTTACGGTTGGTGGCAATATATCTGTTCAATTACCACAGGTGATACCGGACGAGGTTTACCCCAATCAGGAAAATGTGCGGGTAACAGTGACCATTTTAAACAGGGGATTACCACTCGGTATTGACTCATCGGATACATATATCGAGTTTAAGTATGCTGATGACAATCAATTACTGCCGGTTTTAAGTACGCGAGTGGATGGATTGGATAGTATTGCTCATACCCCGCCGGCAGTTCTGCTGGAATGGATATTTCGGGTTCCGGTCGATGCAAGGACCGGTGACGTAAATGTAACTGCTTTTCTCAGCTTGAACCAGGGAACTGTTGTTCCTCTCCCTGTGACTAATTCATTTAGAATAGTCAGCGGTGTTGATGTGGGTTATGTGAACAATTCACTTCAGCCTGATTCTGTCGTAACCGGTCAGGATATTGGATTTATTGCTTCTTTTATTAATCAAGGCAACACAAACCTCATACTCAATCCTGACAGCTCATACCTTGAGTTTACTGATGGAATTAATATATTTAAGGCTGAAGTTAATGGAAATTACAGCATTCCCGGAACTTTGGACAGTATTCCTGATACTAGTGTTGTAATTTTTCGGTCCAAAACTATTGCCAGTTCCTTCATTAATTCGGTGTATTCTGTATCCTATCACCTTGCAGGAACCCTTCCAAATGGTGATCCTTTTGAGGGCTGGGATACCACTGCCACAGATCAAATTACAGTTTTGAGTGAAGCTGATGTAAGAATCGACTCAATTGACATCGCACCTGATGTTGTTGTTTCCGGACAGAATGGTATTACCATACACTATTACCTTAAAAATTCGGGGGACTCTCCGGCATTGGTATCCAATATAACCGGCGTGTTCGAAGATAGTCTTGGATCGGATATCAGCAATCAATGGACGGTACTTTCTCAGTCCCCTCAGACGCCCTTTTTAATAAGTGAAAATGATACAATAAATCTGGCTCGCCGGTTCAATGTTTCGCCCTCAATCGACCCGGGCCTTATAAAATCATTTATGAACGGACAATACAACGACATCCGTAAACCATTAGATTCCAAATCGATCCAAAATTCGATTACCTACGATTCTGTTGAGGTTATTACTCCCTCCAGCATCTTCGTGGACAGCTTGCTGCTGGCCAATGTTCCTAATGCAGCAAACGGTACAGTTAATTGGGGACAAAATTATGATTTAAAATTGGTAATGCAAAACTTTGGTCAGGATGCTGTTCAAGATGTGGTGCTTGAACTGCTGGAAAATAATTTGCATATACGAAGTGATACCATACCCGGACCAGTTCTGAATGGGACGCCTATTGAATTTTTTTATTCACCTCTCACAGCGGGTTTACTCAGTGAGACAAGGCAATATCGTGTCGTCATAATAGGGGCTACCTCTGTGGTGAGTGGCACACAAGTGGCCATAGGACAATCGCGTGATAACATTGAAAATGTTATTATTCAGAGACCGACCGTTTTGATACTTAGTGGTTCCGCCACCGATAGCACTCTCTCTCAAACTCAGGAATTTCAGGTCCAATTTAATATAAACAGAATTGGAATAAGCCCCATGGGGAGCGGGGAAGTTCGGGTTAATTTACCCACTAATTATAGTCTGGCATCATCTACTCCAAATCCGGTGCTATCGATTAAAAGTGATACACTTCAGGGATTTTGGAATGTTGTTGCCAACGGATTAACCGGTGGTATTGATGACACCATAAAGGTTGAATACCTGACGGTTCCAACTGATTCTAATACGGGAAATTCTGTACAGCTTAACAATCAGAGTGCTTCAGTTCCTGTTAGAACGATGGGATTGGGAACAATAGAGGTCACAGAAATTGCAGTCGTTTTTCCACAAGGTGCTCAGGATAATACTCTTTCCACCGGGCAGCTCTTCAGCTTGAGAGCAAAATTTGAATTTAACGGAAATGTGCTTCAAACGGGACGTACCGCTGAATTAATTTTACCTCAAGGGGAAGGATTCTTATCGGATCCTCCAATAATGATACTAACTTCGGATTCCGCAATCTGGCAAATTCGTGCGCCGGATAGTCTTTTGTCAACTTCTGTTAATAGTCCAAATGGTGGCGGAAAATCCTTTGAGGCTGAGGGTTCGAATCAAAATCTGATCAATAGTCTACTTGAAAAGTTTTTTCATCTCAATGTTAAAATACATGCGTTGGAAGCCAATACGGGAGAGGATCTATCAGATGAGGACAGCCTACAAATTTCAGTTCAAAAAAGGGCGGAATTGTTACTCGCTGCCGATATTGTCTCTCCAGCCGGGGCAATCGATGGAATTCTGAGTACATTCCAGGCGTTTGATATCCTTGTATGGGTTGAAAATATTGGAGAAGCTCAGACAATTGGAACGAATCAGATTAGAGTTACAGTACCTTCCGGAGTCCGATTTCAGAGTTCATCATCCGATAGTCTTATACTCTCTCTTTTAACCGGATATGCGAACAGGGATTCGATAAGGCTATTTGCACCGGATACCATATCTTCATTCAAAAAATTGATACAATCCACCGTTACTGTTCCTGCTGGAGATATAAATAGCAATAATCATGCTTTTATAAATAAATCACAAGACAATATCACTATCAATATTGTTGAAAGGGCTTCATTAAGTATAGATAGCCTGAGAACGAATCAAAGTATCCTAACTCCAAACCAGAATTTTGTTGTAACAACCAATATATCGAATAAAGGAACCGCAGCCGTGGCACCGGGAGATAGTGTATGGGTTGAACTCGATTTTAATTCTGCTGATTTTCAGTTGGTTGGAAATGAGAGTATTCGAAAAGGTGTAAAACTAATCAATAATTCCGCCAGGATATTTTGGAACCTAATGACGACCGCTTCTCCAAATATGGGATTGCAATCGATTTCAGCTACAATCGACAGTTTATTTTCCATGGATATTAACACAGATAGTCTTGCCTATGTGGGAAAAGCAACTGCCCAAACATATATTGAAATTTCTGACCCGGGAAATATATCAATTAGTTCATTGATCTTTGAGCAAAATTCCGGTGATAGCATAACTGTCTCAACCGATCAGTCAGGAATCCTGCTCGAGATGAAAGCTCATCTAGCTCCAATTTATCTTGAAGATGCGGTAGCCCGTCTAAAACTACCAACAGGTTCCGGTTTCACTACAGATAGTAGTCTTATTAAAAGTATTCGTGCCGACTCTACTGTAGAGTGGAGGCTCACAGCCCCATCTCAAAATAAGGGATGGCTGCCGTTTATCGTAGAGCTTGAAGCTGTCTCTCCGATCAACCCTGAAATTGTTTTGACAGATAGCGATTCGGTACATGTGGAGGTAATTAGCAAATCTAATCTAATCGTATCAGGAAGAATTATTGCTCCTGCTGGTGCGATTGACAATAGTGTCAGTTATGGTCAATTGTTGACATATGAGGCGATTGTGAACAATAACGGCGATGCAAATGTCTTATCCCCCCCTGAAGGTCCGCAGGGAAGCGTTGAGATTAACTTAGACAATTTGTTGATGATTGATGGCAGCGATCCGGAGATTCAAAATTTTTCCGTTGGTACGCCCGTTCAATGGCAAATCAGGGTGGATAGTAGTTCTCAGGTAGCTATGATTTTGAAACAGATCAAACGGATTGAAAAACAATCCATATTAAACCTTGCGAATGGGGTTTCAATCCCAAATAAACAAAAAACACGGGTAGTATCGGGAGAGATGAACAAGAGGAATTCAAAGATCGTCGAGGGGAGAAATGTTGATAATGGTTCAAACTTCTTTTTATCGAAAGTACAGCAAGCTCAAATAACCGAGCTGTACAATCAATTTAATTCAATTATTGATAGTTCTTTTATAGAAGTTGAACTTAAAACTATCCCTTTTGATGAAAATACCCGCGATTCGGCATTCGTTGGAAAGCGAGTTGAAAAAACTTCGATTGCCATCGAGGAGGAACCGTTCATAAACATATCGCAATTACATATTAGACGGTTTTGGTCAACAAATCAAATCGATACTATTGAGGCATTTATTTTTAAGCCTGAGAATGTAAATCTTATTTCGGCAAATATAGCCTTGCCGAATGGATTCAAAAATCTTGGACTGCATATTCAACAAAATTCTGTAAAATGGACTGTTCAATCTCCTTCTGACATTTTAGGGCAGATGGATGATTTGCCGGTGAGTGTCAACGTGGCTGGTGTGGATCTAAACTCTGTGCTGGATACGGTACTAGTGACAAAGGATACGGTGTTGACCCTTCAGAAAGAAACTTTTCTGAGCCTCTATAGTGATCAGACTTCCCGTCGGGTTTCGAAAAATGAACAGTTTCAGATTGACGTATTCCTACAAAATTCTGGCGAAGCGGATATTAGTGGGGCAGGGATATTAGAGATCCTTCCCGGCGAAATGACCTTGGCAAATGGTGAAACTGCTGAAAAGTCATTCACCTCAACCTCTTCTGCAATTCATTGGAATCTTGTGGCACCTGATTCAAATGTGAATACCCTGGTGACTGTGCGTCTTAAACAACGGCCTCTTGATGAAAATAAATCGCTCCCGGCATCAGTAAATCCGGATAGCTCCACTGCTGTAATAGATATAAATATGATACCAAAGCGCCTCGTGGTAGGGTCAATAAATGAAATTTCGCCGGCTGGAAGCTACCCACAGGGTACAACAGAGATTGGATTAATGGGTTTAAAGCTTTCAAATCTGGAAACCGTGAAAGCAGATACAATTCTGGTAAACCAACTGCTCTTATCCTTTCTGGATCCGCAAAATACCACGGGCTTAATTCAAGATTTATCAAATTTAATTTCTCGAATAAGAGTGTTAAACCTTGCGTTAAATCCACAATTTAACAAAGGTGCCGCTGCCCCGTCGGTTTTTGCGGATATCGCAATAAATCCTAATACTCCAAATCCGGTTCCAATTGATTTTGCGGTGCTGGATACGATTACTTCCGGTAATAGTGATAGTCAGGTCATAACAATTGATATTGCAGAACAGGCACCAAATCGAAATTTTATTATGGGTGTAACAGATATCTACGCTTTTCAGTATATAAGCGATCAGGTTTATGAAGTGGATGTAACCGATTCGGTCGGAAATCCAATTGAAGATTTACAGCTTTCCATGCGATCCAAACCCATATCTATAGTCTCATCCGATCCCCAACAGGTGTTTGGTAATTATCCAAATCCCTTCAGTCTTTCTGACCAGGAAACGAAATTTGTTTTCTTTATGGAAGATAGAGGAAATGTCGATCTTAGAATTTATACCCTTTTGGGTGAGTTGGTCTGGAATCATGAAGAAAATGCGCTTGAACGAGGGCTTTATGATGGAAGAATAAAATGGAATGGATACAACAATGTGGGAAGACAGGTGTTAAATGGGGTGTATTTTGCGTTAATAAAAGTTGAGTATGAAAATGGTAATAGTGTGTCTTATAAAACGAAAATCGCATTTATTAAGTAATGGGTAAGCTATGAATGCGATTGCTAAATTGATTATGATTCGGCTGATAGCTCTGCTTGCTCTTATCATGGGGGCAAACACTGCACTTTATGCTCAGACAGGTGAAGCGGGTACCCAGAGTGTATTAAATTTGGGCTACAGTGCCCGTGCCCTGGGAATTGGGAGGGCATATGTGGCAATCGCCGATGATCCCACTGCGGTATTTTGGAATCCTTCGGGCCTCGAACTAATTCCCAGGATTAGCTTAACTCTTTTTCATACATCTTTATACGAAGGTACCACTTTTGACTTTATAGGATTTGCTTATCCTACATTGCAATTTGGCACCGTAGGAATTGGTTATGCGAGAGTTGCAGTTGGCGATATTCCGGTAGTGGATGAGTTTAACATTCGGCAAGGTGTGGCTCATTATGAGATGAGCGAATTATACCTTGCATATGCTAAAAAACTCCCGTTAAATCTAACTACAGGTCTAACCTTTAAGATAGATAGACAGGAGTTCGACTTCACAAATCTGGTCACCAGTGGAATCGGATTGGATTTAGGAATTATGTACCGACCCCAATCAGAATCTGGCTTATTTAGAGGCTTATCAATCGGGCTGCAATTTCAAAATCTGATTAAGCCTCAGTTAAAATTGGGAGCGGAGAGGGAGGTGCTTCCTAATCAATTGCGCATCGGTGTTCTAAAATCTGTTCTCATAGGAGAAGCAGGTAATATGAATGTTGCTCTGGATTACTGGAAGAGTGAGCTGGAATCAGGGCGATTTCACGCTGGAACTGAATATAACTTCAGAGAGATTGGGGCAATTCGTTTGGGATATGATCAGAACAGTGTTGCATTCGGAGCTGGTTTGGCCTATAAATTTATGCAAATTGATTATTCCTATGGCAATTTGAGTGAGGACAACGAATTCTCTGCTACTCATAGATTTTCCGTTACATTCAACTTGGGAAAATCCCGTGAGGAATTATTCTTTGTTTCAGAAGAAAAAAGAAGACAACGTGAGCGGGAACTAGTTGAGCAAACGAGAGAGGACGAGCGAGAAAGGTTTATTAACGAAAGATTACAGAAAGGGAAAGAATACTTGGATGAGGAAAGATACTTGGACGCCTATGCGGAATTTCAGCAGGTTGTCTCGGTAGATCCCTTTAATAAAGAAGCCACCGCATTGTTTGATAGCACAAATAGTTTAATTCAGTCCAGTTTGGACCAGAGGCTGCAACAGAGTATTTCTGAGGCAATCGATAAGGAGTTGGCACAGGAAAATAAACGCTTTGTTCAGTTACACTTTGATCGTGGTCAGGTCTTCCTGCAGAAGAACCAATTCACAGATGCATTAATCGAATTTAATTTAGCCCTGGAGAGATCTCCGGAAGATCCTATCATTACCCAGGCAATCAACACCGCTCAGCGTCGTTTAAACGAACAAGTCAGAAATCTTGTATTGCGAGGTCGACAAGAATTTCAACAAGGTAATTACTCGGATGCCTTAAGAATCTTGAGCGAAGCAATGGTTCTCTCACCCGATGATCCACAACTACAGAATGAAGTTAACACTCTGGCAAACAGAATAAAGGTTCAACAATATGTTCAAGAAGCGCTTCAATATTACGAGATTGGTGATTATCAAGAGGCATTATCCCTTTTCGAGGAAGCGCTTAGTTTGGATCCATCCAATCAGACGATTCAGCAATACATTGAAAAGTCCAAACGTGGAGCAGGTGCTGAAGATATAAAATTGGATCCTGATGCTGAACGTTTATATATCGTTGGAACAGAATATTTTCTAGCGGGCGATTATGAAGAGGCTCTTAAAGTCTGGCGTGGTATCTCAGAGAGATATCCATTCACGAAGAAGATTCAGGACGCTATCAAAAATGCCGAAGATCGATTGCGCCGAACCAGAGAAAATTAACTAAAAGAAAGTTATATTTTAAATTCTTAATAGTTATTTCAGATGTTTAAAAACGTCACAAAAGAAGAGATTAATTTTCCAGCAAAAATGTCCTCATTGAGGATTGTTCGGGACTTTATAGAGCAAATCGGTAAAAAATATAAATTCAGCGAAAAGATAATTAATTCCTTTAAGCTGGTAGTAGACGAAGCTTGTACTAATGTTATCCGGCACGGATACATGGATATTAAAGATGGCAGCATAACTATTCGTGCTATCATCCGCCGCTTAAGTCTTACCTTTGTTATTATCGATCAAGGTGCGAGCTTTGATCCCCGGCAACTCAAAAACCCTGATCTGCAAAAATATATACAAATTGGCAAAAAAGGTGGATTAGGTATTTTCATGATGCGGAAGCTGATGGATGACATTCATTATAATGTGACTAACCATGGTAATGAATTGCGATTGTCGAAAACTCGAGATAAGGTGATCCTTCCCAGGTATCTGGAATTATGGGATTCGTTGACATTAAGATGGAAATTCTTCTACTCTGCTGCCTCAATATTGGCATTGGTCGCTATTGGAATTTTTCTTGCATTTAGCGCAAATATCAAGCGAGATATTGAATCTGAAATATATTCGGTATCGTCTGCTCTCACACAAAATCTGTCGGAAATCGCCTGGGATCCCCTAAACAACAATGAAGATCTTGTTCTTTTTCAACATGCGCAAGCCGTTTTGAAAAATCATCCCGATATGATTAGATATGCAATGATTGCAAATCAGGATTCTGAAGTAGTTGCTGTTTATCCTGTGCTTCACGAATTAGTTTATAACAAGATTCAGATAAATGATAAGGCGGCATCTGAACAAATTGGCGACGTTAGAATTTACCGAACAATATTTCAAAATGAATCGGTTGTTCATTTTGTATCACCAATCCAGTTGAAGGAAAGTGAGAATACAGCACTTGGATTTGCAGTACTATCTGTAAGTGAAAGTTATATGAATTCACAGTCCCAGAAAAAGGAAATCAATTTAATAATTTATGTCGTATTGTTTTTTATTATTGGAATTGGTTTTGTTGGGGTACTCGTTACTCAAATAACCAAGCCGTTTCATAAATTAGCAGATTGGGTTCGTCAGGTGGGACGAGGAACCGTGGATGAGGACGAAATCGATATTGACGCAAGTGACGAACTAGGAGAGATTGCCCAGGCTTTTAATGAGATGACTAATAAATTTAGACAAGCTCAGGTTAACCTCATAGAACAACAGCGTTTACAAAAAGAACTTCAGGTTGCCCAAGAAATACAACAAATGCTTTTGCCTGATGACTTTCCGGATGTAATTGGATATGATATATCATCCTATTATCAGGCTGCAAAAGAGGTGGGTGGGGATCTCTTTGACTTTGTACAGGTGGATGAACAAAGTCTGGGGATTTGCGTTGCAGATGTTTCCGGAAAAGGAGTACCTGGTTCACTCGTTATGACAATGATCAGAACCGCCTTGAGATTAGAATCGAGAGATAATAAAAATCCATCGGATGTCTTAACGAAAGTAAATAGTTTTGTAACTGACGATATGCGAAAAGGCATGTTTGTTACTATGTTCTATGTTTACCTGGATTCAAGAGAGAGAATGGTTTCATATTCTAGTGCTGGCCATAATCCCATGATACTATACCGGGGAAAAGAAAAACAAACCTATTATTTAAATCCTTCTGGATTTCCTTTGGGGATCACCTTACCCGATATCCAACTATTTACTGATAAAATCCAGGCAGATAGAATTCGGCTTCATCCGGATGATATTCTTGTGCTTTATACAGATGGTATAACAGAAGCGATGAACGCAAAAAGGGAACTTTATGGAGAGGAAAGATTTCTTTCAGCGATAAGAGAATATGGACACTTGGAGGTGGGAGAATTTGTAAAAAGTATTAAAGATGATATTTTGGCGTTCACCGGCGGTTTTGAGCAAAATGATGATATCACATTTGTAGCCATTAAAGAAAACATGGCTGCGGTTGATGTGAAAGTTGATATGTTCCGAACCCTTTTTGAACGAGTGGGGATTGAAGATGGAAAAACAATAGTCGAGGCATGCAAGGAAACTGGGATCTCCCCGACAACTTACTACCGTTATAAAAGAATCTATGAAGAAGGGGGTTTTCAGTTATTACGCGAAATGTTGCACGGTTATACCAGTTTGGGTCTCCGGCATATGAGTATTGAAGTTAAAACAAAGATGTATGATATTATAAGAGAAACGCCTGAATTTGGGCCAAAAAAATTAAGTGATACATTGAACTCTGAAAAATATGGTTATACAAAAATATCTCGTGATCTTATTTATGAAGAGCTGAAAAGAGCAAAACTCAATACGAAAGATCAAAGAATTAATTTTGTACAAAGAGGTGGTAAACGAAGGTTAAAACCACCTGGCACACCATTACTTACATTGGATGGCGAAGTAATGATGGGTTTCAGAAGTGACCAAAAATTTGATTATAAAATTCCATTTTCTGGAAATCGGGGCCTCGCCGAAAAATCAAAGGAACGAATTATGAATTCGAGGGAAAAGGAAGATGATCTAATAGATGAAGAAGAATACGAAGGACAAGATCAGTCAACTGATTCGAATACAAATAAAGAAAATCAATCTTTTAACGATATAAATGATAGTTCCGATAATTTGGAAAGAGTTCAGGAAGAAAATCTGATTCCAAAGAAACCAGCAAAGGATGAATAAAAATTTGGATTTGTCCTGTTGAGATTCAATTTCTCAATATATGTTTGAGTCAATCCAAGTGGAGGACGAATGGAAGGCATTCAAGTTTCAACCGAGGTTGCCGGCAGTGAAAATCAGATCTCGGTAATAAAGGTTGGCGGATACATAGACACGACAACGTCGTCAGAGGTTGAGCGGGCGTTAAATAGTATTTTAAAACAAGGCCATTACAAAATTGTGATTGATTTAGGGAATGTTGATTATATCAGTAGTGCCGGGTGGGGAATTTTTATAAGCGAGATTAAATCAATTCGAGAAAATGCTGGGGATCTAAAACTAGTCCGTATGATTCCCGACGTGTATGAGATTTTCGAACTTTTAGAATTTCATCATATCCTTGACGTCTACGATACAACTCAAGAAGCAATCCGAAAATTTGAAGAAGCCGTCCTTGCTGATGTTTCATCCATGAATGTTGAAACAGGCACATCTAGTAGTTCAGATTTTAAACCGTCTGATTCAACTCCGCCTCAATCAAAAGAAACCAATTCCATCTTTGAAGACGAACCCATAGGAATATCTGCTGAAGAGGACAATAATCAACAATCAAAAGAAGTACAGATGCCTTCAATCAAAGACCTTTCCAGTATCTCAGTTGAAGATAAGATCAAACACATTATTTCAGGCAATCCAGATTTGGGGTCATACAAAATTAATAAGAAACTTAATACTTTGGAATTTGGTTATACAAAAGTGGGGTGGTTTGAGGTACGATCAATTCTCAATAAATTAGGCTTGAATAATAAAAAAAATCGTCGCAAATTTGCGGAGAGACAAAAGAAAACCTGATAAGCTGGTAATAGGAAATTTTAAATGGACTTTTTGGAGATACTATTTATTCTCATTTTGGGATTTGGTTTAGTCGGAAATTTTCTCAGTATCCCGGGGAATTTTGTAGTTGCAGTTAATTCTCTCTGGTATGGTATGGCAACAAACTTTGAAACAATCAATTTTTCCTTCATTTTAACTTTGATACTTATTGCCGCACTAATTGAATTTGTCGAATACCTAATAATTGCTTTAGGTGCCAGAAGATACGGTGCGTCAAGGTGGGGAGTGGTTGGAGCGATTCTGGGAGGAATTTCAGGGGGTTTAAGCGGTTTTACATTTAGTCCGGTTTTTGGCGCCGTCTTAGGAGGTTTAGTTGGTGTAATAATTGGAACCATGCTTCTTGAACTTCTAATAAAGAAAAAAAATATACATGAAGCATTTCATGCTATGCTGGGTGCTCTAATTGGAAAAGTAGGCGGACTAACTATTAAGGTAATCGGAACTCTTGCAATGGTTGTGATTGTAGGTTACAAAATATTTTTATAATATGCCTCGATTTTTTTTAAGGTCGTATCTAACCATAACTCTTCTTTTTTCAACTATTCTCTGTTCACAACAACCTGTTACAATTGCCCGTATCAAATACGACGGAGGAGGAGATTGGTATGGTAATCGTACGACGTTCGTAAATCTATTTGAATTTATAAGGCATAACTCGACGTTAAATACAACTGAAAAGGAACAGACAGTAGGTATCGTTGATAAAGATTTTTTTAAATTTCCGGTAGTATACATTGCGGGCCATGGGAATATTAAATTGTCAGATGAGGAGATTTCTAGATTAAGAAAATATTTGACTAATGGTGGATTCTTATGGGCTGATGATGATTATGGAATGGATGCAGCTTTCCGTCGGGAAATGAAAAAAGTATTTCCCAATCTGGAGTGGGTCGAACTTCCATTTTCTCATCCAATTTATAATGTCTACTTTAAATTTCCGAACGGACTTCCCAAAATTCATAAACATGCGGGCGGTCCTCCTCATGGTTATGCACTTTATTATGAAGGAAGAATTGTGGTATTCTATTCATTTAATACTGATATCAGTGATGGATGTGAGGATTCACAGATACATGGCGATCCGGAGAATGTTCGATTATCTGCTTTAAAAATGGGAACCAATATCATATTATGGGCATTGTTACAATAAGAAAGCCAAATGTGGGAGTCCAATCTAGATGGTTCAATTTTCGGTTGAAGAAATATATTCTATCACCATCCAAAAATTAAAAAATGTATCCAGAACCTTTTTTTCATTGAAAGTGACTTACTATGCCCTTCAATTATTCTTAAATCTTCTGCTTCTTTTATTTTTATTTACCTTCACAGAGTTTTTGATTGGATTACCGAGTCTTGGGAAATACGGATTTTGGCTGTTTTCTGCGATACTGTTTACAGTTTATGCAGTGAAATATATTCTACCCTATGTTAAAAAGTGCCTAAGTCCTTCCCTTACAGAATACTATTATTTATCCAGACAAGTTAGCAAAAAATATGATATTATCGGGGATTCGTTAGTTGACTTTTTACAAATTTATAATAACCAAAGCACTAGTTCAAGTTCCGCGTTTAAGATCGTCTCTTTAAAACAACTGTATCAAAAATTCAGAGATTCAGATCTTAAAAGAATTATTTCAATTAAATTCTTAGGAGACCCTCTGAAAAAAAACGCGATTTTTATGACATTGTTTCTCGTTTTGTTGTTAGTATTCCCTCATTCATTAGGACAGGCGGCACTTAGCGTTATCTATCCCGGCAGATCATTTGAGGAAAATGTTCCAATTGTTTTGAACAATATTTCTGGAGATTTGACAATCCTCAAAAACGAAGATGTTATGTTAGAAGGAAGTTATGAGGGCGATAGACCTACTAAATTATGGTTGGTATCTCGTGAAATTTCCGAAACAAAAGACTCTTTAATTTTGCAAAGGCAGGAAATTCCCATTCCAACAAGTTCATACTTTTCTTCTGAATTCAAAAAAGTGAAAAAAGGTTTTGTATACTGGTTTGAAGCCGAGTTGTTCGCCTCAATATTAAAAAATAAAAGAGTTGTAAGTACTAGAAGACATGTTTATGTAAAAGAACGCCCTTTTATTAGAAATCTACAGATACAACTTCAATATCCTGAATATTCAAAATTGCCATCAAAAAAACTATCTCCCAATGAAGGAGAAATTAATGCACTTGTTGGGACCCGTGTAAATCTAGAATTGGAGGCCAATAAATTTCTTGATAAGGCTACGCTCATATTACAAGATTCAACAATAATAGGTCTCGATATCGTCGGGAATCGCGCGTCGGGTAGTTTTAAGATCGAGCGTGACGATCAATACTATATTAAAATTTATGATTCCGATAGCATTTCCAACTACCAACCGATAAAGTACTCAATTTTTTCTTTGGAGGACGAAAAACCGTATGTTCAAATTTCTAACCCCGGACAGGATTTAGATTTAGGAGAAGACTTAAGCATACCCTTATTAATTAATCTACGAGATGATTTTGGTTTCTCCCAATTATTTCTTAAAGGAAAGATTATTAGAGGATTAGGTGCCGCAGATACGAATGAGTTCCAGATTAAATTACCTTATCAGGTTATTGAAAAAGGTAAAGCAATATGTGAAACCGTTTGGGATTTGTATTCCTTCTATTTAGTGCCGGATGATTATATTGAATATTATGCTGAGCTTTATGATAATGATCGAATTACGGGTCCTAAATATGCCCGGAGCAAATCCTATGTGTTACGATTGCCTTCATTTGAGGAAATTTTAAACGAGTCTCACCAAAAACTTGCTGATGAGATTGAAAGAACTGAGGATGTTACGAAAGAGAGCAAGGAACTGCTTGAAGCCCTCAAAGAAATTAACCGGGAATTGAAAAGAGAAAGGGATTTAACATGGGAGCAGAAGAAGCTGATACAGGATCAACTAAAACGGCAGGAGGGTTCTTTAAAAAGGATGGAAGAAATCCAGAAAAATCTGGAAAAGATTGTGGATGAATTGGAAGAAAAACAGGTATTGAGCCCGGAGACTCTCGAAAAATATTTTGAATTACAGAAAATGTTTCAGGAAATGGCCACACCTGAAATGCTAGAAGTAATGAAAAAATTAAATGAAGCGCTCGAAAAAATGGATCTTGAAGAGATAAAAAAGTCTCTCGATGAATTTCAATTTTCAGTTGAGGAATTTGAAAAGAAAATAGAACGAAGTTATGAATTATTTAAACGAGTTGAACTCGAGCAGAGAATGGATGAGTTGCTCAGGATGGCTGAAAAAATCACAGAAGAACAGAAGCTTATCAATAAAAATTTAGAAGAAGAAAAAATCAAGAATGATGAATCAGAGAATGAAAACACTAACTTTTCTTCAGAAAACAAACAGCTTGCAAACAAGGAAGAGGATCTTAGAAAACAAATGGAATTTTTGGAAAAGCAAATTGAAGAAACTGGAAATCTCTACCAAGAAATGGAAAGTAGGAGGGCAGAAGAGCTTGAAAGTTCACAAGAATTTTTAGAAGAGCAACAAATACCTTCGAACATGACTGAGATGATGAACCAGATATCAGCTGGAAAAAGGAGAGAAGCCAAGAAGAAGGGGGAGGATATTGCAAAACAAATGGAGATGCTCCAGAGCATGTTGCAGAAGGCCCAACAAAAGATGATTGAAATGCAAAAACAAGATGTCATGAATGCTATGAAAAAAGTAAGTCAGGATATGCTCGACACCTCTTTTCAGCAAGAAAATTTGGCCAATCAGGCCAACCGGACTGATATGGCTTCACCACAATTAAATAATATTGCCAGAAAACAATCACAGGTTCGAGAAGATGTATCAAATGTTATTGCGCAGATGGTTGATATATCCAAAAAAACATTTTTCATGTCTCCCCAAATGAATGAAACCATGTCTTCAATGGTCGAAAATATAGACAGTGCTATAGATAACCTTGAAAATCGCAATCCCCAGCGTGCATCACAATATCAAAAGAGAACAATGGCAAATTTAAATCAAGCAATAATGATGATGCAGAATTCAATGAATCAGCTTTCTCAAGCAAGTTCAGCATCGGGAATGGAGGAATTTTTGCAGCAACTTCAACAAATGGCCGGCCAACAGGGACAATTAAACCAAGAAAGCATGGGATTATTTCAGCAACAGGGACAGGGGAAAATGCAATTGTCTCAAGATGCTTTGCGACGTCTGGCTTCTCAGCAGGAGATGATTCAAAATTCTTTAGAGGAATTGAATGATCAAATGGGAAATAGAAGAGAAGTATTGGGAAGATTGGGGGATCTTGGCGAAGAAATGGGAGAGGTGATTAAAAAGTTACAACAAGAGCAACTGGATCGAAAAGTAATTGAACGCCAGGAAAGAATTCTATCGCGCTTATTAGACGCTCAAAAATCGATTCGGGAGAAAGAACATTCCAAAAAACGTCTTGCGGAAAGAGACCGGCAATATACTGTAAAATCTCCTGACAAACTAAAAGAAGATATTTTAAATAAGGAAGATGAATTACAACAAGAACTATTAAAGTCGCTGCAGGAGGGTTACTCAAATGAGTACAAAGACTATATACGACTTTATTATGAAATCCTTTCTCGGCACTCAGGTGAAAATTAATTTCACTTGATTGATTTTAAATACTGCTTTTATCCTCACATTTCCAACAAAAATATTTCTCAATTTTTCAATCTTTATGACTTTAAGACCAAAAGTTTAACTCAGAAAAGCTTCCCATCTTTTTATTGAAAAACGTTATTATTATAAAAATATTACTGATATTATAATTGGTTTCTGATTATCTTTAATCTGCACTTAGAGAAGAAATTTTTCGAAATTAATATTAATAGATGAAGGCTCTTTATTTTATCGTTATTCTGTTTATCTCTGTTTTATATTCCAGTCATATATTTGCCGATTCATTCAGCTTACCCCAACGCATCGAGTTGAAAAAGGATAGTTCAGAGTATTTTCCGTTTGAAAATATTGATTATATACCTGTAAAAAAATCAAAGGTGGGATTAGTGCTCAGTGGAGGTGGTGCACGCGGTTTGGCCCATATTGGTGTCTTAAAAGCATTTGAAGAGAGTCAAATTTCCGTTGATTTGGTTGTTGGAAGTAGTATCGGTAGTATTATAGGTGCTTTTTACTGTGCAGGGTACAATTCCGATCAGATTAAAAATATCGCATCAAAAATTGATTGGGATAATCTTTTTTCAAACGAGTCCTATAGAACTCATTTATTCTTATCACAAAAAGATATACCGAGACGTCATATTTTAGAATTAAGAATGGACGGTGTTGTACCCTATATCCCCAGTTCAATTACCTATGGCCAAAATGTATATCAACTGATATTGGAAACTTTACTAAATGCAAATCCTCGAGGCGTGAGTCGATTCGACGATTTGGCAATCAAATTCAAAGCTGTTGCAACCGATTTAATTAGCGGCAATAAAGTGGTCATGGATCGCGGAGATTTGGCCCAGTCGATTTATGGCAGTATAGCATTCCCACTTCTATTTGCCCCGGTAGAGGTGGATAGTATGTGGTTGGTGGATGGCGGTATTCGAGATAATTTGCCTGTTGATGTAGCTCTGGAATCTGGTGTGGATGTGGTAGTTGCTGTCGACGCAACATCTCCCCTGCGCGAGAAAGATAACATGCAGGCACCCTGGCAGATTGCGGATCAGGTTACTACTATAATGATGGAGAAACCAACAAATGAAAGTTTATCAAAAGCGGATTTGGCAATCAAACCTCAGTTGTTTCAACATCGAGCAGGCGATTTCTCAGAAATTGATTCTATAATTCATGAGGGTTATCGAAGTGCTTCAATAGTAATTGATTCGTTGAAATGGATAATAAAAAATAAAGGGGCACGCAAAAATTCTAATGATCGCAAAATCGGGTATTTTTCCAGGATTCAATTTAAGGGTGTTTCAGAAGCAATTGCGGATAGTTTCAGATCTGGTTTAAAAATTAATAGAGGAGGAATGTTATATAAAAGTGATATCATTTGGGCTATTAACCAATTATACGAATCGGGTAATTTTCAAAAGGTTGTTGTTTTGCTGGAAGGTGACACTTCAAACTTAACCGTTACATTTGAAGTTCAAACTTATCCCTTCATAAAATCAGTTGATGTGTCCCCGGAAAAACTACTTCCGGATTCTCTCATAGCGCATTTCAATCAAAATTTTGCTGCGAGATCATTGAATATAAATAAGCTAAAGTCATTTTATAATCAGTTTAATAATTATGGCGTTAATTCGGACCGAAGGCCGATCTATATTTCTAGAATTATATACGACCGAAATGCTCAGAAGCTTGTTTTCGAAGTGAGTCCGGTCGTAATTGATGAAATTAGAGTGGAAGGAAATCACAAAACCAGAGAGTTTGTTGTTTTACGAGAATTCCCTTTAGGAATAGGTGATGAGTTTAATACTGAGAAAGCTATTAGTGGAATACAAAATATATATAGCACCAATCTTTTTGATAGGGTTGCCTTAATCAGGATAACGAGTAGGACCAAAAATTTGATAATCATCCGTGTCAGCGAAAAAAAATCACTGCTGATGAGGCTTGGAGCGAGAGTTTCTATCGAGCGGAAAGCAGATGGATTTATCGAGTTTGTTGAGGACAACCTTTTTGGCTCCGGAATTGAGACAAGCATATTTGGTTCAATAGGGGAGCTATTAAAACAGGGAACTATGAATCTTTCAACGATCCGTGTTGCTAAAACTTATTTGACTGCACAATTACAACTGGATTACAGTGAGAGGCAGGACCGCTTTTACGATAGTTTTGAAAAAATCGACGATTATTTGACGAGTAGCCGTGGAATGAAGTTTAGTTTGGGACATCAGTTTGGCCGATTGGGACTAATCTCAGCAGAATTCACTTTGAGGAAAGTTGATGTAACTAGTTCCAGAGGAAATATGCCTTATACAGGAGAATATGATATTAGAACTTTTGCCATTAGTTCGCTGGTAGACAAGAGAGATCGACTTCCGTTTCCAACGACTGGTATTTATAATCGATGGTTTTGGGAAATTGGAAACCGAAATGTTCTCGGAGGTGACGAATCGTTTACCAGAATTTTCTTAGGTTTAGAGGGTTATTATCCCGCCTTTACATATCTAAACTTTCATCCATATTTTTTTGGTGGAACAGGAGATCTGACTGTACCTTTTCCACAATTTTTTAATTTTGGAGGTCAAGAAGATTTTCCCGGTTTATATCAAAAAGAAAAATTTGGTCGACAATTCTTCAAGACCGGATTGAAGTTTAGGGCTCGGATTGGTTGGAATTTGCCTATTGAGGCGTACTTAATGGCCAATTATTCAATTGGGGCCGTCTGGGAAAGAGCTGATGAAGAATTAGAATCGTCTGATATATTACACTCTTTCTCTGCCTCGATTGCTGCCAATTCATTATTTGGCCCAATTCAGTTGACATTCAGTAGAATATTGGATGGGCGAAATTTGATTTATTTTTCTCTAGGCTACGATTTTTGAGCGATTGAGAAAATTCTATTGTGAGTTAATTTTAACATGAAAAAGTGAAAATATTTTTAAGTATTTGTTTTTTATTTTTTTATTATTAAATTCTTTCGAAAAATAATATAGAATTATGAAAAATATTCTATTACCCATATTAGTCATTCTTTTTTCCTTCACAATTCTTTGGGGTGATGCTGAAATTTTGGAGTTCAAGGCAGAGCCTGAGCAAAACAAAATTACTATTACCTGGAAGACCGGTCAAGAAATAAACGTAAATATGTTCCAGATTGAGAGAAGTACGAATAATAAAGATTTTAATTTTCTTGCTGAAATTGAACCGCGAGGAAATGACAGCGAGTATCGGTATGAGGATGATACCATCTCTAGAACTCGAAGCATTTATTACTATCGTTTGAAAATTAAGAACTCCAATGGGAGTATTCAATTAAGTGAATCATTGCCCGTTATTCCAAATATTAGCAGCATCAAAAAAACCTGGGGAAGTATCAAAGCCCTTTTTAGGTAGTATATTTTTACTATCTGAATTAGTTCAATTCAATTAAAATACAATCAAAATACAATTTGATGAGGGAGACTAGAATTGTAAATTTGGGCTAGTACTTGAGATAGCCTTTTTTTTTGCATTTAAGTTTCCGTAAAAAATTTCATTATTATTGATTTATTTTTGTCTTTATATTGACAAAAATCACAAAATTCTTTATCTTTGCCCAAAATTGCCGACTATTCTTCTTTACGAGCAGCGCTATGAGGAAAAAAATGAATAAAAAATCACGTTTGATATTTATTGGTTCAAAGACATCCGAAATTAAAGAATTTACATTATCTTTCCCCAAAATATTTATCTTGATCGTTCTTTTTTTGGTGATTACCGGATTAACATTGAAGTATTCCATTGACTTTATCGTTGATTTTAGTCAGAATTCCAGGATTGCTCAACTGAAGAAAGAGAATAATTTCCTGCAAGAGCAATTGGTGTATATGGGAACAAAAATTACTGATCTACGCACACGAGTAAATGACATCGAAAAAATGGATGATCAATTTCGTGCCCAATTTGATCTGCCATTGGTAGGTTCGGATGTTAGACAGGTGGGTGTTGGAGGCTCAAGTTTGGAGTTGGAGAACCGAGTAGGTTATTCTGAATATCCGTTTGGCCAAGACTTAATTTCTGCGCTGAATGTCTTAGAAAAATTAGACCGTGAGATTAAACTGGAAAAACTGAGCTATGAAGAGTTAATCGGAACGATGAAAGTGCGGGAAGATTCTCTTAGATATCTGCCAGTACTAAAACCGGTTCCAAATGCTCGTTTCACCGATGGATTTGGTAATCGCAGACATCCAATTCTAAAACGGATAAAGTTTCATCATGGTGTAGATTTGGCTGCTGATAAGGGAACACCGGTGGTTGCCCCTGCTGATGGATATGTGACTTATGCAAGGCGTAATGGAGGTTTTGGACAGTTTATCAAAATTAATCACAAATATGGTTATGAAACCTGCTATGGCCATCTTAATAAAATGTTTGTAAGAGCTGGGCAATATGTGAAACGAGGAGAAAAAATTGGAGAGGTAGGAAGCACTGGACTCTCAACAAGTAACCATCTTCATTATGAAGTTCATTACAAAGGAAAAGCGATCAATCCATCTCAATTTTTCTTGAATGATATTGTTTACTATTAGGTAGAATTACCGATTTCTTTCGTTTTAAGTGTACTTTTATCCCTCCACTTCTTGAATTGGGGGGATTTTTTTTGTCGAGATTATCGCATATTGATCATTATGCTACTGCTATAACCAACAATCAGTTATCCCCAGGATAATTATCATACCAGCATGATTTTATTGTTCAATAAATTATTTTTGGAAATTATTGTCCCTAATTCAGGTTCTATTAAATCTTTAGAATTTCTGCCTTTAAAATTTTTGTAATCTTCGCACTTGGTTTTGCAGGTTCTATATTTTATTTTTGTTAGGCAGATGTGAAAATTTATCAGGCCTGCCGTTTAAATTATTTCCATTAAAAATTAGAAAATCTCTTTGAAATAACTCTCCTGACTTGATAAGTCGATTGTCAGGAATTTGATCAATAATTATTAAAGGAATAAGTTTTTTAAAACTTTAAAGTCTTATTAAACAATCCAAAAACTGCTGGAAGGAAAACGAGAAAAAATCAATCTGTTTTTTTTGATCGAAATGTTTTCAGGAAAAATTTTGTTCAGGTATCTTTAGAGATTATATGAGTACAAACACTTCTATAATAATCCCGGCTCGATATGCTTCTTCGCGGCTACCAGGCAAACCTCTTATTCTTTTAGCAGGTAAATCGATGATTCAGAGAGTATATGAGCGCGCGAAGGAGATACCTGACGTGGATGAAGTTATTGTTGCAACAGATGAAGAAAGAATCGCTGAGGCGGTGAAAAATTTTAATGGCAAATTTTTTATGACACCCGAAAATATGAATTCGGGAAGTGAGCGAGTGGGTTATGTGGCAAAAAATCTTCAGTCTGATATTATAGTGAATCTACAGGGGGATGAACCATTAATTTCTCCTGAATCTGTCTCGGCTGGAATAAATGAATTAAAGAAAAATAAGGATGTTCTAATTGCTACATTGGCTTGTCCGATAAAGGACGAAAAAGAGTGGAAAAATCCTTCCATTGTTAAGGTAGTGGTGAATAATGAATCGAATGCAATATACTTTTCACGATCGCCAATACCTTATCTACAAAACCTATCATTTCATCAATCAAGTCATTTACTCCGTCACATCGGGGTGTATATTTTTCGGAAATCTTTTCTGATTGAATTTTTGGGGTGGCAACAGACAACTCTTGAAAAATATGAACAGCTGGAGCAGTTGAGAATCTTAGAAAAAGGATTTGCAATTAAGGTGATTATTTCCAATGAGTGCTCCCCCGGGATAGATACTCCCGAAGATATCGCGATAGTTGAAAAAATAATTAAGGAGAAAGGATATATATAGTGAAGTTAAAAGTACCCGAATTTACAAAATTCATTTTTGTTACAGGGGGTGTGGTCTCCTCCTTAGGGAAGGGCATAACCTGCGCCTCATTGGGGTTATTACTGAAATCCCGCGGAATAAAAGTAACGATCATGAAATGCGATCCATATATTAATGTCGATCCGGGTACTATGAATCCGTTTCAACATGGAGAAGTATATGTTACGGAAGATGGTGCCGAGACGGATTTGGATCTTGGTCATTATGAACGTTTTATTGATGAAAATATGTCGAGCATGAACAACATTACAACCGGTCAGATATACAATTCAGTTATTTCAAAGGAGCGAAGGGGTGATTATTTGGGAGCCACGGTTCAGGTGATTCCCCATATCACAGATGAAATCAAACAACGCATTATATTACTGGCGAGGGAATCCAGAGCGGAAGTTGTTTTGGTGGAGGTGGGGGGCACTGTAGGTGATATTGAAAGTCTGCCTTTCTTAGAGGCAATTCGGCAGTTCGCACTTGAAACTGAGTCTGAAAATACTTGTACACTTCATGTAACTTTGCTTCCCTATATTGAGGCTTCTGGTGAGATAAAAACAAAACCCACACAACATAGCGTGATGCGTTTGAGAGAAATCGGAATTCAACCCGATTTTTTAATTTGCAGAACAGATAGAAAGTTAATCAAAAGTGCCAGGGAAAAGATTGCGTTGTTTTGTAGTGTTAGGAGCGAGGGTGTCATTGAAGCCGTTAATGTTAGTTCTATCTATGAGGTTCCTCTAAGGTTGGCAAATCAAGGCCTTGATGATTTGGTGATTAAGCGACTAAAATTAGGAACAAACGGCGCTGATATTGAATCGTTAAAAAAATCAGTTAAGAAGATAAAATATCCTGATAAAACCGTAAATATCTCCATATGCGGTAAGTATGTGCAATTACAGGACGCCTATAAAAGTATTGTAGAATCTTTTGTTCACGCCGGGGTTGTGAATAATGCAAAAGTAAAATTAAAATGGGTGGATTCTGAAAATGTAAAGCCTGGCAATCAGGCTGAAATTTTTGCCGACGTGAATGGAATATTAATACCCGGAGGATTTGGTGAAAGGGGTATTGAAGGGAAATTGGCAGCTATTCAATACGCAAGAGAGTCAGGCCTGCCCTTTTTTGGTATTTGTCTAGGCTTACAATGTGCGATAATAGAATTTGCCCGGAATGTATGTGGTCTTAATGATGCAAACTCCTCTGAATTTGATCCGAATTCCCCTCATCAAGTGATTCACATTATGGAATCCCAAAAGTCGGTAAAAGATATGGGTGGTACCATGCGGTTAGGAACATATCCCTGCGTAATTGAGGAAAACACCTTAGCCTATCAGGCATATGAAGAGACATTAATCAGTGAACGGCATCGTCATCGATATGAAGTAAATAATGATTACAGGACTATTTTACTTGAACATGGGATTGTATTTAGCGGAGTATCCCCGGATGGTAGTTTAATTGAGATGATTGAGTTAAGAGATCATCCATACTTTTTGGGGTGTCAATTTCACCCCGAACTAAAAAGCAGGATTATGCGTGCACACCCGCTTTTTGTTTCTTTCGTAAAGGCTGCCCTTAAGCATGAAAAATTAAATGTGACTAGCGATAAAGATTCGGTTGAAGTCTCTGTGTAAAAATTGTCTGTTCCGAAAAAGAATTTTCGGTTTTTGAACCGAATCAGCAATGAAACCGAATGTTTTTTAGATCATTTCCATTGGAATTGTTTTTATTGATTTCTTATTTGATTAACTTATACATTCATCTTTTTACCACATGGTGAATATCTTTGACGGCCGATTTCGTTAAATAACAAATGGTTGAATATAAATGCGAGTTGTAAAATTTAACAATCTAAAAATCGGTTTGGATCAAGCGCTTACCATTATCGCTGGACCTTGTATTATTGAAAACGAAAAAATGATTCTCGAGACAGCTTCGCATTTAATCTCGGCGGTAAAAAATAGACCCGTGCAACTTATATTTAAATCTTCTTATAAAAAAGCCAACCGTACTTCACTCTCGGGATTTGCGGGGATAAACTTTTTGAAAGCACTTGAGATTATTGAGAAAGTAAAAATGGAGTCTGATCTTCCGGTGCTGGCAGATGTGCATTCGGAAATGGAGATACCGGTAGTTGCCGAGGTGGTTGATGTTTTGCAGATTCCGGCATTTTTGTGCCGGCAGACAGAACTTCTACTCGCTGCCGGACGCTCAGGAAAGCTAGTAAACATTAAAAAGGGGCAATTTCTTTTTCCGGGGGATATGGAAAAAGCGGCCGAAAAGATCAGCAGTACTGGAAATAACAATATAATGTTTACAGAACGTGGAACCACATTTGGATATCATAATCTGGTTGTCGATATGCGGGGACTTGTCATGATGAGCAAGACGGGTTACCCGGTAATTTTTGATGCCACGCATAGCGTTCAGCTTCCGGGTGGTGAAGGTTCAGCAAGTGGAGGACAGCCGGAGTATATTCTGCCACTTGCAAAAGCAGCTTTGGCGACTGGTGCGGTTAGTGGTATTTTCATGGAAGTTCATCCCGACCCCTCCAAAGCATTGAGTGATGCAAAATCTCAATTGCCCCTACATGATTTCTCAAAGGTTTTGGATCAACTATTGAAAATTTTTGAAACCTCGCAAGATATAAGAAAGGAATTCGGATGATCTGTCCACCAGGATTGGAATCTGAAATGCAAAATCGCGCAAAAAAGGTCAAGGTTGTTTTAATGGATGTGGATGGGGTCCTCACCAATATGGAAATCGTGTACAACTCTGGTGGGCAGGAGATAAAATTTTTTAACTCTCATGATGGTTTGGGGATCCGGCTCGGTCATGAGGCAGGATTAAAAGCCGGCCTCATTTCTGCAAGAGATAGCGAAGCCATTCGGATTCGGGCTGGCGAACTTAAAATCGAATACCTGTATTTGGGAAAATATCACAAATCAAAGTCCTATGATGCATTCAAAGAAGAGAGTGGATATCAGGATGAGGAAGTTTGTTTTGTGGGAGACGATTTACCGGATATTCCGGTTCTACAGCAGGTTGGATTTCCGGTTGCTGTACAAAATGCCACACCGCCAACAAAAGAGATAGCCAGATTTATGACTGAAAAAGAAGGGGGACGAGGAGCGGTAAGAGAGATAATGGAATTCATTCTTCTGACTCAAGGTAAACTAAATAAAGTAATGGAATATATTATCAGACTGGATCGATAAGAATAGGCCCATTCTCTGAAAGAAATATGATGTAAATTGAAAGTATCTGATTTAAAAAAAGTGAATTTGGAGGAAGACGCGGATTTGCTAAGAATCGCCCGTGAAGTTATTTCCATCGAACTCGAGGCAGTACAACATTTATTGGATAAATTGGATGAAAACTTTTTGAAGGCAATAGAGCTAATATACAATTCAAAAGGCAGGGTAATTGTGACTGGCCTGGGAAAGTCCGGGGCGGTTGGACGAAAAATCGCTGCTACTCTTGCTTCCACCGGAACGGCATCCTATTTTTTGCACGCCACCGAGGGAGTGCATGGCGATCTGGGAATTGTTCATAAAGAGGATGTCGTCATTTGTCTTTCAAAAAGCGGGAACACGGATGAACTTTTTCGTTTGCTGCCGGTATTTAAACGGATTGGGGTGAAAATTATTGCTATAACGGCCAGCCCTGATTCTGCGCTTGGAAAGCATAGTGATGTGATTTTGGATATCGGAAGAAAAGAGGAAGCCTGTCCATACGATTTAGCCCCTACATCCAGCACCACTGCTACATTGGTTCTTGGTGATGCCTTGGCAATTGCCCTCCTGAAAAAACGAAATTTTACCGAACAGGACTTTTCTTTTCTCCATCCGGCCGGGACACTGGGGAAACGGCTTATCTTGAAGGTGGAAGATTTGATGGAAACCGGCGAGCGGGTAGCCAGGGTGGATGAAGGTGCTAACATGAAACAAGCCATATTAAAAATGGCTGAAAAGCGCGGGATTTGTGTTATCACAAAACGGGATTCGACCATCGCAGGTGTAATTACCACTGGGGATTTGAACCGGCTTGTAGAGAGAACCGAACATTTTTTTCACATTCCCGTAACCGAAGTGATGACAATCACACCGAAAATCATTTCGAAAGGAACGCTGGCCTACACGGTTTATAAAAAAATGGAGGAATACCGAATTATTGCCATGCCGGTAATTGATGAAAATGAGAAGTTGGTCGGCGTAATTCACCTCCATGATATTATGAGGACGGGGATTGTTTAGAAAATGAAAAAAGAAGAGAAAAAACAGAAGAATGGGTTTGCGCGACCTTTTCTGAAATGGGCCGGCGGAAAAACGCAATTGCTCTCCCAATTTGAAAAATACTATCCAACTGAGCTCAAAGAGGGGAAAATTAAACGATATATCGAGCCGTTTGTTGGCAGCGGAGCGGTATTTTTTGATGTTATTCAAAAATATGATGTGGATGTAGCCTACTTGTACGACATCAATGAGGAGTTAATCCTTACCTATAAAGTCATTCAAAAAGATCCCCATACTCTTATTGATTTTCTGGATAAATTTTCCCGGCAATATAAGAGGTTAGATGAAGAGGAAAGGAAAGAATATTTTTATCAAGTGAGGGATAAGTACAGTCAGCAAAGGCTGCAAATCAATTATAAAAAATTTGCTGAAGATTGGATTCCCCGTGCGGCGCAGATGATTTTTTTAAACAAGACATGTTACAACGGGCTATTCCGTTTGAACAGGATGGGTGAATTCAATGTCCCGTTCGGGAGATACAAGAACCCAAAAATACTGGATGAAGAGAATCTGTTGAAAGTCTCGAAGGTTTTGAATACTGCAGAGATCGTAGCAGGAAATTTTGAATCCTGCGAGGCAAAGGTAAACGAAAATTCCTTTGTATATTTTGATCCCCCCTACAGACCGATCAGTAAGACCTCAAGTTTTACTGCATATTCCAAATATGAATTTAGGGATTTAGAACAGCAACGATTGGCTTCTTTTTATGAAAAACTAAATCACCATTACATGGCAAAGATGATGCTCAGTAATTCAGATCCTGATAATGGAAATGGTGAAGATAATTTTTTCATAAATCTTTATCGAGGATACCGTATTTATAAAGTCTCTGCAAGCAGAATGATCAACAGCAATGCAAAGAAACGTGGTGCAATTGGAGAATTGGTGATTACAAATTACACTAACAATTGAAATTAAATGCTGACAAATAATGAATGTAATAATAAAGGAGATAGACATGGCGAAACTTAATTTAAAATTATCTGGAATATTATTAATTGCAATTACTGCTTTCATTTTGTTGGGAAATTACGGGTACAGCCAGAGACCCCGCGTTAGCCCTATGGCCGGTGTTTCTCAAACACTGGGAGAGGCAACTGAGGTGATAGTTACCTATAGTCGTCCTGCAGTAAAAGGAAGAACCATCTGGGGCGATCTGGTTCCCTTTGATAAAGTCTGGCGAACCGGCGCCAACGAAGCAACCACAATTTCTTTTACAGATGATGTTCTCATTGAGGGCAAAGAATTGAAAGCCGGGAAATATGCCTTGTTTACAATTCCTGCCCAAAAGGCATGGACTCTAATTTTTAACAAACAATCCGATCAATGGGGAGCATTCAAATATAATCCCGGGCAGGATGCTTTGCAGATAACCGTCAAGCCGGAAACTTCTGCGGATCGGGAATGGATGCAATTCCATTTTGAAAAATTAAATGGCACATCTGCAAACGCAGTGCTGCAATGGGACAAATTGCAGGTACCCTTCAAAATAGAAACGCAAAAAAAGGACGGTGAGGTTAGAGCCAGCCTTAAAGCGGAAGTGTCACAGACTATTGGGGCAGCAACAAAAATTTCTGTTGTGTATAGCCGTCCGGGAGTGCGTGGACGGGAAATCTGGGGTGGTTTGGTACCCTATGACAAGATCTGGCGAACTGGCGCCAACGAAAATACTACCATTACCTTCAGCGAGGATGTGATGGTGGAGGGCAAGAAATTAGCTGCCGGAACATATGGTTTGCACACCATTCCATCAGCCGAAGAGTGGACGATCATTTTCAACAACAATTCCACTGCCTGGGGCAGCTTCGATTACAATAAAGAAGAGGATGCGCTGAGGGTTACAGTAAAACCACAATCAACCGATACCCAAACTGAATGGCTGACCTTTTTTATTGATGGGATGGAAACGGATTCGAACAATGTACCCAATAAAGCAAAAGTCAGACTTGTCTGGAATAAACTAGAGGTGCCAATCTTGGTAGCCTTACTATAATCTAAGGTTATCAATAGAGATACGGGTATACGTATTATTCGAAAATAAGCTTTTTGATACTGGGCGATATATTTCTGAAGAGGAAGCGTAATCCATGAGAGTCATAAAGACATAGATTATTTTGGATTTAAAACCGGTCTGAACTTATATCCGTACATGATCACACCACGTTCACCTTCCTCACTTATTTTTCGAACCACCTTCTCTACCGGTAATCCAATTTCTAATTGTTCCGGCGGGATATCTGTCAATTGTGCGGATATGCGTGGGCCTTCGTCCAGATCGATTAATGCTACGATGTAGGGGATATAATCTTCAAATTCCGCAGCTCCCTGGTAAACGGTTGAATAGCTATAGACTCTTCCTTTTCCTGAAAAAATAAATGGATCAATTTCACGGCTTTTGCAGTTGGTGCAAACCAAAACTTGCGGGAAAAATAGTTCATTACAATTTTGACACTGAGAGCCGATCAAACGGTATCTGGGTGAGCGAAGACGCCAATTCCGGGGTATGTCCATTTATTTCTCCGTTCAACTTAAAATGTGGCTTTTTGTAAAATTGTAGTGGTGACATTCGAGCCGCTGCCACCGATGTTTTGAGTCATAATTCGTTTTACATCCTCCAATTGCAATTCATTCGGGGCTTCACCCCGCAGCTGCATTGCCGATTCAACAATCTGATAAATCCCGGTCGCTCCAACCGGATGACCGCGGCCCTTCAATCCTCCGAAAACCGAAATAGGTAATCGACCATCTAAATCAAATTCACCATTGTTTGCCGTTGCCACAGCCTGACCTTTTTCGGCAAAGCCGCCTGCTTCCAATGATAAAGCACTCATGATACTAAAAGCATCGTGACCTTCGAGAGCATCGATATCCTGGTGACTAACCCCGGCTGTTTTTAGAGCTTTGAAGGTGCTCTTTTCAACACCCTTGAGCCAGAGTGGATTGTTGCGGTTATGTACTGCAATGGTATCTGTGCCCGGTTCACAGCAGGCTATGGATACGGTTCTTTCCGGTATTATAGATTTTTTATTTGATGTAATTACGACTGCAGCGGCGCCATCAGCAATCGGACTGGAATCCAGCAAACTGATCGGATCGGCAATCATTTTTGATTTGGAGTACTGCTCCTGGGTTATTTCGAATTGAAACATGGCATTGGGGTTGTGAACGGCATTCCGGTGCGCAGTTACCACAAATTCTGCAAAGTCTGCACGATTATATTTATATTCATGCATGTAACGGCGCATCAAAAGTGCGTTGATGGCGCAAAAATTCAAGCCCATTGCTGCTTCATAGTCTGCATCGGCAGCAGTCGCCAAGGCCGCCGTTGTCTGGAATCCGCTCAGCTCGGTAAGCTTTTCAACCCCTACAACCACAACAGTTTCCAATATTCCCGAACTAACAGTTAGGAATGCCTGGCGGAGGGCTGCAGCACCGGAGGCACAGGCGGCTTCAACTTTAATCGCTTCGATTCCCTCTAGTCCGGTATATTCGGCAATCAGTGTTCCCAGATTTTCTTGCCCTGTGAGGATACCGCTCAGCATATTTCCAACGTATAGCGCATCAGCACTTTCAATCTGTGCATCATCCATTGCCAGAAGAACCGCTCTGGCAGCTAATTCCCTGAGGCTATAATCCCAGTGCTCTCGGACCGGTAATTGCCCTATTCCGCTGATGTAAACTTTACTCATTCAGAATTACTCCGGCTCTAGTACAATTCTATTTTTTTCCGCCACCTTAGGTAAGTGGGATAGTCTACACTATTGGATCGATTAAGGTAATTCTGGGTAGTCGGAGCAAGGAGTTTAACTCCTTCGATTTTATCTGTAACCACAAAACTAAAGGCATCGCTGCCGGCCCCTGATCCAAAACTTGCCAGAAGTAAGCGGTCACCTGGTTTAGCGTTGTCCAGCAAAGCAGTAAATCCCAGGGGCGAAGAACCGGCATAAGAATTTCCTATGTATGGGGCCAGTAATCCACTTTCTAATTGTTTCCTGGAGAAACCAAGTTCCTTGGCTACTTTTTGAGGAAATTTTGAATTCGGCTGATGAAAAACGGCAGCCGAAAAGTCTTCTGGTTTTAGCTGCAATTCATTCAGCAATGTGGTAACCGCGGCCACGATATGATGAAAATATGCTGGCTCACCGGTAAATCGATTTCCGTGTTCGGGATATTTCTGATAAGCTTTCCTGAAAAAGTCAGGCGTGTCAGTTACGTAGCTGTAGGAGCCTTCCAATATTGCCACTGATTCAGATGCAGGTCCGATAACGAACGCCGCTCCTCCGGCTGCAGCGGTGTATTCCAGTGCATCACCGGGCCGTGCCTGCGCGGTATCCATTGCCACTGCCAGGGTATATTTAGCCATGCCACTGGCAGAAAAACCCAAAGCTGCCTGCAGGGCTTCAGTTCCTGCTTTACATGCAAATTCAAAATCTGCACCGGTTGTATTGGGAGTAATACCCAATGATTGTGCAACCACTGTGCTGGATGGTTTTACGGCATATGGATGGGATTCCGATCCGACCCAAACCGCTTGAACATCCTCAGGAGAAATCCCCGCACGAAGAAGAGCATTTTGAGCCGCTTCGATAGACATGGTGACGGTGTCTTCATCTGGACCAGGCACACTCTTCTGCTTTACCGGTAATACATCTCTATCCTGACCCTTCTTCCAAACTTCCGATATTTCATCGATTGAGAGTCGGTGGAGAGGAATATAGGCACCGTATCCAACAATGCCTACCGGTTTATCTGGTTTCATAATTTGATTCAATTTTATAATTTTCGAAAAAGTTCAATCTTTGTACTGATTATTTTTGGGCAGCAGAATTTAACGAAAGCCCGGAATTGTTCCAATAATGAAACCGTCTACATAACAATGGCTTGCCATTAAAGTCAAGATAAAAATTTGATTTGAAAAAATTTATTCCCTGAAATATTTCGGTTCCCGGCGATATAGATGAATATCGAGGATAAAAACTCACCACACAAATGAGAGATAATCAGATAGTAGAAAACTGTGGTCTAATGTCGAAAAAAAGATAAAATACTGCAGCTTAATGTGATTCATATCCCTTTAAACCACCTTTTGGAACAAGCAGTTTAAAATTATCTGGTTTGATTTCAAATAATTTTCCATTGGCAGTGAAAGATATTTCTCCATTTTTTGTCTTCAAATCAACACCGCTCAATTTCAGGGTATCTATAACCATTTTTTTCAATTTCGGCCAATTCTCACAGGCAATTTCTTCCAGTTTCCCATGTACATATTGAGAGGGATCCAATCTATTATTCGGGTCAAAAAACAGCATATTGCCGCGTGAAGCCCCACCCAACAATTTTGCGCCACGGTAAGGACGGTCTTGAATTTTTAGCTGGCCTTTGTGGTCAAAGGATAATCCGCCAAAAAAGAAATCTCCTCCCATCAAAGATTCTCCGCAATATTTTGAGGCACTTCCCAGAATATGAATTTGAAGATCCTGACAACGGGGATCGTTCACAGAGTTCGTCCAGGCACGATCAACGATATCACCGAGAATAAAAACTTTTCCTCCTTTCGAGGCGTATCCGCATACTTTTCCTGCATTACCGAATATTTGCAGCTCGCCATGGTGCATGCACATTGCCGTAAAATTCTGGGCATTTCCATGTAATCTGATGATGCCACCCTGCATAAACGCCCCAAAATACTCACCCGGTGTTCCGTAAACATCCATTTCCACGTCATCAGTGTCGGTGGTCCCCATTACCGCCGTTGAAATAAGTCGCTGACCGTTTACACGGTACAGAATGAATTTTCGCCAGCCATTTTCGTATGCCCTGGCAAGCTGAGCTGCCAGAGTGTATTCAGGGTCAATCCCCTCCGGTTGAAAACCGGCTGCATCGATCACCAAGGTCTGCACTGATGGATCTGTTAGAATTTCCAGCTTTCTATTTTGAGAGGTAATCAACTTGTAGTTGTCTGAATAATTCGTGCTAAATTGATCAAAGAACTCATATAAAATTTTTCTGGTAATATCGAGCAACGAGCTTTTTGCCTTGTTCCCTGTATCCATTGTGCGCAGGCAATCAATAAAATAAGTCAGGGTATGAATAATGCTGGAGACAGGATTTGGAATACCGTTCAAATTTTTCTCAGTGGGTTCCTGGTTCCAGTTTTCAAGTTCAGAAATCTTCTTTAAGACCCATCGGTATGTATTAAAATCCCACCCTGGTAAAGATGTCTTTACCCAGTTTTGTAGATCTGCGATCTTTTTGTCATCAGGTTCGGTCATTCTCCTGTTAATTTCTTCTAGCAACTCTTCGTCGTTCGCTGGTGCATTCATTCCAGTTCTTGAAATGCTGTAGTGTTCACCATAATCTGGCATCCTCATCGTCCGGCCATATCTGTCCACGAATTCGAAATCGGTAATCTTTCCGGAGCTGTCATAAGAATAACGACTGATCATCCCATTTGTCACCATTACCTGATCCGCTGCGGCTCCATGAATCAATCCTTCGCTATCCAATAAGTCAATCAGCCGTTGTGCCGCCTGTTCTTCAGAGGCAATTATGCTGAATGCCCGTTTTTCCTTTAAATTTTGATCAATCCAGAATGCTGATGTACCGGGCCGCAGATCAGCCGGATCCTTCAAATCGACCCGCTCAGTAAGCCGTTTCTCCGGATGATGACGCAGACATAAATATTGATATGGACCATCCGGGGAACTGGCAAATTCTACTCGTTGCACATCCTCCAGGTGGTTCCGGATTTCCTCCGGCATCAAAGCCAGATCGTCCCCGGTGGTTGGAGAAAAACTTTCGAACAATGCCCAATCCGGATACTCAAGCTCTTCTGCTATTAAATGAAATTTAAGCGAAGCCACCTCAGTATCAGTTGTTGCCAAGGGGGGTAATCCAAACTGTTCCACTCGTTGTTTTAATGCCTCATAATTTGTGGTTTCACCGTTATGGGTTAAGGCAGTATGAATTTTTCCAAATGGGTGAGCGTTCATTTGTTCAACGACGGAACCGGTGGCCAGACGGACATGAATAATGTTATTTGGAGAAGCCGGTGTTTCCCAGGGAATCTCCCGACCGGCAGTTTTCCAGACCGCGAAATTTTTTCCGCAGGACATTACAGCGGCAATTTTTCGCACTCTTTCAACATGTTTTTCTTTAAAAAGAGTGTAGGGATATTTCTGAGCAAATACTTTCAGAAGCTGAAGGTAAGTTTCTCCGTAGGTGTCTAGATTCTTTTCCGAAAGCGGATTTCCATCCAAAATTACTGAGGGATATTCTGCCACGGTGGAATTCTCTCTAACAAACTGCCGCCACTCCACGTGTTCAACTTCCCACACATACAGAATTTGCGTGAGTATCAATGAGTGATTGAAGACAAAAAGATCTTCTGCTTTTTTAACAAATATTTTGTGGGTATGGTAATTTTTTGTGGTTACATCAGGGAAATATTCGCGGATATATTCAAATCTAGGATCAATCAGAAGCTCTTCCTCGATATATTCATTCAATACGGATGGCTTCACTCTCACAAAAAATTTAAAAACATCTCCCGGATCAGTATTCTGATTGCCGAATTTTCGGTAATCGAATTCAAATCCCGATTCGTCTTTTTTATACAATTCTCTGACCGTTTGGGGATCGATATCACCTGTGATGGTGAAATATGGATCCAGGAATACGGTTCTCAGTTTTTCCGCTAATCTGATTCGATAAGCGAGCAGTACTTTCCGGGCTTCGCTCCGAAAATTTTCTTCGCTGGTAAACTTCCCATTTTGTGATCGCATTTCTTCTTCGATTTCCAATTGTATTCTACCCTTCACCAGAAGCCGATAAGCATAGTGATCGGGATATTCTGGAAAGCATAATGATTTGCCAACCCCTACTCCGTCCATTCCGCGATTTTTCATTGAATCTAATGTGCGGTCCAAGATATAAGATGGGATATTCTGAGTTCCTATGACCGCCGCTACCCCACAGTTTGTTTGACCGGTTTCATGCGTCGGTTGCATTGCTCTTCGCAGGTTTTTAGGCATATGTTCTTTCCGTTGGCGGATTCGGAAATCCACCCGTTCTTTTAATCCAATCCATTGGATTTTGTCGTACCGGCCACGCAACTCGCGGATATCTTTCAAACCTAAGCCAGCCAGCGCTCTGATAACCTGCATTTGCATCATTAGAAAAACATTGATCATCTGCTGGGAGTTCACTTCAACATCGCGGAGTTGCTGCATAATTAAATTGCTGGTAGCAATACCCCGCGAGCATCCATCATGACAATTACGATTGCGGTCACACCCGATTGCCACTATCGGAGCGGTTCCCCAAATGATACCATCTGCTCCAAGAGCCACAGCTTTTATCACATCTTCGTATGTACGAATTCCGCCACTAACAAAGAAACTGACGTGATTACGAAGTCCATCTTTAACCAACCGGTCATGAATAAGTGGAATAGCATATTCGATGTGCATTCCCATTTGGCCTTTGATGATATTTGGAGAAGCACCGGTTCCACCCCGTGGACCATCCAGCCAAATTTCTATTTTCATTCCGTATTCTTTTCCGTATTCAGATAATGTTTTAGCCAGTTTAACAGTATTGTCATGTACCTCACGGGATTTAATTCTTAATGCCTCTTCAGTGTTGTCTTTCCCGATTCGTCCGAGGCCAGCGGCAATAAACTCGATATCTACCGAGGGTGACACTTTTACCGAAATGACCGCTTTTGGATTAATCATGCGTACAATGTCAATAAATGCTTTTACATCTTCAATTGAATAGCAGTTGTGAAACGGGAAAGGTGAAATAACACTTGTGTAGGAATAGTCAATAACCTCTTCGCAAAGGTAGAGGATTTGATCGAATTCGATCGGGTCAATTTTTCTTTCTGCATTTAATTCATAGGCTATTTGTTGAATTTTCCAGAGCCAGTGTTTTAGGTCAGGGAAAATCTCCTCACTGTCGTGCGCTTTTAGTAATTCCGGGTAGGCAGATTTGGCTACTTCATGCAAAGGATGAGCTGCATTTTTTTCTATCTTTTCGATTTTTTGAATAAGCGTTTTCACTTTCTCTGTTTCGAGATATTCCAAACCCTGAATACCTCTCAAATAGGAGACCAGCTTATTGACTTTTTGTGCCAGTATATGTCCTCCGATACCCATTTTAGCTCCCTGGCTGAAGGCAATCACCACCCGACGTGCTTTTTTTATACTCTCTTTGGTTACTCCGAATAATCCGGTTTTTAACTCGGTTGTGACGAACTTTTCATCTTCTTCGTCTACCACCGCATAATAAAGAAATGGTTGCAGGTTTGGATACGGTTCCAGCGTATCATAAATTTTTGGATTGGTAATTCTATTGATCCCGTTTCTCTGCAAGATCGATTTAATTTCGCGGACTGTGTAATGCTTGTCATGCTCGAAAAATGGTTTCATCAATTGAATTTCAGGTTCGCTAAAGAATATGGGTTCTCCTTTACGGTTCAGAAAAAAACTGGTGGGGTAACCACCCTCTCCTGTATCGTATTGAATTCCCAATTCTTTTGAGGCAATTACATGGGCCTTCCAGGAATCCAGACCGATTGATCCGACGGATTTTCCGCCAAACATCCAGGGCGCATGGAGGACAAGGTCTTTATCAAGGTGAATAGAGGTTCTGATTCCCGATAGCTGATTTTCCGGGATGGAGTCGGGATCTCGCTGATAGAGAATTTTCATTACATCAAATCCATCACCCAACAAACCAGTTGCTCTCACATTCCGTAAATACAGCATCTCGGGATTTCCGGCAGCCATTTGCCCGATAGTTTCGATCAGATCGCCAGGCCAAACATGGTCTCGCTGATAAACGGTTTGATTTGTTTCGCCCAATTCATAAAAATGATGAGGCGATCTTAATCTTACAATTCTATTCTTTAAATCTGCATAGTCAGGCAATCCCTTGTATGATAAAGTGTCCGATTTTACAAGTTCATCGTTTAAGCGGATGTATTGTTGAAGCTTTTGTTCATCCTCGAGAATACTTTTCTGGAGTCGTTCTTCGAGATCAAAGAAATCAATGAGTCTGCCCTCTTCGCCCACAGTCTTTTTGATATCTTTAAATCCTGCAGCGCCTAATACTTCAAGAATTTGAACCTTTCGGGATTCCATCATATTATTCAACCGGGTAACTGCCCATTCGATATCTAAGTTCATTAATTTATCCGTAGTGGTTTTATTCTCAAAGATGGCTCGATAGGCATATGGATCCAGGACGAGAAGCGCTGCAAAATCAATTAACGTTGCTTCAGCACCCCGCTGTATGGTTTTTTGGCTGTCAGAAGCCAGCCTGATTCCGCCTGACGCAATAATCGATACCTGATGCCGTCTACCGGTTGTCAGAAGAAAATGATGAATAGCTCTTACCGCTTGCGAGGTCACAAAATAATGGTCTTTGTTACGCAGGCCATTAATATGCAATACGTCCAATCCATTCCGGAGAAAATCCTCTATTTGATTTCTAAGATGATCCAGTATTTCAACGCCACCTATGACGTCGTATTCAGCCACATCCACGAAACCGCACAGCAAGGGTTCTTTTGTAGTCATAGAGGTTGCTGATTCTCTGATAAACTGAATTGTTCGCTCCATTTCCAGGTGATGTTTAATCTCGAACATAGGCATGTGCCATAAATCCTCTAACAAATCCCGACCAACGTGGGGATTGAGTCTCAAATGGTGAAGAAATTCTTCATCTATTCGAGGAATAACCACTTTTGGTATTCGGTTATATTTCCCCTCTTCCCTGAAAAAGTCGTAATATTCCAGAAAGCGGTTTGCCTTCATAAATACCAGGCTGTTTTGTCTTTCTGCCACTTTGATAAAGGCCAGTTCCACTCTGCCATTACTTACTAACCGGACTGAGTTGAAAAAGATGGGGCTCATCAGTTTTAGATGCGGAAATGGAGGGTTATGCAGATTTCCATCTTCATCAAATTTGCAATATCGATGCCGTTTGCCTAAAATCACTGAAAGTTCTTCGTCGGGATCTCCCTCATGTAACCGATTTTGTGCGGGGCCAACGATGTGGAAATGCGAAAATCGCTCGGCGTCAAAACCAATTCCCATATGACGATCGCCCTGCCCCATGCCGGAAACAGGTATTTGACCGGTCGAAGACTCTTTGTCAATCTCCATTAGGATGTCTTCGGTAACATAAATATCTGACATCTCGGTCAGTTCCGGGGACCTCTGGATGGTAGTCGTGTCCCTTAAATATAACCTTTGGTTTTCCCAGAATTTTTTCTCCTCCAGATCAACCGCATTCTTAACGAGCTCAGTTACAAAATCCCGTTCGGATTGTATGGCTTTATTTTGTGGGCAAAAATTGATACAAGCATTACAGAGTGCACAGTTTACTGCAACCAGACTGGGAATTTCACGTGGATTGCCTTCCCGGGCGCCGTACATGCAGGCATTTTCATGGGCGCACATCCCACATTTGATACAGGTTTCTTCATCTATGAATAATTTTGAATGAGCAAATCCCTTCGGGTAAATGATCTTTAGGCCATGCTGAAGGTGGGAACCTGCTTCTTTCTGATCTGCGTGGGTGTATTCCCGGTAAAGGGGACTCTCCTTCATAATTTCCCAGAATCGGTCTATGAACTCTTCTTTTTCTTCATTTTCCAATGCTAATGAGAGTTGGAAATTGGAGTCGGCTTCCACCATATCGAACATTTTTGTTAATGGAATATTGGTTGGGCAAACTCTTGTGCAATTGTCGCAGCGGGTACAAACCAGAAATCCTAAAGCTTCTTCCTGGCTAATATCTTGTCCGAGTGCGATCCGATTGGCAATTTTCCGCCGGGTAATAGGTGTTGCCAATCCATGAAGCCCGAATACATCGCTGGTGGGACAAACCCTCTCACAGCTGTCGCATTCTGCACAATTTGCATTTATTTCAAGAATTTTATTTCGTTTCTTTTTTAGTTTTGGAGGCACAACAGCAGGGAAAACGATTTTATTAAATTTCCAGAAAAACCTTCCAATGGAATAAAGAGTGAATCCACCATTTGTGGTTATTCCTCTGTGGAAAAGATTGACTCCCAATGAGAGAAAATAGGACGTTAGATTTTTAAATATTTTTAGGGAAACTCTTCGCCCCGCGGTGTTCACATATTTTGCCTGATTGATCAGGCCAACCGGATCCAATTGTTTTTTTAAATTTGTTAGCTTTGTAACCCGTTCGCCTTGACCGTTTTTTGATATTCCTTTTAAGAATGGCAGGTTCCATATTCCCGTGCCGTAGGGGCGGCCACCAAAATGCATGGATGCCTGAATCATGATTGGAATGAGGGTGAGGTACAATTTATGCCTCGTCTTTTTGGCATCTGCCAGCAATATGCTCTGAATGAGTACCTCTTGATTATTGAGAAAATGAGCCTCTGATTTAACCGGATTTTGTGTTAGATTCGTCACGGCTGATTGAATAAATTCCAAATATTTGGCAAGATTTTCTGAGTGCAGAATCGATTCCCCAACCAACATAGCGGGGCCCTTTGATTTCATTTCTACCGGAGCGTAGCGGTGATCCCATAATTTATGGGCTACCGGAATCGACAATTTTTTGAACGTTATATCCGTATAGCGGTTATTCTTTTCATCGGAACTGAAAATAGAATGTTTCAATGCTTTTTGATAATCTTCTTGTGTATCAAATTCTAGCACTACCACATGCTGCAAACCTTGTAGTTTTTCGATGGTTTCCTTTTCCTGTCTTAAACGACCGATTCGGAGGTCATCCTCAGCCTCAATAGCCGTATCCATTTCATGTTTTAAATGTTCCTTTTGTATCTCGTATGTTGTATGGAGATAGTTTGTATCATAGTAAAGCATCGAGGATGGAGTCAATTGCCAGGCGCGAATAAGGTTAATAAATTTTTGAACGGTATGTGGATCTGCAAATGAGAAAGCATAAGGCTTCGATACAAAGGTGAGAGATTTTACTTCGAGAATAACGCCGGCAATAATTCCGATCTGCCCCTCACTCTCGAAGATAGAATTCAAAAATTCATCTTCGGGAAGAACCGTTTTCCATCCACCGTCTGGTTGAAGTAAAAGCATAGCCTTTACAGTATTTTTTACATGTCCATATTTATATGCCCCAATTCCAAAACCGCCGGTTGCAACCCAGCCACAAATTGTACCGGAATTTGGATTGGTAATTTCCTGACGAAGACCAAATCCGTTATCGCGCAGATACTTTCGCATATCTGCAAATAATACTCCGGGTCCAACAGTCAAAAGGTGGTTTTCTGCATCAAGTCTAAAAAAATCCAGGTAAGAGAGATCCAGAATAATATCGTTATTCAATGGAACCACACCCCCAAAAGGCCAGGTTCCCGCCGCCCTGATAGTAAAATGAATTTTTTCCCGGTTGGCAAAGGCGATAAATCTTTTTAGATCTTCAAGTGTACCTGGACGAACCACAAATCTGGATTTTACATTGAGCAAAGTTTTCTGAATACCTTTTGGTACAGCTGCTGTACCTGAATCAGAATGATAAACTTCTTTTTGTATCGGTGTAGGATATAATACCTGGCTGGCATCGCTTAGTAAGCTCGATATTTTTAAAAATAGCGTATCGGATTCTTGAGGATGATGATCGTTCCCATTTGATTGATATTTTTCAAGAAGAAGATCGACAGCTTTTTTTTGAGATTTTGCCTTTTCAATTGATGATGAATTGTGTAGAAATTCGAAATGGTTAATCAGCGCGGTATTGTTCATTCATTTTTACCTGACTCAAAATGTAAACGACTCTATTGCAATAAGGAAAATGTGAAAATAACAAAATAAACGAAACATTGGAATTTATAGCGGTTTACATATGTGCTTCGCGAGATTACGAAGATAAAATAATCGGAAATTCTCGGGTTAAATAAAGGCAAAATATAAAACACTATTAAGAGAAAAAGGAAGGAAATTTTAAAAAATTAGAAAAGTTATCAAAAATAGCTAAATAATTTATAAGATATAATAAGCAGACCTTAATTAATAAAAATTTTTTACCAATCCGTAACAATTTCTTGGTATAGTTTCATTATTTTCTGCAGGATAGAAGCATTAAAACAGACAAGTATCAATCGGTGATCCAGTCATAGTCATATTTGTTAATCTTAGGAAGGCTTAACTCATTTCAAAAGAAGCATTTTTCGGGTTTGCGTGAATTTCATCTGCGCACTATTGTGAAAATCAGATACAACCAAATGGTAAAGATAGATCCCGCTGGAGACGGCGGATCCGATTTCATCTTTTCCATCCCACCGAATCTGATGTTTACCACCTGGTTTTTCGCCTTTAAATAATGTGCGGACATGTTGCCCGAGGCTATTAAAAATATATAAATGGATGCTCGATGTCGATGGGAGCAAAAAGGAAATTGTCGTGGTCGGATTAAACGGATTGGGAAAACATGGCTCTAATTCAAATTTTGTGGGGAGCTTCGTTTGTACGGATTCCGAAATTCCGGTTAATGTCCGTTTCAAAGTTAAATAATGGATGGGAAAAGATTGTGTCGAATCACCAGCAAAGTAAGCTCGCGCATTCCAGCGAACTCTTACTGAATCGCCAAGATTCCAACTGTTCCAGATCGTGATTAGCGAATCAAGTTGATGTCCTGATAGGGTGGCTAACGTATCCTGACCATTATTGTTTGAAACAAAATATGCTTGTCGATATTGAAAATCGAACAGGTGCAGCCGGTACGTAAATCCTGGAAGCCCACCGGTTTTTTGCCAGCCAAATATAACGGGACTTGGGTCTCCCGGGCCAATTTCTAAAGTAGTAAACGACGCAGGGAAATATGTGGTGAACTCGGTTAATTCAGTTTGAATGGTAAATGGATTATCACACATATCTGAAATAGAGGGATTCAAAGAACTCTGAATTCTTATCAAGGTTTGATTAGTTGTCTGGATATAGGGTATGATCCATTCATATTCACGATTAGCTGCAGGTATACTTGATGCAACTAGTTCCCAGTGGGCGCCGCTGTCTGGTGAGTAATACAATTCAACAAATCCGGAGAATCCTGCACCCCAAATTATTGTCGCTTTTGATCCGGTTGAATAGACCTCGCCGCCGTTGGGGATAATTAATGATAAATTTGTCTGGCTGAGCGAGACACAAGCTGCCTGTTCGGCATTTGTTCGAATAAGGTTAATTGGTAATGGATGAAATCTCAGATATTTCCCGCGGCTTGTCAGGTGACAGTAACTCATTATGGTGCCTTTAATTGGTTTTAAACTGCCGTTATAACACCCTCCTTCAGGAGTATAGCAGGTGTCGATGGGTCCGGCAGGCCAGAAACAATTATGCGTATGCGGCGAACCGAAATTGTGTCCTGATTCATGCGATACTACATCCACATCCCATGAATATGCGGGGAGGCTGGAGAACGTTCCGTTTATATTGCTGAATGCATATCCAAGCCCGAAGGAAAGGTCTGAACATAGTACATCCAACCATGCAACGCCCCCCAATCCGCCAACCCGTGTTGAGATATAGTGAGCTAAATCTCTTTGTATCCCCTGCATGTTGTTGTTCCAATAGCTTCGAAATTGGTCCAAAAGTGTGAACGAATCAGAACCATCATAGGGGTCATTCTCGGTACTCCACACCCGAAGATATGGTACAACAATTTTAATATTAAAATCACGGATATATATTGCTGAAACAGTTGACATTAGAGAAAGCAAATATGAGGAGGCATTGGCTATGCTTCCAAAACGTGTGTAGGTTTCATAATCTGATTCAATCGCCATTTCCACTTCTAATAAATCATCAGAGGCTGATCTTAAGATTTTAGGATCCAGATCTTCCATCATGCTTTTAATTCTTTCCGGAATATCAAATACGTCAGCCCTGCAATCAAAATTGTTTTCCAAAAGCAGTTCATTGGTTGAATACAAAATATGTTGATTTTCCGAATCGTTTGTTGTGAGGTCCATCGGACCAATCACATAGTTATTATCTTCTGTCCTAATAATTCCATATAAGCCGAGTGGTGAAAAGCTGAGACCAACAAATGAGGACTTTGATCCCTCAATTTGACCTGCATAGGAGGCAAACTCCCTACCGCCGTTGACTTTTTCATCTCCCATGCTTGTGCCAGCCACAATGGAAGCGTTGGGACCCAGAATATCAAATCGTTTTAGAGTTAGATTTAAAGAAAGCGTAGTACTCAGAGGTAACTTGACAGTGATCTGCGCTTCCTTTTTTTCCATAATTTCTTGAAAAACGGATTCATTAGCATCAAGTATTGTTGCTTCCCTCACAACAGCATCTATTTTGCTTTTCTGTTCACCTGGAAGGTTGTAGTTTATGGATAAAAGATTATTTATGGTTTTTGGTGCTCCGAATGACTGTATTGTCAAAAAAATTGCTGTAAGAAAAGAAAGCCCCAGTAATCTATTAATCATCGAACAGTCCTTTAATATTAATTCAAAAGTTGAAATATAACATTTCAACAAAATTATGGTTACAAATTTCTAAAATACTTTTTTTATTAACTTTGAGCTATAATTTATGCTATTTATTATAAAAACTTTTGATTTGGAATTTACTCACTTTTTTTTCAAATTCAGGTGCTGCAAGAAGGATTCTAAAGAGTTACTAACCCTCATCCAGGGTATATTTCATTTATGTTCGCAGATAATCTCAACAATTTAATATTGAAAAAGAGATCTCTACTATGTATAGGCTTAGATACGGATATTGAAAAAATTCCATCAATACTTTTATCGGAGCTCGATCCCTTATATAAGTTTAACAAAGCCATAATTGAAGCGACAAAAGATTTTGCAGTAGCTTTTAAATTGAATATTGCCTTTTACGAATCTCTCTCTATTCCGGGATGGGAATTGTTGGAAAGAACTTTATCATCAATCCCATCCGATGTTTTGGTAATTGCTGATGCCAAAAGAGCGGATATTGAAAACACTTCCCAAAAATATGCGGAAACTTTTTTGAAATCTTATCCCTTTGACGCAATTACAGTTTCTCCTTACATGGGTTACGATTCTGTTCTTCCATTTCTGGAATATCAGAATAAAGGCATTTTTATTCTATGTTTAACATCGAATAGTGGTGCTCAGGACTTCCAGTTTTTGAAAGTTGAGAAGGAATATTTATATCAAAATGTTGCCAGAAAAGTAGTTGAATGGAATTTCAAGAACGGAAATTGCGGTTTGGTGGTAGGGGGAACTCACACTGATCAATTGAAAACAGTACGCGAAATTGCACCAAATCTTCCCTTTCTTGTACCAGGTATTGGCCGACAGGGTGGTAATCTGGAATTGGCCGTGAAATATTCCACAGATTCGGAAGGACTTTCGAGTTTGATCGCCGCTTGCCGGTCTGTAATCTATGCCAGTTCTGATAAAGAGTTTGCCGATTCGGCAAGACAAAGAGCAAAACATTTAAGGGAGCAAATAAATAGGTCGGTCGGATTGTACAAAAATCCATCGTGGCTGGGATTAAATTAGTGACTGTATAAATCGACTCTATTTTTACACCAAGTTTCTGAACAGAGTAAATTATATTTGAAAATGATATTATGATAATTTTTTATTAAATGGAAAATCAATTATGGAGAACCAAGAAGCATTAAGAATTTTTGAGAAAACCGGTGCCCTGCAGAAAGGGCATTTTGAATTATCCTCCGGATTACACAGTCCCGAGTACTTTCAATGTGCGATGGTTTTACAGTATCCTGAGTATCTTCAGCGATTTGCAGGTGAGATTGTGGATTTTTTCTCCGAAGAGCAGGAAGACATCGATATGGTTATCGCACCTGCAGTCGGGGGAATTGTTTTGGCGCAGGAAGTTGGGAGGCAAATGGGCATTAGAAGTATTTTCACCGAACGTGTAAATGGGAAAATGGGTCTGCGGAGAGGATTTTCTGTGGAACCACATGAAAACATTTTGGTCGTTGAGGATGTGATTACGACCGGAGGTTCGGTGTGCGAAATTATCGACTTGTTGGAAGAAATGCGGGGATTCGTAGTCGGTGTCGGTTGCATTCTGGACAGGAGCGCCGGGAAACATAAAATTGAAGTTCCTCTTTTTTCGGTTTATACGGCAAAAATGGTCACCTATACACCTGATAGATGTCCTTTATGTTTACAAAGAAAGCCTGTGGTAAAGCCCGGCAGTCGTGTTTCCCTAAGTGCTTAAAAAAGTGATTTGGAATCAATCTGAAACACTCGAGCGATTGTATTTTTTAAGAATCTTTTTATCTTATTTAATCTCCCAATAGTTAGTTTTCATTTATCTATTCTAAAATTCAGAGAATGAGCATATGCGATTCGTTATATTAGCGAGCGGGAGTAAGGGCAATTCGATTTTTATCGAAACAGATTATACAAGATTATTGATTGATGCTGGTATATCTGCGAACAAAATCTCAGAGAAATTAGAATCATTTGAAATTGAACCCCGGACTATTGATGCTATTGTCCTAACTCATTCACATACTGATCATGTAAGGGGTGTGGGCCGTTTTTCAACAAGATACGGGATTCCGATTTATGCTCATCCGGAAACCCTGGATAGTATTACAATTTTGCTTAAACAAAATCAAAAACTTGTTCCATGGTATCGGGATTTTCAAATTAAGGACATAAGGCTGAAGCCATTTAAACTATCACATGATTGCGAACCGACCTTTGGTTACTTAATAGAAGATAATTATAAAAGCTTGGCAATTTGCACAGATTTAGGAATAGCAACGAATAATGTGAAGAAGATTTTACAACACTCAAATTCAATAATTCTCGAAAGCAATCATGATACCGACATGCTAATAAATGGGAGATACCCATATTATCTGAAGGAAAGAATCGCCAGTAGGGTAGGACATCTTTCAAATTACGAGGCAGGAAATTTGCTGAGAGAGGTGATGCATTCCGGAATTGAGCAGGTCATCTTAGGTCACCTGAGTGACGAGAATAATAATCCCCAAATAGCCCTTGAAACGGTTCTTTCAATAAACGAATGGCAGATAGAATCTCTTTTAGGTGTTATCTCTCAGGATCAATCCTCTCCGATTTTCCAACTTTAAGGTTCAACTAAATAAAAACTATTTAACACATTATTGGATTATGTTTCTACACTTTTTTCTATTGTTTGCGGGGATGATGCTAATTTGGGCAGGTGCTGAACTTTTAGTCCGGTATTCATCCAAACTTGCCAGAGTGTTAGGAGTGAGTCCTATAATAATAGGGTTATCCGTTGTATCAATGGGTACGTCAATGCCAGAGTTTGTGGTGAGTACCGTGGCGGTAATAAAAGGAAATACAGGAATTTCAATTGGCAATATTGTAGGGAGCAATATCGCTAATATGGGTCTGATTCTAGGATTGGGTGCGGTTCTTTATCCAATGGAAGTGAAATTGTCCTGGATAAAAAAAGAAGTGCCATTCATGATCGCGGTGACGGTGCTATTTATACTATTGTCATATATCAGTTTATCATTGAACCGATTCGATGGAGTGATATTACTGCTGCTTATGTTCACATTTGTTGTATATTTGGGGAAATATTCAATTCGCGAAATGGCATTTACTAAGGAAATAAATCTGGATCTTAACGGTATTACCACAGGAAATCATCCCACTCTGAAGATAAAAACTTTCTATTTTATCTTTTCAGTCTTAGGTGCTATTGTTCTGATTGTGGGTTCGGAAATTTCGGTGAGATACGGTACCAAAATCGCCTCGGCCTTCGGTGTCAGTGAGTTAGTGATTGGACTAACGCTCATTGCAGTGGGTACATCTCTGCCCGAACTGGCAACGACGATTGTGGCAGCCATAAAGAAAGAAACTGATATAATTATTGGAAATGTTATAGGGAGCAATATATTTAATATCCTATTGATTGGAGGGATAGCCCCTATAATTTGCCCAATTCCAATTGTAGAAGAAATGTTTACAATTCAATACCCAATTTTACTACTTTTAAGCATTCTAGTTTTTCCTCTGATGCGGGTCCGGTTAAATCTTCAACGGATAGAAGGTACTATACTATTATTGATATATATTCTTTTTATATATTTTACTATTTAGGACTTAAATATCATATTTCCTGAACATGAGTGATTTGGGACCTCAGTTTCAACTGACTTTAATCTGAAAACTTATAATACCGACGTGCTGAGAACCAAATTAGGTAAGATCTGCTCTTGATTTTTTTATTATGGTTTTTTGACGATCTCTGAAAACCTTTCCGTTACATCTACAAACCTCTAAGAATATAAGATAAACTGCAATATCATCAGATTACGTTTGATGCATTTTTCAAAAGATTGGTTTAATTTTAACTGCTACCGATTTGCTGACCATATTTACCAAAATACTCAATTCACTGAACCCGAAAGTAATTGATAAATAACTGCAATTCTATTCAATGCTATATTGATAATCAATGAGAGCTATATTTTGCATTGGATATATTCCTATTGTTTTAATCTCAAATTGGGACGTTGAATTGTCTTCATTACCTACAAAATCAAGGATTAAATATGAGAACAATACTGGTGTAACTGAATTATGAGGTCGCTCAATATTTTCTGAACACAAGTAAATATACTTGCACAAAGAATTGTGATATATTTATCTCTCTAAAGAACATTTCAATAATAAATTGTGTTTATATTATATTTTAAGAAACTGTCTATTTATGAAAATGATAATTTGTGAATTTAATCGATATTCTCAATTAGGAACAATTTCTACAAAAAAGAGAGATCGTATGGCAATTGCATTAGTTTTAGGGGGAGGTGGGGCAAGGGGTCTTGCTCACATGGGTGTTTTAAAAGTTCTTGAACAAGAAAACATTAGATTTGATATGATTGTTGGTTGCAGTTTTGGAGCATTAATTGGTGGTATGTACGCTCAATCAGCCAATATTTCTGTGGTGCAAACAAGAATGGAGGAATTCAAAAAGTCAAAAGAATACCGTGATCTTGGTGTAAAAATGCTTCAAAAACCCTCATTTGCATCAGATGATTTTATGAGACAGTTTGCGCGAAATATTCGTGATAGAGTACTACTTAATGTTATTGTGAATAGAATTTCGGTTTTAAAAGAGGACAGACTGATTAATTCTATAAATTTTTTAATTAAAGATATTTTAATTGAAAATACGAAAATAAAATTTGCGTGTAATACAACAGATTTGGTAAGTGGGAGGCCAATATTGTTCACAAAAGGGAAAATGCGAGAAGCGGTTCTTGCCAGTACTACTATACCAGGGTATTTCCCTCCTTTGGAAGTAAACGGCAAAAGATTTGTTGATGGTGCAGTAACCTATAATCTGCCAATTAAGTTTGCAAAGGAATTAGGGGCGAGAAATATAATTGCCGTTGATGTTCACTCTGTTTTGCAACGAGACTGCGATTTCAAAAATGTTTTTGATGTCATACTTAGAACCAGCACCATAACTTCTGCGATGTTAACAGAAGAAAGCCTTGATGAGGCAGATGTGATAATTACCCCAGATGTTGGGAAATATCTATGGTATGATTTTGATAAAAGTGATGAATTGATTGCTGCTGGTGAAGAAGCAACATATAGTAAATTGGCAGATGTGAACGCACTTTCATTAAAACAAAAAAAGTGGGATATTTTCGATTTTTTTAAAAAAGGAATCAAAAGAAAACAAAATTAATTGAATAATTAGATTGGTAAGTTTTACTTCATACCTGTCTTTCTTCCCAGATCTTTTCTAAATATGTAAGATGCAATATAGGATGTAAACAGTCATGACCCCTCGAGAGTTTTTATTTATTCGTTCCTTGTTTGCCGATACGACTAATTCTTTAAATGGAATAATAAACTACAGTAATTTTTAACAATATGATGTGTGCTCTCCGTCACCTTTGTATCGTGGGTATTCTCTATTATTGCATCTGGTCACGCAGGGATGACTTGAGGACTAAGTCTCAGCCGAACGAATTAAACCTCCGGCAAAATGTATTCGGCTGAGATTTATCCTCAACGATAAAATTTCTCCTTCCACTTTTTAGCTCAAGATAAAAATTTGAAACATCCTATCAAGATTAGTAATTTTGAGGATTATTCTCTACCGAATTAAAAAAGCCCGGTCGGATAAGACCAGGCTTCAGAATTAAAGGATAATAAGGGATTATTATCCCAGGAATGTTCGCAGAGCTCTACTTCGAGAAGCATGACGAAGCCTACGGATAGCCTTTTCTTTAATCTGTCTCACTCTTTCGCGTGTCAGATTAAAACGCTCTCCAATTTCTTCTAAAGTTAGCGGATGTTCTTGTCCTAAACCAAAATACAATCGAACAACTTCAGCCTCACGTTTTGTTAGAGTAGCCAGCGCACGTTCAATCTCTACTTTTAGCGATTCTCCCATCAAATCGTCGTCCGGTGGCGGTTGATGGTCGTTTTGGATTACATCAAGTAGACGATTATCCTCGCTGTTGCTGAAGGGGGCATCCATAGACAAATGCCGACCCGAAATCTTTAAGGTATCTGCTACTTCAAAATCCGTCATATCCAGTTCTTCCGCTATTTCACTTGCACTTGGTTCACGCTCGAACTCTTGTTCTAGGGCAGAATAAGCTTTACCAATTTTATTAAGTGCACCAACCCTATTTAGTGGAAGCCGAACCACCCTTGATTGTTCAGCTAAAGCCTGAAGAATAGATTGCCGTATCCACCAAACGGCGTAAGAGATAAATTTAAAACCTCGCGTTTCGTCGAATCTTTTTGCTGCCTTTATTAATCCCAGGTTACCCTCATTGATTAGATCCCCCAATGATAAGCCCTGATTTTGATATTGTTTTGCAACACTGACAACGAAACGAAGATTCGCTTTAGTTAGCCTCTCAAGCGCAGTCTGATCACCCTGCTTGATGAGCATTGCGAGTTCAATCTCTTCCTCAGGAGTCAGTAAGGGAACCTCTCCTATCTCCTGAAGATATTTATCGAGGGATTGACTTGCCCTGCTTATGGAACCTCTAGCCATACGACCTTTAATTCCTCCTCTCTCTTAAGCGTTTATGTTTTATTAATTTATATTGTTAATTTCTTGAATTTCCCCGTCGCTACTAATAACGAAGGGTGATTTGTTTAGTTCCAGGGATAATTTATTTAGATATCTTAAGAAATTGTCCTTTCTTTTGCCCTCTAAAATTATCGGCTGAAATTCTACTTCTTCATTAAAAACATTGATTGGTACTATTTCTGTTTTGGTAATTTGCCCATTTGAATATGATAATTTAAGTAAAATACTTTCTTTCGCTTTTTTACTGTAAGATCCAAAAATGAAATTGCCAAGAGAGTAGGCAATCAGTTTTCCTTTATAATATTCAATACCCTGTATAACATGTGGATGATGACCCAGGATGAGATCGGCACCGGCATCGATTAATTTATGTGCGAGTTCAATTTGGTAGTCCTTAGGTGTTTCCATGGATTCTTGTCCCCAGTGACAGGAAACAATTACAATATCACTATCCGCATCTAATTTTTTAATGTCATCATAGACAAACGTATGATAGGGGAAGCAAGTACCGGCAGATGTATCGGTTGCCCAAAATTCCTCTGGAAAAGTTAAACTATATGCCACAAAAGCAATCTTTTGTCCCTTTATGGAGAATTTTGCAGCTTTCCTTGCTTCTTCTAGTTCCATCCCTGCACCCGCAAAGAAGATGTTGTTATTTTCCAACAGTTTCATGGTTGTTTGCAAACTCTCAATGCCAAAATCCATTATGTGGTTATTCGCTATACTTACCACGTTTATATGTCCTGCAGAAATTACCTTAATTAATTGGGGGTCAACCTGAAAACTATATTGTTTCGGATAGGCTTCTCCTCCTTCCCCAAAGGGTGCTTCAAGATTTGCGAAAACAATATCGGCACTTCTCATAACTTCTATTACATTTTTAAATGGATAGGAATATCCATTTTGCTGAATAACCTGTTGCGTCCAGGAGCCAAGCATTAAATCTCCGGAAGCAATGATAGTCAAGGAGGTGGATGCAATAGCTATCCGGGCTAATATAAGTGTGGAGAGAGAAAAAACGATCCATATGTACGAAAAATTGGGGTACCTAATAAAAGGCTTTATGTTCAAAGATTTCTCTTCTCTTTATGATTTCTTTGGCTAAGCAACCTGAATCAAATGATGTTGATTAATAAATATTCAATCCAAAAGAGACAATAGATCGAAACAAAATGGTAAAATAAATCCACATTAAAGCAATATAATAATTTTTCCTATAATTTCAAAACTGCACAGATGAATGTATCGAAGAAAAATGCAAAAATCTTAATTATTTCCTTTGTTATTTTTCTATGTAGGTTTTTTTAAGTAAATGTTCGATTTTTGAGAATGAAGCAAATATTGTGTCAGATTAAAGGTGGTAAAATATTATTTCTTTACTTTCTCGGTAAGTATAATTTTCATTCCAGATTCCGAAGAAGCGAAGCGCACCTCATCAATGAGATTTTGGACAAGAAAGATTCCCCTTCCGTGTTCCTTCATAATGTTGTTTGAATTAGTTGGATCTGGTAATTTGTCCGGATTGAAACCCTCCCCCTCATCTTCCACAGAAACTTGAAGCGTATTTTCTCCGAATACTGCATGAAGTGTAATTTTTTTCTTTGGATTTTCTTTATTACCATGAACCATGGCATTTACAGCTAATTCGGTAAGAGCAATGGCCATATTATCACTTTGTTCGGAGGAGAAACCCATTTTAAGACATATTTTCTGGCTAAATTTTTCAACCTTTTCAATATTCCCCAATTTACTGGATAATATTAAGGATTGCTCTTTTGAGTTATTTTTTTGTTTGGTTTCCGCCATATGTCGTAAAAAAAGAAGGAAATCTTTAATATAGAAAATTTAAACCTTGAATCAAATAATAAAATTTCGCAAAATCACCCCTGTCAGTAGATAATGCAGTGTATTATTTATATAAACGTTTATAAAGAAGTTACGTACGAATAATAATTTCTACAAATAAAAATCTTATGACCATAAAATCTCAATTGCCACGTTCTTTAACACGTTTTGATGCCACTATGTTGATAATTGGTAATATGATTGGCATAGGGATATTTACAACAACCGGTTATGTTGCTGGTTATATCAACTCTTCAATTTTGCTCTTGTTTGTTTGGGTTATCGGTGCCGTATATTCATATTGTGGTGCAATAACTTACGCGGAGCTGTCGACACGTTTTCCCGTCTCCGGTGGTGATTTTCACTATCTAAAAACCGCTTATCATCCTTTGATTGGATTCTTGTTCGGATGGTCAACCTTTACCGTGACATATACCGGTTCAGTTGCGACAATTGCCGTAGGATTTGCGACGTATTTTCAGAATCTTTTACCGAAAAGCTTTTTGGGACTTTCAATCTCAATTCCACTAACACCTCTTTATTTGACTTCAATTAAAATCATCGCAGTATTGATCACTCTACTACTTACATGGATAAATGCTAAGGGAGTGAAGTATGGTGCCAGGTTTCAAAACCTATTTTCTGTGGCCGGTATAGGGGTGATCTTTGCATTTGTGACTGCCGGGATATTATCTAACGCCGCCGATTCCAATAATTTTTACCCTTTGTGGCCCGATTCCTTATCATTAGGCGAATCTTCTTTTTTAGGTGTCGCATTCGTGAGTATTGTATTCACCTATGCCGGTTGGACAACAATTGTCTACGTTGCCGGTGAAATAAAAAATCCAACAAAAAATATTCCCTCAGCAATGTTAATATCTGTGACTCTGGTTGCAATTATCTATATAATTATGAATTTAGTCTATCTTCTAGCGATGCCAATGACTGAAATGAAAAATGTGGTAGACATCGGCTATGTGGCAATGCAGCGACTATTCAATGAGGATATTGGGATTCTCTTTGCTATTATTGTAATGCTCCTGTCACTTAGCAGTCTCAATTCCACAATTCTTTCCGGTGCAAGAATATATTATGCAATGGCAATTGAGGGGAAATTTTTCAAAATTGTTGGGAAGTTGCATCAAACCAGCAAAGTTCCTGCTATATCTTTGTGGGCGCAATGTCTCTGGTCTGTGGTCCTCATTATATCGGGCAGCTTCAATCAATTGTTAACCTACACCGTTTTTATTATGGTTCTCTTTTCATTTCTTTCTGGCGTTGCTCTGTTTATCATTAGAAAAACGGATCAAGACAAAAATTATTCTTCTAAAATAAGAGGATATCCATATATTCCATTATTTTTTATCGTGTTCTCATCGTTCATAATGATTTCAATTTTATATAACCGTCCTTTGGAATCTTTGATAGGAATTTTTATTGTATGCTTGGGGATTCCGTTTTTTCTGTTTTGGGAGAAGCGAAATGGAGTGGCAGCAAAATAAAAGCCTAAGCATTATCTCCTCTAGAATGATGAAAAAAATTTGCAGCGATGCAAACATTTTTTGCTGCTGATCCATCCGTTATTTTTAAAAGGGTGTAATAAATGTTGCTGAGAATAAGAGCAAAAGTTTTTTGCATCAACGCCATTTCTTAAAATCCACAGCTCATTAAAAAACAATACTCGAAGGTTTTGGCACATTTGTTGTCATTAGTAAATGTAGTTCATATTTGAAATTTGACAAGATGATGCTAATGCCATGAGGTTTGTTCAGATATCGCATTTGATGATAATTTCAATATTCGCAAATTTGTTTTTCAGTTCTGTCTATCTTCAAACAAAATTTCCAAAGCATTATCATCCCATTCGTGAATACACAGGCCAGACAATTTAGGATGTGGTAAATGTACCTGAAGAAAATATGGATGTTGGTCTGTTGGCTTTGATTATTGCCAAAGAATATGATCCGAAAGTTGAAGTGGAAAGGCATCTAAACGAATTGGATGACATGACGGAAGAGATAGAGCGGATGCTGGCGGAGCGTACGAAGGGCATTGAAAAGATGATAATGAGCAAGACATTTCTCTTTGAACCCGGTGTTTGGAATGATAATTATCCTTTCTCATACGACCTCGAAGATCCATTGGGTAAACAACTGGAGAACCAGCTATTGAGCACCTATCTTAATTCCCGAAAAGAAAATTGTTTGAGTATGCCTGCTCTTTTTATTGCACTTATGGAGCGAATTGATCCCATTTTGCCATTTTATGCGGTAAGAGTACCCCTGCATCTATTTTGTCGATTATATGACCGGCAAACCGGCGATGTTTGGAATATCGAAACAACCAATGGCGGTCATCCGGCCAGGAATCAATGGTATATTGAAAGCTTGGGAATCCCCCAGGTATCCATTGAAAGGATTACTTATCTGGCGGATATGAGCAAGCGGGAATTGATTGCCGATTTACCGCAACCCCTTATGCTCAGGGCGAGACGGGCGGAGGATTATGAAACGGCTCTTAAATATGCGGATTTGGCTCTTCGATTAAATCCGCATGCGATATACTCGCTGGTTAATAAAGGGGCAATCTATTCCCAGATGGGCTATGAAAAATTGGAAAGAATAAAATCTGAGAATCGAGGTGTATCCCAAAAAGAGAAACAACAACTTGATTGGTGGGATCAAGAAGCAGGCAAATATATTGAGAGGGCTTTTGCACTGGGCTGAACGCCGGAAACACCGGAACAGCAGGAAAACTATTTGAAGACAGTTCGGGATCATAATATGAGTGGAGGCGAGTAAGGCAAATTAGAACTAAACGTTTGAAATAAAATTTATTTAAGCGAATTTAAGGAGGCGTAACAATGAAAAAGTCAATTCTGGCAGTAATCGTTATGTTTGTTTCTGTTTCCGTAATTTGGACTGAAGAACACCCTTCAATTAATGAGTTGCCCAAATTAATATCATATTCCGGTCAAGAGCTGAATGAGCAGGAAGATATGAGGAACTATACAAGAGAAGATATGAGAAAGTGAGGGCTTTTACAGCCGGTTCGTTTTATATCTGTTGATCCACTATCGGACAAGTATCCATCGATGACACTCTACCCTTATACATTAAACAATCCAATAATCTTTGTTGATCCCACAGGAATGTGGGTTGCAGAATATGATGAAGAAGGGAATATTGTAAATGCAGTCTATGAAGATGGTGAGACCTACGAGGACTTATATACCCAGCTTGGCATATCTGCCGAAGAATTTTCCGGTCAATTTGGGATTGATCTATCAAAAGGTATTGCAACAACATGATTCAATATTAAGAGTTTTGTTGTGAATAATACTAATTTTGATCCAAAATATGCTATGTCAAACTGTTTTGGTTTTTGGTTTTGTTCTAACTGCCACTGGTGTACAATCTACTGAATCGCAAGGGTAAGGTGTAACTTTTCTTTCAGAAATGGGAAATCCATCTTCGGCAAGTTCCCCCAATACTGGTGATATAGCAGTATGGAATTACACAAGAAATATTACAGGTGCAGGTGAATTAGGGCAAATACAGGGAGTTCCTGCCCCTTCAGCCATCTTTGTATTAAAAAATCGAGCTGGAGAGGCTCAATTTTTAAATAGGGCAACGGCTGGTGTCCCAGCTACGATTAACACAGCATCAAATGTTTAGCAAAGCTACAGTGCAATTAGGGCAGCAAAACAGCAAAATATCAATTCAGCAAATTTGGGTTGGGTACTTCCTGTTATTACTCCAACGCCAATGTATTATAAATTGAGGTAAATAAAAATGCACAAATTTTTAATTTTATTGCCAATAGTTAATATTGGGTTCGCTCAGGATTTCAAAATAAAGAGGATTCACAATAGCTCAAGAAATTACTTCAATATTGAAAAGATTCATTCAAATCCAATGAGTAATCCTAATAATATGTTTACTAATTTCAATCTTCCAGACACTTCAAATATTCTTATAGACATCTCAGATGATAAGGATAAGATTTTAATAGCAAAAGAGGTTGAAAATCTGGAACTAGGTCATTATCAGTTGACTTGGGATTATAAGAATATTAATGATATTTCAACCGGAAAATACAACTTGAATTTTAAGGCATCTAAAAATGCAAAACTAAAATACTATGGCAATATAGATTTCTTATTGTTGAAATGAATGTTTGCCACAAAAATTAATATAGTTTTGAATTATTGAATATTTCAAATTGAAATAGAACATTTCCCAGCCACAAAAATCAACTCCTGGTTAGCCTGCGCGCCAAAAAGTGTTTTGTTGAGATCTCCATAAGCAACATCCAATTTAAACCCGCATCTGGCTAATAAGTGTTCCGCTTCAAATCGAAATAAATACCTCATCTGGGCATTTTCGGTTAGACGCTCGCTTCGTCCATCGGGGTGGGAGATATAAAATATAAACTGTATGTCTAGAATCTGGTTCTCCAAATCACGTCCCAGGTATTTATTGCAGCGAATGACTTTTCTGCGGTCAGGCATGCTGAACTCCGGTTCTTCATCGACTTCACCCAGGTATTTGTCATCCACCAGCCTTTCAAGGGAGGGATTAAATAAATCTAAAATAATTTTGCCGCTCTTTTTGAGATGTTTGTGGACACATTTTAGGCAGGCAATTTGATCATCCACAGTAAGCAAATGCTGAAAAGCCCGGAAGGGAATAATCGCCAGATCAAACTTTTGACTCAATTCAAAACTTCTCATATCGGCATTGAAAAGTTTTACCGAGCGTTTAATGTTCTCCGGTTCCTGTGATAATTTTTCCCGGCAGATGGAGAGCATCTTATCCGAGCTGTCAATGCCGGCGATTTTGATCCCGGATCTGGCAATTGGAAGAAGTATCCTCCCAGTGCCACATCCCAATTCCAAGACCGTTCCTTTGGATTGTCTGGCCATTTCCAGATAAAAATCAATATCCTTTCTTTCCCGGTAAATGACCACGTGATCATAAAATTCTGCCAGCAAGCGATATTCGTCTGGTTTGGTTAGGCTCATGATTTTGTCCTTATTGTTGCTTGTCGAATCACTTGATTTTTTCCGTTGCATTTTGGATGGTTTCAATTACCCGCATGGACTGCCAGATCCCCTTTCTAAATCTAAAATAAAAGATCACCCCCAGCGCGGCGACATAGAGTGTTACAAAAAACCACAGCAGATTTATTCCAATATTAAAATAACGTAGCCCAATAAGGGAGGGTAGCAGCATCAGTAACCATGATAAACCAATACTGGCGATTGCTACGAACCGCGTATCTCCGGCTCCCTTCAAAGCCCCTGAGAATATCATGTTCGCTGCATCGAAGAGAGAATAAACAGCTACAAAACGAAGCAGAATAACCGCAACTTGATAGATCTTCTGAAAATGATTTGGATCGGCCTGTATTGCGAAAGGCCATAAAAAAAGTCCCGGGAAGAAAAAATACCCGATTGCTAATATGCCAAAATAGGTAAAGGATAAGTGAAAAGCAGACCAGGTGGATGCCACCGCCATTTGGGGACTGTTTTCACCCAGCCGTTGGCCAACGAGTGTCGATACGGCAAGTGAAAGCCCATACATGGGCAAAAATGCAAGCATGTTAATGTTAAAAGCGATATTACTTGCGGCCAATTCCCGGATACCAATTTTCCCAACCAAAATGATAAAAATAGTAAATGCAAGCATTTCCAGAAGAAACTGCCATCCATTAGGCAATCCAAATCTCATTAGTCTCCTAAATAAGTCCATCTGAAATCTCCATCCGTGAAGTGTCGCAAATTCTTGGTTCATTGCGGGTCGGCTCATTCCGGCAAAGAACAATAGTGCTGTAATAACTGTAGCTGCCACGGTTGCCCATCCTGCACCACGAACACCCATTTCCGGAAATCCAAAGTTGCCAAAAATTAATAAATAATCGAGGACGATATTTATAAACATGCCTACTATATTAATCCACATGATGATCCATGTTTTTCCTCTTCCACTAAAAAATCCGGAAATCGCATTTGCAGAGACAACAAAGGGAGCTCCAAACAATAGAATCTGAAAATAATCGACTTCTAAATCTTTAACAATTGTTTCATGTCCAATTAGATCAAACAGTATTGGGGCAAGAGGGTAGAAGATCAAAATAATGGGAGCAGAAAACAGCGCCAGGTATAATCCCTGCCAAACCGCTGGTCCAATCCTATCGTATTGTTTCGCGCCATAATACTGCGCAACAAATGTATTTACATATGCCGCTGTTCCAACCAGAAGACTGGTTAATGTCCAGTTGACCATACCGGCCGGCATAGATGCCGCAATAGCTTCCTGTGAATACCATGTAAGAAACATTCTATCGATAAAATGCTGAACACTCCATGCACCGGTACTAAGAATAAGTGGAAAGGCAATTTGTAATACTTCGCCATATCCGCATCTTATTCTCCAGCGGTTTTTGATTTGATTATAAATTGATAGCATTTAAAGGGTTTCGATAGGTTTACATTCAAAATGAATTTAATTAATCCGGGGCCTCCATGCTTATCTCATTTTAAGAAATGGTAATTTAATTCCAATTATGATAATAAGGTATTCATTGATATATTTAGGTTTATGTTTTACTTTACTATGGTCAAATTTGGCCAATTCAAGTGTGACAAAAAATGGCGCAATAAAGAAAACCATAATATAAGTAGGAGATAATGCATGAGAGATGTCGTCAAGGGTTTGGAACCCAAAAGTCTTTGGGAACATTTTTATCAGATTACCCAAATTCCAAGATGTTCCAAACACGAGGAAAAAATCCGTGAGTATATTGTTGAAGTTGCAAAGCGGAATAAATTTGAATACAAAATGGATTCTGTTAAAAGTGTGGTTGTTAAAAAACCTGCCTCACCTGGTTGTGAAGAAAAACCGATTGCAGTCCTTCAGGGTCATCTGGACATGGTATGCGAAAAAAACAAGGATACCCCGCACAATTTCGCTAAAGACCCGATAAAAATGATGCGGGATAATGGTTGGATCAGGGCTGATGGAACCACTCTCGGCGCTGATAATGGCATTGGAGTGGCTGCAGCATTAGCGGTAATGGAAAGTGACGATGTCCAGCATGGACCCCTGGAGTTTCTATTTACTGTGGATGAGGAAACCGGTTTAACCGGGGCAACCGAACTTGGAAATGATATGCTTGAGGGCCGGATTTTAATCAATATGGATTCTGAAGAGGATGGCGCTTTCTATATCGGTTGTGCTGGAGGAAGAGATACGGCCCTCATTCTGAGAATGGAAACGGAGTCAGTGCCATCGGGCTACAAAGCCCTGAGAGTTCGGGTAGGCGGGCTGCAAGGGGGACATTCCGGGATGAATATACATCAAGGAAATGGGAATGCTATTAAATTATTGACCCGTTTTTTGTGGAAGCAGGCTCCTAAATTTGATTTAAGGATTTCGAGTATAGATGGCGGCAGTATGCATAACGCCATTCCTAGAGAATGTGACGCGATTTTTTATGTGTCTCCTAATAAGATAACTGATCTCAAAAAAGAGGCTGAAACTTTTGATTCATATTTCAAAAATGAATATCATGCGGTTGATCCAGGTGTATCGGTTTCAATCACGGAAGGAGGGTTTGAAAAACCGGAAAAGGTATTAAGGAAGGATCTTCAGAATCGTTTGTTGAATTTAATTTATTCGATGCCCCATGGGGTTATGGCGATGAGTCACGCAGTTCAGGGATTGGTGGAAACTTCCACTAATATGGCGGTCGTACACACCAAAGATGAAAAAATAAGCTTTGTTACTAGCCAACGCAGCTCGGTTCAGAGTGCTTTGGACGATATTGCTGATATGGTTTGTGCTATTGGTATGCAGGCTGGGGCAGAGGTGGATCAAGGAAGTGGTTATCCGGCCTGGTCGCCCAATCCGGAATCTCCCATATTAAGAAAAGCAATTATAGTCTACAAAAGTCTTTTTGATAAAGAACCGGAAGTAAAAGCCATTCATGCCGGACTTGAATGCGGTATTATTGGTGACAAGTTTCCGGGTATGGATATGATTTCATTTGGTCCGACAATTTTGGGCGCTCATTCTCCGGATGAGAGAGTGGATATTGCCACGGTGGAGAAATTCTGGAAATTATTAAAAGCATTAATCGAAAAAATCGCTCAATGACCATTCTGTATTATCAAAGCAAGTTACCGCTTGAAGGGTCACTTGGGAACCAAGTGACCCCATTTTTCCATCTCTTGCTATCTGTCTCCTATGATGTTTTTAATTGACCGAAATATATCATCAAACATTTCCTCTGTTAATTTTCCGGTAAATGTATTTTGCTGACTTGGGTGGTAAGAGGCAACTAATCGCAGATTTGAATTAATTCTCATTTCCAGTCCATGCTTGAATTTAGGGCGAGGTTTTAGAGGAGTATTTCTTGTTGATTCCAGCATTTTGATCACATGCGAGAAGGCAAGCTGTCCCAAGCAAAGAATGACTCGCTTGTTTATCAGGATTTGAAATTCCTTCTTCAGATAAGAGTGACAATTAGAGAATTCCTGTTTTGTCGGCTTATTTGCCGGCGGTGCACAGCGAATTAAGGCACTGATAAAGCAATTAGTTAAAGAAAGTCCATCCTCCTCGCTAATCGAATGTGCTTGATTGGCAAATCCCGCTTTATGTAACGCCCGATATAGAAAATCACCACTGCGGTCGCCTGTAAACATTCTTCCAGTTCGGTTGGCGCCATGGGCAGCCGGAGCCAAACCAATAATCCATAATTCCGCGCTCAAATCACCAAATCCAGGAACTGGTTTTCCCCAGTAATCCCAATCCGAAAATCGTTTTGTTTTCTCGAGGGTAATTTTCTCACGCCATCGGACTAACCGAGGACATTCTTTACAGGTGACCATGTCCCCGTAAAGTTTATCGAATTGATTGTTTATTTGATTTTGCATATTAAGAAATTGAGTGTTGAAATGTATCTGTTGCGAATATAAATCATAATGAGATTCGTTGCAGGCCTAATTTAGAGAAATGAGAAATCGAGTAAGATTTGTGATTTCAATTCCAAATTTATTTCGAAACCATTTTTCCTTCCATACCATTCTCCAATTTAGCTGCTCCTTATGGTTATTAACAATTCAGCAATCCCAATGCAATTCATCAACCCATGGATTTAATTTTTACGCTTCTCACACAACTCAACCAAGCGTAAGAGAGAATCTTCCAATAATTGATACGAAAAATACTTCCGGGCTATTCGATAATTTTCATCAATCATTTTTTGTCTCAGCTTGTCATTGTTTAAAATTCTCTCAATTTTTTTTATTGTCTTTTTTGTAACAAATCCGTCGAAGGAGACAACGTTGAATCCTTTCGGTTCGATATCAGCTATATATATTGAATATCGATTAACTGCAATAGGTTTTTTATAATAAATGGTTTCTAAAAATGCATTGCCAAATCCCTCATAACCCGATGGATAAGTGACGATATCAGCGCATTGATAGACATCGCCAATGGTAAACATTTTTTCTCCTTCGGTTTTTTTTCTGCGCTGTAAGCCGATTAAATGGTCAATAAACAATAACTCTACACCCCAGTGTTTCGCATATTCGGTGATTCGTTCTTTGTACTCACCGCCTTCGTCACCTGAAGCATGTGATATGACTAACTTTGGTCTTTTTGGGTGGAGTTGATAGACAATTTCGATGGCTCGTTCAATCGATTTCCGCGGCACAATTCGGGTGGGTTGAAGTACAAAAATATCATCCTGAGCAAGACCAATGTATTTTCTTAAGTTCTCACAATAATTATCCGGTGGCGGAGGTGGGTTCTCGAAATCGTAAACATTTGGAATGATTGTATTCGAAATTCCTTTCCGATGACTTAGCTGTTCACTGGCTATGGAGTTAATAACTACATGCTGGATTGGGTGAAGGTCGGGAGGGAAAGAACTTTGCAAATAATCATCAGCGGCGTTTATTAAATAGCGATCTCTTTCCCAATAAAAATCATGATGGTGGGCGATAGTTGGGATATGCGTTTCGGCAATAAATTCGGTTAAAGCTATACCAAGAGGTATATTCATCGGTATGGCTAAAGCATTTTCCAGAATGATCAGATCGATATCAAATTTCTCCACAAATGAATATATCTTGTTTTTTAAGTAATCTATCCACACCCGGATCGATTCGCTTACTTCGCGGGAACGTTCTCGTTTGCCAATTATCTGTTCATTGATTTTTTGAATTTCGGGATCTTCAAAGTGGGCTTTTTTTACCAAAAAGGAACTTTCGGGATCTCTATCTAATTCACCGGCAAAATAAAAACATCGAAAGTTATTACGTCTTAGAATCTCGGCCCACTTGGCAATTTCCAACGATACCCCATCAGTTCCGGCAATTCGTGTGGAAATAAAACCGATTCGCTTAATATTTTTTCCCATTGGAATTTTTCCTTGTCAATTTCAAAGATATGTTCACAATATGATTGTATCAAATTATAATATGCGTACATTCACTGCGCGGTCACCCTTAATTTGCCGTTTCAAATCGAAGCCTACTTTCGTCTCTTCCCTTAGCAATACGTTTTTAAATTTTGGGTGAAGGTCTTGGATTGAAAAATAAATATCGTCACCTTCATCAGTTAAAATAAATCCGTATCCTTTTGAATGGTCAAACATTTTCACTTTTCCTGTCAGCATTAATTTCCTCCAAGGATTTAATTGTTTTCCGTTATATCAAAATTTATGAGGAGAGAAAAATAAAAAAGATTATTTATAAAAAGTGAATTTATTTGCTTCTTGATCAAATAATTTTTATGCGATCTTCTAAAAATTCGGTTAAGATGTGAAACGTTTTTAACCACGGAACACTTTATGTTTAAACATGATCATATCTGTCCGATTTATGAAATTAGATTTTATACTGAAGTTTTAGATTGCACATCTCAATGTCTTTCAATAACTGAACCTTTGTGATTCGGATGGTGAAATACAAATTTAGAAGACAATAAGAAAGATTATCATTCATTCAAATTAAATAATCGATTTTAAACGCGTTGAATAAAAATATTTTTTCTTGCATTTGGATATAATTTAATTAAATTTTTAGGCTTTTTTTTTACCAGTTGCTGGCGTAGCTCAACTGGTAGAGCAGCTGATTTGTAATCAGCAGGTTGGGGGTTCAAGTCCCTTCGCCAGCTCGAAGGGAAAACTGAAGGGGAGGTAGCGAAGCGGTCAAACGCAGCAGACTGTAAATCTGCCGGCAGATGCCTTCGGTGGTTCGAATCCGCCCCTCCCCACAATGAATCAGCTCGGGCAACAAGGGCTGCGAGCGAGGGGTTGGAAAAAGGGTAATAAATAAAGCATGCGGGAGTAACTCAGCTGGTAGAGTCACAGCCTTCCAAGCTGTTGGTCGCGGGTTCGAGTCCCGTCTCCCGCTCATCGCAGAGCTTGCCAGATTGGCAGGCTTTCGCAAGCTTAAAGCCCACGTAGCTCAGTCGGTAGAGCACATCCTTGGTAAGGATGAGGTCACCGGTTCAATCCCGGTCGTGGGCTCTTTTTTATTGTCAAAAATATGATGTTAAATTTAGTCGTTCAAAAATTATAATTGATAGATAGACCTCAATAAAGAATAAACTAAAAGTTAATAGTCGGAGGAGAACTAATGGCAAAGAAAAAATTTGAAAGAACAAAACCACACGTGAATGTGGGAACAATAGGTCATGTGGATCATGGGAAAACGACTTTAACTGCTGCTATGACCTTGTATCTGAGTGCGAAGGGATTATCAGAATTCAGATCTTTTGATAGTATTGATAATGCTCCTGAGGAACGTGAACGGGGAATTACTATTGCGACTGCTCATGTTGAATATGAATCGGAGAAACGGCACTATGCTCATGTCGACTGCCCAGGTCATGCGGACTATGTTAAAAACATGATCACTGGTGCGGCACAGATGGATGGAGCTATTTTGGTCGTTAGTGCAGCAGATGGACCCATGCCCCAAACACGTGAGCACATATTGTTAGCTCGGCAAGTAAACGTTCCTTATATCGTTGTTTACTTAAACAAGGTTGATCAGGTTGATGATCCTGAGTTACTTGATCTGGTTGAGCTGGAAGTAAGGGAATTATTGAGTGAATATGAATTTCCCGGAGATGATCTTCCTGTTATCCGCGGTAGTGCATTAGAAGCTTTGAATAACCCTAACGATGAAGTGAAGACAAAGTCAGTTCAGGAGCTTATTGATGCGATTGATGAGTACATTCCTACACCGGTACGTGATGTCGATAAACCATTTCTAATGCCCGTAGAGGATGTATTTAGTATCACTGGTCGTGGGACTGTTGGGACCGGCCGGATCGAACGCGGACAGGTAAAAGTTGGTGAGGAAGTTGAACTAGTGGGGATGGGTGCACATCGAAAGACTGTCTGTACCGGAGTCGAAATGTTCCGGAAACTTCTTGATGAGGGACAGGCCGGTGATAACGTAGGCTTGCTGTTACGGGGAGTCGAAAAGGAAGAATTGGAACGTGGGATGGTGGTAGCAAAACCTGGTTCTATAACCCCGCATACCAAATTCAAGGCAAATGTGTATGTGTTGAAAAAGGAAGAGGGTGGTCGTCATACGCCATTTTTCAAAGGATACCGTCCACAATTCTATTTCCGTACAACTGATGTTACAGGTTCAATAACCCTTCCCGAAGGAGTGGAAATGGTGATGCCGGGTGACAACATCGAAATGGATGTCGAACTTGGAAAAGAAATCGCAATGGAAAAAGAACTGCGATTCGCTATTCGAGAGGGTGGTCGCACCGTTGGTGCCGGTGTGGTAACAGAGGTAATTCAGTAATATTTTGAAATTATAAAATTGAGGATTTGAATTGCGTGATAATATTACTCTGGAATGTACAGAGTGCAAACACCGGAATTATACAACGACGAAGAATAAAAGGAAGCATACCCAGAGAGTAGAATATAAGAAATTCTGCAAATTTTGCGGTAAACATACCCAACATAAAGAAACGAGATAGCTTAAAGGATTCGGTATAGGCCTGTAGCTCAATTGGCTAGAGCACCGGTCTCCAAAACCGGGGGTTGGGGGTTCGAACCCCTCCAGGCCTGCTATTTGTCTGTTGGTGTAGTTTAGTAAAGGCGAGAGAAGAGATGATAAAGAAGATAAAGCAATTCTTAGAGGATGTTCGCACTGAAATGAGAAAGGTGAGCTGGCCTGAACGTCCTGAATTACTGAACTCTACTTATGTAGTGATTGTTATTTCAATTATCTTTACTCTGATCATTTTTGCGGCAGATTGGATTGTATCTACCGTGATAAATTTAATTTATTAATATTTGGGATTCAATTTCGTGGAAAAAAAGTGGTATAGTCTAAGAGTTTTATCCGGGCAGGAAAATAAGGTAAAGGCACATCTGGAAAATGAGATTCAATTTGAGAAAATGGAAGATTTATTTGGACGGATTGTCGTGCCTTCGGAACCTGTTTTGGAGATGAGAGGCGGCAAAAAGCGCTTAAAAAATAAAGTTTTTTTCCCGGGATATGTGCTTATTGAGATGAATTATAATACCAAAACTGCGCATTTGGTGCAAAATGCGCCAGGCGTTATTAGTTTTGTTGGTCCTAAAAATAGTCCTCAGGTGGTGATGCCCGATGAAGTTGATGCAATTCTACGGCGGGTCGAACGCCAGGAGACCGAGGTAGAGAAGGTTGATGTGCCGTTTCATGTAGGGGATTCTATAAGAGTAATGGATGGACCTTTTGCAGATTTTACCGGAGTGGTAGAAGAAATAAACGAGGAAAAGAAAAAGGTAAAGGTTTCGGTAAGTATTTTCGGAAGACCAACTCCAGTCGAATTGGATTTTTTACAGGTACAGTTAGAAAATTAGAAGGCAGGTTAATCAATGGCAAAGAAAATTATTGGGATGATAAAGCTTCAAATTCCAGCAGGGCAAGCAAATCCTTCCCCACCGGTCGGTCCGGCGTTGGGCCAGCACGGCGTCAACATTATGGAATTTTGTAAAGCTTTTAATGCGAAGACTCAGGAGAAAGTGGGCTATATCATACCTGTGATAATTACCGTCTTTGCAGACCGCTCATTCAGTTTTATTACTAAAACTCCTCCCGCCTCTACGTTATTGCTAAAAGCGGCAGGCATTGAAAAGGGATCGGGTGTGCCAAATAGAGAAAAGGTTGCCAAATTAAAGAGATCTCAGGTGGAGGAAATTGCCCAAACAAAAATGGAAGATTTGAACGCTATGGATATTGAAGGGGCGGTGAATATTATTGCTGGAACTGCCCGAAGTATGGGAATTGAAGTAGTGGATTAAGATTGATTTTGCAGTGAGGAATTCAATGAACAAACGAAGTAAACGATATAAAAATGGTGTAAATCAAATAGAAAAAAGAGAATATGCTGTTACTGAGGCTGTTCAACTTCTGAAAAAAGTAGCAACAGCCAAATTCGACGAAACAATTGAAATGGCTGTAAGACTCGGGGTGGATCCTCGACACGCTGATCAGGTAGTGCGCGGCACAGTCTCCTTACCGCATGGTTTAGGTAAAGAGATACGAGTGCTTGTAATTACAAAAGGTGATAAAATTCAGGACGCACTTGATGCCGGTGCAGACCATGCAGGTCACCAGGATTATCTGAATAAAATCAAAGATGGCTGGTTGGAATTTGATGTATTAGTGGCTTCCCCGGATGTAATGAAAGATTTGGGAGCACTGGGACGTGTACTTGGGCCGCGTGGATTGATGCCCAATCCAAAAAGTGGTACAGTCACCATGGATATTGGACCAACGGTAAAAGAAATAAAAGCTGGTAAGATCGATTTTCGAGTAGATAAATATGGGATTATTCACACCGGAGTCGGAAAAGCATCCTTCGAGGAGAAAAAGTTACAGGAAAACATAAAAAGTTTAATGCAGACTATTCTAAGACTTAAGCCTTCATCCTCAAAAGGTGCCTACTTAAAGAGCATATATCTTTCCAGTACAATGGGACCGGGAATAAAATTGATTACAAATCCATTGGAATATCAGGATTAATTTATTACAGAAGGAATTTACCAATGCCCACGCCACAAAAAGAACAAGTCGTCGAGGAAATGGCCGAAAAGTTCACCCGAGCGAGCAGCATTTTTCTTGCTGATTTTACAGGAATTGATGTAAATAAGATTAATATGTTGAGAAAGAAGTTTCACGAATCAAATGTGGAGTATCGAATCGTAAAAAATACGCTGGCAAAATTGTCGATGGAAAAAGCTGGCATCAGTGATATAAATCAGCATCTAACCGGCGTTAATTCATATGTAATTAGTTATGACGATCCTGGTCTTCCCATTAAGGTTGTTGAAAAACTTCAGAAAGAATTGGAAGAAAAATTTATTATTAAAGCCGGATATTTTGAGGGTGAGATAATTGGCCCGGACAAGGTGAAAGAGATTGCACAGCTTCCTGCAAGAGAACAATTGCTTAGTAAGGTGCTGGGAACATTACAGGCACCCCTCTCGAATTTTGTTGGCACACTACAGGCAAATATTACAAACTTTATGGGATTGCTTAAATCATTGGAAGCAAAAAACAAAGATACATGATAATAAAAATTTATAATTATATCGGAGGATAAATCGACATGGCTGAATTGGAAAAATTAGTTGATCAAATTGGTAATTTAAAAGTGCTTGAGCTTGCTGAACTCGTAAAAATGATGGAAGAAAAGTTTGGTGTCACCGCCGCAGCTCCTGTTGCGATGGCTTCTGGTCCGATGCCGGCTGGCGCCACAGCTGAGGCTCCTGCAGAAGAAAAAACGGAATTTGATGTGGTACTGAAAGAAATCGGAGCACAAAAAATTCAAGTTATTAAGGTTGTCCGCAGTATTACTGGATTAGGCTTAAAAGAAGCCAAAGATTTGGTAGAAGGCGCGCCTAAAACAGTCAAAGAAGGTGTATCCAACGCGGAAGCGGAAGATCTAAAAAAACAGTTGGAAGATGTTGGCGCAACCATTGAAGTAAAATAAAAATCTTTTTGAAAATTGAAAAGGGGGTAAGTTTTTGAGTGCCAAAAATTTGATTGACCGCCAGTTTTTTTCGAAGATCCCCACGATAGCCGAATATCCCGATTTGTTGGATATTCAGAGAGAATCCTACATCTCTTTCCTTCAAGAGGAAAGACCGGAGAGCGGTCGTGAGGAAAAGGGTCTTCATGAAGTATTTGTAAATAGTTTCCCGATTGTCGACAGTCGGGAAAATTTTATTCTGGACTTTGTTGACTATTACGTGGACAAGCCCAAATATTCTGTAAAAGAATGCCGTGAAAGAGGGCTAACATATGCTGTTCCCATAAAGGCAAAACTCCGTCTATCAATAAAAGACCCCAGTGGCGAGACAGAGGATTACACTGAAACTATTGAACAGGATGTATATCTTGGCAATTTCCCGTATATGACCGAACGAGGTACTTTTGTTATCAATGGTGCCGAACGGGTTATCGTAAATCAGTTGCACCGAGCTCCCGGCGTATTTTTCGACGAAAGTATTCACCCGAATGGTACAAAAATATACTCTGCGAGAATTATTCCATTCAGGGGAAGCTGGGTTGAATTTATGACCGATATCAATGATTGTCTTCATGTATATATTGATCGAAAAAAGAAATTCTATGTCACTTCTTTTTTGAGAGCATTGGGTTATGCAGATAATAGGGAAATTTTAGAATTATTTGGTCTCATTGAAGAGGTGAATCCACAAAAAGAAGACACATTAAATATTGTTGGTCGAAGAGCTATTGAGGATATTATCGATGAAAAGACCGGGGAAGTTTTAGTTGAGAGTGGTACCATAATCGACGAGGATCTTCTTGCTGTGCTAAAATCTGCAAAAGTTAAAAGCGTTCGTTTTGCCAAAACAAACGATCCTTCAATGCCCAATATTGTTCTTAATACTCTTGAGAAGGATTCGGCAAAAAATGAAGAAGAGTCTCTTCGACTCATCTATGAGTTGCTTAGATCCGGTGAACCGCCTGACATGGATACTGCCCGTGATTTATTGAAAAAAATGTTCTTTAATCCCAAACGATATGAGTTGGGAGCTGTGGGACGTTACCGTTTGAACAAGAAACTGGGTCTTGAAACGGATTATGAAACCACTGTGTTAACACTTGAGGACTTTGTTGAAATTATTAAATATCTTATTGACTTAAGGGAAGGTAAGAAAACCACGGATGATATTGATCATCTTGGAAACCGAAGAATTCGTACTGTTGGTGAGCAATTAGCTGCGCAATTCAACTTGGGCTTAACCCGAATGTCCCGCACAATCAAGGAACGGATGAATTTAGGGGATTCTGAAAGTTTAACGCCACAGGAATTAATAAATGCCCGAGCGGTGACATCAGTTATCAATACCTTTTTTGGTACCTCGCAGCTTTCTCAATTTATGGACCAAACCAATCCACTTGCGGAATTGACTCACAAGAGACGCATGAGCGCTTTGGGACCTGGTGGGCTGACCCGTGAACGCGCCGGTTTTGAGGTAAGGGATATTCATTATACTCACTACGGTAGGTTATGTCCCATAGAAACACCAGAGGGTCCCAATATTGGTTTGATCTCCTCACTGAGTGTTTTGGGCAGAGTCAATACCTTCGGATTTATTGAAACACCTTATCGAAGAGTGAAAGATGGGAAAGTAACCGATGACATAGTCTTTCTTTCGGCAGATGACGAAGAAAGAGCCGTAATAGCTCAATTTAATGCCCCGGTAGATGAAAAAAAGAAGGAATTTGAACGGGATCTTGTAAAGGTGCGTAAAAAGGGCGACTTTCTACTGGTTCCTCCGAAAGATATTCAATATATCGATATTGCCTCGAATCAAATACTTTCTGCCTCGGCCTCTCTTATTCCTTTCGTAGAGCATGATGATGCAAATCGTGCTCTTATGGGTTCAAATATGCAGCGCCAGTCTGTGCCACTATTAATTCCGGAAACACCGGTTGTTGGGACAGGAATGGAAAGTAAAATTGCGAGAGATTCCGGAGCTCTGGTTGTTTCGGATGTTGACGGAATTGTGGAGAAGGTGGATTCCGAGAAAATTGTGATCAAAGTAGATCCCGGCAGTGTTGAAGACGTTCGCCAAATCTTAACAGGAGAAGGCCAACGATTTGAGTATAACCTTTTAAAATTCATGCGGACGAATCAAAATACCTGCATTAACCAAAAGCCCCTGGTTAAAGAAGATCAGATGGTTGTGAAAGGGCAGGCGCTGGCAGACGGCCCCGCGACTGATCGCGGTGAGCTCGCTTTAGGCAGAAATATCCTGGTCGCATTCATGCCCTGGAATGGTTACAATTTTGAAGACGCAATCGTGGTATCGGAGAGCCTTGTCAAGAAGGACTATTACACTTCCGTACATATTGAGGAATTTGAAATCCAAGTTAGAGACACCAAAAGAGGTGAAGAAGAACTCACTCGGGAAATTCCTAATGTGAGTGAAGAAGCGACAAAAAATCTGGATGAGAATGGAATCATTCGCTTGGGTGCCGAAGTTAAGTCTGGCGATATTCTGGTTGGTAAAGTAACACCAAAGGGTGAAACGGAACCGACACCGGAAGAGAAATTGCTCAAAGCGATATTCGGTAGTAAAGCTGGTGATGTAAAAGATGCATCTCTCAAACTTCCTGCCGGTATGGAAGGAGTTGTTATCGATACGAAACTTTTTTCAAGAAAGAAAAAAGATCCTAAAACTAAAAAAGAGGATAAAAAGAACGTTGAATTACTGGAAATCGAAACGAATAAACGTGTATCCGAAATCAATAACCAGTTTAAGGCTATCCTATTTGAAAAATTTGGTGGGAAAGCTACTCTCGGCATAAGCACACACGATGGCAGAAACGTTGTAAAAAAGGGTGCCAAAATTACAGCAACCAGCTTTGATAAGGTAGATCTTGAATTGATTGACTATACCGAACCTTGGTTTAATTCCGATGAAAACAATTCCGAAGTAAGAAAACACTTTGAAATTTACAAAGAACTAATGTTGGATATTGAAAATGAGTTCAGAACCGAGAGGCATAAAATTATGATTGGTGATGAACTTCCGCCAGGAATCGTACAACTTGCCAAGGTTTACATCGCACAAAAAAGAAAATTAAAAGTGGGCGATAAAATGGCCGGACGGCACGGTAATAAGGGAGTCATAGCAAAAATTGTTCCCGAAGAAGATATGCCTTTCCTACCTGATGGAACGCCTGTAGATATTGTGTTAAATCCCTTGGGAGTGCCTTCGCGGATGAATCTGGGGCAAATTTTTGAAACGACTCTTGGCTGGGCTGCAAAAATTTTAAATAAATATTACGCAACCCCGGTATTTGATGGCGCCACCTATAATGAAGTGTTAAAAGAATTGGAAGCAGCTGGCCTTCCTCTCTCCGGGAAGGTAAAGATTTATGATGGACAGACCGGACAACCGTTTGACCAGGAAGTATCAGTCGGATATATTTATATGATGAAGCTCTCTCATATGGTGGATGATAAACTTCATGCGCGCTCTATCGGACCTTATTCATTAATTACCCAGCAGCCGCTGGGTGGAAAGGCCCAATTCGGTGGGCAACGATTCGGTGAGATGGAGGTGTGGGCCCTCGAGGCGTATGGAGCTGCCAACACTTTGCAGGAAATACTTACCTACAAGAGCGATGATGTGCAGGGTCGAACCCGGGTCTACGAATCTATTGTCAAAGGAGACAATCTCCCGGATCCCGGTCGACCGGAATCATTTAATGTTCTTATAAAAGAACTTCAGGGATTGGGATTAGATATTACAATTGATTAAGTAAGGTTAAGGGAATATGAATTTAGAAAATATAATAATGAAAAGATAAACTTTAAAGGAGAGGATCATTTTGGATAGTAATCCTATAAAAGGTCAAATTTCAAGAGTTTCAATTGGTTTAGCATCTCCTAATACTATTTTAGAAAAAAGTTTTGGTGAAGTAACCAAACCCGAAACAATTAATTACAGATCCTTTAAACCCGAAAAAGACGGTCTTTTCTGTGAGAAAATTTTTGGGCCAGTAAAAGATTGGGAGTGTCATTGCGGCAAGTACAAACGGATCCGTTATAAAGGAATAATCTGTGATCGCTGCGGTGTAGAAGTCACTACAAAGAGCGTTCGGCGTGAACGAATGGGACACATTAGTCTGGCGGTTCCTATTGTTCACATATGGTATTTCCGCTCCACACCAACCAAAATTGGTTATCTGTTGAATATTGCCCCCAAAAATCTAGAAAAGATAATTTATTACGAAGCATATGTTGTTATTCAGTCAGGGAATACAAGTTTCAAAGTCGGCGACATTATCTCTGAAGAAGAATATCTGAACGTTATCGAAGGATTAAGTACGGAGGAAAGAGAGTTGCCGGATGATCACCCTGAGCGGTTTATTGCCAAGATGGGTGGAGAGTCTATTCGTGATATGCTTCGTTCACTTGAAATCGAAGAATTGGCCGATGAGTTAAGGGAGGCTCTGAAAACAGAAAAATCCCAGCAAAAAAAGCATGAAGCTTTAAAACGATTGAAAGTTGTTGAGGCTTTTCGTACCCGGGAAAATGGTGAATATAAAAACAAACCAGAGTGGATGGTTCTTGATGTTATCCCTGTTATCCCGCCGGAGTTGAGACCACTGGTCCCACTTGAAGGCGGCAGATTTGCTACCAGCGATTTGAATGATCTTTACCGCCGTGTGATAATCAGAAATAACCGACTTAAAAAACTCATGGATATTAAAGCACCTGAAGTCATTCTGCGAAATGAAAAAAGGATGCTACAAGAGGCGGTTGATGCATTATTCGATAATACCAAAAGAACCACAGCCGTCCGTAGCGATGGAAACAGACCCCTTAAATCTCTCTCTGATATGCTGCGAGGAAAACAAGGTCGTTTCCGACTGAATTTATTAGGTAAACGTGTAGATTATTCCGGTCGATCCGTGGTGGTTGTTGGTCCCAAACTCAGATTATATGAATGTGGACTTCCTAAGGAGATGGCAGTTGAGCTCTTTAAACCATTTATAATTCGTAAACTACAAGAGAGAAAAATTGTAAAAACTGTAAAAAGCGCTAAAAGGTTTGTTGATAAAAGAGACGCCGTTGTTTTTGAGATACTAGAGGAAATCGTAAATGAGCATCCAGTAATGCTGAACAGGGCTCCAACTCTGCACCGTCTTGGTATTCAAGCATTCCAGCCAGTTTTAATTGAAGGAAAAGCCATCGAAATTCATCCGTTGGTTTGCGCGGCTTTTAATGCCGACTTCGACGGTGACCAGATGGCTGTTCATGTGCCGTTAAGTTTCGAAGCTCAAATGGAAGCCAGACTATTAATGTTATCGTCGCATAACGTTTTATCTCCTGCCAATGGACGACCGTTGGCAATACCAAGTCAGGATATGGTTTTAGGGGTGTATTACTTGACAAAGGAAATGAAGGGGGCAAAGGGAGAAGGTAAAACTTTCGCCTCTCCGGAGGAAGTAATAATTGCATATAATGAAGAAAAGTTAAATTTACATGCCATCATAAAGGTTCGAATTAATGATAGTGTTATTGAAACGACCGTTGGACGGATAATTTTCAACAGCATTGTTCCTCCGGAGTTTGGATTTGTTAATGAGGTTCTCACAAAAAAATCATTAGAGAAACTATTGTCTGAAATATTCCTAACCATTGGAAATTTGCAAACAGTTGAATTTCTAGATGATCTTAAAACATTAGGATTTCGCTTTGCTACCAGAGCCGGTGCCAGCATCGGTTTGCATGATATAGTTGTACCTGAAAACAAATCCGCCATTGTCGAGAAAGCCTATGAGGACGTTAAATTGCTCGAGGAACAGTACTGGATGGGTACTATTACTGAAGGTGAGAGATATAATAAAGTAATTGATATCTGGACTCGGGTTACCGAACAAGTTTCAAGCGACCTGTTCAATTTACTGCAAGACCACCTGGAAGGCTTTAATCCACTTTACATGATGTCTGATTCCGGTGCACGGGGTAGCCGTGAACAAATTCGTCAGCTGGCTGGCATGAGGGGCCTGATGGCAAAACCTCAGAAAACATTGACCGGGCAAACGGGAGAAATTATCGAGAACCCCATTACGGCTAATTTCTTGGAAGGACTCTCTGTTCAGGAATATTTTATTTCTACCCATGGCGCCAGAAAAGGTTTGGCAGATACTGCTCTTAAAACCGCAGATGCCGGATACCTCACCCGTAGGTTAGTAGACGTAGCTCAGGATGTGATGATTAATGAGTATGATTGTGGAACCATCCTGGGAATTGAGACAGCTGCAATTAAGGAAGGTGAAAAAATAATTGAACCACTTTCGGATCGTATTTTGGGTCGAGTGGCTGTAGATGATGTTTATGATCCGATTTCAGGACAACTGATTATGAACGCCGGGGAAGTTATCGATGAGGCAATATCACTTGTCATCGAAGAGTCTGCTATAGAATCGATCAAAATCCGATCGGTATTAACCTGTGAATCAAGCCGTGGTGTCTGTGCATTATGTTATGGGAGAAATTTAGCAACCGGTAAATTAGTGGATATTGGGGAAGCGGTAGGAGTAATGGCTGCCCAGAGCATTGGAGAACCTGGCACCCAGCTGACATTGAGAACATTCCATATTGGAGGAACTTCGGGACGAATTGCCGCACAGTCCGAGGTGATTGCTCGATTTTCGGGAAAAATAAAATATGAAAACTTACGAACTTTACAAAAATTACCAGGTGATAAAGAAACTGACGGAACTCAAACAATATGTATCGGTCGAAATGGGAAAATTCATATTTATGATGATAAAGGCCGCTCACTTATCAACTATACCGTTCCTTATGGAGCGATAATATCAGCTGAGGACCAAAGCAAGGTTGAGCGCGGTAAAATCCTGTTTGAATGGGATCCCTATTCATCGGTAATTCTTACTGAGAAAAGGGGTAAAACAAAATATGTGGATATCGTGGAAAATGTGACTGCCCATGAAGAAATTGATGAACATACACTTCAAAAACAACGAGTAGTTATCGAATCAAGGAACAAAAGCCTCAGTCCTCATGTCGCAATTGTCGGTGAAAACGACAAAGAAGTCGCCAATTACATATTGCCTGTGAAAGCTCACATTTTGGTTAACAACAACGATTTGGTTGAGTCCGGAACCATCATAGCGAAAATCCCGAGAGAAATAGGAAAAACAAGGGATATTACCGGAGGTTTACCCCGTGTCGCAGAATTATTCGAGGCAAGGAAACCGAAAGAACAAGCAGAAGTGGCGGAAATTGATGGAATTGTAAAATTTGGAACAATAAAGCGTGGTATCCGCGAGATAGTGATTGAAGGTAATTTGGAAACAAAGAAATATTCCATACCGCATAGCAAGCATGTTTTAGTGCACAATGGGGATTATATTCGCGCAGGTGAAATTCTTACTGACGGTTCCATTTCCCCCCAGGATATTCTTCAAATTTTAGGACCCAACAAAGTCCAGGAATACCTTGTAAATGAAATTCAGGAGGTCTATAGACTGCAGGGTGTTCGAATCAATGATAAACACATAGAGGTAATTGTAAGGCAGATGATGCAGAGAGTGAGAGTTCTCGATCCAGGGGACACTCGATTTCTTGAAGGCGACACTGTCAACAAGATCATATTTATTGAGGAAAATGAAAAAATCCGTAATAAGGTCATTGTAACTGAGGAAGGGGAATCTCGCTTTAAGAAACGGCAGGCAATTGATAGGGTAAAATTTGAATATACAAATCGACAGCTGGAAAAGAGTGAAAAACAACCTGCAGAGGCAAGGCCGGCCGAACCGGCAACTGCTGAACCAATTCTTCTCGGAATTACTCAAGCGGCGCTTACAACAGATAGCTTTATCTCAGCAGCATCCTTTCAGGAAACAACCCGAGTGCTTACAGATGCGGCTGTCGCAGGAAAAGTAGACTATCTGTACGGGCTGAAAGAAAATGTGATTGTTGGTAATCTAGTACCAGCGGGTACGGGATTGAAAAAATATCAGCAATTGCAGGTGGAGTTCAAAACGGAAGCCGGTGAAGAGGAAGAAATCTCAGAAGAGGTTCCTGCAGAATAGCGGGACTCTAAATTTAAAAATGATTTGATAATTAATATTCTGGTTGTAAATTGTAAGTCTTGGCTTTTTACACATTGGAGGTACAAATTTGCCAACAATAAATCAGTTAATTCGACAGGGTCGGGCAAAGGTTGAAAGGAAGAATAAAGCACCTGCGTTAGGGGGTTCTCCTCAAAAACGCGGTGTGTGTACGCGCGTTTATACTACAACGCCGAAAAAACCCAATTCAGCCTTGCGAAAAGTGGCCAGAGTGCGTTTGACAAACGGAATGGAGGTTACTGCTTACATTCCGGGAGAAGGTCATAATTTACAGGAGCACTCAATCGTCATGATCCGGGGTGGTCGTGTGAAAGATTTACCTGGTGTTCGGTATCATATTATTCGTGGTACTCTGGATACGAGCGGGGTAGGCGATCGAATGCGCGGCCGTTCCAAATATGGGACAAAAAGACCTAAATAGAAATTTCAATTGAGGTATTAAATGCGAAGAAGAAGACCACCTGAACGAAGAGTATTACCGGATCCGAAATACCACAGCGAACTGGTAAGCAAATTTATTTGTGCTATGATGAGAGATGGAAAAAGAAGCGTAGCTGAAACAATTTTCTATGATGCTATGGACATCATTGAGGATAAAGTGAAGAAAGATCCTTTGGAGGTGTTTCAAAAGGCAATGGAAAATGTATCTCCAATCTTAGAAGTTCGTTCAAGGCGAGTCGGTGGGGCAACCTATCAGGTACCTGTTGAGGTTCGAGATAAACGTCGGCGCTCATTAGCAATAAGATGGCTGGTAACTTTCTCCAGGAAACGTTCTGAAAACACAATGGCGCTTCGTCTTGCAAGTGAGCTTATGTCTGCATTTAAAGGTGAGGGATCCGCTGTTAAAAAACGTGAAGATACTCACAAGATGGCCGAAGCCAACAAAGCGTTTGCACACTTCAGGTGGTAAGTAATACTCTTTTGGTTAAAGATAGTTATGTCGAGAAAAATTGCACTAAATAAAATTAGAAACATTGGCATAATGGCCCACATTGATGCCGGTAAAACGACTGCCACCGAACGGATTTTGTTTTACACTGGTAGGTTGCATCGAATGGGTGAGGTACATGAAGGTTCTGCCACCATGGATTGGATGGAGCAGGAAAAGGAAAGGGGTATAACAATCACTTCTGCCGCTACAAACTGTACCTGGAGAGATTACAGGGTAAATATCATCGACACCCCCGGGCATGTGGATTTTACAGCTGAAGTAGAGCGTTCGCTTCGTGTATTGGATGGTGCGGTTGCTTTGTTTTGTGCAGTGGGTGGGGTTGAGCCACAATCAGAAACTGTGTGGAGGCAGGCAGATAAATATCGTGTCCCGAGAATTGCTTTTGTTAATAAAATGGACAGAGTTGGGGCAGATTTTTATAACGTCTTGGAGATGATCAAATTGCGACTGGGTGCTCATCCAGTGGCAGTTCAGATCCCAATGGGTGAAGGAGATTTGTTTACAGGGCTTATTGATCTGGTGAAGATGAAATCGGTGATATTTGATGAGAGTTCTTTGGGTTCAAGATTTTATGAAGAAGAAATCCCCCGTGATATGGAAAATAAAATTACTGAGTACCGCACTTATTTGCTGGAGGCCGCTGCCGAGTTTGATGACTCACTGATGGAAAAATATTTAGAAGGAAAAGAATTATCAGAGTCTGAAATAAAAAATGGCCTAAGAAAGGGTGTTTTACAAAATCGTGTTATCCCGGTATTACTGGGTTCGGCATTTAAAAACAAGGGTATACAGCGACTTCTTGATGCAGTAATTGATTATTTACCGTCCCCGGCAGAAGTCCCCGCAGTGGCTGGTTTTGATCCAAGAAATATGAATGAATTAAAACGGGAAGCAGATGACGAAGCTCCTTTTACAGCACTTGCATTCAAAATAATGACAGATCCGTACGTGGGAAAACTAACATTTTTCAGGGTTTACAGTGGGGCAATGAAAAGCGGTTCCTATGTATATAATTCGATTTCGGAAAAAAAGGAACGGTTTGGGAGAATTCTTCAGATGCATGCCAACAGCCGCGAAGATATCGAACTTGTTACCACCGGTGATATAGCAGCAGCAGTTGGACTCAAATTTACCCGAACCGGGGACACGCTCTGTGTTCCCGAGAAGCCTATAGTACTTGAATCCATGAAATTTCCGGAACCGGTGATAGCAGTCTCAATCGAACCAAAATCAAAGGCGGACGCCGATAAACTTTCTGCATCATTAACAAAACTTAGCGATGAGGATCCCACTTTTTTGGTGTCGAGCGATGAAGAAACAGGCCAAACTCTTATAAGTGGAATGGGGGAGCTTCATCTGGAAATTATTGTAGACCGGCTACTTCGGGAATTTAAAGTTGGTGCGCGAGTCGGAAGACCCCAGGTATCCTATAAAGAAACTATTACTCAGGAAGTGGAGGTTGAAGGGAAATTTGTCCGTCAGAGTGGTGGTAGAGGACAATATGGACATGCAATTATAAAGATGGGACCGAATGAGAAAGGGAAGGGTTTTGAATTTGAGGATAAAATTGTCGGTGGGACAATTCCTCGAGAGTATATTCCTTCTGTCCAACAAGGCATAAAAGATGCTTTAAAGAATGGCGTAATGGCGGGTTATCCGGTTGTAGACGTTAAGGTAGAACTTATTGATGGGTCTTACCACGATGTGGATTCAAGCGAAATGGCGTTTCGGGTTGCCGGTTCAATTGCTGCCAAAAATGCCATGAATCGAGCAAATCCCATTTTGTTAGAACCCATTATGGATGTGGAAGTTGTTGTTCCAGAAGAGTATCTGGGTGATGTTGTGGGAGATATAAATTCTCGTCGTGGAAAAATCTCCGGAATTCTTCCGCGGAAAGATGCGCAAGTCGTGGAAGCGCATGTACCGCTTGCCGAAATGTTTGGTTATGCCACGTCGCTTCGTTCGGTAACACAAGGCAGGGCGATATATACCATGCAGTTTGATTTTTATAATCCGGTTCCACAAAATATCGCGGATGAGATTATCGAAAAAATTAAAGGTACAAAATAAGAAAGTAGAGGTAAATGTGCCAGGTCAAAGTATTCGTATCAAATTAAAGGCTTATGATCATCACTTGATTGATAAATCATCGGAAAAAATAATTACGACTGCAAAAGCCACAGGTGCATTAATATCCGGCCCGATCCCTCTGCCGACAAGGCATAGTGTCTATACCGTACTGAGATCACCACATGTTGATAAAAAATCGAGAGAGCAGTTCGAAGTCCGGATACATAAAAGGTTAATTGATATTCACAATGCTACCACCAAGACCGTTGACCAGTTGATGAAGCTTGAACTGCCTGCTGGTGTGGATATCGAGATTAAAACCTGAAAACAAAAATTTCAGTCTGGGGAAAATAATGAGTGGTTTGCTAGGTAAAAAGGTGGGAATGGCCAGAATTTTTGACGATATGGGCAACATTGTCCCCGTTACAGTAATCCAGGCGGGTCCTTGTTATATCGTTCAATTAAAGACAGTAGAATCAGATGGTTACAGGGCGATGCAGCTTGGTTTTGAGGAGAAAAAGGAAAAAAATTTGAGTAAGCCACTTATTGGGCACTTTAAAAAGAGTAAATCTCCTGCCCTTAGAAAACTAAAGGAATTTAAGTATATGGGTGGTAAGGATCTCAAAGTGGGTGATACATTGACAGTAGAAATGTTTCAACCGGGAGAGGAAGTTCAGGTAAAGGGGCTCAGTAAAGGAAGAGGATTTACGGGGGTCGTTAAACGTCATGGCTTCAGAGGAGGGCCAAAAACTCATGGTCAATCGGATCGGCTTCGTGCACCCGGCTCAATTGGTCAAAGCTCTGATCCCTCTAGGGTTTACAAGGGTATTAAAATGGCCGGACGCATGGGTGCAAAAAAAGTGACGGTATCTTCACTACAAGTTGTAAAAGTAGATATCGAAAATAACCTCTTATTTATAAAAGGGGCAGTTCCAGGAGCACGGAATAATTATCTTGAAATTTATAAGGCTTAATTTGTGATCTTTAAGACAGGATTTAGTTATGGAATTAAACGTATTAAAAATTGATGGATCGGCGACGAACAAAAAGGTAAAATTGAATCCGGAAATTTTTGAAATAGAACCCAATGACCATGTAGTTTACCTTGCTGTTAAATCAAATTTGCATAATCAAAGACAGGGTACCCATTCGGTAAAAAATCGGACTGAAGTTGCGGGTGGTGGTTCAAAGCCATTTCGTCAGAAAGGCACGGGCCGTGCCCGTCAGGGAACAATTCGATCCAACATAATGGTTGGCGGAGGGCGTGCATTTGGCCCCAAACCGAGAAATTACAGGCAGGATCTACCCAAGAAAGTAATAAAATTAGCAAAAAAATCGGCCTTGAGTTATAAAGCAAAAGAGGAAAAAATTTTGGTGGTTGAAGACTTTAAATATGAGCAACCCAGGACAAAACAGGTAGTTGAGCTTTTAAGTAATTTAAAAATTGATACTACTAAAGTATTAATCCTGACAAGCGAACTCGATTTAAATTTATACAAGTCTGCGAGAAATATCCCTTACAGTAATGTGCAAAAATCCCCCGAGTTTTCAACCTATGATGTTATGAATGCTGAGGTGATAGTATTCCAGGAAAGTGCTTTAGGGAAAGTTAACGAGGTTTTGGTATAATGAAAGATCCGCGTGAAGTAATATTAGAGCCAATACTCACAGAAAAAGCATTAAGACTCAAAGATGGATTAAATCAATATGTGTTCAGGGTTGGTAAAAATGTGAATAAGATTGAAATTAAAAATTCACTCGAAAAACGATTTGATGTGAAGGTTAAAAGTGTGAGAGTTCAAAACGTCAGCGGAAAATTTCGTCAGAGATATACCCGTACCGGCAGGGTATCAGGGTATACATCTGGTTTTAAAAAAGCGATTGTAACGCTTCATCAAGATAGTAAACTTGACTTTTTAGAGAATCTGTAGATCGTCAGGGAGATGAGAAAGTATGACACTGAAAAAATACAAACCAACTACTCCGGGATTAAGATTTCGAATTGATGCCGGAAGAGAAACTTTGTCTGCGGGAAAGCCCGAGAGATCTTTAGTTGTTAAACAACATAAGACAGGTGGCAGAAATAACCAAGGAAGAATCACTTCCTGGCAAAGGGGTGGAGGACACAAGCGAAAATATCGGATTATAGATTTTAAAAGAGATAAGAAAGATGTTCCTGCGGTTGTTTATTCCATCGAGTACGATCCAAACAGAAGTGCAAGAATCGCACTTTTGCATTATAGAGATGGCGATAAGCGTTATATTTTAGCACCCGATGGATTGAAAGTTGGTGATCAATTAATGGCCGGAGAAAATGCCGAAGTAAAAGTAGGAAATGCAATGCCGATGGCTAAAATACCCCTGGGTATGTCCCTCCACAACATTGAACTTTCTCCCGGTAAGGGTGGCCAGATTGCTAGAAGCGCAGGTGCTTACGTCCAGTTGATGGCAAAAGAAGGAGAACATGCCTTGCTAAAAATGCCTTCTGGGGAAATAAGAAAATTCAGGCTGAAATGCTATGCTTCAATCGGACAGGTGGGAAATATTGAGCATATAAATGTATCGTTGGGAAAAGCAGGCCGTTCTCGGTGGTTGGGTAAACGACCTCATGTGAGGGGTGTAGCGATGAATCCTATTGACCATCCCATGGGCGGTGGAGAAGGAAAATCCTCCGGTGGAAGACACCCTTGTTCTCCATGGGGGCAATTATCCAAGGGATTGAAAACTCGCAAAAAACATAAAGCATCTGACGCTTTAATCATTAAAAGACGATAGGTAAGGTTTTATGGCACGCTCTCTTAAAAAAGGTCCTTTCATTGATGAAAAACTTTATGACAAGGTGAAAAAGTTAAATGATACCGGACAGAAAAAGGTAGTGAAAACATGGGCTCGACGTTGTACAATCCCACCCGAGTTTGTCGGACATACAATAGCTGTGCATAATGGAATTAAATTTATTCCGGTCTATATTTCAGAGAATATGGTTGGGCACAAATTGGGGGAATTTGCTTCTACCAGGACTTTTCGGGGACATGGGGGAAAATTGGCCGAAAGGGTATCCAAGGTGAGATAAACTAAAGTATTCGAGAATAAAGATGGAAAGTATTGTAAAAGAAAAATACGTTAAAGTTTCGCCTGTGAAAATGAGAAGGGTACTTTCGCAGGTGAAAGATAAGAATGTGGATGAGGCTCTTCACCTCCTTCATTTTTCTCCAAAGAGGGCATCGGGCATAATTGAAAAAGCCTTAAAATCCGCCGTGGCAAATTACTTTGCAAAAGAGGAAGGTACAAAAGTATCTACAAAGGAAATGTTTATTAAAAAAGCATTTGTTGATGGAGGACCTGTACTTCGCCGATTTCGACCCATGTCAATGGGAAGAGTTGGAAGAATAAGAAGACGCACCAGCCATCTCACCATCGTGATTGAAGATAGGCTATAATTAAATATACTGGAGGATATAACTTGGGTCAAAAAACAAACCCGATTGGTTATCGATTAGGATTTATCAAAACATGGAATTCGCAATGGTTTGATGAAAAAGATTTTTCTTCAAAATTAAATGAGGATTTATTCATCCGCCGTTACATCCAGAGAAGAATGTCGGATGGCGCTGTATCAAGAATTGAAATTGAAAGAACAGCACGTCGGGTTTTAATTACGATTCATACTGCCCGTCCGGGGGTTGTAATAGGAAAAAAAGGTGCAGAAGTTGATTTGCTCAAAGAAGAGTTAAAGAAACTTGTATCCAAGGAAATCCAGATAAACATTAATGAAATTAAGCATCCGGAGGTTGATTCATTTTTGGTTGCCCAAAATATTGCAAGGCAGCTTGAAGGAAAAGTATCCTTTCGTAGAGCGATGAAACGGGCAATTACCTCTGCAATGAGGTTGGGAGCTGAAGGTATTAAGATCAGTACGGCAGGACGTTTGGGAGGTGCAGAAATGGCCCGGACAGAAAGTTATAAAGAAGGACGAATTCCGCTGCAAACCCTTCGTGCAGATATTGATTATCAGGCTTCCACAGCCCACACAACTTATGGCTGTATTGGAGTCAAGGTTTGGATTTATACCGGCGAAGTGATAGGGCGAAAATCGTAAGGAGAATTTACCAATGTTAATGCCAAAACGCATAAAATACCGACGACATCAGCGGGGACGGATGAGAGGTAAGGCACAGCGGGGCAATACCATCGACTTTGGTCAATATGCCATAAAAGCGTTGGAAGCTGCCTGGATTACTAGCCGGCAGATCGAGGCTGCACGTGTGGCAATGACTCGTTATATAAAGCGTGGCGGAAAAGTCTGGATACGTATTTTTCCGGATAAGCCTGTGACGAAAAAACCAGCCGAAACACGAATGGGAAAAGGCAAAGGTTCTCCCGAGTATTGGGTAGCCGTGGTAAAGCCGGGACGGATTATGTTTGAAATAGAAGGCGTCTCAGAAGATATTGCTAAAGAGGCAATGAGATTAGCAGCCCATAAATTACCGATAAAAACAAAGTTTGTAAGTCGTAGTGAAGGTGGTCAATAGATGAAAATAACCGAGCTTAGAGCAATGACGGTAGAAGAGTTGAATCAAAAACTTGAGGATTCAATCGATGAACTTGCCAATCTTCGTATCCAAAAAGCAACGCATCAATTAGTCAATCCTAGCCGTCTTCGACTGGTTAAAAAAGAAATTGCCCGAATTAAAACCCTGATTCGCGAGTATGAATTGGAAATTTCAAAACCAGGTTTAGAAACCAAGGCACAGGTGAAGTAATTATGGATAGAGGGATTAGAAAGACAAGAATTGGATTGGTAGTCAGTGATAAAATGGATAAGACGGTGACTGTTTCTGTGGAAAGATTAGTTAAACATCCTTTCTACAAAAAGTATATCAAGCGAACCAGTAAATTTAAAGCACATGATAATGAAAATCAATGTGAGTTTGGGGATAAAGTTCGCATAATGGAAACCCGTCCACTGAGCAAAACCAAGCGGTGGAGAGTTGTAGAAATAGTAGAAAAAGTAAAATAATTTAAGAGGGTAGGGTTGCCGTTATGATACAGGAAAATACACGATTGAATGTTGCAGATAATTCCGGAGCCAAAAAAGTTCAATGTATCAGGGTTATAGGAGGTTCTCGAAGAAAGTATGGTTCCATTGGAGATATTATTGTCGTCTCAGTTAAAAGCGCAATCCCTAATTCTCAGGTAAAAAAGGGACAGGTTTCCAGAGCAGTAATTGTGCGCACTAAAAAAGAAGTGCGGCGTAAAGACGGCTCCTATATCCGTTTTGATGAAAATGCTGCCGTTCTGTTGGACAATCAGGGCGAACCTCAGGGCACCCGAATTTTTGGACCGGTGGCAAGGGAGCTAAGGGATAAAGACTTTATGAAAATTGTATCGCTGGCGCCTGAGGTTCTATAAGAGGAACTAATCAAATGAAAAAGGTTAAAAAAAACGATTTAGTAATGATTCTCAGTGGTAATGATCGCGGAAAGAAAGGCAAAGTGCTAAAGGTGTTTCCTAAAAGAGAACGCATTATTGTTGAAGGGGTGAATATGATCAAAAAGCATACCCGACCTACTCAACAACTACCGCAAGGGGGAATCATTCAGAAAGAGGCTCCAATTCATATTTCCAACGTGATGGTTATCGCACCTAAAAGTAATATTGTAACACGTGTAGGAATAAAAGTGCTGAAAGATGGGAGCAAAGTTCGATACGCGAAGCATAAAGATTGTCATGGTGAGGAACTAACTTAAGCAGGAAATTTGTAGAATGAAAAAATACATACCCAGATTGCAAGAAGCCTATAAAAAAGAGATAGTACCTGTGTTGATGAAACGATTCGGATATAAAAATGTTATGCAGGTTCCACATTTGGATAAAATCATGTTGAACATGGGTGTAGGTGAGGCGGTTCAGGATTCAAGAATTTTGGATGGTGCAATAAACGATCTTACTATTATTGCCGGGCAAAAACCTGCAGTTACAGCTGCGAAAAAATCTATCTCGAATTTTAAGCTTCGAGAGGGAATGAAAATAGGATGTAAAGTTACCTTGCGGGGCTCCCGTATGTACGAATTTCTTGATCGCTTGATTAGCCTGGCTATTCCCCGTATCCGAGATTTTCGCGGATTATCGGATAAATCATTTGATGGATGGGGCAATTATTCAATGGGTACCGGAGAACAAATAATTTTTCCGGAAATCAATGTTGATAAAATTGATAAAATTCGGGGTTTGAATATTACATTTGTGACTTCTACGGAAAATGATGATGAAGCTTTTGAATTATTGAGAGCTTTTGGAATGCCTTTTAGAAAGTAAATAAGGAGAAACACACTTTTGGCTAAGAAAGCACTGATTGCGAAGGCAAATAGGAAACAAAAATTTAGGGTTCGAGAATACAACCGCTGCGGACGTTGTGGACGTCCAAGAGCATATTATAGAAAATTTGGACTTTGCCGGCTTTGCTTTAGGGAATTGGCAAACAAAGGTGAAATACCTGGTGTGACGAAAGCAAGCTGGTAAGATTATTATTTGGAGAGTATAATAATGAGCATGACCGATCCCATTGCAGATTACTTAACCAGAATTAGAAATGCGCTTCAGGCAAGACATAAGATGGTAGATATCCCGGCATCTAACCTGAAGAAAAAAATTACTCATATTTTATATGAAAAAAAATATATCCGAAATTACATCATAATTGATGACGGCAAACAGGGTATTATTCGAGTTTTTTTAAGATACGACAGTGAAGGTAATTCTATTATAAATTCGCTGCAACGTGCAAGCAAACCCGGACGACGTTATTATGTTGGATTGGATTCATTACCTAGAGTAAAGAATAACATGGGTATAGCGATCTTGAGTACTTCCAGAGGGATTATGACTGAGCGGGAGGCATCGAGAAATCATGTTGGTGGTGAAGTACTCTGTTATATTTGGTAAATTTTACGAATTAAGGAGTAGTTATAGTGTCTCGTATTGGAAAATTACCTATTGAAATACCAGGTAATATTGACGTAAATATCAAAAATAATATTGTGACTATAAAAGGTCCCAGGGGGGAATTGAGCTATATAGCGAATCCTGGTTTTAAGATAGAGTTAGAAGATCAAAAAATACATGTTAAGCGCCCTTCGGATGATAAACGATGGCGTTCTCTACATGGTTTGACCCGGACATTGATTAATAATATGCTTGTTGGGGTTAGTGAGGGATATAGTAAAGGGTTACTTATTGAGGGTGTTGGATATAAGGCTGAGTCGAGAGGTAAGTTTCTTATATTAACTTTAGGATATTCGCATCCAATCTATTTCTTAGCTCCCGAAGGTGTCTCGATTCAGGTGCCTGCACCAAATCGCATTGAAATATCCGGTATAGACAAAGTGCTTGTCGGTGAGGTCACAGCAAAAATCAGGTCTTTTCGCCCTCCGGAACCATATAAGGGCAAAGGTATAAGATATTTGGATGAGCATATTCGTCGAAAAGCCGGAAAAACCGCCGGGTAATTTTTTTTAGATTTAGGGAGTGAATAATGAAAAAGAAGGTCAGAAGAAAAAAATTGATTTTTGGAACCCCGGAACAACCAAGATTAGTGGTTTACCGTAGTTTGAAGTACGTATATTTGCAGCTGGTTGACGATACTCAAAATAAAACTCTTCTCGGGATTTCAAATCTTTCAAAAGATATTAAGGATATTCTTAAAAAATCCAAATCAAAAGTTGAAGCAAGTAAACTCATTGGCGAACAGTTTGCGAAAAAAGTAACCGAAAAGAAAATCAAGAAAATTGTTTTCGACCGTAATGGTTACAAGTATCATGGTCGCATAAAAGCGGTTGCTGAAGGTTTGCGTCAAGGTGGACTTGAATTCTAAAAATGTTTAGAGGTGGTTTGTGGCTGAAAAATTAAATCCCTTTGAACTCGATTTAAAAGATCGAGTTGTTTATATCAACCGGGTGGCAAAGGTAGTCAAGGGCGGTCGCCGATTTAGTTTTAGTGCTATTGTGGTTGTGGGTGATGGGCATGGGCATGTAGGTGTCGGTTTGGGAAAGGCAAACGAAGTTGTAAATGCAATTACGAAAGCAACTGAAAATGCCAAGAAATCTGTGATAAAGATCAACTTGGTTGGTGGAACGATCCCTTACAGCATCTATGGTAAATTCGGTGCCGGTAGAGTGGTACTAAAACCAGCCTCGCCTGGAACCGGTGTAATTGCCGGCGGTCCTGTTCGTGCTATTTGTGAATCCGTGGGGATTAGAGATATATTAACCAAAATTTTGGGTTCTTCTAACCCACATAACGTCGTAAAAGCCACTATGAGCGCGCTTTTAAAATTAGAAGATCCCATGACAATATCCCGAAGACGAGGAATTAGTTTAAAAGAACTATTCAGAGGCTGAGAGAATTAGTGAGATAAAAAATGGCTAAAAAGAAAGAGACCACATTAAAGATTACTCAAACTCGAAGTTTGATCGGACAAAAACCAAAACTAAAAAAAACGATTCAGGCTTTAGGTCTGAAACGGCTTAATCATACTGTTGAACAAGCCGACTCTCCCCAGATTCGAGGAATGGTCTATAAAGTTCGGCACATGGTAAAAGTGGAAGAGATATCGTAATAACTAAGGAATTTGTGATGGATTTAGGTACACTTCGGAAATCAAAAGGTTCGACTAAAAATAATAAAAGAGTAGGCCGGGGTGAAGGATCCGGTACAGGATGTACCGCAGGCAGAGGCCATAAAGGGCAGAAATCCCGATCAGGAGCAAAAAGGAGAGCCTGGTTTGAAGGCGGACAAATGCCAATTCAAAGGCGTTTACCCAAATTTGGATTCCATCAGCATGGAAAAGAAATATTTCAAGTGGTAAATGTACGCGATCTTGAAAAAGTAGCCAAAGAATCCGAAGTAACTCCCGAGGTATTACAGAAGGCCGGTTTGGTTAAAAAAGCAAATGCAACCATAAAGGTTTTAGGGGATGGGGAAATAGATAAGAAGGTAAATCTGAAAGTACATGCGATAAGCAGAACGGCGAAGGAAAAGATCGAAAAGCAGGGAGGCACGGTTACGCTCATATGATCGATACTTTTCGAAATATTTTCAAAATAAATGATCTAAGAAAAAGAATACTCTTTACCATTTTTATTTTGGCGTTAGAACGAATAGGAACCTTCATAGTCACTCCCGGAGTAAACACGGAGATATTGGCGGAAAAGATGCGTGAATTATCCGGGACGCTCTTTAGCTTATATGACCTTTTTGCCGGAGGTGCCTTTAGTAAAGCGGCCGTTTTTGGGATGGGGATTATGCCTTATATCAGTGCATCGATTATACTGCAATTATTGGGAGCTGTAATCCCGTACTTTCAACGACTCCAAAAGGAGGGTGAGGAAGGTCGAAAAAAGATTACACAGTATACCCGATACGGTACGCTGCTGATATCATCTATGCAGGCATTTGGTGTTGCGATTTTTCTGGAAAGCATCGACGTTGTTATTAATCCTGGAATGGGTTTTCGAATTTTGACAATGATCGCCATGGCTTCCGGCACTATGTTGATAATGTGGATGGGTGAACAGATCGATGACCGTGGCATTGGGAATGGTATTTCACTTATTATATTTATAGGAATTATCGCGAGTTTACCGAGTGCCATAAAAGAGGAATGGATCCAGTATACTGCTGGTCAACGATTATTACTCACCGAACTGTTTCTTCTTGCACTTGCATTTGCTATTATTGCCTTTATTGTAGCTCTAACTCAAGGACAACGCAAAATACCGGTTCAATATGCGAAACGGGTGGTTGGCCGCAAAGTATATGGGGGTGTAAATACTGTTTTTCCTTTGAGAGTAAACACTGCAGGGGTAATGCCAATTATATTTGCGCAGGCAATCATGTTTGTACCGAGCACGCTTTTTACGTTTTTACCGGAGAGTGATTTCGTCTTTACCATACAAAGATGGTTTGCATTTGACCATTGGTTTTATTGGACAGTGTACGCATTGCTTATAATCTTCTTTACATATTTTTATACGGCTATCATCCTTAATCCGGTTGATGTGGCAGATAATCTGAAAAAACAAGGCGGGTTTATTCCGGGAGTGAGACCGGGTAAAAAGACTGCTGAATTTCTAGATTCTATACTAACGAGAATCACATTACCCGGATCTATTGCATTAGCAGTTGTTGCGATTATTCCCTGGTTTCTCACTTCATTATTTAATATTTCCTATAATTATGCCTCATTTTTTGGAGGTACTGGGTTGTTAATTATTGTTGGAGTTGCCCTTGATTTTATTCAACAGGTTGAATCGCATTTGTATATGCGCCATTATGAAGGATTTTCACGTTCAGGGCGAATCCGCGGAAGAAGATGATATTATTTGATGATAACGATTAAGAATGAGTCTGAATTGGAACTGATGAGAATTAGTTCCAAAATAGTATCCGATACCTTTGAAAATGTTGGGTCTTTGATAAAACCGGGAATCACCACAAAAGACATTGATGAAGAAATTGAAAAATTTATCATCTCAAGGGGAGCACGACCTGCTTTTAAAGGTTTGTATGGTTTTCCGGCAAGCGCTTGCATCTCGATAGATGAAGAGGTTGTACATGGCATTCCTTCAAAAAAAAATGTTTTGATAGATGGTCAAATTGTGAGCATTGATATTGGTGTTGAATATAAGGGATATTATGGGGATGCAGCCTATACATTTCCAGTCGGAAATGTCATTACTGAGAAAGCTAAGCTGTTGAAAGTAACTTGGGAGGCGTTATTTGAAGGTCTTAATAAAGCGATAAATGGGAATCGCTTGCAGGATATTTCGAGTGCTGTTCAAGAATATGCAGAAGCAAACGGGTATTCGGTGGTTAGGGAACTGGTAGGACACGGAATTGGGAAAGATTTGCATGAAGATCCCCAAGTACCTAACTATGGGAGTCCCGGCAGGGGACCGTTGCTAAGGACGGGGATGACGTTGGCGATTGAACCTATGATTAATATGGGCGAAGCTGCTATTTTTACTAAACCAGATGGTTGGACGGTTGTAACAAGAGATCATAAACCATCTGCGCACTATGAGCATACAATATTAATTTTAAATGGAGAACCAGAAATCCTAACGAAACATTCTTTAAAACCGCAAGGATAATACGGTGGCTAAAGAGCAACCAATTGCTGTTGATGGGATAATTAAAGAAACATTGCCGAATGCAACTTTCAGGGTAGAATTGGAAAGTGGCCACGAAGTATTAGCTCATGTTTCTGGTAAGATGAGAATGCATTTTATTAAAATTTTGCCGGGTGATAAGGTAAAGTTGGAGTTATCTCCCTATGATTTAAGTCGGGGTCGAATTACCTACCGGTACAAATAGAATGGGAACGGAGCAGGTATGAAAGTTCAAACTTCCGTAAAAAAGCGTTGTGATAGCTGTAAAATAATTCGGCGCAAAGGTGTTGTCCGTATAATTTGTAAAAAAAATCCACGCCATAAACAAAGGCAGGGATAATAAAAGTTTAAGGAGGTTATTTTGGCACGTATCGCTGGCGTTGATCTTCCGAAAAATAAGCCGGTTGGAACCGCACTTACATATATTTATGGCCTGGGCCGTAATTCGGCCCAGAAGATATGTGAAGAAACTAAGGTGGATATGCAAACACGAGTTTCAGATCTAAATGACGAAGAAGTGCGGTTAATAAGAACATCAATCCAACAAAATTATAAGGTGGAAGGCGCGTTAAAGGCTGAAGTGAATATGAACATCAAACGATTGATTGATATCAATTGTTATAGAGGAAGCCGGCATAAAATGGGATTGCCTGCACACGGCCAGCGTACTCGCACCAATGCCCGTACCCGCAAAGGACGCAAAAGATTGGCTGGTAAAAAACGCAAATAAAAGGTTTTGAAGAAAAGGAGAAAAAAAAGTGGTAAAACGCGGCAAGAGTACCCGTAAAAAGAAAGAGAAAGTTGAGGCACATGGGGTTGCCAGAATAAAATCAACCTTTAATAATACGAATGTTACCCTTACTTCAATGAATGGTGATGTTATTTCATGGGCTTCAGCAGGTAAAGTCGGATTTAAGGGTTCTAGAAAAAATACGCCCTTTGCTGCGCAGTTGTCAGCAGAAACAGCTGCTAAAGAAGCGATTGAACTTGGACTCAGACAAGTGGATGTGGAGGTAAAGGGTCCGGGAGCAGGAAGGGAAGCAGCAATCCGTTCTCTACAGGCAGCAGGATTGGAAATACTTTCAATTAAAGATGTGACACCTATTCCACATAATGGTTGTCGACCTCCCAAGAAGCGCAGAGTTTAATTTTATTGGAGATAGATGTTAATGGCAAGATATACAGGACCAGTCTGTAAATTGTGCAGGAGAGAGGGTGAGAAATTATTTTTAAAAGGATCACGATGTCTCTCTGCCAAATGTTCATTTGAGAAAAGATCCTACGCTCCCGGCCAGCACGGTTTGGGGCGTCGGTCAAAACTTTCGGAATATGGTGTACAGCTACGAGAAAAACAAAAAGTCAAACGAATTTACGGTTTGTTAGAAGCTCAGTTTAAATCGTATTACGTTAAATCTGCTCGGCAAAAGGGTGTAACAGGAGAAAATCTTCTTAAGATGCTGGAGAGTCGGTTTGATAATGTAGTTTATCGATTGGGATTTGCGCCATCACGTAAAACGGCACGTCAGATGGTTCTCCACAGTCATTTCTTAGTAAATGGAAGACCTGTCAATATCCCTTCAATTATTTTGAGGCCTGGTGATATTATTACTGTACAGGAAAGAAGTAGAAAAATGCCCATAATCCATGAGACTATGAGACGGATTAAGGATGACACACTGTTACCCTGGTTAAGAATTGACAAGGCCAAATTGGAGGGCGAACTTCTGGAGTTGCCAAATCGTCAGGATATTCCCATAGAAGTACAGGAAAGTCTAATTGTTGAGCTTTATTCTAAGTAATTAAATTAAAATAAAAAATCAGGAAATTTGGTGACCTATGAATTGGGTAAATATGTTAATGCCAGAAGCGGTAGAATTGGACGAATCATCCTATTCTACCCAATATGGGCGATTTGTCGTCCAACCCCTGGAACGGGGATTTGCTGTCACGTTGGGTAATCTATTCCGCAGGGTACTGCTTTCATCCATACAAGGTGCAGCAATTACTGCAATTCGTGTCGATGGTGTACATCACGAGTTTGCAACTATAAAAGGAGTTAAAGAGGATTTAACAGAGGTAATTCTCAATCTCAAAGAAGTCCGAATTAAACTTCTAAATAAAAGACCGGATAAGGTAGTTTTAAATCTGGAAGGACCGGGAGAATTCAATGCCGGAGATTTGGAAAAATATACCACAGATTTTGAAGTATTGAACCCGGAAAAGCACATTGCCACCCTAAATGAAGATGCGAAATTTGAGATGGAAATTCGGGTTGGAAAAGGAAGGGGTTACGTGCCGGCGGAGGAGAATAAGCCGCTTGAGGCGTCCATCGGGTTAATTCCAATCGATGCAATTTTTTCACCCATACTTAATGTAAAATTTAATGTTGAGAATGTAAGGGTTGGTCAACGCACAGATTATGAAAAACTGATACTGGAAATTCAGACGGACGGTAGTATCACTCCAGACGATGCTTTAACGTTTGCCGGTAAAATAATAAAGGATCATGTCCAGCTTTTTATCAACTTCGATATCGAACCAGAAGAAGAAGAAGCGCAGGAAATCGATGAAGAAGTATTGAGAATTAAGAAATTACTAAAAATGAATGTGGATGAATTAGAGCTTTCTGTGAGATCCCATAACTGTTTGCGAAATGCGAATATTAAAACCATCGGGGATCTTGTCCGATTGGACGAATCCGAACTACTTAAATTCAGAAATTTTGGCAGGAAATCGCTTCAGGAAATTCAAGATATTTTGGAGAAAAAAGGTTTGTATTTTGGAATGGATGTAGATAAATACCTGAAGAATGAAGACTAATTTAACCTAAACTGAGGTATTCTTCATGCGGCATCGAAAAAAAATTAATAAATTAGGTCGAACAGCTAGTCATAGAAAGGCGACATTAAAACATATTGCGACTTCTCTGATACTTCATCACCAGATCCGTACCACTCTCGCAAAGGCAAAGGCTGCAAGAAGTTATGTTGAAAAATTGATAACCATATCAAAAAAAGATTCGGTACATGCACGGAGGCAAATTTTCAAATTTCTTCAAAATAGGACGCTTGTAAAAAGGTTGTTTGATGAAGTAGCGCCGACTTTTACGGATAGAAAGGGTGGCTATACACGAGTGATAAAACTTGGCCAACGGCAGGGAGATGGCGCAGAAATGGCAATTCTTCAACTGGTTGGGTTCGAGCAACTGGTAATTGATGAACAGGAGACGAAAAAGAAGAAAAGAAAAGAAAGAGCGGAAAAGAAGAAAAAGGAAGAAGCTGCAGCAGAGCAAGAGGTGGAAGCGGTAGAGCCTGAGAAAGAAGAGGAACCCATTGAAGAGAAAGAAGAGAAAAAAGTAAAGAAAACCGTTTCGAGAAAAGCAAAAACAAAAAAGACTGAAAAGAGCGAAGAGAAGAAAGAAGAACCAAAAGCAAAAAAGGCAAAAAAAACAGCCAAATCTGAGGAAGTTGAGAAAAAAGATACAAAAATGGAAGAAGTAAAGAAAGAGGAAATCACCGAACAAGAGGATGAAAAGAAAGAATAAAACTAAAAATATTCAAATATCAGACAAAATTGAAAGCGGCATTCTCATATTATGGGTGCCGTTTTTTTTATCCGTTTTTATTTCCTGCAAAATGAAAACCAGCCTTACCATAATCTTCCCGTATTATCATTTCATTTTAAAAATGTCATTTTTATTTTTAATATTACTTGCCAACGATTTAAATTTCGAACCTCCTTAGTTAATAAATTTTATGGTTTTGACCGATCTTCTGACGATGAAACGTAAGGTTTTTCTCTTCATCATTTTATTATCATTCTTATTAAACCAATTCTTGTTTTCAGCGGATGAGGTTGTTCGAGGATTGTGGGTTGTTCGCCATGATATTGTTTCCCCATCCCGGCTAGACTCCATTTTAGCAACCGCACAAAAATATCATTTTACTGATCTGTTTGTCCAGGTACGTGGCCGTGGCGATGCTTATTACACAAGTAATTACGAACCAAGGCCTTTAGATTTGGATGATTCTTTCGATCCCTTGCGATATATTACTGAGAGGAGTCGAGGGTTGGATATCAGAATCCATGCATGGATTAATGCTTTCTATTTATGGAGCAGTAACGAATTGCCTCAATCTGAATCTCACCTGGTAAATTCTGCCCCTCACTGGATTGTTTATCCTGCTAATTATTCTGAAGAAGGAACATTGAATGAGCGAAGAGGAAATTCCGAAGGATTTTATCACTCCCCATTGCTTCCTGAGGTTCAAGATCATCTTTTGCAGGTAATTGATGATATTTTGTCTAATTATGATATTGACGGACTACATCTGGATTATATCCGATATCCGGGAAGAGATTTTGATTTTCACCCATGGGTACGTCGTCAATTTATGAAACGCTATATTCTTGACCCTATCGATTTGAAAAATAATAAAGATTATTTTATCCAGAAATATGGTATTATTGGTTATGAGTTATATTTTGATAGATGGACAAAATTTTTGCGAGATGGATTAAGCAGTTTTATCCAACGCCTTACAGCAATTGAGAGAAGAAAACATCCTGAGTTAATTATTTCTGCTGCAGTAAAAGCAGATCTAAAACAAGCATATTGGGAATATTACCAGGATTGGAGTAAATGGATTCAAAAGGGCTGGCTTGACTGGGTACTTCCCATGAATTATATCGAAGACAATACAATATTCACATCAAGGTTGCAGGAGTACCAGAAATTAGCCTTGCAGAATAAGATGAGTATTGGCATTGCCTTATACAATCAATCAGCAGAACAGGCGATGAAGAAAATTTTAGATGTGCAGAAATACGCGATGCCCGGATTTGTTTTATTTTCCTACTTTCAGTTTAAAAAAAGTGCCAAATTTAGAAAGCTTTATTTAAAGTATCTTTTGAACAAAGTGGAGATTGATCATGGCAAGAGTGGTTAGAGCCCCGCGTGGGACAAAGCTCAATTGTAAAGGCTGGCACCAGGAAGCCGCACTGCGGATGTTGATGAACAATCTGGATCCTGAGGTTGCTGAAAATCCTCATGAATTGGTCGTGTACGGTGGTTCGGGAAAAGCTGCTAGAAGCTGGGAGGCTTATGATGCAATTGTCAAATCTCTAATCGATCTTGAGGGAGATGAAACACTGCTGGTCCAATCCGGGAAACCAGTAGCCATTTTCAAAACTCATCTGTATTCTCCCAGGGTTTTGATTGCAAATTCTAATCTCGTGGCAAACTGGGCCAATTGGGAAAAATTTCGGGAATTGGAACAGAAAGGGCTTATTATGTACGGTCAAATGACCGCTGGAAGCTGGATATATATTGGTACACAAGGTATATTGCAGGGAACCTATGAAACCTTCGCTGAAATTGCCAGAAAGAGATACACTGGAGATTTATCCGGTACGTTTACGCTAACGGCAGGTCTGGGAGGAATGGGTGGCGCTCAACCCTTAGCGGTGACAATGAATAATGGTGTTGCCATTATCGTCGAGGTGGATGAAGACCGGATTAACCGTCGGCTTGAAACAAAATATTTGGATGAAAAAGTCACCGCCCTCGATGATGCCCTGAGTTTAGCAAATAAAGCAAAGGCTGAAAAAAAATCGTTGTCTATTGGATTGTTGGGCAATGCTGCTGATATTTTCCCGGAGTTTGTCGAGAGAGGCATCATCCCCGACATTGTAACCGATCAGACTTCGGCGCACGACGAATTGAGCGGCTATGTTCCTGCAGGAATTCCTTATCAGGAAGCATTGGAATTGAGGAAAAAGGATGCGTCAAAATATGTCACGATGGCATATAAATCTATGGCAAGACAATGCCGGGCTATGATCGACATGCAAAAAAGAGGCGCGGAGGTTTTCGATTACGGTAATAATTTGCGGGCTCAAGCAGAGAAAGCAGGCGTTCAAAATGCTTTTGAATATCCCGGATTTGTACCGGCATATATACGCCCGTTATTTTGTGTAGGGAAGGGTCCATTCCGATGGGCTGCACTTTCCGGTGATCCGGAGGATATCTATCGGACTGATGAATTAGTGAAAGAGTTATTTCCAGAAGATAAACCGCTAAATCGTTGGATTGACATGGCGCAGAAAAAAGTAAAGTTTCAGGGATTGCCCTCCCGAATTTGCTGGCTGGGCTATGGAGAGCGGGAGAAATTTGGTCTGGCCTTGAATGAGCTGGTGAAGAAAGGCGAAATCAAAGCCCCGGTGGTTATTGGTAGGGACCACCTGGATACGGGATCAGTTGCATCTCCAAACAGGGAAACTGAGGCCATGAAGGACGGTAGTGACGCCATTGCAGATTGGCCGCTCCTCAACGGAATGTTAAATGTAGCATCCGGCGCTTCCTGGGTGTCAATGCATCATGGGGGTGGTGTGGGCATCGGTTATTCCCAGCATGCCGGGTTGGTAATGGTTGCAGATGGGACAGATGAAACTGCACAGCGTATAAAACGCGTATTGACTAACGATCCCGGAATCGGTGTTGCCCGCCATGCCGACGCAGGTTATGAGACAGCAGTCAACTTTGCTAAAAAGAATGGGATTAACATTCCAATGCATCGTTGAAAAAAGTGTATTTATTTATTGAGTGAGGGAAAAATTATTATTTAATGATTGGTCTTTTCTTTATTTATTTGAGGTGTATTCAAAAGATAAGCGTAGATAAAATCATCGATCTCACCGTCCATTACCCGTTGTACATTACCTGTTTCAAAATCGGTTCGGTGATCTTTTACCATACTGTAAGGCTGAAATACGTAAGATCGAATCTGATTGCCCCAGGCGATTTCGGTTTTTTCATCTTCTAATTTTTGTCTTTTAGCTCTTTCTTCCTGCAATTTTTGTTGATAGAGTCTTGATTTTAGAATCTTCATCGCATTTGCTTTGTTTTTGTGCTGGGATCGTTCACTCTGGCAGGTAACGACAATATTCGTTGGTATATGCGTAATTCTTACAGCTGAATCGGTTCGGTTAACGTGTTGTCCGCCAGCACCACTTGCTCGGTAGGTGTCAATTCTCAAATCATTTGGATCGATCTCGATTTCGATATCATCATCAATTTCGGGGACAACAAAAATTGATGCGAATGATGTATGACGTCTGCCGCTTGCATCAAACGGAGAAATCCGAACCAGCCTGTGAACACCACTCTCAGCCTTCAGATATCCATAGGCATATCTTCCGCTTATTTCAATGGTAACACTTTTTATCCCCGCCTCTTCACCAGCTAATATGTCCAGGATCTCAGTTCGATATTCTCTCCTTTCACACCAACGAAGATATAGACGCATGAGCATTTGTGCCCAGTCATGGCTCTCGGTGCCGCCAGCTCCGGGATGGATGGTGAGTATTGCGTTTTTTTCGTCTTCCGGATTTGAGAGAAGCCCTCGTAATTCCAATTCTTTCGCAGAGGCTTCAATCTTTTTACTTTCCTGGTTAAGTTCCTCCAAAATTGATTGATCATTATCTTCAACTATCAGTTCCAGCATTAATTTGGCATCTTCCAGTGCTTTGAAGCTTTCTTGCAAAGAATCCAGTTTTTCCCTTTTTTGATTAATTGATTTCAGGGTTTGTTGCGCTCTTTCAGGGTGGTCCCAGAAGTTTGGTTGATGTGTTGACACTTCTAATTTTGCGATTTCTTTTTCAAGTACATCTGCATCAAAGGAACCTCCGAAGGTTTACCAAAATTTCTTCGGCAGTTTCTAATCGGTATCTGATCTCGTCAATCATTTAGTCAACTTCTCTCGAATGGATGTTTGGAGATATCCTAATTTTCTAATCATGATCCAGTTCATATATAGAAGACAATGTGCTGTCTTCGAAGTAATGTTTTAGAATCTTGTCAAACTTTTTTTCATCATGTGCCATAACGGCTGCACCTGTTTTACAGAGTCCAACGCCGTGACCCTGGCCAGCCCCAATAAAATTGAACATAATAGGCGTACCAGTATCGTCCAGTTCTTTTTCAACGATAAAACAGGAGCTCGGAAGATAATCATAAGCCAAAGCTTCACGAATGTTAAGCTGACCTCGTATCCTGTAATTTTTTAGGCTTCCAATTAGTTCAATTTCGTTCAACCGACCGGAATTTCCTCTGGAAAGCGGAAATATATCAAATAGTGTACCGATATCCTCCCCTGTTCTCTTTCGAATAATATCTTCCAATTCCCTGCGAGCGTAACTGATCTCCCATCGGAATGATTGTTTGTATTTTTCTAACGCTGGCGGGATCTTCATTCCTTTTAAATTACACCAGACCTGCGGTCGGTCTTCTATCCACTTTTTTGCCATCTTTTCATTTTTGAGGGTTGTAAAATTTTTTGGTTTCTCATCCCAATCATACCTCCCAATAAAAAATGGTTTTTCAAGGCTCCCCCATAGTCCAGATGCATCCTCAGTATGACCCCCGCAGACAAGATGGAAAGGCGTATCTCGAATATAATCTTTGGTTGTCAACACCTGACCCCGGGTTTCCTCGACGGCCTTGTCAATATTATCGTCCACATAATCGATACCCATATATCTCAACGAATGTCCGAAATTGCAATAATCGTAAGGAGCTCCCAATTGGACATGTCCGATTCTCGCCATGGCTTCGCTTCTGGCAACAATTGCAAAGCTTTTCAAGAACTCGTAGGGAAGATCGGAACCAACCTCTGAAAAAACTACTCTTTTTAAGTATGTTTCCAGTGGTACTTCGCTTACTCCCATGAGGCTACCATGATTATCGAAACGAAATTCCATTGTCCCGTTAAAAACAAGGTCTCCATGATGGTATTTTTGTAAAATAGGTTCAAAGCTTCTAATGCCGAATAATTTAATTTTTGTTTGAATATTCGAGGGGATAATTTTCATGGCATTTGCTGCTTCGGCAGAATACTCGTACTCAGCATCAAAGGCTTCAAGGTGTCCCTGCGATTGTTTAACCACTGTTTTTTCAACATAAGGTACAAATTCCGGTTGAAATCGTTTAAAATTTTTTCTGGCCTCAATTTCTGTTGGAAAATATCCATAGGTTAATACATATTTCACGTTATTATTAATTTTTTTGTCTTTAAAATAAACATTTCCACCCAAACGTTTAATTTCTACATTTTCATCTATTTTTTTTGCTATTTTTAGTTTTTCTTCTGTCAATTCAAATTGGAAAGATTCGAACAATACAATAAAAAATTGTTCTTTTCCAGGTTTGCTATCTTTGATTTTTACCCGCCATTTCAGCTCAGATGTTACAGGGTTTATCAACATATTTCCGTTTTCATCCGCAACTGAAAATTCTCCCATTATTTTTAAATCTAGGAAGTCTTGAGATTCGAATAATGCGATTCTCATGAGAGGTTCATTGTCTGATTCTTTTAGGAAAACGTTATTGGTTTCTTCTTGCATCTGCAACTCTTTGGCTAGTTAATTGTATCATAAAAAACTTTGTAATTTAGTTTCTGAATTCTTCTAAATCAAGTGCTTTGGATTGCCTTCATTTATGGGATTTTTTTTTGCTAATTCTCGTATATGAATTAGTCCTTTAATAAATTGATTTTAGAAAAGCATTTTGTTATACTATTTTGTTTGGATCAAAGGTTCTGCCAGTGAAAATTTTCTTTCGAATTCACCTTATCATTTTGTTGGGAACAGGCCATTTCGGAGTTGCTCAAGAAAATCTTAAAGTCACAGAGGCTTTTGGTGATCGCCTTATTATAGGGCTAGTAGCAAATCCCCTCAAGGAGTTTAATCCTTTTCGAATCGATTCTCCAGCGGAAAAGGAAATAACAGGCTTGATTTTTGGATATGGTCTGTTACAAAAGCCAGGTAAGACTGAAGTTTCTAATTCAATCATAGATCGCATTATCTACGATACTCAGAACCGAAATAATTTAACGTGGCGAGTTGTATTAAATAGAAATATTATTTTCCATAATGGTTCATTCCTATCGAATACAGATGTTAAATTTACATTCGATCTACTGAAAATTTATGGTGGGAACATCCTGAATAGGCGATTGGATTTTCGCAATCTCAAGGATGTTTCGATTGAAGGTGATCTGGAAGTTAAATTTCAGCTATCGGAGCCGGAAACGGATTTCTATGAGAAGCTTTACGATGTGCCGATTTTATCGAGAAATTATTATTTAGATGTTGAAAATGATGGCTACAAGGTATTTTCTGAAAAATCCCCGATGGGATTAGGACCATTCTCGTACGATTTTCAGAACGGAACTGCTCTTATTATCAACTATCATCCAAATTTCTATGGTGGAAGACCTTTTTTAGAAAATATTTTAGTTGAATACTTTGAAAATGAAACTCAACTCGTTGATGCCTTTACAAATAAAAACGTTGATTATATTGAAGTACCGGATCCTATTACTGCCCAGGAAATTCATAAACTGATTGGGAGTAGCTGTATCGTTTTTACGATTCCACGACCTGAAAAAAAAGTCTATTTTATCTTAATAAACACTCGAAAATTTCCTCTTAATGATATTGAAGTCCGCAAATCTATTGATTTTGCCTTAAATCGAGAGGAACTGATTAAGAAACTGCAGTTGAAACAAGTGGCCAATACAATTTTTGATTCAGACAATCCGTATTATTTCAAGACGGCATTTCGCAAACAATATGATCCCCAGGAGGCTATACTTGGCCTGCGTGAGGCAGGCTGGAGTTTAAACCAGCGAACTGGAATCCTCGAGAAAAACGGTCGAAATTTAAATTTAAATCTGAATTTCTCTCAATCTTCCTATATGGAAGAAAGTGTGGCTCGTGCATTAAAGATTTCTTTGGCAGAGCTAGGAATAAATCTCAATCCAGTACCAATTATCACTCAGATGAAAGAGAGAGTCATTAAGGAGGGAGAATTTGATATGATGGTTTATTCCTATACCTACGATCAAGATTACTTATTCGAGGCATGTGAGGAGTTTTATTTTGAGATATTGAAAGGTAACCTCTCATCACCCAATTATGAAAATAGATATTTAGATCGACTATTTAATCGCTCTTACCAGGATTATGAAGTGCGTGAACGTCTTTATCAGAGAATTCAATTTTATCTGAAAAGAGAGCTGCCGGCCATATTTTTGTTTTTTGACGAACGAATTATCGTTGCAATTAATAATCGGTTTCACAAATTTCGTACAGTTTTTCGAGAAAATGATCGCTCCTACTATCGATTGGCACCGTTTGAGAATTGGTTTGTCCCCAGATATTTGCAGAGATTTTCCACAGAAAGTAGTGGGTTTGAGCAATGAAATTGCGCTTAAAAACCAGGGTTCGTTTATTAAGAAGGATACTAAAAAGATTTTTAACGCGTAAATTGTCAACCCGCCTTGTAGTCACATATATTGCTTTGGGTGCATTACCCCTGATTACTATAAGTGTGTTTTTAATAACACTTTCACACCAAACTGTTAAGACATACATTTACGAAAGGAATCTTGAGACCGCGAGGCGTGCTAGCAACGAAATTTTTCTCTTTATCGAAGGGCCTCTCACGATCCTTCAAACCACTGCAATGACTGGCGATATTACACAAATGGAAAAATTTTCCCAGAGTAAATTGATCAACAAAATTAAGGATGAAAATCCTATTTTCCGGAAAATTTTTATTGTCGATACAAGTGGTTTAGGATTCAACACAACCAGTTTTGGTGAAGACATGAAAAATTTTAGGCAGGAGCCATTTTTTGAGCAGTCAATCCGGGGCAAAGAATTCGTTTCGGACGTATATTTTTCTCCATCCCGTTTTCCAATTTTACTAATTTCTGAACCGATAAAAGTATATAATAAAATTCTGGGAGTATTAGCTGCAGAAATCGATCTAAAAAGTATATGGGATTTAATTGACAACATCCGGATTGGTAAAACCGGTTATGCATTTCTTATCAGTGAGCACGGGACTGTGATTGCTCATAAAGAAAAAGAAACGGTGTTAGAAAAACAGAACTTTTCTAATTATCAATTCTTTCAGGAATTAAAAGAAAGAAAACAAGGGATATCTAATTTTGTGGAAGATGAGACTAAAATGATAGCGGCTTTTGCACCTGTTCAGAGATTAAATTGGGGGATTATCGTTCAGCAAAGTGAAAAAGAAGCTTTCACACTTGCCCAACAAATGCAGTTGAGGGTTTATGTTTTGGTAGCAATAACTATTGTCATAGCACTTCTGCTTGGCTTTTTAAGTGTACAAAGAATTACTAAACCATTGATTAAATTAGTGGGGGGGGCAAGACAATTTGCCAAGGGAAACCTGGAACATCAAATTGTAATTGAGCGAAAAGACGAACTTGCTGAACTCGCACAAGAGTTTAATGCCATGGCTTACTCGTTACAGAAGATCCAGAGTGATTTAAAAAAAATGACCAGGTTAGCCGCATTAAGTCGCTTCGCCTCGCTCGTGAGTCATGAAATTAGGAATCCACTTAACTCGATGAACATAAATATGCAAGTGCTTAAAAGACTCATAAACAAAAATGAGATTTCTCTCGAACGCAAAATAAAGTATTTAAATATTTTGTCATCTGAAATATCACGAATTAATGATTTAGTTAACAATTTCTTGGCAATTGCCCGACCTCCCGAATTGAATTTTGATTTATCTGAATTACACGAAATAATGAACGAGGTGATTTTGATCCAGGATGCACATGCTGTTTCAGAAGGAGTGGGAATTGCTAGAAATTATGCCAGGGGTGAAATTTGGGGAATGTTTGATTATAACCAGCTCAAACAAGTATTTCATAATATCATCATTAATGCTATCGATGCAATGAGAGAAGGGGGTCAGTTGATAATTAAAACATCCGTTGTTGTGGGGAAAAATGAGGATGACCTTTCTGTCAGGATTTTGTTTAAGGATTCGGGTATAGGAATACCGGAAAACGCTATTTCGGATGTTTTCGAATTTTACTACACAACCAAACAAACCGGTACGGGATTAGGATTGGCTATTGCCAAGCAAATTATTGAAGGACATAAAGGAGATATTACCATTGAAAGTGAAGAGGGAACCGGAACCTCGATCATAATTAGCTTACCGATAAAATCCCATTTGATTCGCCAATCCGAAATCTCACAAAACATTTAACTAATTTTAAGAGCATAAATTTGAGGGATGATTTTTAATGGTTGGACATATTCTCATTGTTGAAGATGATATTAATACTCTGAATGGGCTTTCAGATATTCTTGAAGAAGAAAATTTCAACGTGATGAAGGCAAAAAATGCAAAACAGGCACTTTCCGCTATAAAGAAAAATTTTTTTAATGTTGTGTTGATGGATTATTTATTGCCCGATCAAAACGGCATAGAAGTATCTAAAACCATTTTGGCTGAAGAACCTGATACGAAAATAATCATGATGACCGCATTTGGCACCGTAAAAAATGCTGTTGATGCAATGAAAATTGGAATTTATGATTATCTAACAAAACCTATCGACCTCGATGAATTACTAATTTTGACAAATAGGGCAATCCAAGAACAAAGTCTCATGGAAGAGAATAAAGTTCTGAAAACGCAGCTTACGGAAACGTATAAATTTGAAAACATAATTGGTCAAAGCGGCAGAATGCAGGAAGTATTTCAGAAAATTGTTAAAGTTGCCAATTCTGATGCTTCTGTATTATTAAGAGGAGAAAGTGGTACCGGAAAGGAATTAATCGCGAGAGCAATTCATTATCATAGCAAACGGAAAGAAAACCATTTTGTCGAGATTAATTGTGCTTCGATTCCCGAAAATTTGCTTGAGAGTGAACTTTTTGGACATGAAAAGGGTGCATTTACTGGTGCATATAAGATGAAAAAAGGTAGATTTGAGATTGCAGATCAAGGTACGGTTTTTTTGGATGAAGTAGGAGAGCTACCATTATCTCTGCAATCAAAACTTCTAAGGGTTTTACAAGAAAAAACTTTTACCAGAGTTGGTGGGATCGAAAACATTGATGTCAATATCCGCCTGGTGGCCGCAACCAATGCCGATCTAGAAAAAATAATGAAAGAAGGAAAATTTCGGGAAGATTTATATTACCGATTAAATGTGATTCCAATCTACATTCCACCTTTAAGAGACAGAATTGAAGATTTAGGTGCATTAACAGATCATTTCATTGAAAAATATTCTAAGAAAAATGAGCGAGAAATCAAAGGAATTTCCGAAGATGCCAGATTGGCCTTTATAAATTATGATTGGCCTGGAAATGTTCGAGAGCTTGAAAATGCAATAGAAAATGCAATTATCATGTGCGATGGAAATGTAATTGGGATTGACGACATTCCAGGATATCTACATGCACATGTTACTAAGACAGAGAATTTTAATGAATTGATTGAATTTGAAAAGGGTTTTAGTTTTAAAAATGAAATAGAATCTTACGAGAAAGAGATTATACGTCAGGCTCTTATCAAATCAAAGGGGAATAAAACCAAGGCGGCTAGAATCTTAGGCTTCACATTAAGAACTTTGAGAAATAAAGCAAATAAATATAAATTAAAATGATTGATCTTCAAAAGAATAAAGGATTTATAGCATGGTATAAAATTTGATTTTTGATAAATCACACCAGATTTTTTCAATTTGAGATAATCATCACATCCTTTTTTCTAAAATTATTGATACTTGTACTTTGAATGGGTTTAATTGAAATTCCAATATCCTTGTGGAACCTCCTCAACAAATTATTCTAATTGAAAAGGGTTTTTAATGGATGAACAGTTGAAATATCTCGTAAATAAAGCCAAATTTCTTCCAACCCTTGATACAATTGCCTCAGATGTTATTCGATTTTGTTCCGATCCACAAACACCAATATCAAAGATAACGGAATTGATTGCCGCTGATCAAAGTTTGTCTTCACAAATTCTAAAAGTTGCAAATTCAAATTATTTTAATTTCCCCAAAACAATCATATCTCTAAAACAATCCATTGTGTTGTTAGGATATCCGTTATTGAAGGATTTGGCAATTTGTATAGCAATTTATAGTTCCAATGACAATTTATCAATTAACTTCAGGTCATTCTATAGGGAGCTCTGTAAACACACACTATTAACCGGCTTGATTGGGAAAGTATTAGCGCAAAAGTATAATCCATCAAGCATTCATCTTTTATATCTTACTGGACTGTTACATGATATAGGGAAAGTTGTGCAGAGCAGGGTAAAATCGGAGGATTTTTTCTTTCTTTGTGAAAAAAGTCGTCAAGAAAATTTAAGATTAGATGTTATTGAGAAAAGAATTTTAGGATATCATCACGGAGATGTTGGTGCCTCCCTACTAAAATTATGGAATTTTCCTGATACATTAATACATGCAGTAAAATTTCATCATGAACCTGAAAAATTTTATGGTGATTCTGATCAACTTCAAATCGTCAAACTTACGTATTTTAGCAACATGCTTGCCCATTTTTTACAAAAAGGATTTCGGAAGATGTCATCGCTATTTGAATTGGATCCTCATTTCTCAAAACATTTTAAAATTACAGAAAATGATTTTAACTTGATGCTTGGATATGTTAAAAGAATCTTAAGAAAGCACAAAAATCTAAATAATTTATTCGACCAAATATTTTTATAACCCGGAAGCAGAATGGAATTTAACATTACAAAACCTTTTGAAAAAATACGAGAGCAATTGCATCAATTAAAACAGAATATGCAGATCTTTACAGAAGTTTCAGAAATGAGTGAGGAAATCACAGACATTGAAAAATCATTTACTACTGCTCTAAATACTCTCCAAAATTACCACAGACTTTATACAGATCATATTGATTTGTTTTCGGGTTTAATAGATTTTCAATCGAAGGTAGGAAGAAGTAAATCCGCACCCGAAGTAACACAACATCTTTTCACATTTCTAAAAAACAATATAGATTTTCATCATGCTTTTATGGTATTAAAGTTGGGGGAACTGGAACAAAGATATGAACTAATTCCTGATAATCATTCGAAAATAGATTTTTATAAAAAATTCCTATCAGAAGAAAATATAAACTTTATTAAAGATTTAATTTTGAATAGAGATCTGGCCATATTATTGGATAGCATCAATAAAGATTTGAGAGAAAAAATTGATTGGAATCCACTCCATAGTCAATCAGCAATTATTTTTCCCATCCGGATTCGTAGTCAGTTCCTCGGTTTTGGATTAATAAGCCGGCAGGCAGGTTCATTTTTATTAAAAGATTTGTCATTAATCAATTTAATAAATGGACTTATGTCCCTTACCATTTTTCAATATTTTTATATTTCAAAATTAAAAAGCAAATTATTTAAGCAATTCAAGATGCAGAAGAATTATGAGGAGTTCAAGTATTCCAAATTTTTCCAAAAAGGCCCCTTATTTATCTTTACCCTGAACCCCCAAGGTGACATTATTCACAGTAATGGCAAAAATTTATCAAAGTTAGATTTAAATGAAGAATTTATTATAGGGGAGAATTTTTTTAATCTTATTCCCATAGAACATCGACGCCCGCTTCAAAATATTGTAAGTCAAATGGAAGAGGGCTCAGTTAATTTCTATCAATGTCCTATTAAAGTTTCTGAACATAAAGAAGTCTTTATGGAATTCTATCTAACTAAAATGAAAATTCAGGAAAGTTATCCTTTATCGATAATTTTTGCTATAGACGCAACCCAACAATATTATAAGAATTTGCAGTCAAATCGGAATGAAATCCTCGACGAAATTACCCACTTTTCTCACATAATTAACGGCTATTTGGATAATCTATTGGCAGTGCTTACTCCTAACATCGATCTCTTAAAAACCAAGGTGGAACCGAATGAGCAAACCATAAGAATTTTTAGAGCTCTGGATACATCACTTGGGCAAACCTCGCGGCTTGTTCAAAAATTTTTGAATTATGATCTCAATGATATTGAAAATGCGACCTCGACAAATATAAATGAATCTATAATTTCTGTAATAAGTGAACGGAAAATTCATCCTATGGATGGAATTGAATTTAATTATGCACTGGATCCATCAACTCCAAACTTGATGATTTATCCAAAGCGTTTTCGAAAATTAATTAACATTTTGGTCCAAAATGCAATAGAAGCTTTGACTGGTAAAGGATTCATAAAGGTAAGTACGCGCTTTTTAGACATGAAGAGTGAGGGACTTGTTAAACCACATTTATTTTATTTAAGAAAAGGCACTTACGTGGAATTGTTTGTTGAAGATAATGGAATGGGAATTGACGAACGAGTGTTACCTCAAATATTTAAACCATTCTTTTCAACAAAGATTCGAAACGAGGGAGTGGGCTTAGGCCTATATATTGCGTACAATATTGTTAAAGACATGGAAGGACAAATATTTGTGGAAAGCCAATCTGGAAAGGGTACAAAATTTTTTATATATATTCCTTATAAGGATGAAAGTGAAATGCAGCAAATTTTACCAGGGATGGAAGAAGTAGTAAAGGAAAAAACTCCTACCCTATTGATTGTTGATGATGAATACAATATTAGAAGCATGCTGAAAGAAGTTTTCGAAATGAATGGATTTTCCGTTTATACTGCGGCAAACGGGCAGGAAGGCGTCGATATTTATAGGGAGCACCTTCTGGAAATAGATTTAGTGATATTGGATATGGTGATGCCGATTATGGATGGAAAAAAGGCCTTCTATGAAATAAAGAAGATGAAAGATGATCAAAAGGTAATCATTATAAGTGGTTACGCCCAAAGAGAAGATCTACAGGAAATATTGAGAAAAGGAGCGCTAGCTTTTATGAGCAAACCATTTCAGATAGATGCAATTGTTGCAAAGGTGAAAGAATGCTTAAATAATAATAATAATCAAGGTAAATAATTATTTTCTAAATGTTTTAAAAAGTTTATGATGCCCGATTTACCGAAAAGAGGATCTTAACCATAGAAAATTGATTTCTATTGATTGTCTCATAATAATAAAATTCCCCCAACTATTTACTGATTTAACCTCGATATTATATCTTCGAAAATTTTTGTGCAAACCATTTAGACATTTGTTTAATTGCAGTCTTGTAGTTCAAATAAATTAATAGAATTGAGATTGCATGGACTTACTTTTTATTTTCTCATATACGAATATTTTTATTTTTTCTCTCCATTCTGCAAAAAGATATTAATGATGATTTTTGGAAAAGAATATCATCTTGTTTAAGAATTTCCGTGAAATAATAATTTTCTTTCGAACTGGAAAATATTTTAATATTTCCCCTCGTCTTGCTCCTTTATTATTTTTATTGATAAGAAGATTTTCCTGTTGTAATTATACATTGCTCTGTTCAATTTAATAAAGTAAAAATTAAAGACCCTTTTTGAACAAAAGAATAATCTCCTGACCGGGATTTTCATTCACAATCTATCAATATTTTTAGATTCTATTTTGATTCTACTATGAAAATCAAAAGAGAAAATGTTTCTTTTATTCTTTTAGAACCACAATACCCTGGTAATATCGGAGCTACTGCTCGGGCTCTTAAAACTATGGGTTTCAAGAAACTGGTTTTAATAAACCCTTGTGATTTTCAAGCTCCTGAAGCAAAGTGGATGGCGCATGCTTCTGAGGACATATTAAATGATGTCATAATTAAGGATTCTTTAAAAGAAGTCGTAGTTGAATACAAATTAGTAATTGCAACAACACAAAGGACTCGGGGATTCCATCTTCCATTTTTTACACCACCGGAATTAGCTCGTAAGATTATCTCAATTTCGCAGAATAATGATATTGGCATAATATTTGGGCGTGAACATTCCGGTCTTACAAATGATGAGTTAAGACTGTGCCATATATCTTCAACCATACCAGCATTTGTCAAACATCCATCATTGAATTTAGCGCAGGCAGTCATGATTTATTGTTATGAGTTCTACAATCAATCATTTGAACAGGAGAAAAAATATTTCTGGAAATATGCCTCTTATGACGAAGTTGAAAGTGTTTTTGAGCATTTACAAAAGAGCCTGATGCAGGTAAATTTCAAACCGAAAGACAACTGGCCAAATTTTTTAATGCGCTTCCGTCGGTTATTCACAAGGGCTCTTCCTGAGGTGCGAGATGTGAAACTTATTCATAAGATCCTTCAAGCCTTTGATGAATATGTCAAAGCCACCAAAGAAAGAATGGAAAGGAAATAATCTATTATGCATTATTATTTTTTAGGCGTTGCAGGAACAGCCATGGCATCTCTGGCCGTTCTAATGAAGAGAAAGGGACATCAGGTATGGGGCGTGGATCAAGGTATCTATCCCCCTATGAGTGACTTCCTAAATCAACATCGGATTGAGACCTATTCGGGATATAACAAAATACATTTGGAGAAAAAGTTTGATATGGCAGTTATTGGAAATGCCCTATCGAGAGGCAATGAAGAAATTGAAGAAATTCTAAACAAAAAAATACCGTTTACATCACTTCCTGAATTAATAAAAAATGAGTTTGTGATGAACCATCACAATATTGTCGTTACAGGGACTCATGGTAAAACAACCACTACCGCCATATTAAGCTGGATTTTCGAATATGCGGGTATGTCACCCACATTTTTAATCGGAGGAATCGCTCATAATTTCGCCTCCTCAATTGGGTTTGGCAAAGGAAAATATTTCATAATAGAAGGTGATGAATATGATTCTGCATTTTTTGATAAACGACCCAAATTCCTTCATTATTTCCCTGATCATTTAATTATAAATAATATTGAATTTGATCATTTTGATATTTATAAAAATTTAGAAGAAATAAAAACAGCTTTCTGGAAATTAATTCGAATTATTCCCTCAAACGGGCTCATTGTTGCAAACGGTGATGATTCTACAGTCCGCGATGTATTATCAAAGCATTATTCGCGTTTAGAATTTTATAGCAAAGAACCGGATTCCGAAATCCACTTCAAGATAACCTCAACCGGACAACATGGGGTAAGTTTTGAATACTATAAAAAAGGGATAAAAGTGGGAGAATTTAATTTTCCTTTTCCAGGTGAATTTCAGGTCAAAAATGCCGTAGCCTCCATTACTATCGCCCTTGATCTGGATATTTCTCCACAAATCATTGCCGAAGCTATTTCTTCCTTTCAGGGAGTACAACGTCGATTAGAGTTATGGGGGACGATCAATGGAGCTAACATTTTTGATGATTTTGCTCATCATCCTACTGCAATCAGGGAAACTTTAAGATCTATGAAAGCAAGGTATATTAATAAAAAAATAGTTGCTCTTTTTGAGCCTCGAACAAATACAACCTCTCAAAATATTTTTCAGCACGAACTGGAAGATGCTTTAGCAGTTGCTGATTCAATATTCCTGGCTCCTATTCATCGTCCGGATCGAATTTCTAAGGATAAAATTTTAGATAGGGAATCAATTGTATCTCATCTTCATGCAAATGGCAAAGAGGCATATCTTCTAGATAATTATTCTGAAATTTCGGTTGAATTACAAAACTATTTGGGACCGGATCATATCTTAATTTTGCTAACCAATGGAAATCTGGGTGGTCATTATGAATCGTTAAAAAAACTAGCAAAATCCAGTTCCTAAGGTCTGCAATATTTCCATATTGAGGATTAACAGAGAATGGTTTCTAAAGCGAAAAGGTATCAAGTTTGCTGATCGAATGAGAATTCTTCTTCTGGTACAGGTCTTTTTTCACTGAAATTCTCACGGATCCGATTGAATTCGTCATTGATGGAGAAAAAAACCTGAAATATATCTGGTGCAAAATGTCGTCCTTTTTCCCTACTCATAAAGTCAATTGTTTCAGAATGAGTATAGGCTCGTTTGTATACTCTTTCTGTGGTGAGCGCATCATAAACATCCGCGATAGTACATATCTGAGCTGGTAACGGAATTTTGTCCCCTTTTAAACGACGAGGATAACCCTTCCCGTCAAAACGTTCGTGATGACAATGAGTTATCTCAATCCCCATGTTTAGCAAGTCTATTTCTCCATATTGATTCTTAATGGAATTCAACGTTTGATACCCGATTGTGGTATGGGTTTGCATTATTGCATATTCTTCCTCAGTCAGTTTTCCTTTCTTTAACAGAATATAGTCCGGTATACCAACTTTCCCGATGTCGTGCAATGGTGCAGTCTGATAAATTGTCTCGATAAATTTATCATCAATTTTCCCTTTGAACTTTGGAGATTGTTTCATTGCCATCGCAAGTGATTTACAATAACTTCTTATTCTTTCAAGATGATAGCCAGTGTCTAAATCTCTATATTCGGCGAGTTTGGCTAGGCCAAAAATAATCGCCTGATGAGCAAGATTAGTTTGCTCCAGACTCTCTATTAATGCAGTTTCGGTTTTGCGTAATTTTGTAACGTCCTTTATAAGGGCAGCAAACGCAAAAGTCTTTCGTGTTTCGTCCTGGATGGGGAAGAAAGAAGAATATGCAATCCAGGATCCTCCATCCGCCCGATGACCTTTAATCTCCTCTTCCCATTGTCCAGAGTCTAAAAGCAAGTTTCGAACTTGCTGAAAATCTATATTGGGAAAAAAATCTCCATTTAAGGACGATATATGTTGTCTAAGAAAAACATTTTTCTTTAAACCAACCATCTTAAGTAAACCCGGATTCACACTAACGACGACTCCTTCAGTATCTAGTATAATTAATCCGTCTTCGGTACTTTCGATCACATCTCTAAATATTTGAAGCTCTTCTACCCTCTCACTTAATATTTGTTTTAAATCATTAACTAAATATTGTTCTTGACGTTTTTTTTGAGCCTTTTCAAGTACCTGGTTTACTTTCTTGATCAGATCTTCCATCAGAAATGGTTTTAAGATATAATCATATGCCCCTTGTTTCAGAAAGTCAATGGCATTTTCTAAGTTTGGGTTGCCAGTCATAAAAATAAATGGCAGTTCCGGATGATGCTGCGTACAGTAATTAAAAAAATCTTGGCCGTTTTTTCCAGGAAGATAAATATCTGATAGAATAATATCGGGATTTTGTTGATCTAGCTTTTCGATGGCAGAGTCCACATCGGTTAGAGCATCAGCTGTAAATCCTTCGTTATTGAGGGTTTCTGCAACAATCCGCCCCAGATAATACTCATCATCTAAAATCAAAATTTTGTATTCGGTTTGATTAGTCGCCATTTATCTATTACTTAAAAGATCAGTCTCAAATCATTGAAATATTTAATTTCTATATCAAGTGTTTGATTCGATTCTTGAATATTACAAATTTAATCTCATAATAGATTCGGCAAATAATATGGGGTTCATGAGTTGATTATCAGAACAAAATGTTCTTTCTAATCATTTATGGCATCTTGAAATATTTTGTAGTAACTGCGATAACGCCCTTCAGGGTAGATTCTTATTAATTCGCCTAGAAATAGGCGTAGTTGATCAAATTTCTTAAGATGAAGGTAAGCCTGACAAAGAAAAAATACCAGGGTTTCCTTGTCATAAAATTTATTGTCTAGTTTTTGAATTTTTTTACATACCTCGATTAACGCAAAAAATTGTCTTTCATCGTGAAAAATATGTGCAATTCCGAAATATCCGGTGGCGCGCGATTTATCGTCTTGGGCTTTTCGAATAATTTCATTGAAATAGGATTTAGCCTTCTCATAATCTTTACCATAGAAGTAAATAAAGCCAAGATAATAATTGATTGACAGGTGATACTTTTGTTCACCAACCGTAAAAATCTTCGATGCTTTTTCTAAGCATGATTTTGCCTGAGGCAAATCACCTTCTATATAAAAAATTTTTCCTAACTCAAAATAAATATATTTTTTATCATCATCCCCGACCTCAAAACCTAATGTTTCTTCTAAATATTTTATAGCTAATTTAGAGTTTTTGAGTGATGCATATGAAAATCCAATTAATCTCAAACAATCAAATTTTTGTTGTTGATTTAATAACTTATGATTTTTTGCTTTTTTTAAATAAGTAATACATTCCTGAAAATTTTTTTGATGATAATGAGACCACCCTTTTTCTATCCAAATAACTGGTAAATTAGCCGGATCATCCTTTAATTGTTTCTCAAGCCATGCGTACTTTTTAATTGCTTCAGGATAGTTTCGAGACAGGTAATGTTGTCTTGCTTCCTCAAGTACAAGGAGAATTTTTTCTTCTTGATTTTTCATCATTATAAAAGGTCATTTGATATATAGCGGAATTATCAGACCATATTGAATTTATTAATTTTATTTGATAAGTATCTTGTGAAATTAGTATGTTTTTTTATCTTTTTCCGACGAAGTATATTATTTGTTAATTTAAAGCAATGGCACTCGAACCACAAAATTAAAAAGAACAAAAATTAGCTCCGGTGATTGCAAACCATATTTAGGGAGATATAGCATGCACATTCAACCTCTAACCGTATTGACAGAAGAAGAAAGTATGTTCAAAGAAATGGTGCAGGATTTTGCTCAAGCTGAAATTGCACCTCTTGTAAAAGAAATGGATCAAGCTGCAGTTTTCAGGGCGGATATTCTTGAAAAATTTTTTGAATTAGGAATAATGGGTATTGAGATTCCAGAAGAATATGAAGGTACCGGTTCCAATTTTTTTATGGCGATCCTGGCTGTAGAGGCATTGGCAAAGGTCGATGCATCTGCTGCAATCTATGTGGATGTCCAAAACACTCTTGTTAACAATGCCATTATCCGATTTGGTAGTGAGGAGTTAAAAAAGAAATATCTCCCCCAACTGGCTACAGAAAGAATCGGTGGTTACGCCCTGTCCGAAGCTGAATCCGGGAGTGACGCATTTGCTCTCAAAACACGCGCCGACGAAAAAGGTGACCATTTTGTTCTTAATGGGCAAAAAATGTGGATTACCAATGCGCATGAGGCTGATATATTTATCGTAATGGCTAATGCGAATCCCGACCAAGGATACAGAGGCATAACATCCTTTTTGATTGAAAGAGGATTTAATGGATTTGTGGTCGGTAAAAAGGAGGATAAACTAGGAATTAGAGCAAGCAGCACCTGCGAGCTGTTAATAGAGGATTGTATGGTGCCCAAAGAAAATGTAATAGGAAAAGTAGGAGAGGGATATAAGGTTGCCATAGAGACCTTAAATGAGGGTCGAATTGGGATCGGTGCGCAAATGATTGGCATAATGGATGGAGCTATCGAAGCTGGGATGAAATATGCACATGAGCGGTCTCAATTTGGACAACCAATTATTAACTTTCAATCTATTCAGTTTCAGCTTGCAGAGGCAGCAACATATTTGGAAGCATCTCGCACACTTGTCTATAACGCAGCAAGAAAAAAAGTTGCCGGAATGAATTTTCTCAAAGAAGCAGCAATGGCAAAGTACTTTTCCTCAGTTTATGCAGAAAAAGTTACCTCCCGAATGTTAGAAATATTTGGTGGTTACGGATATTCCAAAGATTATCCGGCAGAAAAATATTACCGGGATGCAAAAATAGGGCAGATATACGAAGGTACATCAAATATGCAGCTGCAAACAATTGCAAAACATCTGTTATTTAAGAAGTAGGATCCGAGAGCAAAATGGAACTGCTGCTTTCAAACATGTAAAAATAGTCCAATCGTGAGAAATGAATCGTAAAAGAATAAAAATAAGGGTAATTTTTTAAATTATGCTAATATGTAAGTCATTTGTCTGAATCGGTAAATTCCGGAATAGATTTATTATGAAGAAAATCTGATTCTTGAGTATTCGGATAATGAAATCTTGCAAGGACAATTCAATTATAAACAGTCATCACAAGTACTTACATCATCAAATCAAATTTTTGGACTTGCCTACTATAGTCGTCCAAATCTCACTATCCTCAAAAGTCTATTAATAAAAACTTAAACGGTAGTTGAAATACAGAAATTGAAGGCCTATCACGTTTATATACTATGATCAGCCCAGCTCGATGCATCTAGGGAAATTTGTAACACTATCATAATAAACGCGGTTATTTACACTAGAATTATTTAACAAGCCCATAGTTATTATTTTAAGTTTTATTTGAAAATTTTGATTATTTTCCACCATCCTAATAGTTGTTTTTTTGAGTTTTCTCAGACCTCATTTATTATAAATTTCAAATTTTCATTTTCTACTCCATGTTGAAAAAAACTCATTCCTTTTTGTTTTCAATTTTGAGGGTGAAAATACGACTATAAATATATTGAAGTGACAAAAATCAGAAAAAATAATCCGCAACTACGGAATGAGAAAATTACTTAACAAAATTAATGAAATGCCCTTATTTGCGAGGTTAACTTTATTTGTTGGAATTATTCTAATTCTGATTTTTTCTATCCTATTGTTTACAGCTCAATATTTTTACCTTCATTTTGTAAATAAACAATTTGAATTAAGAGCAAAAATTATAGCGGACGATCTTGCAAGGGTTTCTTCGCCTGCCCTCTTGAACTATGATGAGGTAACCCTTAATCAAAACTGTGTCTCAATATCGCACCAGAAAGATGTAATATATGTTGCGGTTACAGATGCACATGCCAAAATCTTAAGTAATGCAATCAGCGAAAAAGCAACAAATGATCCACCAACTTTTGAGCTTCTAGCCCAGAAAATTGATCGGACAATAACCGCCGAACCACAATTCAACTACATTGAAGAGAATACTATTCTAGAAGTGACTCGTGCCATTCAGGTACAGAATTTGAACTGGGGATATCTTCTAATTGGATTCGATCTCAGTGAGTTGAATCAGTTGGTTTCGCGTGCCAGATGGCTCTCGCTTGTGGTCGGTTTGGTAATCATTATTTTCGGTATTTTTTGCGTTCAAAAAATCACTGAAAAAGTAGTTGCCCCTATTGGTGCCTTAATTCGAGGAACCGAAGAAGTAAGTGCTGGTAATTTTGATTTTAAAATCATAATGAAAGATCGCGGAGAATTTGGACAGCTTGCTCAGAAATTTAACGATATGACAGCGCAACTCAATTATTATCAGAACCAACAAGATCTTTTGAATCGTAAATTACATGAATACTCTGAAGGTTTAGAAGAAAAAATAAAAGAGCGAACCCGCCAGTTACAAAAAATTCAAAAAGAAGTGGTTCAAATTTTTCATCAAATTCCTATTGGTCTGTTGACGCTTTCTATGGAAGGAAGGATTGGTTGGTATAATGAAGAATTACTTCGTGTATTGGATATAAAAGATAGAAATTCGCTTAAAGATACCAATATTTTTACTGGTAAACTTATTAGGAATGAAGCATTTATGAATCGGCTGTCCGAAGTTGTTAAGTCAGGGGGAAAAACCGTTTTGCAAGAATCTTATCCGATTCGAAATAAGGATACCCGACTTCTCGAAATTCATTCACAGCCGTTGATAGGTGAATCAGAAGAAGAGTCGGGCTTTATTTTCATTATCACAGATATTACTGATCAAAAAGAACTGGAAACAAGAATGAATCGGGCGCAACGCCTTGAAAGTATGGGCATACTTGCAGGAGGTATAGCACATGATTTTAACAATGCATTGGCTATTATATTACCAAATGCTCAAATGCTCAGGCTTCGATTAGCGAATGATGAGCAGCTTGTTCATTATGTTGAGACCATAGAAAAAGCGACAGATCAGGCTGCCAAATTAACCAATCAGATTTTATCTTTTTCCCGCGGGCGTAATCGTTCAGGAAATCTGGATATTATTAACGTGAATGAACTGATTGAGGAATTTTTTCAAATGATCAGCCGGGTGGTCAGTAAAAAAATTAAAATCAAAAAAGAGTTAGCAAACAATGTTTGGAATTTGAAATGCGATCGAACCCAATTAGATCAGATCATCATGAATTTAACCATGAACGCTATAGATGCCATGCCCAATGGAGGAGAACTCATTTATAGAACCAGCAATGTAGAATTCCAGGATAATACTCAATTACCTATCCCCGATATGAACCCGGGGAAATATGTGAGATTCGAATTAACAGATTCAGGTTGTGGCATCCCATTCAAAAATCTTGATAAAATCTTTGATCCATTTTTCTCATCAAAAAAAGAAAGTCAGGGAACAGGATTGGGACTCAGCATTGTTTATGGCATTATTAAGGGATACAATGGGTTTATTGATGTGAAATCCGAGATAAATTCTGGTACTGGTTTCACAATCTATTTACCCTCAACTCAAAAGAGACTAACAGCAAAATCGGATGACAATCATCAACTTTTACCTGGTAGTGGTAAAATTTTATTAGTTGATGACGAGGAATTGCTCATAAATACTGTATCACATATGTTGGCTTCATTAAACTATGAGGTATTAATCGCGAATAATGGGATAGAAGCGGTAAAATTACATGAAAAAGAAGATAATGGAATTGATTTAACAATTATGGATATACAAATGCCCGAGATGGATGGAATTGAGGCTGCGACTACGATATGGGCGAAAAATCCCGATGCTAAAATTGTGTTCTCCAGTGGATATGCGGAACCAATCAGGCTCCAGGAATTACGAAAGCGCGGAGTAAATGAATTTTTAAAAAAACCATATAAAATAAAAGAACTAATTGATATTATCCGCAATACAATTAATGGTACAAATGACAGGAGGTAATGTTGTAAACGCTAAGGAGTTTGGCGAAAAAAACAAGGAAGTTAATTTACAACATTACCTTTTTATTTATAAGAAAAAACCTTGAATTAATTTACCTCAGAAGATAATTAAGCTTATAATGAGACTATTTATTCAGTTGAGCAATTTTTTCCTTTACTAATGAAGTGGTTTCTTTGAGAATTTTTTCAGATTCTTGTTCAAGCTGGGCACATTTCACTTTCATTTCCTTTTTATACTCTTCATCTGAAATAGAAGAAAGATTTATTAGAACGTTATAGATGCCCCCGATAATGCCGGTATGTGCGATCTGGGCTCCAACTCCCGCGTCTGTAACAGAATTGATATTCCCTTTTTCAACGACCTTTGCTGCCACTTTCATGCCTTCAAAACTGAGGTTTGCGGTGATAAGCGGTACATTAATTGCTTGTTTTAAACCATTCTGAATCGCTTTTTGGCGGTTCGTCTTTTCATTTTCTGTGGTTTGGGGTAATCTTTGTGCCTCCATATAAGCATTAAAGGCGTTCGTGTCCTCATCGACAGCCTTTAGTAACTTGTCTTTTATTTCCTGGGCTTGTTCTGCTAACTGTTTAAGAACTTCCTCTTCGGCTTCGTAACCTTTTTTACCAACTGTCAAGTTGCTAACCATGGATGCCAGTGCTGCTCCCAAAGCACCGGCAAGTGCTGCGATAGAACCTCCTCCAGGAGCAGGAGTGTCACGGCTCACCTCATCCACGAAATCCTTGGTATTCATTTCAATTAGGTCACCGGGATTTGGCCTGGGTAATCCAATTATTTTTTTTGTGGGCTCAAATGGTGAGACATCATTCAATCCCATTGAATGAATTGCGGTTTCTATAATATCCTTTGCCGGAATACCCGTCGATTTTTCCTGCTTCTCAAGATAATATTTACCTGCTTGATAAATTGCAGGAAACGGAATTACGCCTACAACCTCGCTGCCGGTTACGATTAAACCTCTTTCTGTTGCGAGTTTTCTGGTCTCTTCTAAAACAAGATGCGGCGGCGAAATTTTGTAATTGGTGAAGTTAATAGATATTTGGGCCCGACCGTATTCTTCCACATACCAGCCTATAGCGCGGCAATGCCTAAACTTCCCTGGTTTTTTTACCGAGCGCCCACTCGGATCCTCCGGATCCGTACCGTGTAAATCGTAAAGGTCAGATAGATTATAATGATGTTTTGATAGACAGTGTGCGGTTGTCTCTTCGATTGATTTCCCGATGAATTCACAACTTCCGCATGGAAAACGGTCTGGTTGGTTTTTAACAAGGTCTCCCTTGAAATAAAAAGGAGTAATATTTCCGGTTCGAACGCTCCTGCCTTTTTCACGCAATTCAAAGGCTATATCTGTGGCATATTTTTTTTCTTTTGTGTTTAATGTTATGTTGTAGGCAATTAAAAATTCTCTGGCACCGATAGCGGTGGCTCCAGATTTAGCATTAAATTTTGCGGGTCCGAAATCCGGCTTCCAAAATGGATCTTTTAGCTTTTCTGCCAATGCTTCATATTCACCCTTTCGAATATTTGCCAGACTTTGCCATTCTGGCTTGCTTGCAGACTCTTCATAAAGGTAAACCGGAATTTTGAGCTCATCTCCCACACGCCCGGCAACATTTTTTGATAATTCAACAACTTCTTCCATAGAAATATCGTTGACCGGAACAAAGGGGCAGACATCAGTCGCGCCCATTCTTGGATGAGAACCTTTGTGCTTGCTCATGTCAATTAAACTTGCAGCTTTTTTGATGGCTAAAAATGCTGCTTCACCTACCGATTCGGGTATTCCAACGAAGGTAACAACGGTTCTATTTACATCTGCCCCCATTTCGACTGAAAGGAGATCAATACCTGTTACCGACCTTATTTCACTGGTTATTTCTTCGATAACGTCTTTATTCTTGCCCTCAGAAAAGTTGGGTACACATTCAACAATTTTTTGCATAACACCATGCCTCACGGTTTGGTTGAAAAAATTTCCGAAATCACTAAATTTCCTAAAAGAATAATAAATACAATATCAATTATTCAGCATAAGTTAGCAATGCATTGACAAATAAATTAGAAATTTATGAAAAAAGGTGAAGAAGAGGTCTTGGATAAAAAGGGAGAATAAGAGAAATGTCACTTCGTATCAAGTGAATTGATAAAAGCTTCAAGGTCTTTTACGGTTTTTTGTAGTTCTTTTTCAAATGTTCCACCACCCCCGCCATGTTTGAGGTTAAAAATCAGACGATTGTTCTCTTCATCAATCTCGCATCCCCAGTTAATCATATATCCGAATATTCCTGCAGTTTGAATGCTTTCGAGTGCTTTTTGTGGTGAAATATTTTTCAGCTTTATAATTTTGATCATAAAAACCTCGTATTATTAATCCACAAAATATAAATATAAGATAACGAATTCGTAAATTAAATTTATTTGATAAAATATATCAATCATTAAGAATTTATTGTGTGTAAAACAATATTTTTTTCATACTACCTTTAAATTTTATTATTCTAGTAAAAATTGAACGAATCAAATTCAATCAAAACATATAACTACTTGAATTATCCTGCAATGATATAAGGATTTTAGTACGCCTTTGAATTATATGACATTTTACCATTCTGCTTTTTGGATCTTGTTTTTGATTATTTTAAATATTTTTCAAAGATCGGCCATATTTTAAAAAGGTACAAGCAGCTAATCTCACTATAGTTCAAAAGAAGGGAAATTGAATGAGCACCGAATTTTTAAGAAAAGCATCTGATCGCATAGAAAAAAGAAATACAATTGAAAGTGAGCTTTGTGCCAAATTTGACGTCAAACTAGGATTGAGAAATAATGATGGTTCAGTTGTTTTGGCCGGATTGACTAAAATCTCCTCTGTAATCGGGACAGAAATGAGTAACGGTAAAATATTACCTGCGGAAGGGAAATTGTATTATCGCGGAATCAATCTTCTGAATCTGGCAAACGGAATCTTAAATGACAATAGACATGGGTATGCCGAAGTAACTTGTCTGCTATTATTTGGTGAATTACCAACAATGAGTGAACTTGAAGAATTTGAAAATGAGCTTTCCGCAAGGTATGAATTGCCAGAAGGTTTTACTGAAACAAACATTTTACTGAATCCCAGCCCAAACGTGACGACACAGTCGCAGAAGTTAATCCTGGCTCTATATAATTTTGACCCGGAGCCCGAAACATTTCTATATCAAATGTGCTAAGACAGAGTCTCGAGCTTATTGCTAAATTTCCAGCCATAGTTGCCTTTGCCTACATCGCCATGCGACACAAATTTTATGGAGAACCTCTGTTTATCGATTCTCTGCAGAAAAAATTTGATATCGCTTCAAGTTTTCTGTACATGCTTCGACCTGAAGGCAAATTTTCATCACTTGAAGCACAGCTTCTAGATTTGGCGCTCATTTTACATGCTGAACATGGAGGTGGGAATAATTCTTCTTTTACCATGCATGTTGTTACTTCCAGCCACGCGGATACGTATTCCTCATTTTCGGCTGCCCTGGATTCACTGAAGGGGCCACTTCATGGGGCTGCTAACGAAAATGTCATGGATATGAGGAGAAATATTAAGGATAATTTAAGGGATTGGACTGACCAGGAGGAAGTCGCTGCTTACATCGAGAAAATTCTAATGAAACAAGCTCCCAATCCTACCGGGCTTGTGTATGGCATGGGATACGCTGCTTATGCCAAATCAGATCCCCGTGCGGTGAATTTAAAACAAAAAGCCAAAGAATTGGTTATTTCGAAGAACCGTTTGGATGAGTATGATTTATATCAGACAATTGAGGAGATGACGCCCCAAATTTTTGAGAGGGTAAAAAAATCGGATAAACCTATTGCTGCAAACGTGGATCTTCATTCCGGATTTGTTTATGACATGCTTGCCTTTCCCCAGGAAATTTATACACCCTTGTTTGCAATGGGGCGAATGGCAGGATGGGCGGCAAATCGAATCGATGAATTAATCAATGGCGGTCGAATCGTTCGGCCGGCATATAAAAATGTTGGGGAGGTCCAGGACTATATTTCAATGGAGCAGCGAGGGGAAAATTCCAAATTCAAGAATTGAGACTATTTTTTGAAAAGATTATATACTAAAATGAATGATTGTTACAGGAGAGGCATACAGCACTTCTAAATAATTAAGCTTTTGAATATTACCAAAAACTTATTTTGCGAAAAGGAAGACAATACCGAGGCTCAAATCGTAACTCTGTTCGTTTTTATCTGCATCTCCGAATTTACCCCGATTATCCTTTGATTGGATAAAGTTATATCGAAAATTGCCATCCAGTACAAATTTACTGCTGAGTTTATAGCGAATTCCGGCTTGAAGATTCAGACCTATGCTGAGAAATTTTAATTCCTCACCACGGAATTTTTCTAAATCGTTCCTATCATATATTGATTTATCACTATTTGTAAAATACCAATTGTATAATCCGGCACCAAAACCAAAAAATGGAAGTAATTCACCTAAGTTTAATTGCGGTGGATAGAAGCGAAACCCGATTGTGTAATTAAATTGATAAATACGTGTAACATGGGCCTCCCCCAAAAACCAATTGGTATCATTTAATCCATAACTCACATCCAATATTAGCTCAATGGCATCCATGGCAACATAGTGAAAATCGATGCCAGCAATGCCACCGGTTTTTTGTTCTGTTTTAGTCAACTCATCCGCGTTCAATCGGTTAATGCCAAATTTGATGCCCAAACCAAAATTCTTATGAAAATCCGATCCCGAATTCCTTTGAGCAAAAACAAAGGTTGAGAAGCAAAACATGATAGCTAGTGATCTGAGAAGCAAATCTCTCATTCTTCCTCCTATTGTCAATTGCCAGATACAATATTTCAATATAACGGATAGCCGGTAAAAAAATCAATATGTAATTATTCTGACAAAATAGTATGGCTCTTTCAGGAAGACGTTTTAGGTAGAAATATAGGTCCTTTTATTGTTTTTCTGTTTAGGTGTTGATTGATACTAAACATAATTATTCATCTAAAAGAGTTTGTCTAAAATCCACTTGGAAAATTGAGAGGAAAAATATATCTTCAAAATTAATAATTTACTCATATTTCGGAGGTTGCATGGATAAGGAAAAATTTGTTCCGTTTATTCCGGCAGATACTGACCTGAAAGAATTTACGGCTCGAGCTGTCATTTTAGGTGTTATAATGGCGATTGTTTTAGGAGCAGCAAATGCCTACCTCGGGATGAAAGCAGGCTTAACGGTTGCCGCAACTTTTCCTGCAGCAGTGGTGGCAATGGCTGCCTTGCGGGTTGTTCGCGGGACAATTTTGGAAGAAAACGTTGCCCGGACTACTGCCTCGGTAGGGGAAGCCCTTGTAGCCGGTGCCATATTCACTATTCCGGCTTTTGTAATAAGCGGTGTGTGGGATTCTTTATGGACATTGGAACACTTGATGGAGGGCGCGATAATCATGTTGATCGGAGGGACACTCGGTGTGTTATTTATTATCCTTCTGAGAAGAACAATGGTCGAAGAGGCAGGCCTCCCCTTTCCGGAAAGTGTTGCGGCGGCCGAGATTGTCAAAGCCGGTCAAGGGGGTGCAACCGGTGCCGGGTTTGTTTTCAAGGCTATGGGAATTGCGGCTTTGATTGAGTTATTTAAAAATAGCAATGGCATTCAATTTGTTCAGGGATATGTGAACAAATTTTATAGTTTGGGATTATCTAAAATACAAGTCAGTGATAGAATTCAGGAGTACTCGGGAGGCATACTACTGGAGACACCAGCCGCCTATCCCGCATTAATGGGGGTTGGTTATATCGTCGGATTCCAGATATCAGCCGTTCTCTTTGCCGGTGCGGTTGTTGGTCACATGATGCTGGTCCCTTTAGCGATATTTCTGAATCCCAGTCTCCAGATAAACCCTGGGCAGGATTGGGCTATTATCAGCGCAGATGTATGGAAGACCCAGGTGCGGCCTCTGGCAGTAGGAACAATGATTGTTGCAGCCTTTTACACTCTATATAATCTCCGAACTTCTCTTGTACAAGGCATAGGAAAAGCATTTAAAGACCTTCAAAAAATAAAAGGGCACTCGGGACCTGTATCAAGACTCGAAATTGATCTGGATTTTAAAAAGGTTATCGTGGCGATTCTAATTCTGGCAATACCGCAGTACATTCTTTATAATTATTTCAGCGGATCTCTATTAGGCTCATTGTTATTAACGATAGTACTACTCATCATTGGATTTCTCTTCGCTGCTGTTGCAGGATATCTGGTTGGCTTGATTGGCAGCTCAAATAATCCTATCAGTGGACTTACCCTCAGCACTCTTCTCATCTCTGCAATTTTGATGGTCGCAATAGGTGTAACGGGACCAAAAGGTGTGGCTGCTGTTCTTGGTGTGGCAGGAGTGATTTGTTGTGCGGCGGGTATCGCCGGAGACATGACCCAGGATTTGAAAGTTGGGCACCTGCTTGGAGGTACTCCATGGAGAATGCAGCTTGGGGAGATAATCAGCGTTATTATTGCCGGGGCGGTACTCATGCCGGTTATTGCTCTTCTGGACAAAGTGTATATCATCGGGAGTGCTGATTTGCCAGCACCTCAGGCAGGTCTGATGGCGTTAATGGCGAATGGAATCGTTGGCGGCGAGATGGCCTGGCCTCTGGTTATTGTAGGAATCCTTTTTGCATTTGGCCTTATATTGATTAAAGCCCCATCTCCGATGCTTATTGCAGTGGGTATGTATTTGCCCTTTCACTCCACTGCAGCGATTTTTGTGGGTGGTATAATAAAGTGGATTCTGGAGAAAAATATGGCAAAAAGAAACTATTCCGATGAACAGAAAATGCGTGCCAATAACACCGGCGTACTACTGGCTTCTGGTCTAATTGCCGGAGAATCTTTAATGGCTGTGGTTTTAGCATTTGTGGTTCTTGGAGTCAGTATTTCCGACAGCACATTTTCTTTGAGTGAATTGGCCCCATTTTCTTCACCCTGGTTGGCAATAATCATATTTGCGATTGTGGTCTATATGCTTATCAAAACGCCATTGAGCAATTCTAAAACTTAAATTCAAGGTGAGGTGGTTACCAGATAGAAACCAATTCTACTTGAAATTAAATACATTACTGCAGAAGGCTGGCCGTACGTTGGCGTGAGCGCCCATCCGGGTAATCAATACTGAAAATTGCCCGATGATTGAGATTACAATTCAAATAACTTAATATTTTTTCCACGCAGAAGATAATTAAAAATTGTCATGTTCGGAAACATCTTAATTCCTCTTGACTTTTCAGAATCCTCTGGCAAAGTATTTCGATACGGATTATTTTTTGCAAAGAGATTCAAGGCAAAATTAAAACTTTTGCACGCTCTCGTTCCGATGGAAGATTTTTTTGAGAGTGCCCAATCATTTGATGAATATCAGAAAATGGTAGCGCATAGAGAAGTTCGCATACGGGAGAAATTTCAAATCTACCAGGATGAGGCGAAAAAAAGGGGCATAAAGGCAAATTCTGCAATCGTGAAGGGATTTTCCGAATCGGACTCCATCTCACATTTTCTCTCGGAAAATAAATTTGATCTTGTATTTATTGGGACACGCGGCCGCAGTCATTCAAAAAAAACGGTTATGGGTAGTGTTGCAGAATCCATTGTACACAAATCTCCAGTGCCTGTTCTCACCGTTCCTGAAAATGTCGGATTCGATTCAATAAAAAAAATTTTAGTGCCAATTGATTTTTCACTGCATTCTCTCAACACTCTTGAAATTGCTGCTGCACTTGGGAGTACATTTGAATCTCATATATTTTTCTACCATGTGATTGAACAAGGAGCTCATCCTTCGATTTATTCACGCGGGATTGAGTCAATTTTCGAAGTGGATCAAAACCTAAGAATGAAGGTGCTTGAACATATGCAGAAGTTTGTGTTTGATTATGTCCCGGAAGATTTGGTGAGTGATTATATCGTCACTGAAGGAAAACCGCATAAGTGCATTATTGATTATGCGGCGGCGAATGACATCGATTTGATTGTCATTGCTACCCATGGGTTATCCGGATTGGAATATTTGTTGATGGGGTCCACAGCTGAAAAAGTGGTACGATGGTCAAAATGCCCAAACTTGTTGGTGAAGAATGTTCACTAAATATTCTGCGATCTAGTATCATATTTTTAAAATGAGGCCGCGCTATTATTATGAAAGAATTTAATTTTGCAAAACTCTCGCATTCAATTCTCTCAAGTTTTCTCACATGGAATTTCTAAGCGCATCATTTTCCTCAAATCCCGTTTTGACAGATCCCTTAATTATAGGAATATTACTTGAAAAATACATCGATAATGAGCGGCGTAAATTGTTGAATCGGTTGAAAGATGCAATTCAAATTTCGCATTTATATAACACCGTATTATTTATTATATTGTGATAAAGAAAAAGTTAAAATAGTGGATAACAAAATGATCGATGAGCCTAATCAATCTGAGCTAGAACAACCTGCTGCTTCAACCAATGTTATTCCCGATGAGGAACAACAAACCGTTTCTCAGATAAATGCACGGATTAAAATAATTGAAATTCTATCAAAGGTGGATACGCGGCAATCCTATTCCGATAAACTTCTGGAGCGGTCCATTGAAGAATTAAACGAGCTTGATCGAGGATTGGTAACCGAAGTAGTCAATGGCGTTTTACGCTGGCAATATCGAATCGACTGGTTCCTTGGGCAATTGTATGTGGGAGAGTACGAAAACCTAATACCTGATGTGAAAAATAATTTGCGTGCTTCCCTCTATCAATTGATATACCTCAATCAGATTCCTGCCTATGCAGTGTTAAATGAAGCGGTTGAAATCGCGAAAAACAAGTTTAATCAAAAGACTGCAAATTTGGTGAATGCAATTCTGAGAAATTATTTACGCCAGCAAAAAAAGCTTGAATATCTTGAAATGATTCTTGATTCACTCGAAAAATTTGCGGTGAGATATTCTCATCCTCAATGGTTACTCCAGAGATGGATCGAATATTGGGGAATCGATGAAGTGGGCGAATTATGTGAGGTGAATAATTCACGTCCTAGAATCTCGGTGAGATTGAATAGTCTCTTAGCTCAAAAGGACACCTTCTGTCAGCTACTGGATGAAAATGGAATCCCGCATGAAGTTCACCCGGATTTTCCCAATTTTGTTTGGATCGATGATTTCTCCGAATTTCGGAAACTGGAATTTTTAAAAAAGGGATGGGTGACAGTACAGGATGTCAGTGCAGGAATTCCGGTTCTATTACTCGACCCACAACCGGGAGAGACGATTCTGGACATGTGCGCTGCCCCAGGTGGCAAAACCGGATTTATTGCCGAGAACATGCAAAATCAGGGACGGCTAATTGCGCTTGAGCGGCACTTTAGCAGGGCAAAGTTTTTAAAGGATAATTTATCTCGATTGAACATTGAAAATGCCTGCGTTTTATCGGGGGATTCACTTCAACTGCCTCTTAAGATTAAAGTGGATAAGATTTTGTTGGATGCGCCCTGTACTGGATTTGGGGTATTGAGTAAAAGGGTTGACTTGAAGTGGAAGCGCAGTCTTTCCGACATAGAGAATATGAATAGGTTACAATTGCAACTGCTGCATTCCGCCGCTGCTGCTGTAAAAGAAAATGGTATTATTGTCTACAGTACATGTACAATCGAACCGGAAGAGAATGAGCAAGTCGTGCAAAAATTTTTGCAGAACAATCAGGAATTTCAGTTGGAAAAATTGTCAAATTTTGTTCCTAGAAAATATTTATGGGATAAAACCTCGGTGAGAACTTTTCCACATAAGCATGCCATTGATGGTTCCTATGCAGTCCGGATTAGGAAAATACTACGATGAATTTGAATTCAAATTGGACACAGGCATCAAACATTTAATGGGACTTTTTACTCATCCTCAATTAATAGTTCATGCGGTTTGCTGAACTATCTCTCGTATTTTGGACAATCGGTAAGCATTCATTTACATTTTTATCGAAGCTTCTATCAAGAAAAATTTTACTCCAATATTTTGGCTTTGGCTATTTAATAAGTATGTATTGAATGTTTTCACCATTCGAGTTAAATTTTTGAGAAGTTTCTAACTATAACAATAATCTGGACGTCGGGAAATCTTTTAAATCAATGTGCTGAGAATACTGCCCAGAAATGGATTTGCTACTTACTCAGAAATCAGAAACATATTGAGCAAGGGTTGATAATGGTATCCAACTTCGTGTAAGAGTATTCATTCAAACTCGTGTGGATTAAATTTCTATCTCAATTTAAATCTTAAAAAAATGGGGTGTATCGAAATGTACAGGTTTAATAATCTGACAATGAAGCAAACAGGGAAACAATTTTTCTACTTTTCATTGCTCATGTTACTTGTACTGGTCAGCTGTGAAAAAGAAATAGATCAGGAATTATCTTATCCTCTCGAAACCGCAAAATTGGTCAGCCACGTCACTTCGGATAAGATCTCATCTACTGGTGATATCCGGGTTAGATTCGTCTCTCCGGTCGTCAAGGATAACCTTGTTGGCCAAATTCTTCAGAAATCAGTATTTTCCTTCGAACCACCCATTGAGGGCACTGCACGTTGGGAATCCAACCAGATTTTGGTGTTTAAACCAAATCAAACTTTATCGCTTAAACAAAAATATAATGGCCGGTTAGATCTTGGTGCATTATTTCCCACTCATAAAGATAAGCTTGGGCCACTAAATTTCAGTTTTGAGGTTGCCGGGCGCGAATTGCTCACCGTATCATTGGAACCGAAGGTTAAAAATAGAAATGATCCAAATGTTCTGATTTATGAGGGGAAAATTACTTTCTCAGAAAACGCTGAGCTGGAAGATGTAAAAGATGCCACAACGTTAAAAATAGGGAGAAAAAAATTAGATTTATCCTGGCAGTCGGTTACATCTCAAGTACAATTTTATTTTGTGAGTGAAGAAATCGTCAGAGGTGGAATTCCCCAAATTCTTTATTTAACCATCCGAAAAAAAAATCTTGATTTATCTGAGGAATATTCGCGGGAGTTTTCAGTTCCGGCTTTGCAGGAATTACAGGTTGCTTCTATTATTCAAGAACAGAGAGAAGAACAACCGGGTTTTAAAATTGAATTTTCTGAGGAGCTGGATCCCGGCCAGGATATAAGCGGGATGGTTAGAATTGAGCCTCCAATGGATCTGAAGTTGAAAATTTTGGGGAAGTATGTTCATGTAGGTGGTAATTTTGAGTTGGGTGAAAGCTATAACCTCATTTTGAATCAGGGAATCCAAAGCCGATTAGCCAGCAAGTTGCCGAGGGATTATCGCACAGAGTTGAAATTTGAGGATATCAAACCTCAAATTCGTTTCTCCGGTTCGGGAGTTTTTCTGCCTTCCTCAAATCTGCAAAAGATTCTTTTTCAAACCGTAAACCTCAGTCGAGTTAATGTTGAGATAAAAAAAGTTTTTGAATCCAATATAGGACAGTTTTTACAAAGTGAACGATTAACCAGTGATGTGAACCGCAGAGACGGATTCAACGACTACTACGTAAATCGTGTGGGAATACAGATTTACGATTCCACTTTGAATATCGGTGCCGATAAGAATGTCTGGTTACAGCACGAACTGGATTTAAGGAATCTAATCCAACCACGAGAAAAAGGTTTGTTTCTCCTAAGTTTGAGCTTTACGCAAAAGGATATTCTGTATGGAAATCCTCAGGAAATGGAAGAATTTAATCAGCATGGAAGACGCTATTACGGAGATGATTATTACTCCAATCCATACGCTCAGGGTTACTATTACCGGAATAATCGAGTATATAAGCCAATTGTGCTTAGCGATGTCGGATTGACCCTAAAGAAAGCCCATAAACACTATATTGTCTTCGCTACCAATATTCTTGACGCCCAGCCAATTGATGGCGTTAGAGTGACATTAAGAACCTATCAAAATCAGGTTATTTCGGAAAAGAGAACCGGGGGAGATGGACGGTTGGAATTCGGCAACATCGACGAGGATGTTTTTTACATTGAAGGAGAAAAAAGCGGTCAGCGGAGCATTCTTAAATTAAATGAGATGGGCTGGAATTTGTCCTCCTTTGATGTGGGTGGAGAAGATGTTGATCCGGATGGCGTCCGGGCTTTTATATACACGGAACGTGGCGTATATCGTCCTGGAGATGAAATCAATCTGTCAGTTATTGCCAGGAATGATAATAATACCTTTCCGGAAAATCATCCTGTGAACCTCATAATTTTCAATCCACTCAATCAAAAAGTGTATGAGACCACCAATAGACAGGCGAAAGACGGGTACTATAGCTTTAAATATAGCACTAGTTCCGAAGACCCAACCGGCAGCTGGCGGGCAGAAATTAAAGTGGGCAGCCGCACGTTTGTTCATGAGCTAAAAATAGAAACAGTCGTTCCTTTTCGCTTGAAAGTTGACATAACCGCTGATAAGAAAGGGATTTCCTGGCAGGACAAAAAAGTGACCTTTCAGATTGCCAGTACTTATCTATTTGGGAATCCGGCTTCGAATTTAAATGCGGAATTGAACGTTTCACTTCGTTCAGTCGAAAAGACCTTTGATAAATTTAAGGGCTACACCTTCGAAAATGAAACAATAGATTTTCAAACACTTTCCCAAACTGTTTTTCAAGGAAAATTGGATAATCAGGGAAGAGCAACCGTCGATTGGACACTGCCATCATTTGAGAAAGTTCCGTCGTCATTAACCCTCGACGCCTCTGCCAAGGTATTTGAAAAGGGTGGCAGACCCAACCAAAACATGACTTCGGTTCCAATTAATCCTTTTCCTTATTATGTTGGTATTCAGGTACCGAATCTTGAGTATGGCTATGCGAGGGTGGGGAACACGTTAAATTTTTCAACAATTGTTGTGAATCCTGAGGGCAATATCATCCCCGGAAGAGAGCTTGTTCTCAGAATCTATCGGAGCAGAGGATATTGGTGGTGGGAATATCAAAACTACCGCGATTATCAATTACGTTTCAAAAGTGATACGTATACTGAGCTTATTGGTATGGATACTCTTCATTCCCAAGATACTCCTCTTGCGGTGGAATTTGTGCCGGCGGAGTGGGGTCAATATCTGATTGAAATTCAGGATAGTGGGGAGCGGGGACATTCGGCGGCCATATTTATTCAGGCATCTCATTGGGGAGGTGGTTTGGCAGGAGCTAAAGATGCCGGAGAGCTGGTTCTGAAAACAGATAAACCGAAATACGCCCCCGGTGAAAAGGCGATTATCTCTTTCCCTATCCCAGAAAAGAGATCAGTTCTATTTTCCCTTGAAAAAGGGTCAACTATCCTGGAAAGCGAATGGATAAATCCGGAGAGAACTAATGATATTGCAGAAATTACAGTTCCGGTTGCCGATGAAATGGCTCCCACAACCTATGCATCCATATCGATTGTCCAGCCGCACGAGCAAACATTGAATGATAGACCGATTCGCTTGTATGGAGTGGTGCCGATAAATGTGGAAGATCCGGAAACACATCAGGAAATCGAGATTCTAATGCCGGACGAGCTTCAATCCGGAGAGAACTTCAGGATTGAAGTGCAGACGCTGGATAGAAGTCCTACACAATTCACTATATCAGTTGTCGATGAAGGATTACTCGCTTTAACCCGCTTCGTTACCCCGGATCCTTGGAACGGATTTTTCAAGAAGCAGCGTTTAGGGGTCACCACATACGATTTGTTTGCTTATGTCATCGGGGCAAACAAAGGTGATATCTTCAAAACGTTTGCCATTGGCGGCGGAATTTCTGAGGCAGAATTGTACCGTCAATCGCAGCTTGAGCCGCGAAAAGCAAGACGATTTAAACCGGTCTCTTTGTTTAAAGGACCAATACGAACCGGTGAGCGGGGAAATGCGGTCGTGAATTTTACTATGCCGGAATATATCGGAGCCGTTCGGGTGATGGTGGCAAATGCCAGAGGAAACCGCTATGGAAAAGCAGAAAAATCGGTTCCGGTTAGGACGGACTTGATGGTAATGCCTTCCCTGCCCCGGGTAATTGGTCCTGAGGACGAAATTGTTGTACCGGTAACTATTTTCGCCATGAGAGAAAATATCGGACAAGTGGAAGTAGAACTGAATTCGCAGGGACCTCTCGAGCAAATGAATGCAAAAAAGGAATTGCTCAGTTTTGAGAAGACCGGTGAGAAGGATGTCTTTTTCAGGCTAAAGGCAAAGGCTGAAGTCGGAATTGGGAGGATTCAAATAAATGCCAAGGCTGCTAACTACAGTGCCAAATACGAGACTGAGATCGACGTTCGTGCCTCATCACCCCGAATATCTGAATCAACAACTACCGGCGTGGAACCGGGCGACAAAGTGTCTCTCACCGTTCCGGATCGCGGATTGCCCGGCTCCAATAAAGCCCGAATCAGTATCCAGCGTCTTCCCAATATCCACTTTTCTCACCGTTTGTACTGGCTGATTCGGTATCCCTATGGGTGTATCGAACAAGTTGTTTCATCCGTTTTTCCACAACTCTATTTGAAAACATTCCTGAAAGACTATCACGATGCAAAAAAAGCGGAACGGGATATCGACCAAAATATCAATGCAACCATTCGAAGGTTGAGAAGTTTTCAACTGGCATCCGGCGCATTTACATACTGGCCACGGAGCAGGGAGCCGTCGCTATGGGGTACAAATTATGGTGGACATTTTCTTATTGAAGCACGAAAATTAGGCTATAATGTCCCTGATGATTTGTTGGATAAATGGTTGAAGAATCAAAGATCGCTGGCGCTAACCACCAACGATCAACTTATGGTAAGGGTGTACCGAGTTTATCTGCTTGCGCTCGCCGGTCAGCCCAATATGGGAGCGATGAATCTCTTAAGGCAAAACAATTTGAAGGATATGAGAAATGTTGAGAGGTGGTTGTTGGCAGGGGCATATCAATTGGCCGGTGTTGAAGATGATGCCAGGGATATTCTGAAAAATACCGGAATATCCGTCGAAGATTATATTGAATTTGGGCATACCTATGGGTCGACTCTGAGAGACAAGGGAATCATTCTTGAGATGCTGACGCTTTTCGAACGCTGGGACGAAGCAAACCGGTTGGCAGGCGAAATTGGCGAAGTGCTCTCATCGGATGAATGGTATTCCACCCAGACACTTGGCTACATGTTATTGGCGATGGGAAAATATATCAAGGCTATCGAAGGGCAAAGCGGCGAGTCTCCATTATTGGCTGGATACATAAAACTGCCAAATGATGAAACTGTTAATTTCGAAACGGCGGAAATTAGCTTCAACCTGGACTTAATTGAGGGATTCGGGAAAAAACTGGAGGTTCAAATTGATAAAAAGACTAATGTGGAACGAGCATTTGTTGTGCTAAACTGGGAAGGCGTACCATTAATAGGAGATGTTTTGGACGAATCAAAAAATCTGGTCCTGAATGTGGAATGGTTGAATGAAGATGGTATCCCGATAAATCCTGCTAGGTTAGTACAGGGTACCACTTTCTGGGGTCATTTTCGAGTTGATAAGGCAGCTACAGTAGCGCATCAACCCATCGAGGAGTTGGCGCTTGTCCAACTGCTACCTGCAGGATGGGAGGTAGAAAACATTCGTTTATCAGAAGAGGCGCGCCCGGAATGGATGTCCCGATGGAGCCTGAACCAGGAGGAATATCAGGATATCCGGGATGACCGGGTGATGTGGTTTTTTGATTTTCAGCGGCGCAGAGAAAATCTTGACTTTGTAGTGAAACTGAACGCAGTCACTGTTGGGGAATTCACCCTTCCCCCCGCTCTGGTCGAGGCAATGTATAATAATCGCTATAAGGCCACAAAAAGCGGAAGAAGAGTTACGGTAACAGCGAGGTAAAAATTAACAAAGGAAGACCTTTGAAAAAAGATCTTCCGGTAAAACGAATTAGAAATAATCGCGCTTTTTTATGTAGAAGGAATCATGTTGAATATTAAAAGAGAAATAAAAAATCGGATTTCCTTACCAAATCGACTTAAACATTCCGTGCTTCGAATGGGAAATAGCCCCATAAAGTATTTTTTGTTTCTCTTTATGTTCATGTTTCTGGTTTATATTTTAATTCCTATCCCCGATCCTCTTATTAAGCAGAACTACAGCACAGTTTTTCTCGACCAAAACGGGGACATTCTGCGGGTATTTCTCAATAGCGAAGAACAGTGGTGTTTTCCGCCGATAAAAAAGTTTTCCGGGAAATTAAAGACGTCCGTTATTGAATATGAAGACCGGTTTTTTAATCTTCATCCGGGAGTTAATCCGATTGCCATATTAAGGGCTCTTGTTCAGAATATTTCGCACGGCGAGGTCGTTAGCGGTGCCAGCACTATCACCATGCAGGTGGCACGACTCATTCAGCCTAAAAAACGCACCTATCTGAATAAACTTTTGGAAGTTTTGCAGGCAATTAAAATCGAGTTGCGGTATTCAAAGGATGAAATACTAAATTTTTATTTAAATCATGCACCATACGGTGGGAATATTGTCGGAATTCAGGCCGCTGCGCTGCGATATTTCGGCAAATCTGTCGAACAGCTTACCTGGGCGGAGGCGGCCACGCTGGCGGTACTCCCAAATTCCCCTGGATTAATTTCCCCGACTGCAAATTCTATCCTGTTGAAGCAGAAAAGAGACCGACTATTGAATAAACTTTTGCAGAGAGGGATTATCGATTCGGACATCTGCCGGCAATCTCTTCTGGAACCCCTCCCTGAGGGAGAAATTTCATTTCCATTTCATGCTCCACATGCTACCCGTTTTTTAAAAAATAATCTTCAAAATGTGGGACACGTTGTTCAAACGACCATCGACAAAGGACTTCAAACAAAAGCAGAAGAGTTATTGAGAGAGCAGATAAGGTATTTATCCCGATTTGGCATCCGGAACGGAGCAGTAATTGTTGTTGAAACCGAATCAGGTAAAGTAAGAGCCTATGTCGGCTCACAGGATTTTTTTGATACCGAGAATCAGGGACAGGTGGATGGCGTGGTCGCATTGCGGTCGTATGGGTCGCTATTAAAACCCTTTTTGTACACTCTCTGCATGGATGACGGCATTTTGCTTCCGCAAACGCAGATTAAAGATATTCCCTCTTACTACGGTGCTTTTTCGCCCAGCAATGCGAATATGAGTTATCATGGCATGGTGACCGCTAAAGATGCTTTGGTAAATTCTTTGAATGTTCCGGCAGTTCGTTTACTGTTTACACATGGTCAGCCTCAATTTTATGAATTCCTAAAGGCGGCCGGAATTAAGAGTTTATTTCGCTCTGCTGAAGATTACGGATTGCCGCTCATTTTGGGTGGAGCTGAGGCGAGCCTGTCGGATGTGGCGATGATGTACAGAGGACTAGCCAGAGGTGGCCATTTTGATCCCTTACAATTCGCGGTTACAGATGAGCAGTTGTTTCTTGAAAATAACTCCTCTACGCTTATAAGCCCGGGGGCCTGTTACCTGACACTAAATATATTGCGTGAACTGAAACGTCCCGGTTCGGAATACTACTGGGAACAATATCTGGATCAATGGCCCATTGCCTGGAAAACCGGCACCAGTTACGGATTTCGCGACGCCTGGGCAGTGGGCGTTAACCCCCAGTGGACCGTTGCAGTGTGGATTGGAAACTTCGACGGGGAAGGCAATCCTGCCTTAAGCGGCGCAAGTTGTGCCGGACCATTATTATTTGATGTTTTTAATTTGCTGCCAAAGGATCCCACTAAAGTCTGGTTCCGTGAACTGGATGCTGATATGCGTAGCGTGCGTATTTGTGCTGCTACCGGTTTTCTGGCCGGGCCGCATTGTGACGAAACCAAAGAGGCCCAATCCCCTGTTTATGCTAAGCTTCTGCGGATTTGTCCCTATCACAAGGGCATTTTTGTGGATCGCAATGGAACATACCAGGTTTGTTCTTTGTGCTGGGAACCGCAGAATTACAGGCAGATAAATGCGATTGTCTATACGGCGGAGGTTGTTGACTATCTCCGTGAACACGGTCATGTTGTGAGCAGTCTTCCTTCCCACCGTAATGACTGTCCGGCGCAGATGGATTTCCAGCCCCTGAAAATCATTTATCCTCAGCAGAATGCCCATCTTTGGATTCCCCGGGAAGTGGATGGAACCCATCAGAGGGTGACCGCGCGGGTTGCTCTACGTAGTGGAAACAGAAAACTGTTCTGGTATCTGGATGATCGATATGAGGGAATCACATCAGGTATTCATTCAAAGGCGATTCGTCTTTCGGATGGCTGGCACCATCTGGAGGTGATTGATGAATTGGGAAATCGCGATGCCAAGCGGTTTTATGCCGCGCGGAGTAATTAGAGCAGCAGCACGCCCATGGTCAGCCCGCAGTGTTTAACCACCTCAAAATATCTCCAATTCGTGTTAAAATACGACGCATACGTTGGAGGACAATCATGTCATGCGTTTCTCAAGGGAAAGTCATAGCTAATATCTTTTAAAGTTGTCTCCGTTAGTACAGGATGATTAAGACTGTAATATTATTTTTCTTATTGTTACCTGCAATCCACAATTTTATTTATCAAGAGCCTAATAATGATTTCTGGTTTATTAAATCTGTTCGTCATCAAAGAAGAAACGGATATTGCTGATCATAGGTAGTTGATGTAATTCTTTTATAAATTGAGAACCTTTCTCCTTATTTTTTAGAACAACAAAAAAAGATAAATCATATAAATCTTCGACTCCCAATGCCTGCATATTCACCAGATTATGCTTTTTACAATAGTTGGTAAGAACTGATAAGTAAGCAGGTTCCCAAACTGTAAGTTCACTATGAAACTGAAGCAAAAATTCTTTTTTCTTGGGTGCAGCATAGTGAGTATGGGAAAGAAACAGTAATATTCCCCCGATGAAAAGTGTGCCGAAGAATGTGGCTAGTCGAAGACCAACACCCGCTGCCATGCCGACAGCAAGTGCAAAAAATATGAAGACAATATCCTGAGTATCTTTTACGGCCGTACGAAAACGAATAATCGACATGGCGCCGACAAGGCCGAAGGCCCGGGCCAGATTATTACCGATAACCATTATTACCAGAGCAGTGATCATGGATAAAAGGACCATGGATTGCACAAAGCTGGAAGAATAATTTGGACCCTTATAACTCCACCGGTAAATTAGTGAAATTATCAAGCCACAGACGAAAGCCATGAGAAGATTTAGCGTAACTTCTTCAAATTTAAGCGACATGATAAAAATGTTTTGAAAGTCATCCAACATTTTTGAGAACCTCCTGTTTTGTCTGTTTTGTGTATGAAATTGCTTTTGAGGTTGTCCGAGCCGTGTGAGGTAGCAGCGGGCCGAACTTTCTATGAGAATCGATACAGATTACATATTTGGAAAGGGCTTGTAACCGAAGTTCCATCTTGCCAACTAGAAATTGCAGCCACCCAGGATAAGCTCCCTGACCTTTTATCTCGAGAATGAAATGTTTTGGTAATGCACAAATAACGTTATTCTCGCCGTAGAGCTCTTCTAGCGAACATTGCAGGGAACTTTGTATGCTCTTATCAAATGTTACCCTGAGAGAAGGATTGAATTTATAGAAGTAGGCTTCCCTTGCATAAATTATCTTAATTACTGGAGCAAGTGCCTGCTTACGGATATGATATAGAAATTTCTGAGCATCCGTCAGATAGCCGTTTTGATTTTTTAACAGACCAGCATAAGAGTCAATATCACTGGTGGCTATTAATGCCGGCATACTTTCATATTCAACCGGAGCGCGATTCTTGCTGACAGAAGAGTGGATCTTTCTCTTTATTTCTAGAAACACCTTGGAGTTCACTTCCAGTGAATTGTATCCACGAATCCTTAGTTTTTTTCTAATACTCAAACCATTAATTTTCTCGCGATAGAATTTTAGATTCGGTGTGTCAAAATAAATACTGCGTACCGTGTAGGTATTATTAAAAAATCGGGTAGCATAGTTATCGACCTCTACATACGGCAAAATGAAATTACGCAACTGCTGCAATTTTTCCACAGGAACCAGATATTTATTTTCAAATCTTGGCATCATTTCTACCTTGAAAACATTCTTTTAATTAATCGTCCCAAATATTGAGTAACTGTCAATCGAGATCCTTCAATTTCACATGTGCTGTACAGATACGCTGGAGGTTCCGTCTCATCCTCTTCCAACTCAGCGATTACGGTAAAGACTTGCTCGCCGTTTAATACGGTAACATTATCGTCTATTCGCAAAATAGACCCCTGGGGCGCATTGCTCAAATTCAATTGAACGCGCCCTCCGTTTAGTATGAACTCACGTTCTGACCAAGATACTGGTACAATAACCAGAAGCGATTCAGATCCTGCCATGAGCAGTGTATCTGAAGAAAAGCTTTTATAAATTTTCCCATTTATTGGAGAGCAGATGATAAATTGTCCCAGCCTGTCCTCAAGTACCTTTATTTCCTTCTCATATCGGTTAATTTCTGAGCGTACAAGTTCAATCTGCTCCGGTTTTGCACCGGTTTCTGCAGACTGTAATCTCGCTACAGCTAACTCTGCCTCTAATTCGGAAATCCTTGTAGTAGTTTGTGCAATTTCTAATGCTTCCTTCGACACCAACTCCCGGCCAAATAATTCGGTTTGTCGAACAAGCAATTTTCTTTGTAAATTGGCTTGTTCGCGGTTTAGCTCGGCAGCCCGACGTGCTTCGGCAATCACCGCCTCCTTATCACCCGTCAGGTAAAATTGCAGCGAGGCTCGCGCCATGTCCAGATAACCTCGCAATTCTGCAAGCCGCCTCTCGATTTCGTTTGAACTGATGTAACAGATAGTATCTCCCGCTGCGATACGCTTTTTCGATAAAATCGATGAATTCATTTTAAAGCGAACGGCATCTCCTCTCTCTATCTGGGCGGCAGAATAGCTTTCAGTAAATCCACTCCGATAATCATTGATGCTGGATATAAGACTACCGTCGCTACTTTTCTGGAGAATCCATTGTCGTGCAGGAATAATGCGTGCCACCGTCTTGACGCTGTAATCGATCTTCAGTGGTAACACTAGAAGGATAATGACCAGCAATAGAATTAGAGATATGGCAACCACTACCCGGTATTTTTTGAAAAAGGCCGAATTCAAAATTTTCTCCCGTAACTTAAAATCTTTCTAAATGAACATTAGGCAATTCTCTGAATTATTGATGCTTGAATCCAACAACCTCTATTTACCTGACCAACATTAGTTTGATCGTTTTTGAAAAATGGTCCAGTCTTAACCTTGCATAATAAATTCCACTCGGCACATGATTGCCGGTATCCGTCTTACCATCCCACTTTATTTCAAAAGTACCGGCTGTTAATTCTCCCTGGAATAGGTTGTTCACGATTTGTCCCAAACTATTATAAATCAAAATCTGTACATTGGATTCTCCTGTGCTGAGCCTAGGAATATCAAATCTCAACGTTGTTTCCGGATTAAAGGGATTAGGGTAGTTCTGATATAGCTTATAATTAGAAGGAATATCCGGAGATAGTGAAGAAATTTCCTTCTCACCCAATTCACGGGAAGCAGAAATTGGACCGTGAAAAGTCTTGTTGCCATTGAAATCAACATCTGCCAGTTTATACCAGTAGGTTTGTCCGGCCACAATATTCTTGTCATAGTAGTGATATTCATTTTGCTTGTTGGAATTACCCGCACCCTCCAGTCGCTGGTCGTTTTCATAACTTGCGATTATATTGTATTCTCCCTCTTCCTCATCGGAACGATATACCTCAAAACCCAGATTGTGCAACTCGCTGGAGGTACTCCAGCTCAGGGTTACATTGCCATTTCCTCCCGTCGCGCTAAAAGTACTCAACTCTATCGGGAGAAATACATCGGTTAGATTTTGAGGTATCGGTTCCTCAGAACCCCATACCTCGTTTTCATTATCGTCTGTAACTAAATAATTTGGTAACCCATCAAACCAGGAAATGGTAGTCTGAAAATCACCCATGTCGTACTCAATACTCACTCTTATCACTTCCATCCAGCTAGTCCCCACTACTCCGCGCGTTCCACCGTTGAAAGTATATGTATAACTTACTCGTCCGTCAAAAGGACGGTATGCTTCTGTGGTGTTGTACGCCGTCGAGGGAAATAGTTTCTGGGCCTCTCCCGAAAAACTCACGGTTGGATTCTGACCCCGCATGTTGGCATCCAGCTGAAAGGCGTTCTGAATACTATTGATCGATACATTACTTCCACTGTTGGATCGGGCATCTACTGCAATAACCAGCGTCCCTCTCCCGGGAGAAGGGATGTTGTACTCATTGCTCACATGGCTCAGGCGGGTATCGACCGTTGCATTAATCAACGAAACAAAAAATACGGATACCAGAAGCCCGCGTCCTACTCGAAATTTGATTCTGTTCATTTCTCTGGTCCTTAGTATTTTGTTTTGCTTTTCAAGGTAAATTTTTTCACCTTTTATGCCCGTTCCTTGAATCATAGTTCCAGTCATTTATTTTTGGGGGAATTGCATCTTTTACCATTTGTTTCGATAATTTCAAAGGAACCTTCGATACCAATGAGTTAGGCAAAAAAACTAGGCTTTCTCTGCCCTGGTTTATTTTGTATATGGTATAATCTTCCCCATAACAACCCCCATCCATGTTAAAATCTGCCGGATGATAACTTTCTTCCCCCTGGTTTAGTTTGTAGAGTGTATAATCTTCTCCATAAATACCGCCGTCATTATTTCCATCACCGGCTATCATGCCCCATACTCCCGGCTCCAGCTCTATTGCTCCGTAATCTGCACCGTAGTATTTATCGATGCCGGTGGTGAAGTCATAATTCACGGTACTGCCCGGGTTAATAGATATTTTATTGGCACTCATTATTGGCAGATGATTACGGTGATGTACTACCAGGTAGTAATCGCCTCGTGGGGCCACGTCTATTTGAACAGGACTGACACCGTCAAGGTCCACGATAGTGCCATCGTTCTTCAGGAATGCGGCACGGCCCGACACACGGGTATCTGCGCCAATATCACCTCGAAGTTCCAGAAATATCCAATCGGTAATAGTTGATGGCATTGATGTAACACTCTCTGTACCACTGTGATACCAGGGAGCACCGCCATAGGGATGAGACAGTGGTACGTAGCCAAATCCCATCAGCCAGTTGGTTCAAGGAATACCTTTACATTCAGCGAAGGAGACGGATCTTGTGTAACCTGAAAGAATTTTAGATTAAGGCTGCTCCATTCATTCTCGTCAAGCACCCTTGTCTTGATGGTAGCAGTGTCGTTTAAGATAATTGCTGAGTTGTATTCCTGAGCACTGCCGGAAATACCCCCTCCGCTCAAGCGTGGATCTGACGCATCGGTGGTAAAATAGATCGTTCCGGTTGAATTAGGGTTGCTTAATGTTACTGAAAAACTGTTCGGTGCCATAGCCCCGCTCTGGCTAAAGAGGGGAGGATCATTATCCGGATAGTATCCTTCGTTACGCAATGCAACGAGAAATTGAGCTACATTTCCGTCCATAATATCTGCAATGGCGTCAACTTCGTCCTGCCAATCTTCATCACGGGTACGTCGTGGGTCACCAAGGGACATCTGGCAGTCTCCCCATTTGGCTGATTCCGCAATGATTGCATCACGCACATACTGATTCAAAGTATTCCAGCGGGCCATAGAACTGGAATCGGTAAGAGCGCCGCCGTTAAAGCAGTGTAAGTATACACGATCGGCGAAACGTATCATAAAGTCATCATTTTCACGGAGAGCTGTCCAGATCTCTGAGTGTTCATCATTAGCACTTACTCCGGCTCTTTGGTCCGGATGTACCCAGGCTCCATTCGGAGAGTCGTAACTTCTGGCGACGTCCCAGCACCATTCTCCATCCCAGAAGTAATAACGATAAGAGTCCGCGGGAATATTCTGGTTGCCAGCCCACCAATTATTATCCGGCCAATCGGTTACTGAACCATACCAATGAAGAATGAGGTCATCTATAAAATTGTCCAGATCCAGATATTCTTGAATTTCAGAATAATTTGAAGGATTGGTCATATCATTATTGACTAAGTCTTTAGTCAGATGTTCATAACGTGTGTCATTTCCGGAAATAATCCCGTCATGATTTATGGCGAACCAATCCTCATCTGCTCCCCCGAAATATGCAGAACTGAAGAAATTATCTGGCCGTTCCACGGGATTGTAAAGTCCCCAATAAATTCCATTTATATAAAGATGTACAAAATTTCCATGGGGACCGTAGCCGCTCATGGCAATCTGGCTGTCTCGGAACCACTGGTCTTCAGTATAGGTTGTTCTGTCAGGATTGGATGTCCGGGCCCAAGAACGGTTGTTCCCGCCACGCAACACTATTCGTTTTTGATCTTCCTTAGCACCGTCGCCATTTAGCGGTGCGTTTTCAAAAAGGGGCGTGCTCCAGCTCGAGGAACCGTATTCTGAACGGAAGCTCAACCGTAAGGAGCGTTTCAACCGCAGGTGGCTGTGCCCCTCGATACCGCAATCAATTTGATCGTTTTTGTTCGGGTTCTGAAAATCCAAATATTCCATCGAAACTTTTTGTTCGATTGCGTCGCCATCATAAAAAAAGTTGGCTCCGAAAAGACTATCCGGATCGACTACAATGACCATCGTGGGAATATCTGTTAAACCTTTGATGATGGTCCCACTGTATGCTGGATCGTCAACAATTACGGGATCCATTTCGTAATCATGAAGTACTTCGTCTCCGTTCACGCTGTAGTACTTAACAGGATAACCAGGGATATCATATGGTTGATGGATGACATCATCCAGAAACAAATAAGTGTGCGTCTCAACGCGGGTTGAGCGATAGCCTGTTTTAAAAGCAGCAGCTCGCAGTATACTGGTAGTTGTGACAGAAATAGGACCGCTGTAGGTACTCCCGTGTGATGGAGTGGGTTTGCTACCATCAAGTGTATAGCGGATTTCTGCCGCCGGCGTGGTGGTGGAAATAGTAACATCAAGAGCGAAATTATGAAATCCCCGTTCGGGAGTTATCGTCAGAGGATCGACCGGCAGAGTTCCGTCAGTATTGGCAGAGCCGGGTGTCGGCACATCAAAGAATTGTTCTATCCCGTTATACAAACCATATGACCAATCAGCTGACTGGGGAGGAAATTGGGGTGCATATTCCGAGACAATAATATCCCCGTTTGGTTGCACGAGCCCAAGGTACTCACCGGAAGCACCTAATTTGAAATTAGTATGCAGTTCTGCGCCAAGACGATCTTTGCTAGATGCGAAAATTACCAGGTATCCTCCGGCGGTTAAGTTACGTGCCGGAAACTGCCATTGCGTAAGGTCTCCATCGCCGTCGGTGATATACCAATTTTCGAGGTTGACGTCGGTTATTCCAGTATTGTGAATCTCAATCCAGTCCGAATAATCCCCATCTTCATCTTGCAATGTCGATTGATTGCTTGCCATAAATTCACTAATTTGCAGATCTGTAGAATAAACTTTAATCAGATATATAGTAAAAGCTCGATCCAACGTAGTTCCATCATTATAGGTCGTTCGTGCGGTGATTTGGTGGCTGGTATCAGTATCAAAATCCAGCAGGACGGAATTGGCAACCTGAAGTTCGTTTCCCGCTATTTTAAACCGTCCACCGGCATCATCCGATAAGGAATACGACGTGGCCGTGCTGGTATCAATATCTGTCGTGATAAAGGTACCGATATAGGTGTCATTAGGGCTATGCTCACTGATATGGTTCCCGGAGAGGGCGAGATCAACAGTTCCGGACGAGTTTGCTGCACCAGGAGTAGGGGTGGAAAAATAGGCTGCTGAACCTCCCAACGCTCCGAAAGAATAATCACTGGCCTGTGGTGGAAATCCCGGGCGGTATTCCGAGGCGATTATTGTGGTATCCGGCTGAGTAAGTGCCAGAAATTCACCATCAGTGGTTAATTTAAAATTGGTATGTAATTGTGGGCTGGTTCGGTTCTTATCGGAGGCAAAGACGATTAAAAATTCTCCTGCTGGGAGACTGACTGCCGGAAATTGCCATTTTTTTAGGTTAGTAGAATCATCCGATAGATACCAACCTGTCAGATCGATAGTGTGAGAACCTGAATTATAAATTTCAATCCAATCTGAATATTCTCCATCTTCATCCTGTAGGATTGTATGGTTACTTGCTAGAATCTCGTTTAGGCGTACGTCTGAAGCAAGTCCGGTCTTGGTGAATTTCGAATTCTGAGCAAACAGACTGGTAGTGGCTGCTGCAAATATTATAACAAATATGAAATAAGTAATTGTCTTGAATTCTGACTTGGGTGTTATCCTGAGACTGTGAGTGTATAGGGCATACTCCATCATCTTTATCCTTGCTTGTGTCCGAAAAAACAAAAAATAGTATAAAAAAGGATCTCTTTTTAGAATGTGATATGTTTCCCAGTTTTTAAAAATTGTTTTTGACAGTTCCTCAATTTGTTGGAAATGTCAGAAACCTTGCCAAAGATTTAATTTTGATAATTAGTCAGTAGAACAATATGCGATTAGGTAGTTCTCTCTATATTCCTACGGCCTACGACATTTCTGGATTATGCCCGTCTAAGTAATGTTTTTAGCGCCGCGAATTAAAGATATTGCAGGATACAGGGTACGATGAGAGCTTCATTTTACACCGGAAGTAAAGGAAATTGTTAACAAAAGCTTTATTTGAAACTTTTTCCCTGCCTTCCAAAGGTGATTCAGGTCACAGGTGGCTGGCATCAAATGGAGGTGATTAATGAAATAGGGAATCAAGATATAAAGCGGTTTTATACCTCAGGCGGCGATTAGAGAACAAAACATCAATGGATGGCCAGCGATGATTAACCAACCTCAAAAATACATCGATCGTGTGGTAAGCGATTTCGTACGCACTCGGAATCATTGTTATCCTTTCTGAATATGATTATAAATTTTAACCATCGGTTCCTGATTTGTGAATCATTGACAAATTGCGGCCTTGCCTTTTGAAATTTCCACTCGCCATGCTGCCGACACATTCTGGGAATTTTTCTCTTTGAGTTCTCCCTTCTCTACAAATTTTCCCTGCGCGGTGCCAATTAAAACAATGGTGTTATCGCATTCAAAACGGTCGTCTATCTTTATTTTGGAATCCGGTACTAATGAAAAGTATTACGGCCATCCATCGCGCATCCTTTGATAACCGTACTCTTCACTGGCATCTGAGCTAATGAAGGTATGATCCTCGGTCATTAGTCCCGCTAACATTGCAATATCTGCGGGATTTATTGCTTCAACGAACGACAGTGCTGTTTTTAATGGTGACATGGGATTTACTTATTTTTTAGATCAAAAAGTCGGGAAAACCTTGCTAAACATTTATAGTACGAAAGAGTGTATAAATGTAAGATCAGTTAAGAAAAATCCGGTTTATACCGCTACTTAAGCAGGATCAATTTTTTGCTAAATTTATAAGCACCAGCAGTCATTCTGTAAATATACATACCTGAACTCACATGTTCTCCGTTGTCATTTCTCCCATCCCAAACGGTTTTGTGGGCACCGGCAGCCATTGTCCTCTCGATAAGTGTTCTGATTTTGCGGCCGGATATATCGTAAATGTCCATCTTTACCTGCTGCCTTTCTGGTAAAGAAAATTCAATGACTGTAGCCGGGTTGAACGGATTCGGGTAATTCTGCCCCAGAGAAAACGATTGTGGCGGCGAAATAGCGGCAATATCAATCGAGGTTGCGGTTTGCAATTCAAAATCAGAGACTACCGGCAGATGATCCGTTGCAGTGACTGCATCATCAGGTTGCAAATTGTAGGCGGAAAGAGTATCAGAATTCATCGTCGGAGTGAATAACACAAAACCTTTTTCGGATTCGATTGCACTATCACTGTAAATAAAAAAATCCAGCCTTCCGGGACTAAAGGAGCTGAACGAATCGAACCACGTAAAAAACTGCGGTTGGTTGGTCTGCATGGGTAGCAAATCCCGAAAATCGCTGTTGTTCCAGTCGGGTGAAAATGGCGGTCCATAAACTCCGGTATTTATTATCTCACCGGTTAGCAGCGTAGTCAATTGCTGCGCGTAACCCACCAGATTTAAATCGCCGGCGATAACAATGGGCGTATCGTCCGGAAGGGTGATGATTCCACCGCTAGATTTGGCATCTCTGATAAATGCCATGATGGCATCGATTTCCCATTGCCGCCCGACATTATTTTCGCAGCAGGGCAGGTGTGCTACGATGAATAACAACTTTAAACTATTCTGTCCGTCCAGACTGAGCACAAAGGCGCCGTTTCCCTCGATCTCGTATACATTTTCGATTGGATAACGGCTGACTACAATATTATCCGATCCCGCTTTTGCCCCGTACCATTGCTGCTCTGCGGTGGAGGGTAAAATTGATTCAACCTGGCTGACTGTTTCCTGTGCGTTGTGACTGTAAATCTCCTGAAATCCGATAATTTCCGGGTGAATGGCTTGTAGTATCCGGGTAAATGCCGGTACTCTTGAAGGCTCAAAAAAACCATCCGAAAGCACATTGTAGCTCATCATGCGCAGATATCTTGCATCGCTCTTTTTGATTGAGATGGGAACCACGGCAGGAGGAAACTGCGTCGTGAAATTGTATATAACACCGCCCGAGACATCCGGGAGCCGGTCCTGCCCGGGACCTTCATCTGCGAAGACAATTTTTATGGTAT